>Ga0163144_10008720_pt1 | contig 21905 bp, 19 predicted proteins | sample OliLak19BULKMAT1_FD_123175 | JGI IMG/M metagenome (GOLD analysis project Ga0163144, IMG submission 123175) | Freshwater microbial mat bacterial communities from Lake Vanda, McMurdo Dry Valleys, Antarctica - Oligotrophic Lake LV.19.BULKMAT1 | ecosystem: Environmental > Aquatic > Freshwater >... | reverse complement strand
GGTCTCCACCAGCCGTTTCACCAAGGAAGACTTCCGGCATCAACTCGCTTTCCTGCGAGGGAAGAATGTTCAGCGGCTCCTCACATACAACCCGAGCGGCTGCTTCTATCGCCGCATCGTGGACCCGCAAGGCGGAGTGACGTACACGTTCATCTGTGGCGACGAAGAGGCCCCTTATCCCGCTGGTTGGGAACAGCAATGGAGCAGCCTCATCGCCGAGTATCCGGGTGTTTATAACCCCGAGGTGGTTTCCTTCGCCGCCGGGCTGGGGGAGGTAGTGGGAGACTCGCTCGGCGCTGCCGCTGACCCTGAGCGGCTCTGGTACACGCTACCCCGCGGCACAGGAAGCACCCGAACCGAATACACCGCCAACGTCCAGTCCAGGAAGCCGTACTGGAACGGCGTCGGCTACCTCACCATGTACCCCGCCGTCAGCGAACTGATCGTGGACTTCGATCACGTCCCCAAGATCGGGTATGGAGCGTACGAGTTGCACTTCGAAGCGGAGGTGAAGGGGACCGCCGGGATGCCCATGACCCGCAACTCGGCAGGGCAGGCGACCAGCCTGCGTGGACAAGTGTTCGCATGGGATTGGACGCACGGCGTGTGGGTGGACATCACCCGCACCAACGTCATGTTGGCCGCACATCCGGAGATCGCCTACGAGGGAGGCGAAGCGCTTTGCGAGGAATGCCCGGAGGAGCCGCTCCAGTACGGGTTCTACACCCCGGGGGCTTCGGGTATGCCCGATGCGCAGGACGCCACCCGCCGGCACCTCCGCTTCCCCGCCCAGATGCCCGCGCCCGGGCCACAAGGCACGCCTTTTCACACCTTCGTGGACTCCACCGGCCAGGCCCGCGTGAAATTCGTCCACCTGCTTTACGAGGCCCAACCCCACATCGATCTCACGGGCGATGGCGTGATCGATCCCGCGTTTATTTCCAAGTATGACCTCGTCCAGTTGGTGGGGGTCTACACGGCGTACTCGTCGTTCGGCCCTTCAGGCGACATCGGTCAGCCACAGGGTGCCGACCTGAACTACACCGGCACCACCGATGAAGCCGACGTTGCCCTGTTCATGCCCGAGTGGTCAGAAGCCTCGCCCGCGGCAGACTTCGACCAGTCGGGCATCGTCGATGCGGACGACGTTCTAGGGTTCATCGACGCACTCGCAGAAAGCGCAAACTAGGCCGCATTTTCTATGGCCCGCGCACGGGAAGCCGTGCTCGGGCGATTGTTCCCATCCGTGAAAGGAAGCCCTCTTATGCACACTCAACTCCGCGTGGTCGTGTCAACCGTCACCTGCGTTGCATCTTCGTGCCTCGCGCAGTCGTTCGCCTTCCTCACACCGCCCAGCGGCTACGACGCCGTGCGGCCGGAGGGGTTATCGTTCGATGGACGCACGGTCGCTGGGATGGTGTTCCAAGGCAATCAAACGCGGGGGTTCATCGGCTCTCCCGCTGGTGCTGTCGTCCTCGATAGCCCAAGCGATCCGCCGGGCAGCATCCTCGACGCAGTAAGTTCCGACGGCAACTTCACCGCCGGCCAATCGAGTGTCAACGGCGGTCAGGCCTTTCGCCGATCACCCTCGGGCACTCTCCAGGCCATTCCACGGGTGCCCGGCTTTGTCACCAACAGGGCGTTCGATCTCTCCGCCAACGGCTCCCGCGTCGTGGGCTTCAGCGGCCGCGGCCGCGCGGCGAGCGAAGAGAACGAGGCCTTCCTGTGGGACGAATCCTCCGGCCTCACCCGCCTCGGATACATCGAACCCAACGGTGTCATGAGCCGCGCCCTCGCCATCAGCGCCGACGGCAACACCGTGGTCGGGTTCTCTATCTCCGGCTCCCTCGGCGCCCGCCAGGACGGCTTCGTCTGGACCGCCGCGACCGGCATGACGCGGCTATACCAGCAGGACGGAACGCCGAGTTTCGAAGTAGTCGATGTGAGCGCCGATGGTCGCTACATGATCGGTGATGGGCACCGGTGGGACAACGGCGTTCCCATGTTTCTTGGAGTACTTCCGGGATACACCATCGGCTTTCTGAACGAGATCAGCGAAGATGGCCGCGTGGCCGTGGGGAACTATGACAACCGCGGCCCCGGTTTGCCTAATCGAGCCTACGTCTGGAGCGACATCAGCGGGATCGCCTTTCTAGACGACTATCTCAACTCCCACGGTGCCATCGTCCCAGCGGGCTTGCGACTGGACACGGTCTACGCCGTCTCCGGCGACGGCCTCACCTTCGCGGGCATTTCCGTCGACTCAACCGGCAACCGCCAAGGCTTCATCGCCACCGTCCCCGCACCGGGGGCGCTGGTGCCGTTTGGATTCGCAGCCGCGGCCGGCGGTGGCAGGCGGCGGCGAATAAGCGGACACTTGTCGTGAAATCCCGTAAAAGGTTTATCCGGCCCAAGTTTCGTACACGCTACGACCTCGTGCAGATTGCCGAGGTGGACCAGTTATTCTGCTCCTCCTTGCTGACCTCACCGGGGGACCAAGAGGCCGCCTATCAAGGCGGCGACTACAACGCCAGCGGCGGTATCACGTCTGCGGATCTTGCCGCCTTCATGGACGACTGGGGCGGAGAGCAGTCCGGGGCCGACATTAACCGTGACGAGGTGATCGATGTTCAGGACGTCGCCGACTTCGCCGATCTTTACGCCAACCCGTAACCCACACGCCACCGCCGCTCGCCAGGGCGGCGGTGGTATTCTTGAAAGGGATCCCCATGGGCACTCTTGCATTCCATGTTCTTCCCGTCGTTGTCGTCGTCGTGCTCAGTTCGACGTCCGCTTTTGCGCAGCCCGCGCCGGGACTGCGCCTTATCCCCATCGCGCCGGGTGGATATGACGATTCGAGGGTGCAAGGTCTCAACTACGATGGAACAACCGCGGCCGGTTTGTTCGGAAGCAACGCCGAGTTCGGCCCCCGTCCTCGGGGATATCGGTGGAACGGGCAGTCGGGTGTCGGAGACATTCTTTATCCTCCCGACGCGACAGGCTTTATTACCAACGGCATCAGTTACGATGGGCAACGCATCGCTGGCACTTACGCGGTGCCCGGCCAGCAGCAGAACGACCGCGCGTTCGTGACCAACCCCGACGGCAGCATCACGATGCTCGGAACGCTGCCCGAACGGCAGTACTTCCAGACCCAGGCCCGGGCCATCAGCGCAGATGGAATTGCCGTGTGGGGTTTCGTCCAAGGGACCACCGACTTTGACCGCTCGGAGGCGATGGTGTGGACCGCAGCGACCGGAATCCGGACACTGGGATATCTGGACCCCAACTTCGACTCTTATGGCGACGCCCGAGCCGTCTCCAACGGCGGGCGGGTTGTCGTGGGCGAGACGGGCGAGGGCGGATTCGTGTGGACGGAAGAAACCGGGATGCAGCGGCCACCGACGGCACCCGGAATCATTGATTTGGTCCAGGTCGTGGGCGACGTGAACCCGGCCGGAAATATCTACCTCGCAAGCGGGCGGCTCGGCGCTGAACGCGCGATCGTTCGCTACACGGATGGAATTCCGGAACTGTTGTTCAGCGGCGCGGGGCGAAAACTCATTCATCATCTTTGGAATGTCTGATGATGGCCGCGTCATCGTCGGAGAACAGCGGCCGCAAGGCGGCCAGACCACGCCGTCGGTCTGGACAGAGGAAACGGGACTGATGCTGTTGCAAGATTACGTCCAGTTGTTCGGTGTATCGCTCCCCGATGGCTTTCGCTTTGAGATGCTGACCTCAGTTTCCGGCGACGGCCTCTCGTTCGGCGGCGTCGGATCACTCGCTGGGCAGAACCTCTACCCCGGCTTCATCGCCACTGTCCCCGCACCAGGGGCGGCTTGCATCCTCGGCCTGGGCCTCGCCGCCGCCCTCCCGCGCCGGCGGCATGTCCGCACCCCCCAGTGCCGAGTGCTTAGTGCCTTTCCCTAAGGGTGTGATATTATCGATGCCCCCAACTTAGTCAGCCCCATCAGCCCCCGACGGTGGCGGGCTCGGGTTGGAGTTCCGGCTTGGGTTCGGCCTTGGGCGTTGGTTTCGAGAGTCCGTCGCGTTCGGCGAGGCGTCTGGCGACGGCGGCACCGCTGCTGAGGGCTCCCTCCATATAGCCGACGAAGGCGTAACAGGTGTGCTCGCCCGCGAAGTGCATCTTGCCCATTCCTTTGCGGAGGACCGGGCCGACCGTGGTGACCTGGCCGGGCGCGGGGAAGGAATAACTGCCCATGGTCCACTTGTCTTTGGGCCAGTCCATCATGCGGCTCTTGACGAAGTTCTCGGTGTAGCCGGGGAGCAGGGCTTCGAGTTCTTTGGCGTAGGCGGCGTCGCGCTCTTTGCCGTCGCGTGACATGCACATCTCGGCGTCGGGGCCGCCGCTGAAGGCGGTGAGGACCGCTCCGCCTTCACCTTCCTGGTTGTCCGTGTTGTCCCACGTCATATTGACCTCGCCGTCGGAGAACGCGTCCGGGGCGAGGCCTTTGCCCTTCCAGAATGCGGTCTTGAGGCCGGTGAGGTATTTGACATTGACGCCCATTTGCGGGGCGAGCGTCCCCAGGCCGGGCTTGATCTCGATGCGACGCCAGACGCTGGGCGGCACGGAAAGGACGACGTCGTCACACTCAAGGGTGCGGCCGTCGGCACCGGTCACGACCATATTCGAACCCTTGGGGGCGATCGCCGTCACCGCGAGGCCGGTGATGATGCGGTCTTTACCGATGGCCTCGGCGAGTTTGAACGCGAGTTGCTGATTCCCACCTTTGCAGCGGTAGACCTCGCTGTCGGTCCAGTACTTCTCGACGCCGCCGCCCTTGATCTGGGCGAGGTTGCCCAAGTAACTCTGGCGTGCCGGATCGGCGCCGTTGTCGGCCTGCAACTGGGCCGCGATGCCCAGCCGGCAGAGGGGCGAGATGTCTTTGAGGCCGTCGAGCCAGTCTTTGGTGGTCTTTTTGTCGAGGGCGATGGCGTTGGGCGAGAGCCAGGGTTGATCGGCATCGATGGCCTCGGCGTCGGAATTGGCGTTGCTGTAAGCGGCGTCCATTTCCTCCCACAGGGCTTCGGCTTCCTCGGCGCTCAGGCTTTTGCCGCCCAAGATAATCGGGTAGTGATCGTCGTATTCGGAGACATCGAGCCACTCGAGGCCAAACTTCTCGGCGTAGGCAACCCACATCGGGTGGTTGCTGCCGATGAGTTCACCGCCGCCCTCGGCGTTGCGGCCGGGGGCCATGTCTGAGAATGTGAGAACCCGGCCGCCGACGCGGTCGCGCGATTCGAGAACCGTGACGTCGTAGCCCGCCGCCATGAGTTCATGGGCGCAGGTGAGGCCCGAGAAACCCGCCCCGACGACCACCACTCGCTTGCCAGCCATCGAGGGCCGACGCAGGGGCCGCGAACCCATGCCCAGGGCCGGTCCGCTCAACAGCAAGCCGGCCGACGCGGCCAAGGTGACCTTGAGAAGGTCGCGGCGGGGCGTGGCGAAGCGTTCAGGAGCGAAACGGTGAGAGAGACGGGCGTACAGAGATTGCATCAGAGGCTCCCGGGGCAGATGATCTGGCACATAAGCAGCAAAGAACTTTGAGGTCGCAAGCGGAGGAGCGAGCGGTGGCCCGCTCCTTCGTGGAAAACGTTACTCAGGACTTTGGGTTTCGCTTAATCGTCGTTGGTCGGGCCGACGGCGAGCATCCACACCTTGAAGAAGTTGACCACCTGCTGCTTGCTGAGTTTGTTGGCGTTCAGGCGGTATTCGATCTTGCTGGCGGTGACGGTTTCGCCGTTGAGGGTGTCGACGTAGGACACCTTGCCGGTGAGGCAAGGGATGGAATTGTCGATCGCGAAGAAGGCGTCTTCGGCGCTCATGGCGTCGAACGCTGCGGCCTCATCGCCCGCGGTCTTGTTCTTTTCTTCGTTGAAGCGGAGGTTGAACTCGTAGTAGCCCTTGCCGTTGGTGTCGTAGTCGGCGTCTTCGACCCACTTGATGGTGCCGGTGACGACGTCCTCGTATTCCTTGCCGTCGAGGGTGTAGCGGAAGCGGATGCCGTCGGTCAGCCAGTTGTACGTCTCGTAGTCGTAATCGAGCCGACCGGTGACGGTGGTGGTGGGGTAGTTTTCGGAAGGGCCTTTGGCAAGGCGGATGGTCTCGAAGCGCATGGGATCAGACCGCTTGACGACCAATTCCACGGTTTTGTTGCCGATCAGACGCTTGTAGGTGTAGGAAGCGAGGGCTTCCTTTTTCTCGGCTTTGCCGATGAGGCGGCCGGAAAAGGCTTCGGTGAACGCCGCGGCTTTGCCGGCGGCATCGACTTGGATGCGGAGCGGGCGTTCCTGCGACTGTCCGCCCGCGAGGTCGTACGCGCCGGTTTTGGGATCGATGGGGACAACGCCCACCCACTTGCCTACGACCTTTTTCTGCTTCAGGTCTTTGCTGAGGACCGCGAGATCGACCGAGTAGGCGAGTTCGGCGGATTGCTTACGGGTCTGGACGAGTTTGGTGTAGAGGTTGGGCTGACGGGTGACCTCGCCCGTGAAGTTGGTGGTCTTGGCAACGTTGAGGTTGAACTTGTACTTGTCTTTGGCGCCCAAGGCGGGCGAGCCGTCCTTGAAGTCGCCGCTGGAGTCCTTGTTGGTGCGGGTTCCGAATTCGATGTCCATTGTGCCGGAGATGATGTCATCTTCGGTGATGAGGTCTGCCGGGGTCTGGGCGCGGGCGGGCGAACCCACCAGCGAAGCCACCGTAAGTCCTGCCACCATCACGAACGTGCCCAAACCAGTCAGCCATTTCATCGATGCATCCTCCTTGAGGGGAAACTTTCCTAGGAACGCCAAATCGGCCACAATGCCCTAGGCCACGATAAGCGTGACCTGCCGCCGAATCGGATCAGGAATAAGAGTATCCGGGATGTGTTCGGCAACGCAAGTCGCTGGTTTCGGCGGATCGGCGGGGGGCTACTTGGGAACCACGCCGACTTTGGTGATTCCGACGGCAGCCGCGGCTTCGTGGATGGTGACGACATCGGCGTAGGGGACTTGATCGTCGACGTCGATGAGCAGGGTGGTGGCGAGGGCAGAGGCTGGGTCGATGGCCCGCTGCCGGATGGCGAGCACGGCGTCGGCGGGCGACAGGTTTGGCCCGGCATCGATGGAAACGCGCGTGGCGCCCGCATCATCGACGGACAACCGCACGCGGATGCGGGATTCGGCCTGGGGCTGCGTGGTGACGGCGGTCCCTTTTCGGGGCAGGCCTGAGCGCAGGAACCATTCTGGGCCCATGACCACGGTGCTGGCCATGAAGAAAATAAGGATGACCATCACGACATCGACCATGGGGGTCATATTGGGGCCGTGATGGGCTTCGTAGGACGCCAAGGCGCTGCGGGAGCGGGAAAGCATCAGGCTCCGCCTCCGCCCGCGGCTTCGCCACCTTGCCCTACGCCCGCGTTCCTGGGCTCGCGTCGGGTGGCGAGTCGCACCGAAGTGAGGCCGGCGTCGCGGCAGGCATCGAGGACCGGTCGGACTTGGGCAAACGCCAAGCGGCGATCTGCCCGGATGCTGATACCGGGCATCGCCGCGGCTGCCTTGGACTTGAGGACGGTCGCGAGGTCGGCCAAGGCGACCGGGATGTCGTTGACGGTGAGGATCGATTCACCGGACTCGCCTCGTGCAATGGAGACGACGAGCGTCGAGGCGGAAGTCTCGGTTTGGCCAGCCGCGGACGCTGGCAGCGAGACCGGGGCGTGGCGATCGCTCGCCAGTTTGCCGACGAGGAGATAGAAAATGATGAGCACCATCACGACGTCGATGAGCGGCGTGACGTTGATTTTGCTGGAGCCGGACCGGGGAAACGTGTGGGGGCGGATTTTCACGGGCCGTTGGGGGGCAACGCAGGAGTGGCGGGGGCCGGGGGCGTCGGCAGTGCGGCCGCCGTATCAAAGAGCCAGATGACCTTGGTGGAACCCTCGGGGATGACTGCCATGTTGACGACCTTACCGAAGGCGCTGCCGGTCATGGGTTCGGCTTGGCTGACGACGACGAGCAGCGTGGCAGGTCCTTTTGCGAACTCGGCGGGGATGGGGATGGGAGTCAGGCCCCGGGCTTGATATGTATGGAGGTCGCTGGGATTGAGCCGCTCGATTTTGGGGAGCGACATAAAGAACGCCCCCAGCCCGGGGGTGACGCGGCTGAAGGTGCCCAGCGAGTCGTCGGTGGCATCGGCGAAGGCGTCCAAGGTTGGTGAGTCGGCCACGCCCTCGGCGGTGCTGCTGAGCCAAGCCGCGACGGCCGTTTCGTCCTTGGTTTGGGCGTCGGTCACCAATTGGCCGTAACGGCCGATCTGGTTGACCGCGAAGAACGTGCCGAACAACATGACGAGGCCCAAGATGAGGCTCAAAAGCCCCGTAATGATGCCGCTGACGGCCAAGCCCTTTCCGGCCAGTGTTCCGTCGGACCGGGCGATGGCGATGAGGGCGAAGACGCCTACAAAGATGGCCAGCGGCCCCACCACCTGAAAGAAGCAGACAAAGATGCTGAGAATGCCCAGCACGAGCGAGGTGATCGCCAGGATGCTGGTTCGGTGCGGGGGAGAGACGATGTACGGGTTGGCGGTCGCGCCCCCGGGCGGATACATGGTGGTCATGCCAAGAGCGTAGCCAAAAAGAGGGTCGGGCGGGCCGACCGCGATTACCGGCTTCCGAGGGCGATCGAGTTGCCTCGGAGTTTGCGGGCACACTCGACGACCACCGCCGCGGCGTCTGTCACCTGGGCTTCGGTCGTGGTGCGACCGAGGCTGAACCGGAGGGATCCGTGGGCGACTTCGGGCGGGATGCCCATGGCGAGCAGCACGGGTGAGGGCTCCAAAGAGCCGGAACTGCAGGCCGCTCCGGCGGAGGCGTAGATGCCGCGTTCCGAGAGGAGCATCAACAAGGCTTCGGCTTCGAGCCTCGGGAACCCGATGTTGCTGGTGTTCCACAGGCGTGGTGCACCGGAGCCGTTGATGACCACCTCGGGCAGGGCTGTTCGCAACAAGGTTTCGAAGTGATCGCGCAGGGCACGCCCACGGACTCTGCCATCGGTAGCGAGCCACGCGGCGACTTCGTCTGCGGCGAGGCCGGCGCCGACAATGCCGGGGACATTTTCGGTGCCGCCCCGACGGCCGAGTTCCTGCGTGCCCAAGATTCGCGGCGAGAGTTTGACGCCGGGCTTCACCCAGAGCACACCGACGCCCATGGAGCCGCCGAACTTGTGGGGTGCAAACGTGACGAAGTCGGCCCACGTGGCGGCGTCGATCGACGGTTCTTTGCCGATCCATTGGGTGGCATCGCAGTGAAAAAGACCGCCCGAGGCGTGGACGGCCGCGGCGATTTCGCGGACGGGCTGGATGGTGCCGGTTTCGTTGTTGGCCCATTGCACGCTGACGATTCCGGCGAAATCAGCGCGTTGGTCAGGATCGGTGGTCGGTCGGAGCAGCGTTTGACCCGAGGGAGAGAGTGCGAGTGTGCGGACGGGTGTGCGGATGCGGCTGAATTCTTCCGCGAGTTCACGGATCGCGGCGTGCTCGATGGCGGTGGTGGTGAGTAAGCGGCGTTCGGAGGGGAGGGCGGCCAGCCCGCCGCGGAGCGCGAGGTCGATGGCTTCGGTTCCGCCGGAGACGAGGGTGATGTCGCGCGGCTTGGCACCGATGAGGCCTGCGAGACTGGCCCGGGCGAGTTCGACGGCTCTCCGGGCCTCCTGCCCTGCGCGATGGACGCTTGAGGGGTTGGCAGGGAAAGCCTTCATGGCGTGGGCCACGGCGTCGATCACGGCATCGGAGGGCGGGCTCGTTGCGTTGTGGTCGAGGTAGACGGGCATCGGAGGTTGATGATACGGAAGGCGGCTGGGTGGCTGGGGGCCTTCACGCCGCGTGCGATCGGTGGGCAGTGCAAGCCCTACCGTTGGAATGTTGGTGCGTTGGCCGAGCGGCCGAAGGCGCTCGACTTGAAATCGAGTAGACCGAAAGGTCTCGGGGGTTCGAATCCCTCACGCACCGTTTGATGGTTCTGTCGTGAGGTGGCGCCAGGTTGGGAAGGCTGGGGCCCGCACGAAAAGTTGGATAATCCTGGGCGTTACTCGGCCTTGGGAGCCGCGGCTTCCGGTTCGGCCCGGTCGAAGCCCGCGAGCATGTTGATTCCTTTTTGGGCCATCTCGATCAGTTTGATTTCTTCCAGCGGCTTCTCGGTGTCGTTCCATCCGGCCGAGACGGCGAACCAGCGGCCGTCTATCCGCTCCAGGAGGAATGTGAGGTTCATCACGCCGGGCTCCGAGCCGCCCTTGAAGGCCACGCTCTTCCAAACCGATGGGTTCTGCGGCATGCCCGGGTTCTTGCGGAGCACTGACCCCAAAGGCTCCATTCCGGGGAGTTGCTCGAGCCGCCGCAGGTCTGCCATCACGCGGCAGCAATCACGCGGCCCCGCGAACCATTCGACCCGCTGGATCCCGATCGGCTTCTTCCAGGCACCCGCCAGAATCAGGCTGGGGAGGGACGTGTATACCTCACCGCCCTCGGCGAGCATGGTGCGCCGCGATTCTTCGTCGGCCTCTGAATAGCGGTTGAGCAGTTCGCGATCGGCGGCGAGTTTGATGGTGAACATTTCCCGTGTGGAGAGCATCGGCCGGTTGACTTGCGGCGCGGAGTGCACCCTTTGCATGTAGGCTTCGACCTTCTCGCGGCCCAACATGTGCAGCAGATGGTCGGTCGCGGTGTTGTCGCTGATCGAGATCATCTGGGTGGCGAAATGCGAGAGGGCGTGGGTAGTGCCCGCGGGTTCGAGGTGCATGGTGCCGCTGGGCAGGCTCTTGAACGATTCTTTGACGGGTTGAGATTGGTCCCACGCGAGCCGCCCGGCGACAATTTCCTCCGCGAGTGCGCCCAGAATCCAGAGTTTGAAGGTGGAGCCGATGGCGAGGCGGATTTCTTCGCCAAATTCGTGCACGGGCACCAATCGGTATGGGCCGGTGGGGCTGCTCGCATCTTCCGCGATCAGTTCGTACGCGCCGAAGGAAGCCGATCCCTTCATGTCGCCCATTTCGCCCGAGTAGGCGTCCCAATCCCCCTCTTCGTCTCCATAGCCGCCGGCGGGCCCGAACAGGAGGCCGGCGATTTTGCCGTTCTTTTCATCGGTCACCAAAAAGAGGGAAAGAACGCGTTTGGTTCCGACGCCGCGGACGATAACTTCGATGGAGTCGTCGTTGTCGTCGTTCAAAATGCGCACGATGTCGATCGCGGTGTTCTTGAAGCCTTCACTTCGGACGCTCTTGAGTTCCTTTTCAAGTTCGCCGACTTTGAACTGCTCCAGGAAGCGATCGCTGAAGCGTTCGGACGGTTCACCCAGCGGTTCTCCGTTCAGGACCTTCATCACCCAGGCGACCTGTTTCCCGGCGCTCGTGCTGGGCGGAGCGAGGGCCTCCATGTCGGCCACGGAGATTTCTTCGCCTTCGTAATCCTCGTCTTGGGCGAGTGCCCGACTCTCGATGAGCCCGAGCAGCCCGACCACCGCGAGAGCGAGCAGCGTTCGGAGCGTACCGCGATGGGCGAAGACGTGTGGCATGGTGGTGTGCTTTGTACCCGAATCTGACGCTCAGGGTTTCAGGGCGATCTGTGCTCGGGCCCTTACGGCCACCCGCGCGTAGAATCGTGCCGCGTGAGCAAACGAAGAGTCGTCATTACCGGCGTGGGTGCGGTCTCGGCCTTGGGTATCGGGGTCGAGGCCCATTGGCGGGCAGTGTTGGAGGGTCGCTGCGGGCTGGGCCTTGCCAGTCGGTTTGTTTCACTGGGATTCCCGTGCCCGTTCGTGGGCGAGGTGAAGGACCTAGCTGCCAAAGATTATGTGCCGAAGTCGTACCGCAAGGCCGTCAAGGTGATGGCCCGAGATACGGAGATCGCCGTGGCCGCCGCGAAACTCGCGGTTGATGATGCAGGATTTGTCACCCGCGGCAGCGAGACTGAAACTCCCATAACCTATCCGCCGGATCGGTTATCGTGCCACATCGGGGCCGGATTGATCGCCGCGGAAACGCAGGAACTGGCATCGGCCATGGTCACGGCGCGGCGTCCGGAAGCCTCATTGAACGCGGCCGGGGCAGGGTGGGACACGCGGGCGTGGGGAACCATCGAACCGGCCCAAGCCGAGGCGGAGAATGGACGCGGAGCGATGTCTGGCATGGGCAACTTGCAGCCCTTGTGGATGCTCAAGTACTTGCCGAACATGCCGGCGTGCCACGTGACGATCGTGCACGGGGCCGAAGGGCCCAGCAACACACTGACGTGCGGCGAGGCCAGCGGGCTTTTGTGCATCGGCGAATCAGCCCGCGTGATTGAGCGGGGGGCGGCCGATGCAGGGTTTGCGGGGAGTGCTGAATCCAAGATCGGGCTTATGGGGATGGCGCGGCTGGCCGTGATGGGACGAATGGCCACGGTGGATGCCGCCTCGGACCCTGCCTTGGCGGTACGCCCGTATTCGCCCGATTCGTCGGGGGCCGTGCCGGGTGAGGGTGGCGGGATTCTCATGCTTGAGTCGATGGAGCATGCCCAAGGCCGCAAGGCCAAGATCTATGCGGAGGTTGCAGGGTTCGGGAGCGCACAATCAGGAGGTCTGACGTTGCCGCCGTTCGTGGGTGTTGTGGGCGCGGAGCGCAGCCCCGGCGTGAATGACGGCCTCCGCTGCGCGATCCTTGCGGCACTCAAAGATGCGGGCATCGGACCCGGCGCGATCGATGCGGTGATTCCCCAGGCGTGTGGGATCCCGGCCTTTGATGCAGGCGAGGATGGTGCGCTCAAGAAGATTTTCGGGGAACGCTCGGTGCCGCGAATTCTGCTTGCGCCGCTCTTGGGCGATTGTGTCGCCGGAAACGGCGGGCTTCAGGCGGGGATCGGGTCAATGATGGTGCAGTGTGGCCGCATTCCGGGATCGTCCGGGGCCGGTCGGTGTCAGACGGTTCTGGTGTGTTCCAGTTCTCAGGGCGGACAGAACGCCGCGCTGGTGCTGAGGGCGGTTGCCTGAAGCACGTTCGATGGTGTCTACAGAGTCCTTAAGGAAAAGGGTAATCATGTCAAACGACTATTCACGCGGCGGCAGCAGCAGCGGCGGCGGCTCCTACGGCGGCGGCTCGCAAGGTGGGAGTGGGGGTGGCAGTGGGGGTGGCGGTGGCGGCTCCTACGGCGGTGGTTCACAAGGTGGCGGTGGAGGTGGCGGTGGCGGTGGGGGTCGTGGCGGATACGGCCAGGGTGGTGGTGGCGGCGGTGGTCGGGGCGGGTATGGCGGCGGAGGTGGCGGAGGCGGAGATCGCGGCTCGTCGCGCGAACGCCGCGGCATCCCTCTCTCGGAATTGCCCACGGAACTCACCGAGAGCAGCCGCAAACTCATCGGCATCGCGATTGACGTTCACAAGACGCTCGGCCCGGGGTATTCGCGCGATGTCTACCTCGCCGCGGTCCGCTCGGAACTTGATGGAATGGGGATCGCGTACAAAGCCGGGCACACCATCCCGGTGATGTACAAGGGCCACCAGTTGGGCACCACGACCGCCGATTTCTATATCGAGGACAAGTTCCTGGTCGAGATCATGGCGCGGCACGGCGAAGTCGACACCGGCGAGCGCATGGGACTGCGTTCTCGCCTCAAGGCCGCCAACCTCGACCTCGGGCTTATCGTGAACTTCGCTGAGAAACGCCTCAAGGACGGCTTGGTCCGGGTGCTGAACGTCGACAAGATCAACGCCGATCGCGGCGTGTCGTTCGATGATCCCGACGGCCACGAGTCGGGCGCTGCATCGCACGAGTTCGAGGCGCAGTAAGCCCGACGGGCCGATTGGGGGCCGATTGGCGCGGCGTGTCGTGATCACGGGCATGGGGTGGGTCACACCGTTGGGGTGTGATGTGGACGCCGTCTGGACCCGCCTCCTGCGGGGAGACAACGCCGTCGGCCCCGTGACGCGCTTTGATGCTTCGACGTTCGCCACGAACTTCGCCGCGGAAGTCCGCAACTTCCGGCTCGCGGACACCATGAAGGACACCGGCCGGTTCGCCAACGCCGCAACCGGGACCCAGTTCGCCCTTGCCGCTGCGTCCGCGGCGACGGCCCAAGCCCGGCTCGCGGGGGTCAATCCCGAGCGGGTCGGTGTGTACATGGGTGCCGGCGAAGGCCCGGCCGATGTCGAGAATCTGGCGGCGGCCAACATCCGGGCGTGGGACGCTGAATCACGCACCGTCAAAGACCTCGAATGGACGGCCGAAGCACTCCGGCTCTTGCGGATGCAGATCGAGGCCGAGCAGGAGCCCAACGCCTGCCTCTCGCACTTGGCGAATGCGTTCGGCTGCCGCGGCCCATCGGCCAACTGCATGACGGCGTGCGCTGCGGGCACACAGGCCATCGGTGAAGCGTCGGAGATCATCCGGCGGGGTGATGCCGATGTGATGCTCGCGGGCGGGGCTCACTCGATGATTCACCCGCTGGGGATGACCGGCTTCATCCGTCTGACGGCGATGTCGATGCGGCGGGACACGCCGGGCACGGCGGCCCGGCCCTTTGACCAAACGCGCGACGGGTTCGTGATGGGTGAGGGGGCGGGTGTGCTGGTGCTCGAGGGGCTTGAGCACGCGCTTTCGCGCGGCGCTACTCCTTTGTGCGAACTCGCCGGGTACGGCAGTTCCGCGGATGCGTTCCGCATCACGGACATTCAGGAAGATGGTCGCGGCGCTGTGGCGGCCATGTCGCTGGCCTGCCGCCAGGCGGGCATCAACCCTCGCACTCCGGATGCGGCGGGTCGGCCCGGAGTGCACTACATATCGGCCCACGGCACGGGCACCAAAGAGAACGACAAGATCGAAACCCGTGCGGTAAAGGCCCTGTTCGGAGAACTGGCACCGAAGGTGCCCTTCAGCAGTGTCAAGAGCATGCTCGGGCATTTGATCCAGGCCGCGGGCGCGGTCGAACTCATGACCTGTGTGCAGGCGATCCGCACGGGATGGCTGCCGCCCACGATGAATCTCAAGACCCCGGACCCCGAGTGCAACCTTGATTATGTTGCCAACGCCGCGCGTGATTGCCGGGCCCAAGGCGTCGAGGTCTGTCTTTCCAACAGTTTCGGGTTCGGTGGACAGAACGATTCCGCCTTGGTGAGGCGTTTCGTCGAGTAGCGGCGTTGCGATGGTTCGCGCTGCTGTGATGCACCCCGCAATTCACGGCCACTTCCATCGCGTATGCTGGCCACACTCCGTGGATGCCACCGCCACCATCCTGCTTCTTGCCACCGCAGTGCTCGGCGGCTTGTTGGGGTCACTCACCGGCCTTGGCGGCGGCGTCGTCATCGTGCCTGTTCTGGTGCTGCTGTTCAGGGTCGATCTTCCTTACGCCATTGGTGCTTCTTTGGTCGCGGTCGTCGCTACCAGTTCCGGGGCCGCCGCGGCGTTTGTGCGGGAGGGGTTCACCAACGTCCGGGTCGCCATGGTGCTGGAGGTTGCGACGGTGGCGGGTGCGCTTTTGGGGGCGGCCATTGCCACGTGGATGTCGCGCGATGTGGTCGCGGTCGTCTTTGGGCTGGTGGCCATTTGGTCGGCCTGGGGTGCAGCGAAGGCCCCGCGTCCACTCCCGGCGGTCGTCGTTCAAGATCCCGAAGGTCCGCGGCCCCTGGCCGAGCGGTTGCGGCTTGCATCGACCTATCCCACGCCCGAAGGGCCTGTCGCGTACAGCGTTTTCCGCGTGCCCGCTGCTTTCGCGACGATGATCGCCGCGGGAGTGCTCTCCGCGCTCATCGGTGTCGGGTCCGGGTTTGTGAAGGTCATCGCGATGGACCGCATCATGCGGTTGCCCTTCAAAGTCAGCACCACGACCAGCAATTTCATGATCGGAGTCACGGCCTCGGCCTCGGCCGGCGTGTACCTGCACCGGGGGCAGTTGTTGCCCGCGCTGTGCGGACCGGTGGCGTTGGGGGCATTGCTGGGTTCGCTCTTGGGAGCCCGTCTGCTGCCCAAGGTGAAGGTGCGTCCGCTTCGGCTTCTCTTCGCAGTGGTGGTGGCGATCGCTGGCGTTCAGATGATTATGCGTGCATTTACTGGCTCGATGGAGAGTGTTCCGGAGGGGGGAAATTGACCCCGCTGCGCGACAAGGGGCTTGATTCAGTGCTGGGCCGCACGCTCCGCGTGGGGACGCTGTTGGCCGCCGTCATCATTCTCCTCGGCGTCGGACTCGGTGTGTTGGGTGGACGCCACGCAGAAGTGGTTGCCCCGCCCGCGACGTTCGATTCTGCGGCCCCTCGCGGAAACCCGCTCCAAGACATCGTTCGCGGCATCTCGGCTCTGGAGCCTGCCAGCCTTGTGATGCTGGGCGTGCTTGTGTTGCTGGCCACACCGATGTTGCGGGTCGTGGCCTGTGGAATCGTCTTCGTGGGCCGGCGCGATTGGCTGTACGGCACGTTGGCCGCCCTGATCGCGATCACACTCGCCTTGGGGTTAGCCGGCGCCTTTGACTGACGCTTACGCGACGGGGCGCTTCCATCCGACCTCTTCATCACGCTCGAGCATGACGACGCTCTGCTTGCTGCAACGCTTGCACACGATTGATTTCTCGTTCATCGGGCTGTGCCACACCGGGTCGCCGTTGTTGGAAAGGCACAGCGAACACACATCGTGCTCGGGCAGCGGCTCACCCAGCAGAGAAAGCCACAACTCGCGGTACGACATCGCGAGGCAATTCCCGCAGATCAGGCTGCCCCGGTGCCCTTCCACCATCGGGCGATCTTCCCGCCAGGTGCCGGCGCAGAAATCGCAGATGAAGTCTTCCGCCGTCATCTCATCAGGATTCGCGTCGGGTCGATGCATGGACCATCATTGATGCGAGGTTGATCCGGGGCAACGGGAGAAAAGTTCCGCTGAAGTATCACCCCCACTCTATTAGACCCCTCACACCCGGGGCAGTTCGTTCACCCGGGGCGGCCCGCACGCGATCCGGGCCGAATACCACAGCCCTCGGAGCGCGTTCCACATGCTTCGCGGCAGAGTTCGCCACGGGCGAATCGGCACTTCAAAGAACGAATCTCCCGCCACGACAATCGCGTTGGTCCCGTGGATCCAATTGGTGCACCAGCCGATCGGCACGACGCATACATCCGCCTTCGCACCCAGCACCAACCGTCGCACTGCGTGCCACAGCGTGACGGCGATCAGCGCCGCTGCCGGGCCACCGTGCCACGTGGCATGGTGCCGAGGGTCCAGATACGCCTTCGAGAGTTGCTCCCGCACGTCCGCATAGATGGGCCAGGGTTCGCCCAACGACGGATGCACAAAGACGCGGGCGTGCGGTCCTGCCCGATCCTTCGCTTGGGCAATCGCCGCCGCGAGTTCCGTCAAAGGCCGAAGCGTCGGCCCGCTGGGCAACGGCCTGTCGGCAAGCCACCCCTTGCCCGTGGTGTGTCCGGACGCGGCGTCCTTCAGCCCGTGCACACATGCCTCCGCAAGTTCGTGCAGCCCCATGGTCGAAAGGGCGGTCAAAAAGCCTGTTTCCAGCAACCCTTTGCGGAATCGCACCGTGCGGGGCAGTCCCAAGCGAGCCAGCGGCGCGAACCCGTTGCGCGTCGAGAAATAGCGAAAGCCCTTCGCAAACTTTCGCCAGGGGTGATACACCACCGACCCCGGTACCGCCGCGAGGCCTTTGCCGGTGCGATGGGACAGCGCGATCGTCCACTCCACATCATCACCGAAGATAAACACCTCAGGCATCAAGCCCGTCGTCCGAACCGCATCGGCCCGCACCAGAAGGCTGCATGCGGCGAGATAATCACACGGCCGCAGGTGCGTCACCGGTGTGTGCCCCACCAGCGCGGGCACGAGGTTGCCCACACGCCGGTTCACCATCCCCCCGACTTCATACGTGAAGCCGCTCGCCGTGTCGCGCAGTTCCGATCCGGCCGCCGCCAGCCCTTCATACGCGCTCAGCACGTCAACCAGCACTCGCAGCGCTTCGCTCGTGGGCCGGGCATCGCTGTCGATCAGCCACACAAAGTCGGGGGGCGGATCCATCGCCAGGGCGGTGCGCATCCCCGTGTTGAACCCGCCCGCGCCGCCTGTATTCTCGCTGTTGCGGACGACCCGAACACTGAACCCGGTTCGCTCCGGCACCGTCAACGGCGGTTCGCTCGCGTTGTCCACCACAATCCATGTCAGGTCAATGCCGGTCAGGTCCGCCGCCTCCAGGTCGCCCGCCAACGTGTCTATATCGCCCGGCCGCTGGAAACACGGCGAAACCGCCGCGATGCGCCAGTTGCCCCCGTGCGGAGCGGCCCGCCGCTTCCATTGCAGGAGGCGGGCCGGCGGAATGTTCGACACCGTCGGATGAATCTCGGCATCTTTGCCCCGGGGCACATACACGCGGTCGAGCCACACATTAAAGCAATGATGTCCGGACTCGATGTCCTGCTCAAGCCGTCGGTACAGGTTGAGAACCACGGGATCCCAGCACCAGTTGCTCTTCTCACCCACGGTCACCCGCCACGGTGAGTGGGCTTCATAACCACGGGGCAGCGATTCACACGGCAGCCCGCGCGCAGAATAAAGTACGGAAAGGTTGTGTGCCCAGCATCCGCCGTGGGCGGCTGCGGAAATCGGGAATCCCGGTGTCGGCTCGAGATGGAGAACATGGCCGCGGCACACCCGGCGGATTTCATCGATCACCCCGCCCACATCCTCGGGGCGAACGTGCACGAGCACCTCGGCTGTGTAGACGATGTCAAACGCGCCATCGTCATAGGGCAATCGTGCGGTCGGCGGGCCGCACCGAATCCGGTCCCTCATCCAGTCGTCCGGGGCGAACCGCCGACAACCTTCGAGCATGGCGGCGCTCTGATCAAACCCGTGGATCTCGACCCGGGGGATGTCGCGCAGATTTCGTAGGTGGCGCCCCACTCCGCAACCAACCTCGAGCACGCGGAGGGGGCGTTCGGCCTTGGCCGCATGGGCCGCGATGTACGAAGCCAGCATCAACTCTTGAATGTGGTAGTGCGTGTCGAACCGCTTGCGGTCGTCATAGAGGTCGGCCCATGATCCGCCATGCGTGCGCCAATAGGCATAGTTCTCGCGCTCGGCCCGTGGCTCCAAAGTCATCCGCCGGGTCTCCGCAAAGGCAGCCCTGTCAGAAGTCCGGCCAAGGTGCGAAAGGGTTGGGGTCCGCACCGTTGAGTCGGTTCGATCGGCGGCGCTTCGCTGAACACGCCCGCCACCGCCCCTGCGAGCGCGGCGGCGTGATCTTTAGCCCTCACGCCCGCCCGTCGATGAGCGTCCAGCCACCCGGCGGCCCCGGCGGCGCACGCGTGGGCCCAGGGCAAGTGCCGCCGCGCAAGCCACACCCGGTTCCGGGTCGCCATCCGGAACCATCGTGTGGGCCGTCGGGCGGCTGTTTCGCAGTCGTGCCACACGATCAGCGACAGGTCGCCATGCACCCCCCACCCCCGGGCAATCAGTCGAAGGGCGAGGTCGGTGTCGTTGGTGTAGAGGAAGAAACCGGGTTCGAACCCGCCGACAGCCTCCCACGCGCCCCGCCGCACCAACGCCCCGCACCCCAGCAGCGGCCACATCCCCTCTGCCACACACCCCATCCGCCCTTGGGCAAACGCCCATTCGCCGGACTTGGTGGTGGGGTGCGTGGGGTGAAACGCGACGGCCCCGAGCGTGGACCGCGTACGCAAGATCCGCAGCCCTTCCGAAAACGATGCCCAATCTGGCCAAGCATCGTCATCCAAGATCATCAGGAACTCGGACCGGCCCAGGGCCGCACCTTCGTTAAACGCCAGAACGCCCGCGTTGTCGGCCCGTCGAACAAGGCGCAACCACTCGCGTGTTCCGTCGCCGGCGTCACCAACGCGGATCGGCTCCTTCGAGGCATTGTCGACCACGGTGACTGCGAGGCGGCAGGCGCTTCCAGCCACGGCCTCAAGCCTTCGCAGTTCGGCGAGTGTGCGAGTCAGCGTCACGGGCCGATTGTGCGCGACGATGACCACGTCGACGCAAGCGGGCGCCAAGGTCACGACTTCAATCGATGAGGACTCTCCCACGGTGTCGCTTCGCTCCAGAGCGGGCAACATATCAGGATCGATGGAATCTTGCCGTCTTAGCCCAATTCAGGGCATGTTCAGAGGGACGGGCTGGGGCTCTGGTCACCGGCCGAAGGACCTTGAGGGCCTTGTCAAACGTCGTCTGTTGATCGTGGCGCGAGCCGGAAACCAAACGACCGGTCACGCCGCGCCGGGCTTGCCGACCGCGTGAATGGGTGAACCGGTCGCCCCACGTACCCCTGCTGGCTCTTAAGAGTTTGTTGAGAAACGACTTAAGCGATGAGGCGGCACGATTTGAAAGTTCGTAGAAAGCGGTCATAGATTGTCAGGCCGCCCGGACAGCCATAAAACGCGCGACCCGCTCATTCCCACGCGTACGATCGCCGAAGATTGGGTTCCACGAGTCTCGGCTGCAATAGTCCGAGAAAACCGCAGATTACAGTCTCCGAACCGGTTTTCCCTTCCCCCGCCTTGACCCTAGGGCACACGCCCCTAGCGCCTCGCGCCATCCGCCCCACCCCATGATTACTCCCCGCCGCGCGCTCATCACCGGTATCACAGGCCAAGATGGGTCATATCTCGCCGAGTTCCTGCTCGGCAAGGGGTACGAGGTCCACGGGATCATCCGTCGATCGTCATCCTTCAATACCGGCCGCATCGATCCGATCTATCAGGATCCGCACCTCCCAAAGGCCAAACTCAAACTCCACTACGGCGATCTGTGCGACTCCAACTCGCTCAACGACATCATGCGGAAAGTGCGGCCCCACGAAGTCTACAACCTCGGGGCGCAGTCTCACGTGCGCGTCTCGTTTGATCTCCCCATCTACACCGCCGACACCGTCGGCATGGGGGCCCTTCGCCTGCTCGATTCCGTCCGCGAGTTCCAGCAGGAATCCGGCCAGCAGGTTCGGTACTACCAGGCATCCTCCTCCGAGCAGTACGGCAAGGTCGTCGAGATCCCGCAGACGGAAGCCACGCCCTTTTACCCCCGCTCGCCCTACGCCTGTGCCAAACTCATGGCCCACTGGGCCACGGTCAACTACCGCGAGTCTTACGGCCTGCACGCCTCGTGCGGCATCCTCTTCAATCACGAATCACCCCGCCGCGGCGAGACGTTCGTCACCCGCAAGATCACCCGGGCCGTCGGCCGCATCAAACTCGGGCTGCAGGACAAGGTCTACCTCGGCAACCTCGACAGCAAGCGCGACTGGGGCTTCGCCGGCGACTACGTCAAGATGATGTGGATGATGCTCCAGCAGGACAAGCCCGACGATTACGTCATCGCCACCGGGACCACGATCAGCGTGCGCGAGTTCTGCGACTTGGCCTTCCGCCATGTCGGGCTTGATTACAAGGAATTCGTCGCGTTTGACTCACGCTACCTCCGGCCCGCCGAGGTCGATCTGCTCTTGGGCGATCCGGCCAAGGCCAAGGCGAAACTAGGCTGGGTGCCCACGACCACGGTCGAGGAACTGGCGGCCATGATGGTCGATCACGACCTTGAGTTCGCCAGCCGCGAAAGAACCCTCCGCGACGCCGGTCACAAGTTCCCGGAGCAAGCCGGGCACGATCAGTAATCAGTGGGTTTTCGGTCCGCGGCGTTTCGAGTCCGCGGCATCGGGCGCTGACTCGCGGACGCACACCTAAACGGCCGCCGCGATTCTGTCGGCACCCCCGGCTCTCGGCGGTGCCTTCGTCTCGCGCTGCAAGCGGCTTGGGGACCGACAAGCGGTCTGCACGGCTTCCCCGCCGCCAACCGCACTTTTCACGCCCGGCGCTCTTCCATCTCACCGGCCGGGTAGTGGATCCGACCGTGGTACATGCTGCTCACGGTCCGCGAG
>Ga0163144_10008718_pt1 | contig 21908 bp, 18 predicted proteins | sample OliLak19BULKMAT1_FD_123175 | JGI IMG/M metagenome (GOLD analysis project Ga0163144, IMG submission 123175) | Freshwater microbial mat bacterial communities from Lake Vanda, McMurdo Dry Valleys, Antarctica - Oligotrophic Lake LV.19.BULKMAT1 | ecosystem: Environmental > Aquatic > Freshwater >... | reverse complement strand
CGCCGGTAAATTTCGTACCCATCCAATAGCCGAGTTCCGCCGACTGCGTAACGCCGCGTCGAACGCCTGACAGCGAAATCCCACCCGTCAGCTCGTGGTCGGGAGAAAGGAAAATGCCGAACGCGTAGCCAAGATCTTCGGCAGCGTCCCGCTGGTGTGTTTTGACCCTCAGGCGGAACGCGGCGCGCGAGAGTTCGTGCTCGCCCCACTTCGGCTCGAACGGGACCAACGCGTCCCGGCTTGATCCGCGCAACCGGGCCCAGGCCGGGTAGTCCGCTATCGCCAGTGGGCGGAGTGCCACCGACGCCGCACGCACCGCGTAATCTTCAGTCACGATCGTGCCGAGAAGGAATACCATGTCTGCGGCCAATCCTCTTCAGCGCGACCGAGCAATCATATTCTGGTCGCCGTGCTCACATCAGCCGCCGGTCGGTTCGAAAGTCCGGTGACGACAGCGTGTGCCGCTGCGGCATCCGCCGAACTCTTTTTGCCCGACCCCACAATCACCGTCGATGGTGGCCGCCCGATCATATCGCGAGCAAGGTCGCGGACGCGGTCGCTGTCCACGGCATCGACGGAAGTGACAAGCTCCGTCGGCGTCAGGACCCGGCCATACGCCAGCAGATGGCGCGCCATCTGCTCCGCACGCGCGCCTGAGCTTTCCAAACTCATCAGAAGCCCGGCTTTCAGTTGGGCCTTGGCGCGGTCGACCTCGTTATGTTGCGGGCCGATTACCGCGAGTTCGGCCAGCTCGGCCGCGACGACATCGACCAGTTCGCGGACCGATGACGGGGCCGACGCTGCGTGGATCTGGAACATACCGCTATCCGCAAGGCCCCAGGCCGACGAATAAATCGAGTAGCACAGCCCCCGCTTTTCGCGGACCTCCTGGAACAGTCTCGATGACATCCCCCCACCTAATAATCCCGACAAGACCTGCGCCGTGAACGAGTCGGGGCGGCCGTAAGGTGGCGCTTCGAACCCGATCAGAACGTGGCTCTGCTCGAACGACTTTTGCGACGACCTCACGCCGCCGACATAGCGGGCAGCCGAATCGCCATTCGAAACGCTCTCGACAGCCGGTTCACGGAGCGCTCCGAATAGGGCTCTAGCGTGGCGTACGATGTCGGCATGGAGAGCGGCCCCTGCTGCCGATATGATCATCGCCGACGGACGATAATGACGGGCAAGGAACGCCCGGAGATCATCGGCGGTTGCCGCCTGGACGCTCGACTTTGTGCCGAGAATGGGACGCCCGAGCGCTTGACCGGGAAAAGCCGCATCTTGGACGAGATCGTAGGCGATCTCGTCGGGACTATCTTGCGTCGCCGCGATCTCCTGCAAAATCACGTCGCGCTCGCGCTCGAGCTCGCTCGGGTCGAACGCCGAATTCAGCAGAATATCGGCCAGAATGTCGAGCGCAAGCCGCTCGTCTCCACCCAGGATCCGTGCGTAGTAGGCGGTCTGTTCCAGCGATGTCGCCGCGTTGATCTCGCCGCCGGCCGCCTCGATCTCCTCGGCGATCTGGCGCGCTGATCTGGCGGTCGTGCCTTTGAACGCCATGTGTTCGAGAAGATGCGAAATCCCAGATTGCGCGAGCGTCTCATGTCGCGCGCCAACGCCAACCCACACACCAAGCGAGGTTGTCGCCACATGCGGCATGTGGGCCGTTACGACCCGCACGCCGTTGGCCAGCGTCGTAACTTGGGACAGGTCCGCGAGGCTCATGCCGTTCCACTTCTCGAAATCGTGTTGGGGTGAACACCGCTCGCAAGCGATGCCGCTGCACAGGCTTCGACATAACGTTCGACAGCTGCAAGATCATTATCAACGCGATCGTAGCGTTCTAGATCGCTCATCAACCGCGAAAGCCGGGGCGGCAAGCCTGGTCGCAGACCGGTGGTAGCCTCGAGCGCCTCGGGGAATTTTGCCGGACTGGCTGTGGCCAATATGATTTCCGGCGTGGACACGTTGGACGACCGAGCCGACGCCGACGATGGCTGGCCGAATGCGCACGCCGTATGCGGGCAAACGAGATATTGCGCCGTGTCGAGAAGCTGGCGCGTGGCACCAGCGATGTCGGCCTCGCTCGCCCGTGTTGCGCCGAAGTCTGCCAGCATCTGGGCATGCGCGGCGCCGAGCTCGAAACGGCCAGATTGCACAAGGCTGCCCATAGCCGCGCGCACTAAGTCAGCGTCGCGGTCGCAGGCTTCGAACAGGTAGCGCTCGAAGTTCGACGAGACGCCGATGTCCATCGACGGCGCGCTGGTTTGGGCCACAGGACGCGTCTCGTAGACGCCAGTTTCCAGCGTGCGGGGAAGAATATCATTGGCGTTGGATGCGAACACCAGCCGCTCGATCGGCAAGCCCATCCGCTTTGCGGCGTAGCCAGCGAAAATGTCGCCGAAGTTGCCCGTCGGCACGGCGAAGGACGTCGCGCGGCTCGGAGCCCCAAGCGCGGCTGCGGCAACAAAATAGTACGTGATTTGCGCGACGATTCGGCCCCAGTTGATCGAGTTGATGCCCGACAAACCGACCCGGTCGCGAAAGGCGTGATCGTTGAACATGCCTTTCACCAACGCCTGACAATCGTCGAATGTTCCCTTTATCGCCACGGCGTGAACGTTGCCCTCCGTGGGCGTCGTCATCATGCGCCGCTGAACGTCCGACACCCGGCCGTCGGGAAACAGGATCACGACATCGACCCGTTTTGAGCCGCGGAAAGCCTCGATCGCCGCTCCTCCCGTATCGCCCGACGTTGCGCCCACGATCGTTGCCCGTTGACCACGCTTTTCGAGAACGTGGTCCATCATGCGCGCGAGCAACTGCATCGCGACGTCCTTGAACGCCAGCGTCGGGCCGTGAAACAGCTCGAGGACGAAACGGCTTGGACCGATCTGCACCAGCGGCGTTGTCGCCGGGTGGCCGAAACCCGCATAGGCGCTGCGCGCCATTGCCGAAAGCTCAGGGCGAGATATCGTATCTCCGGTGAATGGCGCGATCACCTCGATAGCAACCTCGTGGAACGGCCGCCCTGCGAACCCTGCGATCGTATCCGCGCTCAAGTGCGGCCAGCTCTCGGGCAAATATAGACCGCCGTCGCGGGCAAGACCTGCGAGCAACACGTCGTCAAAGCCGAGTATGGGAGCCTGTCCCCGGGTCGAGAGGTATCGCACGTCGCATGGGTCCCAGATGGAGCCGGTATACTTGAAGTGCGGGTGTTGTTTTGCAACTGGCCAATCCGTCGGCGCACCAGTCCTGAACGAACCAAATCGCTCTTCTAGAGCCCGCACGCTTTAGAGCCATTGCCGGTTAGGAACAAGCCTCGCGCGTCAACGCTGAGCACCGTCGCAAAACTCCGCGACCGGCGGGGCGGATTCGCGGGGCGGATTCACCGTGCGTTGCGCCAGATGGCAACCCGCAGCCCGAGCCGACGCTCGACAATCCATCCATTGAGCAACCCGACAGTCGCCAGAGCGATGGCTGTTGCGATGGCGGCTCCGGTAACGCCGTACGTCGGCACCAGCAGCAGGTTGAGCCCAAGGCTGACCGCAGCACCCGCGAGCATGATCACCGCACATGTGCGCTGCTTGCCCATCATGCTGAGCAAAACCTCGGCCGGTCCCATCGCCGAGCGCGCAAGAAAACCGCCGACCAAGATCGCCATGATCGGATACCCATCGGCAAATCCGGGACCGAATAGGGACAACACCGGCCGTCCGATGGCCAAAATAGCAACCGCGACCACAACAGACGGCCAAAACGTCCAGCGCACCGCATCGCGAACAACCGCCTGGAGGCCAGCCGCGTCAGCTCGTTCGTGAAGCCCGGCAAACCGGCTGGCCATCGCGCTGCCGACCGCATAGTGCACGAACATCATCAGCGCCATGGTCTTGGCTGCTGCGAAATACATCGCAACCTCGGCTGGAATGGCATACCGCGACAACACCATCACATCGGTGTTCTGAAGCGCCAATTCGGCGCCCGCTATGCCAAGTAGCGGCAGCGAGGACGCAATCCACGCCCGAGGCGCATACCGTCGTGGTCCTGCTCCATGCGACGCCGTGAACAGGCGATGCAGCCACACCGCTTGCAGCACAGCCGCCGCCGCCACGGCCCAAACGATGACGGTCGCTGCGGTCGAAGCCGTCATCTCCAACCCCGTCACCCACGCCGCCGCCATGCCCGCGATGAGCAAAATCGGCCGAAAGATATAGGGCGGCACCAAGCCAGGCGCGATCCAGCCATGGCCTCGGCCGAGGCCATCTTGCATGTCGGAGATCGCATAGAACGGCAGGCACACAAGCATGATTGCTGCAGCCGCGTGATGGTCGGCCGACATCGGGATCAGCCACAACACGAGGCTTCCGACCAGTGCCACCACGAGGCCGAGGCCAGCGGCCATTGCTCGGCTGCCGACGACGAGACCGCGCAGCCCGTCGGCGTCGCCGCCCTCCTGATGCACCGGAACCAAACGCATCACGCCGAGGTTGAGACCAAGCGTTGCCATACCGCCGACGATCATGATGGCGGTCCAAACCGACACATATACACCGTACTCGTTAGCCCCCATCCAGCGGGCGAGCGCCACCTGCGTGATGTAAAGTAATGCCGCCGACGCACAGCGAATTGCGAACGCTGACACGGCATCGCGACGTGCAAAGCCACGGTCGATGCGTGCCTCGGTCGCCGGAACGCCCGCGATGGCAGAGCCAGCCAGCGCGCCGTCAGCCTTCAATTGTGCGGCGGACATGAACGTGATGATCCAATTAGGGACGGTGCGTCAAAAAATGTTGGATTCACCAAGCCGCTCCTGCTCGCGAATCCGGACTGTGTCAGCCACGCCAGCCCACGCCCAGCTGCGACCGGCATCTCCACGGTCGTCGTACCAATTGGAGAAAAAGTCAGCCACTTCGGCCGCATGCGCGCCATGCTTGGCCTCCAGCACGGCCGCCATCGCTTCGACATCGCGTGGCGTTGGTGTGTGGTCAGGTGTATTGGGCCGTGCGATGGTTGCCCGGAACGTTGCCCGCGTATTCGTCGCCATCTTGCCTCCGCGTATCGTGAACAATTGGTATCTGAAGCAACCGGATAGCAAGAACGAAGCCAGCTCCGGTTTCCGCCGACCATGACAGATGATCTGTCGCAGCGCCCGGTGGGAGAGACGGGCGCTTATTCGCCAAGGCGACCCGTCATGGTACCCGTGGCAGTACCCGTGGCAGTACCCGTCGCGACATTCCGCAAAATGGGCCATCGGACAAAATGGGTGTTAAGGTCTGATCATGAGCGCCCGAGCGCGCGTCCGATCAGGAGACGCTTTTCCATGCCGCGACAATTCAATTGGCCCTTGCCACTTATCACCGCCCGGCCAACCGCCACCGCCCAACCGCGCATCGCCGCCGTTGCAGTGGCCATAGCCGCAATCGTTACCGCCTCCACTGATGCCTTGGCGCAGATAACCCCGCCCAATCCGGGACAAGCTTGGCCTGCACCCGATCGCGCTGACCCGCCCAGCCGACCTGATGCCGGACCACCGGGATTGAGGGTCGAGCCGCCATCGTCAGATAACTCTGGTGAACGGCGGCGACCCCAACCGCCGGCCGGAAGTTCGGGCGAGAGCTACGGTTGCCCGGCATATGAAAAAGATCTCGAACTTCTAGTCTGACCTGCCAGCGCACCACACGATCGGAACAACGACAATGGCTGACGGCTCATCGACGGCGCACGTCTATTGGCCCAAGTTACTGTCGGTTTTCACCGAAGGTTACCGGCTTTCCACCTTCCGAAAGGATGCGCTCGCGGGACTGACGGTCGCCATCGTGGCTCTGCCGCTTTCGATGGCGATCGGGGTCGCGTCTGGGGTGTCGCCGGAGCGCGGCCTGTACGCCGCCATCATCGGCGGCTTTCTGGTCTCGGCCCTTGGTGGCAGCCGTTTTCAGGTCGGTGGCCCGGCCGGGGCTTTTATCGTTCTCGTGGCCGCAACCGTTACCCAATTTGGCGTCGATGGACTTTTGATCGCCGTCTTGCTGTCCGGCCTATTTCTGACGCTGCTCGGTCTTTCCGGGCTTGGCGCAGTCATTAGATATATTCCCCATGCCGTCGCTGTTGGATTTACGAGCGGGATAGCCGTCACGATATTTGCCAGCCAACTGCGCGATCTTGCCGGGCTGACCATGACCGGCGTGGAGCCTGGAGACATTGTTCCAAAGCTCATCGCTTTAGCCAGCGCACTGCCGTCTACAAATATATCCGCCGTTACTGTGGGCCTGGCTTCGATTGCGATGATATTCGCTCTACGTCGTTTCCGACCCGATTGGCCCGGCATGCTGATCGCCGTAGCGCTTGCGTCGGTTGTTTCCGCGCTTGTGCATTTGCCAATTGAAACGATAGCAACGCGTTTCGGTGGCTTGCCGAGTGGCATTCCGCTTCCGCAGATTCCAGACCTTTCCTGGTCGCGCGTCGTCCAACTGCTCCCGACGGCGCTGTCATTCACGTTGCTTGGCGGCATTGAAAGCCTGCTGTCGGCACAGATTGCCGACGGCATGACGGGCCGCAAGCATCGCTACAACATGGAGTTGGTCGCCCAAGGCATTGCCAATGTCGCAACCGCCCTCTTTGGTGGCATCAGCGTAACCGGCACAATTGCGCGCACGGCCACCAACATTCGCGCCGGGGCGCAGACCCCGATTGCTGGAATGCTGCATTCCGTCTTTCTGCTCGGCTTTATCGTAATTGCCGCACCGCTCGCAGGGTTTATTCCACTCGCCGCGCTCGCCGCTGTGCTGGTTGTCGTGTGTTGGAATATGGTGGAACGCGACGAATTTGCCCGCCTGTTGCGCCATGCCCCGTCGGCAGCCGTTCTGCTGATCACGTTCGGGGTCACGATGGCCGTAGACTTGACCGCAGGCATTACGGCTGGGTGCGTCACGGCTGCCGCATTGACACGCGTCGGCCGCCCACCCGCACCCTCCCACTGAACTGACGCGCAACACGAATTACGATTTAGTGGCGAGCGCCTTGCGGATTTCGGCCGCCAATGGATCCGGCTTTGTCAGGTCCGGAAAAAACGCCCGGAATTGCCCGTCGGACCCCATCAAATAGGCAATCGAACTGTGGTCCATCGTGTACGACTTCGGATCGCGCTCGTCGGGCACCTTTTTGGCGTAAACCCGATAAGCCTTTACTGCTGCCGCGATATCCTCTTTCGACCCGGTCAGTCCGATCAAGCGGGGATGGAAACTCTTGATGTATTCGGCCATTTTTTCTGGCGTATCCCGCTCCGGGTCGATCGTGACAAACACCGGCGTCACGGTGTCCGCCGCAGACCCGAGCTGGCCGAGCGCGGCTGTCAGCACGGCCAGACCTGACGGGCAGATATCGGGGCAATAGGTAAAGCCGAAGAACACCAGCATGTTGCGCCCGAGAAAGTCCTTATCGGTAACGCGTTTTCCCGTATGATCGGTGAGCGTGAACGGACCGCCAATGAGCGCCTTACCCGTCGTCGCAATCGTCCCCGATGCACCGGCAACGGGGCCCCCAGACGGCACCCCGCCGACACCGCCAATGCGGCTCAGCATCGACGCGGCGAGAAACCCACCGACGATGACACTCACAATCGAAACAATGATCAGCTTGACGTACATGGAACCGCGCCTGGAATGATGATCTCAACTCGTGTCATATAGGACTGCCGACCGCCGGAGACCCGTCCCTTGAAGCCGCAGGCCCAAAAATTCGCGACCGCTGCTGGCACCGATAGCCGCCTCCGGCTCGTCACCACCGTACGCCTACGCTGGATAGCGGTCCTCGGTCAGCTGATCACCGTAACCGTCGTCGCCCTTTGGTTCGAATTTCCGCTACCTCTTGGCCCATGTCTCGCATTTATCGCGATATCGGCTTGGCTGAACGTGTTCCTTGCCCTGCGCTTTTCGGCGCGCCACCGCCTCTCGAGCCGATGGCTGACGGTGATGCTGGCCTACGACCTCGCTCAGTTGTCAGCCCTGTTGTATCTGACCGGGGGGATGCAGAACCCATTCTCGATGCTGATCATCGTGCCGGTTACCGTCTCCGCCGGCTCGCTTCCAGCCCGTCATACGTTGCTGCTCGGTGCGATGACCGTGCTCGCGATACTGGCCCTTCACGCCACACACTACCCGCTACCGTGGTACCCCGGTCTCCGGCTCGATCTACCACAGCTCTACCAGAACGGCATGCTGGCGGCCGTCGCCGCCTCGCTCCTATTCATGTCGCTGTACGCCTGGCGCTTGGCGCGGGAGAGCCGCCAGATGTCGGCAGCACTAGCTGCCACCGATATGGTTCTTGCCCGCGAGCAAAAACTCCACGCGCTCGACGGCCTTGCCGCCGCCGCCGCCCACGAACTCGGCACGCCGCTGTCGACCATTGTCCTGGTCGCAAAGGAACTTGAGCGCGACCCGACGGTATCGGGCGCCATAAAAGAAGACCTCGAACTGCTGCGCTCGCAAGCGCTTCGCTGCCGCGAAATTCTCCAGAAGCTGACGCGCCGCCCCTCAGAGCAGGACCCGCTGCACGGCCACCTCACCGTCCGCGAGATGATCGACGAGGCAGCCAACCCCTACCGCAACCACGGCACGGCGATTTCGATCCACGCCGGTCCGAAATGGCCAGGCGGGAGCGGGCCAGTGAGCCCAATGGCGTCCAGCGAACCTGTCGGACTGCGTAGCCCGGGTGTCATTTATGGCCTCGGCAACATTATCGAAAACGCCATCGACTTCGCCCTTGAACGGGTCGAGATTCGCGCCGAGTGGAACGAAAAAACCGTCGAAATCGCCGTGATGGACGATGGTCCAGGCTTCCCCGTCGACTTGATCGACACCCTTGGCGAACCCTACGTCACCACCCGCATTAGCGGCGGCCGGATGGGTGATCGCGACAGCAACGGCCTCGGCCTCGGGTTCTTCATCGCCAACACGTTGCTCGAACGTTCGGGCGCGTCGGTACAACTGGCCAATCGCGAAGCCCCCAAACGAGGCGCTGTGGTCCGCATTATCTGGCCCCGCTCGGCGTTCGACGCCCCCGCCGAGGGCCGCACCTTTTTGCCCGGCGCCAATCGCACGCCGGAGACAGCTTAAACGTTAACCGTCCAGGATGGCGGTTGGCACGTAACTAAGCAACAGGCTGACATTGGCGTGCGAACATGCCACATTACAGTCACACTGTCCGCTTGAGGAGCCCCCGTTGTGACCACCGAAGATCTTTCGTTCCGGCAAGACGAATTGCCGGAAGACCGTTCGCTCATCTGCGTTGACGACGACCGCGCGTTTTTGCAGCGGCTGGTTCGCGCGATGGAAACGCGCGGCTTCGAGGTCCGCTTCGCCCATTCCGTCAGCGAAGGCATCGACCTGATCCGCGAAAAAGCGCCAGCCTTCGCCGTCGTCGACATGCGGCTTGAAGATGGCAACGGCCTCGACGTCATCGCAGAGCTTAACAAGGTCCGCCCCGACGCCCGAGCAATCGTGTTGACCGGCTACGGCAACATCGCAACGGCCGTGTCGGCCGTGAAACTCGGCGCGGTCGATTATCTGGCCAAGCCCGCCGATGCCGACGACATCACAGACAGCCTGTTGGCACCGACCGACAGCAAGGCACCGCCGCCGGAAAACCCCATGTCGGCCGACCGCGTTCGCTGGGAACACATTCAGCGGGTCTATGAGTTGTGCAACCGCAACGTCTCTGAGACGGCGCGCCGCCTCAACATGCACCGCCGCACGCTGCAGCGCATACTCGCCAAACGCGCACCGAAGTAGCGCACATAATCAGCCGGGTTCACGCTTGTCGGAACAACCTCGGCACAACAGCTGTCGAACCAACGAAGCCGAAAGTTTCGCCTTCGATTGCCCCTTCGTCTCATCCCCTGCTAGGCTCCCCTGATCGCAAGGGTTGAGATGGGGTCGAGGCATCATGGCTGAAGCGCGCGGATCGGCAATGTCGAACATTGGCCGGACATTCGACTACCTGTTCGGGCGCAACGCGCTCATAGCGCTCGCGTCGGTTATGTTGCTCATCATCTCCGGCTTCGCCACCTGGAGCGGCATGAACGACTTCATCGTCGGCGCCTCCCAATCGAGCGCCAAGGGCACCCAGGTCTCCGAGGGTTTCTCGGTCTCCCACCATTCGCTCGTCGTCTTCATCACCATCGCACTGACATTCTTGATGTGGCTATCGCTGCGCGAAGCCATTGGCAAAGGCCGTGGTTTGGTTGAACGGCTGGTCACGTGGCCGCTCTATATTTTCCTCGCGCTATGGTCGATCGGCTTCGGATACGGCTTCTGGTGGAGCCTGATCGCGGGCGAGGAAGCGACCCGCAATTCGATGAGCGCGCTTCAAGAGGATGCCCGCACGGCAACCGGCTCGATCTCCGCTCGCCTCGACGCCGTCAAAGCCCAAGTCGACAGCTTTGTATCGTGGTCGGAAAGCCAGATGCAGCGCGAAGAAGCGAGCGGCGGCAGCTGCGGCGTGTCGTCGGGCGCCGGTCGCGGTCCGTTGTACAACGCCCGCCGTTCGACACGCGACAGCGTCGCCTCTCTGCGCGAAACGATCGCCAATTCGTGGCTGAGCCCGGTCAACGCCGAACTTGAAGTTTTGAAGAAGGCTGGCGCCGCGATCGAGGGCACGACCGCGGACGAGCGCCAGAAAAAGTTCGAACAGGTTTCATCACAAGTTCGCGGTTCCGCCCGCGCCATCGCCCAGCGATCGAACGAACTCGGCAAGTCGACGGCGTCGGAAATGCGCGCGTTGGCCGACAGCGTGTCGGTCCCGCCGGGCCAACCCGGTTTTGCCTGCTACGATCCAACGCTCGCCCAGCGCCTCAGGCAGGCAGCCGAACAGGCAGCCGTCCCAGCATCGATCGTGCTGCGCGAGGCCGCCTTCAATGAAGGCCCGGCTGGTGTCGCCAACGCCGTCAAGAACCTGTGGTCGAACATGGGCTCGTATATGTACAGCGCCGTGACCTGGGCCTTTACTGGCAAAACCAGCACCACGACAACCGGCGAGCCGATTACCGGCCGCGACGTCATCGCGCTTCTCGCCACCATCGGCATTGATCTCGGCCTGTTCGTGTTGGCCCTGCTCGATCCGCCGTCGTCGGCCCCCGTCCGGCGCGACGCGTTGGCAGACACGCAAGCGCGGCTGCATCTCGCGACTGGCCCCGTCGTTCGGCAAATCGAGGCCGCCATTCAAACGGCAATCGCGAGGGCCCCTGATGCCGATATAGAATGGGTCAGGCAACATTTCATACACCACAACGGATCAAGTTATTTCGTCATTCCAAACCTCTACAGCGCCAAGAAAGACGGCGAGGATAGTCGCAAGGAGGAGCTGCGGGCGCTCGCAATGAACCAGCTCGCCGGCGTGTTCGACGATCTCAAGCTGGTGCGCGCGTTGACCGACAAGGAACTCCAGCAGTTTGGCCGTGAAGAACAGCGCTACAGCTTGTCTGATCTGTCGATCTACCAGTCGAAGGACGCCCAACCCGTCTCCGCCCCGCGCGGCATGATTGATCGCGTTCTGAATCGCGGCGGAAATGGCGGCACCGTCGCGTCCGACGAGGTCCCGATCACCTCCCAACCCGGTAAACGCATTCGCAACCATGGCCTGTTGTCGAAATCCCAGCGCGCGCTCGATATCGCCGGCTGGACGCCGCACGCCCAGGCCGACGTCGAAATCTTCCGCCTTGTCGACGAGGAGGGCCTGACCCCGCTGCTCGCCGTTCTGAACGAGGCGACGCTCGAGCGAGCGGAAAACCGGGCCGAACTCCGCGGCACACTCTCCGATGGCAAACCCGAGAAGGCCTAGGAGAGTGCTTCCGGAAAAGTGGGAACCGGATTTCTGAAAAGAAGCACGATAAACCAATAAGTTAGAGTCCTTCCGCGATCCAATTTAAAGCGGAAGGCCTCTAGCGCCCCAGAGAAGCGCCCGAGAGACGCGCCCCAGAGACGCCCGCCGCGCCGAACCGCCGCATCCGCTGATCAGTGCGGGTTCGGCTGCATTTCCAACTTGCAATGATTGCGCTATCGTGGCGCGATACGACGACAGTTGCCCTGGCCTGGAGACGCTGCCGATGCCGAGCCCCGCCGTGAAATCAGCCGATACCCTTGCTGCACCTGCACTTATCGAGGCAACAAAAGATCTGTACGAGATCGGCGAGATCCCTCCGCTCGGGCATGTTCCCTCGAAGATGTACGCGTGGGCGATCCGTAAAGAACGCCACGGCGATCCCGATACCGCGATGCAGGTTGAGGTTGTGCCGACCTGGGAACTCGACAGCCACGAAGTGCTCGTCCTGGTGATGGCGGCCGGCGTCAACTACAACGGCGTCTGGGCAGCCCTCGGTAAGCCGATCAGCCCGTTCGACGGGCACAAGCAGCCTTTCCACGTCGCCGGCTCCGACGCGTCGGGCATCGTTTGGGCTGTCGGGTCGAAGGTGAAGCGCTGGAAAGTCGGCGACGAAGTCGTCATCCATTGCAACCAGGACGACGGCGACGACGAGGAATGCAACGGTGGCGACCCGATGTTTTCGCCATCGCAGCGAATTTGGGGCTACGAGACGCCCGACGGTTCGTTCGCGCAGTTCTGCCGCGTGCAAGATCGCCAGCTATTGGAGCGGCCAAAGCACCTCACCTGGGAGGAGAGCGCCTGTTACACCCTGGTGCTCGCGACCGCGTACCGGATGCTGTTCGGCCACCGCCCCCATGTTTTACGGCCCGGCCATAACGTTCTGGTCTGGGGCGCATCAGGCGGTATCGGGTCTATGGCGACGCAGCTTTGCGCAACGACCGGTGCCAACGCCATCGGCGTTGTCTCCGACGAAGACAAGATCGATTTCGTCCGGCAGCTCGGCGCCAAGGGCGTGTTGAACCGTAAAGACTTCAACTGTTGGGGGCAGATGCCCAAGGTCGGCACGCCTGAATACGCTGAGTGGTTCAAAGAAGCCCGCAAGTTCGGCGCCGCCATCTGGGAGCATACGGGCAAGGGCAACAACGTGGATTTCGTCTTTGAACACCCTGGCGAAGCGACGATACCGGTCTCGGTATTCGTCGTGAAGCGCGGCGGCATGATCGTTATTTGCGCCGGCACCACTGGGTTCAACCTGACCCTCGACGCTCGCTATCTGTGGATGCACCAGAAGCGCTTGCAGGGATCGCACTTTGCCAACCTGCTTCAGGCGAGCCTCGCCAATCGTCTGGTCGTCGAGCGCCGCATCGACCCCTGCATGTCAGAGGTCTACAGCTGGCAGCAGATCCCCAAGGCTCACATGCAGATGATGCGAAATCAGCATAAGCCCGGCAATATGGCCGCGCTTGTTTCAGCCCCGGTCACCGGGCTTCGGACCATCGAGGACGCTCGCGAGGCCTCGAAGGCAATGTTTGGCTGATCGAGCGTCCAAACTGACAGCCGCGGCACGTTCGACACATCTGACATGTCATACACACGACCGGTGTTGACGCGGCGCGTCGCGCAAGATACCTGCGCGTCCCGCGATTGCGAGATCCCAACCGGTCTGTCCCGGCGGCGCATATCGACCTATCTCGTCCCAACGCGAACCATGCTCGAACACGCACGACAGCCGAGCAGGCTTTTGGCGGATGCATGCAGAGGAATATCATGGCCAGCGCAGCTTTTCAGTACGATGACGTCAGCGACTGGCTGGCGGGGTTCGAGACCGACGGTGTGACAACGATCGAAGCCGCCTTAGCGACGGTCACCGATCTCGAGCCCGACGACTATGTCGAAGCAGCCGATGCGGCGTTCGCTTTAGCAGCCGCAGAGTTGGTGGCCGCAGCCCGCGACGCCGACCCATCGCGCGTTCCAAAGGCGATCCATGCGGCCCTCGAGACGCATGAAGATGCCATCAATTCGGCAAAGTTGGCCTCAGCGGCTCGCAAGGCCGTCCAGCGCATCCTGCGCAATTCTGAATTGAAGGACTCGGCCGACGAAGAAGGCGAAGGTGACGAATGGGCCGAGGACCTTGGCGAGCTCCTCGAACGGCTCCGCTCCTAGAGTGCTTCTGGAAAAGTGGGAACCGGTTTTCCGAAAAGAAGCACGACAAACCAATAAGTTAGAGCCCTTGCGCGATTCCATTTAAAGCGGAAGGCCTCTAGAGGACGGTTCGACCGAAGCAAAAATTTTCAATCCGCAAACGGAACCGCGGACGTTGCCGTTGTTGCGTTGATGCCGCGCGGTTGCGCTCGCTCCAGCCGAGAGGCCGTTGATGGCATGTCCTTCGGGTTCGCACGGCCGCAGCACGAGCCTTGCAAAACAACACGGTAAGGTGCCGGGATCGCTGACACGCGTCCCAATTCGAGACGTGCGCGGAGCAGTACGATGCAAGCCGATGTGAACAAGCGGATCGCTGTGACGGTGAGGCGGACGCAAGTCCCGGCCATACGATCGTGTCTGGCGTCGCTGAATCACCACGACTTCGCAGTCCGTCCGGTCCTTTCTGGCTGGTCCACGGGCGGCGGGTTTTGGTCGAGCGAGCGAAGTATCAAGCATGTCGGCGAACGCGTCGAGGTTTCATTCACGGCCGATGCGGTCCAGATCGCGCCGATCCTGGCCGCTGGCTTCGGGATCATCTCAGGCGAGATAATACCGGTTCGGGTCAGCGATGTTGTTGCCAGCTCAACTTGAAGCGCGTCCCGATAAGCGCGAACCGTCAATCGCGTCCTGGGCCATAACGATGAAGTTCGGCACCGTATGACGTGAGCCAGCGCCGAGGGCGGTCCATCTCCGGCATCGTCTTTTTGACCAGCGCCCAAAATCGTGGACCATGATTCATCTCGGCCAAGTGCGCGACTTCGTGCGCAGCCACATAATCGAGAACATCTGGCGGAGCGAGGATCAAGCGCCACGAGAACGACAGCACTCGGGTTGTGGAACACGAACCCCAACGGCTGGTCTGATCGCGGATGGCGATACGCTTCGGCTGTAAGCCTAATCGATGCGCATGGACGCCGACCTGCCGCACCAGATCAACGCGAGACTGCTCGATCAACCAGCGCGACAAATGCCGTGGGGCGCTTGCCGGTCGGCCGTTGATCACCAAAACCGGATCGCTTCCGATCGTCGGCCCCGCAAGAACCTCGACAAGCGCGCCAGCCCGATTGCGGTCAGCCGCGAAATCCAGCCGGTGGAACTCGCCGCGGATCGGAAGTCTGGCACCGTCTGCGAAGGGCACCAGCTCGGGCAACGTGTGGAGCCGGTCGCGAACCCAATCGAGATGGCGGTTTACGAAGCTGCCAGCGTCATCGACGTTGCAGCGCAACGGCATCGTCACGATCACGGTGCCTTTGGTCCGGGACACCCGCAGCGTCATCCGGCGCGCGGCGGGATGCCGCCTGACCTCGACGGGCGCATCGAGGCCGACGATCGCCGTTGTCGCTTTCGAACCCGGCTCGCGCTGCCGCTTGGGCATGCCTTCTCCCCTCATACAATCAACTAATCACTGGCTGCTCATCCGGTTCAGCAGCACGGCCCGTTCCTCAGTATCCGACAGTAGCTGCTTCGCCAGCCACAGCTCCAGCACGAACGCTGGCTTGTCATTCATACGGAATGGAGTGTTGCTGTGTGGAGTCAACACGGGTCCGGCGTAATGCCGTAGGCGTGCCAAGTATCCGCTGTGAGCGTGTCATCGGGGCCGACCTTGGCGATAGCGAGGCAGCGCGCCATCTCCGCGATCAAAGTGCCGTGCGATTGCCATGTTGTGATCGCCAGCTCATCCCGCTTGCGTCACGGAGAGCCGATGCGCGGCGCTAGGCCCGCGCATAAAATTCGGCCAAGACGGCACATAATATGGTAACGGCGCCAACGACCGGTTAGGATTTCGACATGATTGCGCACGCCGCTACACCGTTTCGGTTCCGCACGTTCGCGGAAGCCGTCTACCGAACGTACGAGCATAGCGGCTTCACGCTCGCTGGTGCCGTTGCGTTTTCGTTCGTGATCTCGCTGTTTCCGTTTTGCATCTTTCTCGGTGCCTTGGCGTCGATCTTTGGCGGCGAGGCGATCGCGACGCAAGCCGTCGATCAGCTGTTCCAGATATTGCCCAAGGACGTGGCTCGGGCCTTGGCGCCAGAAGTCGTCAGTATCATGGGCACAACGCGTATCGACTTGCTGACGCTATCTGGATTGATAACGCTGTTCTTTGCCACCAGCGCGATCGAAACGCTCAGGGCAGCGCTCAATGGCGCGTATCGGGTCCAGGAAACGCGTCCATACATCGTCTGCGTCTTGTTCTCGATGCTTCTCGTGCTGCTGTCGGCGATCTCGATGCTTGTGATCACGTGGGCCGTGGTCGTCGGCCCAAGTGTGGCCGCAAAATTCGAACCCCAGTTCGTTCCAGATCTGATCAAAATCTATCTCGATAGTAGCTGGGCCAATGTCGGGGTCCGCTACGGATTGTCTGCTGCCGTAATTGGCGCCCAGCTGACGGCCTTCCATCTGTTTCTGGTGTCGGGGAAGCGCACGCTAGCCGACGTCTGGCCAGGCGTGTTGCTGTCGGTCGTACTCTGGCTCGCCTCGGCGGGTCTCTATTCGCGATATCTCGACTTTTCGGACTACACGCGGTTCTATGCGGGCTTATCGCAGCTCATGGTCGCGCTGATCTACTTCCAAGTCACCGCCGTGATCATCATCCTCGGCGCAGAACTCAACCGCGGGCTGATGGAACTCAGGAGGCTGCGTGGCGGCGCCGACGAGGTGGCGGAAGCAGCCTGAGGCGGTAATGGGTGATCGACATGTATGCGCAATCGGCGTTGGCTGAACCCGCGCTTTGCCGAACCATGGCAGATCAACGCCCGAAAAGTTAGTAAGAAATTAGGAATTAATTGCTACCAAAATTGGTAGGGTTAGAATGTCGAAATATACGGCGGTATTGTTAGGGAAGTTCGTACCGTGCTAGAAACGCTCGACATATTCTGGGTTCTATTCTGGCGCACCGACTACGTCGTCTGGTGGATTGCAGGCCTGATGGCGATCATCGCCGGTCTCATTTTGCACGCTTATTCCGACGATACTTTGATGTCAAACATCGGCGCCGCTTCACTTTTTGTTGCAATTCTCCTGGCCCATACTGCGCTCGCGCTTCTCGGCGTCGCATTCCACGGCAACAAAAGCGCCAACGCTGTCGTTGCCGCCGGGCTGGCTATATGCTCGGTCTTCATAGTCTGGATTGTCGTATACCGAATTCTCGTCACGATCGGCGATGTGACCAACCCGTTGAAGGGCGACGACCCGGCCCAGATCGGCTGAACTGCCCGCCGGGCACCAATAACGTTTTGCCCTCCGCCCCACTCGCGGTTAGTGTGCATGGCAGCAGCATTTGATCGCTCGCGCCAACTTTTGCTGGTCGAAAAATCAAACGAACCTGCTTGAGAGTGACGCATCGAGGCAAGTTTGGGCATCGCGAAAGCGCCGTCAAGACAAACAGAGCCCCAATGCAACGTGCCAAACAGGACGGCCCCATGCACGACGAGAAGCCGACACCCCGTGACAAGCCATGGATTTTTCGCACGTATGCGGGCCACTCCACCGCGACGAAGTCGAATGAGTTGTACCGGCTGAACCTGTCCAAGGGGCAAACGGGCCTCTCGATTGCTTTCGATTTGCCGACTCAGACGGGCTACGACAGCGACCATGAGCTGGCACGCGGTGAGGTTGGCAAGGTCGGCGTGCCGGTGTCCCATCTGGGAGACATGCGCACTCTTCTCGACGGTATTCCGCTCGACCAGATGAACACGTCGATGACGATCAATGCGACGGCCGCTTGGCTCCTGGCCCTCTACATTGCCACCGCCGACGAAACCGGCGCCTCGCGCGATAAACTGACTGGCACGATCCAGAACGACATCATCAAAGAGTACCTGTCGCGCGGAACCTACGTGTTCCCGCCCGGACCGTCGCTGAAACTGATCCAGGACACGATTGTCTACTCTTACCGCAATGTGCCGAAATGGAACCCGACGAACGTGTGTTCCTACCACCTCCAAGAGGCTGGTGCGACGCCGGTCCAGGAGCTGGCATTTGCGCTGGCTACAGCGATCGCGGTCCTCGATCAGGTCAAGGCTTCGGGCGAGGTCCCCGTCGCCGAATTCGGGTCTGTCGTCGGCCGCATGTCGTTTTTCGTTAACGCCGGCATGCGGTTCGTGACCGAAATCTGCAAGATGCGGGCGTTCAACGAACTATGGGATGAAATTACCCGAGAACGCTACGGCGTCACCGACGCCAAGAACCGGCTGTTCCGCTACGGCGTCCAGGTCAACTCGTTGGGCCTGACCGAGCCACAGCCCGAAAACAACGTCTATCGCATCCTGATCGAAATGCTTGCGGTCACGCTGTCGAAGAATGCCCGCGCCCGCGCCGTCCAGTTGCCGGCATGGAACGAAGCGCTTGGCTTGCCCCGCCCCTGGGACCAACAATGGTCGCTGCGGATGCAGCAGGTGATGGCCTACGAAACAGACCTTTTGGATTACGGCGACATCTTCGACGGTAGCCACGAGATCGCCCGCAAGGTCGAACAGTTGAAGGTCGAAGCCCGCGCCGAACTCGCCACCATTGATGGCCTCGGCGGCGCCGTGGCGGCGATCGACTACATGAAGCGTCGGTTGGTCGAGAGCAATACCGCCCGGTTGTCGGGGATCGAGACCGGCAGCCAGATCGTCGTCGGTGTCAACAAATTCCGCGAAACCGAGGTCTCGCCACTGTCGGCTGGCGAAGGCGCCATCATGGTCGTCGACCCAGCCGTCGAGGCTGACCAGATCGGCCGCCTTCAAGCGTGGCGCTCGGCCCGGGATACCAAGGCCGCCAAAGCTGCGCTGGCAGACCTCGAACGCGCCGCTAAAGAGGGCCGGAACGTCATGGAGCCCTCGATCGCCTGCGCCAAGGCAGGCATCACCACGGGCGAATGGGGCGGCGTCTTGCGCGCCATCTTCGGCGAGTACCGCGCGCCGACCGGCGTCTCGCAATCCGCCGTGGTCCGCGACGATCGGGCGATCGAAACGATCCGCGCGACCGCCGACCGCGTGTCTGCCAAACTCGGGCGACGCATCAAGTTTCTCGTTGGAAAGCCCGGCCTCGACGGACATTCCAACGGCGCTGAGCAGATTGCCGTGCGGGCCCGCGATTGCGGCATGGACGTGCTTTATGAGGGCATCCGCTTGACGCCCGCGCAGATTGTCCGGGCCGCACTCGACGAAAGCGTCCACGTCGTCGGCTTGTCGATCCTGTCCGGCTCTCACGTGCCGCTTGTGCGCGACGTGATGGATCGCATGCAACAAGCCGGGCTCGGATCGATCCCGGTCATCGTCGGCGGCATCATCCCGCCCGAGGACGAACGCATTCTCAAATCGTTCGGTGTCGCGGCCGTCTACACCCCGAAGGACTTCCAACTCAACGACATCATGGCCGATATCGTCGACCTCGTGGACGCAGCGCCCGTCGCCGCATGACGGGGTCGGCGGACGAGATGGCCAAATCCTGCCAGCTTCGGTGAACCGCCGACAGCCATGCCGTGCAACTTAGCTCGCCCACACAACCAACCGGTTAGAAAACCGTCACAATACAACCATACGCTTACTGAATATATATCCCAATCGGCTGTTGCAAACCTGCACCAATGGATAGCCCCTCAAGCGACGTCCGAGTCGTGGACTAAGCCTCGGGCGCATGTGGAAAAAAGCATCCATCACCCCTGCCGCCAAGCGAGCCGACAAGCCCAGATCCCAGCTTGAAAATGCCCCCGCGCGCGCCTCCCTTCGTCCTGTTGAGTGACAGCGGTTCAGCATCTTCCACAAAGCAAAATTATCGAACGATATCAGGGGCAAAGACCAAGCCATCCAGGTCGCTTGTCGCTGTGGATTTCAGCATTTCTAGGGCCGGATTTGATCCGCGACCCTGTCCACCCCCAAGCTTGCTTTCCATTTCGTTAACGACTAAGCCTGGGCCTCTGAACAACCTCCGACAGATCGTCATGGAGTGTTCATAATTACCGGGAAGCCGAGGGTCGTTCGCGTCCACCAAATCGGAGGCGTTCGGAACCGGCGATTTCCCCACTTTGTTGAGTTATCGCGCAACCTCTCGACGCCCGAGTATTGGCGCTGACGTTGCAACGCTCGCGTGTGAGAGCGCTGGTTCGTTCATTGCTTAAATGGTCGAGGTACCCGTGGCTGACAGCGCACAGGTTGATGACGTGTCTCCAAAATCGACGTTCGACCACCTAGCGTCCGAGCCCTCGGCGGTGCTGGTCGATGTTCGAACACGTGCCGAGTGGGCATTCGTAGGGCTGCCTGATTTGTCGGCATTGGGCAAGCGCGTCGTGACCGTCGAATGGCAGACGTTTCCCGACAACGGGATTGATCCGGCATTCTCCGAGCGCCTCTCGGCGGCACTGGGAGACCTCGGAGCCGGGCCGCAGACCGATGTCTTCTTCATATGCCGGTCGGGTGGCCGCAGCCGCATGGCTGCAGAACTTATGACGTCATCGGGGTTCACCCGGTGCCACAACGTCGCCGAAGGTTTTGAAGGCCCGCTCGATGCGAACCGGCACAGAGGAACCGCTGGTGGCTGGAAAGCGGCAGGGCTTCCATGGGTCCAAGGTTGAACCACAGCCGTGCTGTGACGCGACCGTCGTCGGCCGCGTCCTGAATTTAAGACAGCCCAGAATTGAGATGGGCTGACACCGGAACGGGGCTGGAACAACCAGCCCGTCTTGAATTGTCGGATGTCAAGGTGCGGCAGGCCGCACGTTTGGAAATTGCATTCGACGTAACGCGTGGCGCCCTGTTGGGCACGATAGCTGCGCTTGGCAAGTATTTGGAACGGGGTATGACATGCAGAACGTGACACCGCAGACCGTAGCAGGCGCCGCTGGCGCGACGGACGCGCAAACTCCGGCCGGTCCGACCACCAGCACGTTCAACACCGGCACGACAGGCATCGACGGGCGTGGTCAGAAAGTCCGCGCACTCCTCCGCGCCCGCCTTGGCGAAGACATTTATACAAGCTGGTTCAACGCGTTGGAGTTCGACCGGTTCGACGGTCGCGTGCTGACGGCGTCTGTCCCTGTGAAATTCCTGCGCAACTGGATCCAGTCGCACTATAGCGAAGCCCTGTTGACAGCCGCGCGATCGGAGTTCGACGGCGTCGAGAAGATCGACGTCATCTTGCGCCAGCCATCGAGCCAACACAAATCGCGCGCCGATAGCCTCCCGCAGTTCGAAGGCGACACCGTACCGGGCACCTTTGAAAGCGTCGTCCCAGACGCGATCCGTCCGATCCCGCGACCAGCGCCAGCAGCCATCGGCCGGACCCAGGCTGGCGGCTTCGAGGGCTCTCCGCTCGACCCGCGCTATACCTTCGACAGCTTCATCGTCGGCGGTTCGAACCGGATTGCGCACGCCGCCGCCACGCAAGTGGCAGAGGTCGCAACTGGCACAACTCCGGCGTTCAACCCGCTCTACATCCACTCGTCGGTTGGTCTCGGAAAGACCCACCTTCTGCAAGCCGTTGCGTGGGAGATCAAACGTCGAAACCCCAATGCGCAGGTGCTCTATCTCACCGCGGAACGCTTTCGCTATCAGTTCGTCGAAGCCATCCGCAGTCAGGATCCAGCCGCTTTCAAGGAGCGTTTCCGCCAGATCGACGTGTTGCTGATCGATGATCTCGAGTTCATGCAGGGCGAGCGCACCGAGCAGGAATTCGATCACATCATCAATTCGTTGCTCGACGGCGGCCGTCAGGTCGTCGTGGCCTCGGCCCGAGCACCCAACCACATCGAACGCCTCAACGAGCGCATGCGCTCACGCCTCCAGCGCGGCCTCGTTACCGAAATCGGCGGTCTCGACCATGACTTGCGCCTCAAGGTCTTAGAGCGTCGG
>Ga0163144_10008715_pt1 | contig 21912 bp, 14 predicted proteins | sample OliLak19BULKMAT1_FD_123175 | JGI IMG/M metagenome (GOLD analysis project Ga0163144, IMG submission 123175) | Freshwater microbial mat bacterial communities from Lake Vanda, McMurdo Dry Valleys, Antarctica - Oligotrophic Lake LV.19.BULKMAT1 | ecosystem: Environmental > Aquatic > Freshwater >... | reverse complement strand
GGAGGCGGCGCGGTGGTGACGGCGTGTCCCCAAAGGTCCAGTCGCGCCGTGTTGATGCCGTTGGGCAACCCGCCGCCGTGTAGCGCCAACTTTTCACGCCAATCGAGCCGAGGGGCGAGATCGCGCGCGGATTTTTGACGCGCCTTTACGGCGTCAATTTCATCGGGAGGCCCCTGGAGCCAGCGGGCAAGGGTTTCCCGGCCGACGCGCGTCTGGGCGTCGCACAGGCGTTGGAACAAGGAACCGGTCCCAAAGACATCGAGGTCGCTGGAATAGGGATGATTCTCATTGTGGAACTCGGCGCCGGTAACGCCGAAAGTGGTCCAGCGGTCTTCCAACCGGGCCAAGCCATGCCCAAACCAATCCAGGGCGCGTTGCACATGGCGCAGCCGGCTTCGCGCTTTTTCGAATGCCAAGGAAAAGAAGACAAACAACCCGAAGGGAACTACCAAGCCGGGAATCCAAATCCAGCCGAGATAGATCGTCAACCAAAGCTGCAGAATGCCCCATAGAAAGAAGGCGAAGCGTAGGTTGCCCGTCCAAGCGAGCCGGCCCTGGAGGGCGACTTCCTCAAGCCGATGACGAGCGAGACGATCATGATATTCCGAGGCGGCGGACATGAAGCGTGCGGTTCCGGTGAGTTGAAAAGTTCACTTGCTTCATTTACGGATTCGGCGACGAAAGCCCAGGGATGCCCGTTCCCTGTGGTGCCGGTATCCTACCGGCACGAAAAGCCGCCCCAATGTGGTGCCGGTATTCTACCGGCACGAATAACCGACCCAAAGTGGTGCCGGTATTCTACCGGCACGAAAAGCCGCCCCAATGTGGTGCCGGTAACCTACCGGCACAAGTAGCCCGCCTGGATAAAGTTCGCGCTCCCTGTCAACAGAGGCAACGTGCCGGTAACATACCGGCACCACATTTGGAGAAAAAATCCATGTCCCGCGTGCTCCTGCCCTTTCTGTTGATCGCGCTCTCATCCCTATTCGCCCCGCGAGGTGCTGCCGCCCAGGACGCCAAGCCCCACAAAGAGGACGGCCCCTTCAAGCATCTGAAGTTGCGGCTTGTGGGTCCGGCGGCAGGAGGGCGCGTCAGCGGAGCAGCGGGAGTGCCGAATGATCCCATGACCTACTATCTCGGCGCGGCTTCGGGCGGCGTTTGGAAGACGACCGACGGCGGCATCCATTGGAAGCCGATCTTCGACGACCAGCCGACCGCCAGCATCGGCGCTCTCGCCGTCTCCGTTTCTGATCCCAACGTCATCTACGTCGGTTCCGGCGAGGCGAACATCCGCGGCAATGTTTCGCTCGGCCTGGGCATCTTCAAGTCCACCAACGCCGGCAAATCCTGGAAGCACGTCTGGAAGCAAAAAGGTCAGATCGGACACATCGTGATCCATCCAACGAATCCCGACATCGCCTTCGCCGCGGTCTTGGGCAGTGCGTTCGGTCCCAATCCGGAACGCGGCGTCTATCGCACGACCGACGGCGGCGCGACCTGGAAGCAAGTGCTCGCCAAGAAAGCGCCCAGCGAGGTCGACGGCAAGAACCTGGAGGATGTCGGCGCCATCGACGTCGCCTTCGATCCGAACAACCCGCGCATCCTCTTCGCCGCGTTATGGCAAGCCCGGCGCACGCCTTGGAGCCTGACCAGCGGCGGGCCGGGCTGCGGACTTTTTCGCTCCGAAGACGGCGGCGACACCTGGAAGAAGTTAGGCCCCACCAAGTTCGTCCCCCTCGGCATGAGCAAGGACGACGACAAGATCGACAAGGATAAGCAACCCAAAAAGAAACCCGCCGTCGACGACGAAGAGGACAACGGCCTGCCTGCCGGCATCTGGGGCCGCGTCGGCGTCGCCGTCGCGCCGAGCGATTCCAGCCGGGTTTATGCTCTCATCGAAGCGGAGAAGGGCGGCCTTTATCGCTCCGACGACGGCGGCGAATCGTGGGAAAGCGTCAACGAACATCGCTATCTCCAGCAACGTCCGTGGTACTTCTCCGTCATCCGCGTCGATCCCAAAAACGCCGACATCGTTTATGTTTCCAATGTCCGGCTTCTCAAGAGCAGCGACGGCGGCAAGTCGTTTAAGAACCTCAAAGGCCCGCACCACGTCGATCACCATGACCTCTGGATCGACCCCAACAATCCCGCCCGCATCCTCGACAGCAACGACGGAGGCGTCGACATCACTCTCAACGGCGGCGCGACCTGGCACGCGCCGATGCTGCCCATCAGCCAGTTCTATCACGTCGCCGCCGACACCAGCGTGCCCTATCGCGTCATGGGCAACATGCAGGATCTCGGCACCGCCTCCGGCCCCAGCAACAGCCTCAAGTCCGGCGGCATCATGCTCTCCGAATGGCATTCCGTCGGCGGCGGCGAAACCGGCATGGCCGTCCCCGACCCGAGCGATCCCAACATCGTTTACGCCGGCGAGTACATGGGCATCATCACGAAGTACGACCTGCGCACCCGCCAAGCGCGGAACATCAGCATCTATCCCGTCACCAGCTCGGGCAAGGGAGCGGAGGAACTCCGCTACCGCTTCCAGTGGACCGCCCCCATCCTCATCTCGCCGCACGAATCCAAGACCGTTTACCACGGCGCAAACGTCCTCTTGCGCACCCGCGACGCCGGCAAGACCTGGGAGAAGATCAGCCCCGATCTGAGCCGCGACGACAAGAGCAAACAAAAGTGGACCGGCGGCCCCATCACCGGCGACAACACCGGCGCGGAAACCTATTGCACGATCTTCGCCCTCGCCGAATCCCCAGCGAAGAAGGGCGTTCTCTGGGCTGGAAGCGACGACGGCCTGGTCCACATTTCCAGCGATGACGGGAAGACCTGGGCCAACGTCACCGCGAATATCCCCGGCATCCCCAAATGGGGCACCGTAGCGTGCATCGAACCCAGCCACAAAGATCCCGGCACGGCCTATGTCGTCGTCGACGCCCATCGCCTGGACGACGACAAACCCTACCTCTGGAAGACCGCCGACTTCGGCAAAACCTGGACCAGCCTCACCGCCGCCCTGCCCAAGGATGATTATCTGCGCGTCGCGCGCGTCGACCCCACGACGCCCGGCCTTCTTTACCTGGGCAGCGAACATGGCCTCTCTATTAGTTGGGACGACGGCAAAACCTGGCGCAAGCTCAAACTCAACTTCCCGACCGTCGCCGTCTGCGATCTGGTCGTGAAAGGCAACGATCTCGTCGTCGGCACCAACGGCCGCTCGATCTGGATCCTCGACGATCTGACGCCGCTGCGGGAATGGTCCGACAAGCTCAAGGACAAGACGCACTTCTTCAGCGTCCGGCCCGCGATCCGCTGGCGTTATTCCAGCACGGGTTACGCGCCCGACGACCGCATCTCCGGCGACAACCCGCCCGCCGGCGCGGTCCTCCAATATCACTTGCCGCACAAGGTCAAAGAGGAAGACCTCCGCTTGGAGATTTTGGACGACAAGGGCGTTCTCGTGCGCAAGATGACCGGCAAGAAACCCAAGTCCACGGAAAGCGCGGACTCGCCCGACGCCCCATGGTCGATCTACAAGCCGACCGTGCTGCCCCATGAGACCGGCATTCAGCGCGTGACGTGGGACTTACGCAACGACGGCCCCACGGTCATACCCGGCGCGAAGAGCGACTGGGGCGTTCCGCACGAGGGATTCCTCGTCCCGCCGGGAACGTATACGCTCAAGCTGACGGTGGAGGGTGAAACGTTCGTGCAAAAAGTTGACGTCACGCTCGACCCGCGCACGAAGGCGGCGGTTGAGGATTTGGAGGCCGTCCTCGCCGCCAACCACCAACGCGCGCTCCAGGTGCGCGACGACATCACGAGCCTGTCGAAGATCGTCATCGCGCTCCAGTCCGTCCGCAAGCAATTGAAGACGCAAGTCGGGCGCTTGGAGAAAGCGAAGGACACCAAGGATGCCAAGACGTTGATCGCCGACGCCAAAGCGTTGCTCAAGAAGTTGGATCATATCGAAGACATGCTCCACAATCCCAAGGCCGAGGTCGCCTACGACATCTTGGCCATGAAGGGGGGCGCGAAGTTGTATTCTCAATTGTCCGCCCTCTACAGCTTCATGACGGAAAGCGATGGCATCGTCACCCAGGGCATGCGCGAAGCTTACGCGGATTGGTCGAAAGAACTCAAAGCCGCCCAGGCGGACTGGCACGCCGCCGTCGCGTCTCTCGCACGCCTGAATGCCGCCTTACGCGAAATCGGCACGCCGCATGTGGTGGCGCCAATGACTGCCGTTCCTCCCGCGAAGAGCATCGGGCCGGAGTGATGTGACCATTTTGTTAGCACGACGCGCAAACGAGTAAATCCACTCGCTCGCGCGTCGTGCTAACCAGAAAAAAATGACCCCTTGCCTTCGCCCCAAAATATGACATAAAGGAAAGCCTGCACGGCAGCGCGCCTGCGTGCGAATACACGATCCGGCTCGTATTTCCCACGCGCCGCGGCCCAACGGGACTCTGGAATGCTTCGCGATCTCACGGGACGAGAGTGGCAGCGGATACTCGGCATGGTGAAGCGAGTTTGACATTCGCGCCCGATTTTCGGTGGCGAACGGGTCGGCGGACCGCGTAGATTTGGTGCATGAACACAATACCGCCAATCACGGAGATGGAGCAGGCGTACCTGAACCGGGACGCCGCGTACATTGGATTGTTCGTCTTCGGCGTGCGCACGACGGGGATTTTCTGTCGTCCGGCTTGTCCGGCGCGCAGCCCCCTTCCCGAAAACGTCGAGTATTTCTCGACCGCCGCCCAGGCGCTTTTCGCGGGCTATCGGCCCTGCAAGCGTTGCCGACCGATGACGGAGGACGATCAACCGGAATGGGCCGCGTCCCTTTTGACGGAAGTCGAGGCCAACCCATCCACGCGAATCACCGAGTCGGACTTGCGGGCGCGCGGCCTGGATCCCGCGACGGTAAGGCGCCATTTTCTGCGCTGTTACGGCATCACGTTTCAGGCGTACGCCCGCGCCAGACGGCTAACCAACGCATTCACGCGCATTCGCGAGGGCGACTCCGTGGACGACGCGGTCTTCGACAGCGGCTACGATTCCCACAGCGGGTTTCGCGAGGCATTCGGCAACGCCTTCGGTTGTCCGCCCGGCGCGAGTGCCGACCGCGCGTGCGTCTTCTTGGCTTGGTTTCCCAGTCCGCTCGGTCCGCTCGTCGCCGGCGCCACGGACGCGGGCGTCTGCTTGCTGGAGTTCACCGACCGGCGGATGCTGGAGGAACAATTCGCGACGATTCGGAAACGATTCCAATTGCCCGTCATTCCCGGCACGAACGCACATTTGGAACAATTGCGGCAGGAACTCGCCGACTACTTCGTCGGCACGCTCCGCTCCTTTACCGTCCCGCTCGTTTATCCCGGCAGCCCGTTTCAGCAGCGCGTCTGGGACCAACTGCTGCTCGTGCCGTATGGTCAGACGCGTTCGTACCAAGAGTTGGCGTCGGCGGCCGGCAACCCTGCGGCGGTGCGCGCCGTGGGGCGTGCCAACGGTCTCAATCGCATCGCCATCGTGATAGCCTGCCATCGCATCGTAAACAAGAACGGCGACTTGGGCGGATACGGCGGCGGGTTGCGGCGCAAGCAGTACTTGCTGAATTTGGAAAAGGCCGGGCTGGAACAAATAGTCGGAGGAGAACGATGACTCCCTGGTCCGTGCGTCGCTTCGCCGGACTCGATTCCTACTACTATTTTGGTAAGAAAGCAACTCGCTGCGTTGTTCCCAAGTCACATGGTTTCAACCAAGAGGATGACCGATGAAGCGATTCTACCTAGCAGTCGTGGTCGCCCTGATTATCGCGTGGGGAGCGTTGCCCTCCACGACGCAGGAAAAACGACCCCGCCAGGATTCCCGCATCGGCTTCGCGAATGTCGGTCTTGTCATCCAAAAATGTCGCAAGGCCAAAGATTTCGAGACCGAGCGATCTGAATTGCTCGCTCCCGGAAGGAAGCAAGGGGCCACGTTAAGTCTCGAGATCTTGAACCTAAAGAAATCGCTTGCCGCTCCGGATATCACGCCCGTCGCAACGGCCAAGCTGGAACAGGCGTTGCTCGAAGCCAAGCGCCGGTTGGAGGATCTAGATGGCGAATTTCGGAAGCAAATGACCAAGCTAATCGAGAAGCAAACAATGGAACTATTCAAGGATCTACAACAGGCTTCCAGCCAATTGGCCGTAAAACATCAATTCACCGCCATTCTCACCTACGGGGACGTGGAAAAGAAAGATCAGCCTTGGTTTTCGGATATCGATCGCATCATGGATGGAATGAATAAGAGCTCATTGTATCCTATGTATGTTGATCCGGAATTTGATGTCACGCAGCGCCTGCTGGACACAGTGGATCAGAACTACCTGCGATCACCGCCCAAGAAGGCGGGCGGCGCCGGCGGGTTGTGATCCCGAGCACAGCTCCCTTGCAGTGTAAAATCCAAACGCGGCACGCCATGCCTCAACTAAAGAACTCCCCGTATCATGGAATGGACCCATTCATCGAGACCAGCGGTCTTTGGGAAGATTTCCATTCCCATTTGATCGAAGAAATCGGCCGCGAACTCGCGACGACGCTGCCCGCGCGTTATCTCGTCCGCACCGGCGAGCGCTCCTATGTGGCGAAGACGAAAGACGCGGCCTCAGTCACTATGCGGGCGTTTGTTGAAGAATCCTTCCGCGAGACCTTCGTGGAAATCCACCAAGCCGATCCGCAACGAACCCTTGTCACCGCGATTGAAGTGTTGTCGCCCTCCAACAAACGCAAGGGATCGACGGGTTGGCACGAGTACCTACGCAAACGCCAGGCATTGCTGCAGGGCGCCGCCCACTTCATCGAGATCGACTTGTTGCGCGGCGGCCGACGCATGCCGATGGTCGATCCGTGGCCTGACAGTCCCTACTATCTGCTCGTCGCCCGGAAGAACGCCGCCCCGGTGTGCAAGGTTTGGCCCGCGCATTCCGTGACGCCGTTGCCGCCGATTCCCGTCCCGCTTCTGCCGCCGGACGCCGATGCAACTCTTTCCCTCCAACCCTTGATCGAAAGCATCTTCACGCGTTTCCGCTATCGGCAAAGTATCGACTACGCCGTTGTTCCGCCCGGTCTTTCCGAAGCGGAACGGCCGTCAGTGACGTAACGCTATTCGCCCTTCTTGTCCTTCTTTTCCTCCGGCGGCGCGGGCGGCGCGACCAGCGGCGGGCGAAACTCGAACAGCCGCTCGCCCGTCAAACGCGGACTGGGACCCATCGCTCCCAAGATGAGGGCATACTGCCCCCGCAAAGTTACGTCCTCGGCCGGGTTGCCGTGGGCGGCTTTGATCGCTTTAAGTTGTTCCCTGGGCAATAAGACGCCGTACTTCTTGATGTGATGATTGAGTTCCATTGCCGCCGGGATGCGCAGTTTGTCGCGCGCCGGATCCAGCGTGACGGCGGCCAGGTTTTGCTGCACGTCCGTGCCGGGGATTCGGCCCAGGATCTCCAGCGTGAGTTGCACCTGTTCCGGCGGCGTCGTCTTGGTCCGCAAAAGGTCGATCAGGCTTTCCCGGGCGGACGCAAGCTGGTAGCCGGCGATTTCGCCTTTGCTCATGTACCACAAATATCCCAGCGCCTGCTTCTGAAACCAGGAACGTTCTTCCTTCGTCATCCGCACGCCATACGCATCGTCGAGCACGCCTTCGACCTCTTTTTTGAACGCGTCCGCCAAACCCAAGTGCATTTCCGGAATGATGGTGACGTTCTTTTGCCGGCTGAGCGCTCGTTCCAGCTTTTCCGCGGCCGCCTTGCCGGCGGCCATCCGCCGCCGTGCGATGCTGAGGCCCAGCGTCTCCTCGAATTCCTTGAGACGGCGGTCCTTTTCCTTGGCGAAATAAGCGTCCTCGGCTTCGTAGAGCTTCGCCCTCTCGATGAGATCCTTTTCCGTGATTTCGATTATCATCTTCTTTTTGAGCAACTCGTTGAAGATGCGTCCTTCGATGATGAAAATCCCGGCCAGCCGTTCCTTTTCCTCCATGTCTTTGGTGATCGCGTCGGCCTTCACCATCCGCGCCAAGACGACAACGGGCATCACACCCTGGTCGACATCCGCGCGCAGCTGATTGACGTAGTAGGGCAATTCCCCCGCGCCTAAGTTGCCGTGCAGAATCACGAGGTCATACTCGGCCGACTCCTGCAAGCGTTTGAAGCCCGCCTTGAAATCCCGTTCCATGATGCCGAGGTAGCCCATCTCCTTGAGCGCCGCGCGCAACCCCGGAATGCTTGCGTCCGGAATGCCGATCGCCAGAGCACGCGGCTGCGCGTCGGTCAGCAGTTGCCGTTTGATCTGCTCCAGGACGCGGGTGCGAATCACCGGCGGCGGCGCGGCCGGCATGTTCAAGATCGCTTGCAACGCAGCCCACTGCACCCGCCGATCCGGAAAATCGAGCGCCCGCACCACGCCGCGCGGCGGGCCGGAGGGCACTACCTTGGCCGCCATCGCGTCGCCGCGTCGCCCCAGCGCCCGCAACGAACCCAAGATCACCGGCGTCGCGTTTTCATTCATCGCTTTTTCCAAAGTCCGCGTCAGCAAATCCAGGTCCACGCGCGCCAGCAGGTCTTCCATCCCCTTCCATTCCGGGACCGGCCGATCCAGCAAGAACTTGCCCAGGTCCGGCCGATACAGGCTATCCATCTGCATGCTGAGCAAAACAAGCTGTGCCGGTTGGTGCGTCGGCGCCAGGTCCAACGCTTCCTTGGCGTACCGTAGCGTGAACACCTCGCGGGCTTGTTCCGGAGTGAGCACGATCGGCTTGCTCGCCAGCGTCACGCTGTTCCAACGCCACAGAGGCACGGAGGATCGGCTCCCGGGTTCGCGTTTTTTCTGATAGTACCGCTCCGCCAAAGCGGTGAGCGCGACTTCGCCGCGCGGCAACCGGTCCCTCTCCGCACGCAGGAAATAGATCAGCAGATCTTTCGCCTTGTCGCGCACCAGCGGGCTATACGGCAAGCGGGACCGCGCGTCGCCGCCCGCGATATGCCAAAGATAAGGCACGACGCGCGCATCGTCGCCGAAGCCCTTGGCCCGACGAATGTCGTTGCGCTTCTGGAGCACGTCCATAAGCGCGAGCCGTATCGTGGGATCCCGTGCGTCGTTCTCGCGAAGCGCCCGATCCTTCGCGTCTCCCGGTTCGGGAAACGGCACCTTGAAGATCTCCAGCATCGGCGTGATCATGTCCTCATCCATCTCGACCATGTAGTCCATGATCCGGTCGCCTTGCGGCTTGCCCGCGAACAGGCGCAGGGAATCCACCAGATACGGAACGGCCCGCTCCTTGCTGCGATTCAATTCCGCTTTGGCGAATTCCCTTTCCTCACGCGTTTTGGCCGACAGGTTTTCGATGAAGAACGCTATCCGCTTCGGATTCGACAGATGGTCCTCCAGCGTCTTTTTGACCCGCTCAAGCAAGGTCTGAACGTTCTTCGCGGCCTCGACTTGATAGGGTTCATGAATCGACCAGAGGCGGACGGTTTGCAAGCGTGTGAAGGTGCTCAGGGATTCGCGATCGAGGATCTTGAGAATATCGGGATCCGCCTTGTCCGCGGGCAGTGCCAGCATTTCCTTCAAATGCAGGGCGGCGAGATCGAACTTGCCGACGTCCAACTCGAACTTGATGGCGGCCCAAAACTGGGGCACGTTTTCCGGCCGTTTGAAGAAGATGCGGTATTCGTCCTCCGCTTTGCGCATGAGGGCGTCGAAGGCTTTCTTCTCGCGTTCGAGGATGGCCTTCTTCTTGTCCTCCTCGTCGAATTGAAAACCCTGAGCGTTTTGCACCCAGGCGACGCCAAGGAACCCGATCAGCAAAAGTGCGCGTAAAATGCGTGGCACGTGAATGGTCCTCCGGCAGGCACTGGCCTTCCTGGCCGGGCGGAATGAAAAAAGAAGGGTACTACACTTCGACTTCCGGTCGCACCAGATCCTCGAACGTCTCGCGGCGGCGGATCAGCTTCGCTTCCTTGCCGTCGATCAGGACTTCGGCCGCGCGAGGTCGGCCGTTGTAATTGGAACTCATCGCCATGCCGTATGCGCCGGCGCTGAACGTTGCGAGCAATTCGCCGCGCTCCAAAGGCGGGAGCGCCCGGTCTTTCGCCAAGAAGTCTCCCGATTCGCACACCGGTCCGACGACGTCCACGCGCCGCGTTCCCGGAATGTCCACCTCGTAATCCTCCGGCTGAACCGGCACGCCTTCGCCGGGCGCGACAGGCCAAATGCGATGGAACGAGTCATATAGTGTCGGTCGAATCAGGTCGGTCATGGCCGCGTCTTGGATGACGAAATGCTTTCCGCCCGAGTCCTTCGTGTAAATCACCTTGCTCACGAGAATGCCGGCGTTGCCCACGATGAATCGGCCCGGTTCCAGCACCAGCCGACAACCGGACTTTTTGACGCCCGGAACGATCACCTCGGCGAAGGCGCTCGCGGGCAGCGCTTCCTGCTTGCGGTAATGAATGCCGAAGCCGCCGCCCATGTTCCAAACGGTGATTTGATGTCCCTGCTTGCGAAGTTGTTCGATGAGGACCAAGCCCTTCTCGACGCCTTGCCGATAGGGCTCGGGCGAAAGGATCGGCGAGCCGAGGTGCATGTGCAATCCTACGATCTTCACACTGGGATGGTTCACCATCTTCTGGGCGAACTCGAGCACCGTTTCGATATCCAAACCGAACTTGACACCTTTGACGCTGGTGTCTGTCTTCACATGGGTCTTGGGCGGCAGGTCGGGATTCACGCGCAGCGCGACGTTCGCCGTCCGCCCCATCGACTTGGCGACCTCGGCGATGGCATGAAGTTCGCCTTCGCTCTCGACGTTGAAGAGGAATACGTCGTTTTCCAGGGCGGTCCGGATTTCCAAGTCGGTCTTGCCGACGCCGGCGAAGACGAGACGCTCTCCCGTCGCCCCCGCTTTGAGCGCCCGAAACAACTCGCCGCCGCTGGTGACGTCGCAACCCGCGCCGTTATCGACCATCAAGCGAGCGAGGTGGATGTTGCCGTTCGTCTTAATGCTGTAACACACGAGCGGCTTAAGCTCGGCGAACGCCTTTTGAATCTCCGTCAAATGGCGCAGAAGCGTCGCCTTGCTGTAGACGTAGAGCGGCGTGCCGAAGCGTTCCGCGAGTTGGGGCACGGGGACGTCTTCGCAATGAAGAACACGCTCGCGAAAAGAAAAATGATCCATGGCTTCCTACCGATCCCACTTTCGTGCCAAGAGCAATGATGTCAAAAAAGCCTGCGAAGAGGCGTCGCTCTTTATTCTCGTCCACGACTCCAATGCGAGCCTTGCCCGGGAAGCGAGATTGACGACTTCTTGTCGCGAAAACGGTGAGCGGCCGACATGATAATCCGCCTCATGACGAGCCTCTTGCAATTGGATAAAGGCATCGGCTAAATCTCTTAGCTCTGGGGAGACAGGCTCGAACATCTTTAGGCTATCGGGCAATGCTCCGGCCGCGAAGGCCCGAGATATCCGCTTCATTTCCGAATGCTCGAAGGCGCGGGCAAGAAGCGATCGCAAGTCCTCGTTTGCAACTAAGTGCCGACTTGCCTCACGGACAAGAAGATGAAATAGGGCATAATAAGCCGTGGAAACCGCGCGACGGAGCGTCGCCTGTTTCGGCTTGCCAATCTCATGACGCGCCAAATACTCCGCCAGTTCGATCAAGTCACCATGCAAGCTCATTCTTCGTCCGAGCAGTAAAAGGTGGATGATTCCGAAGCTGCCCGGAACCTCACGTATATGAATCGTCCCATGTTGCGTAATACATCCATCACTCGTAGCGATATCTCGTTGGATTTGGGAACCAGTTCTTCAATACTTCGCACCGTTTCGTCGACAATGACCCAGACGAACAATGCCGCCTCTCCCTCGGAATCGTTGCGACTTTCACATACGAATCCGACGATGCCCTCGGGCCATGGTCCGGCATCGATCAGCGTTCGATTTGCTTGAATCGCCAAATCGTCCAGATACGGCTTGAGAAGATCCAGTAGATCCATAATCGGCGGAAGTGCACTATTCACTTGGCCCTGCTTGGCGGGCTCATTGACCGGAACCTGTTCAGCCACATCCCGAAACGCCAACACACTCCTCTCTAGTTTTTTGCGGTTCTCCGGCGAGAAGTGCGGAAACCATCCCAACGCAGTTGAGTCGAATCCTTTCACCGCTTCTGGAATGAGCCAGATGGATGCACCTCGAAAAAGGCGCTCAACTTCCGCTTCGCTTTGTCCGTTTCCCGTTGTCGGCTTTGGCAACAGGAAACTCGCGGCGGTCCTTACATTTCGTAGAAATTCTGATCGGGCCATTTTCTGGATTCCTTTTCCGCCGCTTGCGGCTTAGCGAAACAATCGTGCGAACCACCGCTAAGCCGCAAGCGGCAGTATTCACTTTACCCGATCCCCAATCGTTCTTTCCAGAGCGCAACCTGTTTCGCCACTTCCGCCGGCGCCGTCGACCCGAAACTGCGGAAGGAGTCGAGCGCGTTCTTGACCCCTAATACACTTAATACCTTGCTCCCAAGGCCGGGGCGAATCGAATTGAACGTTTCCGCAGGCAAGTCGGCAAGTCGGCACCCGCGTTCCTCACAAAGGCGCACCAGTTTACCCACAGCTTCATGGGCCGACCTGAGCGGCACATCTTCCTTGACCAGAAATTCCATGAAGGTCGTTGCATCCAGAAACCCGTCTTCCAAACGCGACGCGATCGACTCCACGCGAAACTTGGTCTGTTCGATCAAGGGCGCCGCGAGCGCCAGCGACCCCGACACCGTGTCGAAGGCGTCGAACAGCGCCTCCTTGTCCTCCTGCAAGTCGCGGTTATAGGCGAGCGGCAAGCCCTTCACGAGCATCAGCAATCGATTCAAGTCCGCCGTCACCCGTGCAGTCTTGCCGCGTATCAATTCCAGCACGTCCGGATTCTTCTTGTGCGGCATGATGCTCGACCCGGTGCAAAACGCATCGGGCAGTTCGACGAAGTTGAACTCCGTCGTCGACCAGATAATCCACTCTTCAGCCCAGCCCGAGAGATGCAGCGCAATGACCGATAGATCGAACGCGAACTCGAGTGCGAAGTCTCGATCGCTGGAAACGTCCAGGCTGTTGGCGGCCACGCTCTCGAATCCCAATTTCGCCCGCACGCTCTCCCGGTCAATCGGAATCGACGTCCCCGCCAAGGCCGCCGCTCCCAACGACAGGATGTTGACGCGCTTTCTGCAATCCGCCAACCGCTCACGATCCCGCTGATATTTCTCGGCATAGGCCAGGAAATAATGCGACGCCAGCACCGGCTGGGCCCGTTGTAGATGCGTGTAACCCGGCAACACCACCGCGCTGTTTCGTTCCGCCTGAACCACCAGCGCCTTTTGTACCTCCAACAAATGCGCATCGATCTCATCGATCGCGCCGCGCACCCAGAGCTTGACGTCGGTCACCACCTGATCGTTGCGGCTTCGGCCCGTGTGGAGTTTTCGCCCCAGATCGCCCAGCTTCTCGATCAGGGCGCGTTCGACGTGCGTGTGAATGTCTTCGAGCTTGATCGAATACTCGAAATCGCCCCGCTCGATCCGGCCGGCGATTTCGTCGAGCGCCGAAGCGATTTGCTCCGCTTCGGCCGCCGTAAGAACGCCAATCTCCGCGAGCATCCGGGCATGTGCCTGGCTCGCCAGCACATCTTGCCGATACAAACGTCGGTCGAAGGAAACCGACTCGGTGAACGCCTCAACGCGTTCGTCAGTGCCGCCGGTGAATCGTCCGCCCCAGGTCTTTTGCGACACGGAATCAGGCCCCCTTCAAAATCGCCGCCGCCCACTCCGCATCCGTTTCATCCAGAGGCGGCGTCGGCGCGCCGTCGTAAATGTAATTCTTGTAGCCTGCGCGATCATAAACCGTGTGCAGGACGTTTTGAAGATCGAGCATCGCGATGGGCCGCGGTTCCCGGATCGGGATCGGGATCACCGGAAGGGGATCGCGCAATTTGATGGGCCAGAAATGCGCCTCGGGTCGATCTTCGGCCTGACTGATCAGAACGTAATAATCGCACGGCGGCGGATCATTCATCGGCAGGCGCGGACCGCCGCGAAGCAAGTCGATTTCGACCAGGTTGACCTTGCGAATGAGTTGCGCGCGTTTGTTTAGGTATTGTGCCCGATCAGGTCCGCGACGTTTATTGGTGGGGCTGAGAAGCTCGATTACCGTGATCAACTCGCGATTGTGTCGGTCGAGAATCTCCAGGTAGGTTTCGGTTTCCTCCAACACCGGGACGACGACGCGGGAGGGGGAAGTCAAGGTCGTGCCCGCCGGTTCTATCGCTGCGGATCCTTCCGGATGCCGCGCCACGCTTACGTCCCCTCGCCCCATGATCCACCGTTCGTGCGAGGCTGGCTCATGAATGTAGAGATGTTCTTGAATCTTGACAATGAAGTCTGGACTGACCGCTGGAATCAGGGCGTCTCGCATTGCAGGAACGAAACTGTCATGAAAATCCTGCCAGGCGTCGTCCTGCTCCAGATACGGATTCATTCCCGGAAATGGCGATGGCATGGCTATTCCTCGTTACCTTGGTTCCAGCGCCATTATAACCGCCGATACAAGACTCACGGAGTCCGAAGCGCCAGCAAGGACGAACGTGGCGGGTCGCCCTTGCTGGCGCTTCGGACTCCCCGCACTTTTTCTGCTTATAGCCCGAGTTCCTTGAGTTGTTTTGCATCCACCGGCGCCGGCGCTCCGGTCATCAGATCGCGTGCTTTCTGATTCTTCGGAAACGCAATGACGTCGCGGATGTTCGTCGTGCGCGTGAGCATCATGGCCAACCGGTCGAGGCCCAGGGCGATGCCTCCATGCGGCGGGGCGCCCATCTTGAGCGCGTCGAGCAGGAAGCCGAAGCGTTGCTTGGCTTGCTCCTCGCTCATGCCCAAGACGGCGAATAGCCGCGACTGCACCTCGGGATTGTGAATACGAATGCTGCCGCCGCCCGCTTCGTAACCATTGATGACGAGATCGTACGCTTTGGCCACCACGCTGCCGGGATCGGACTCCAGCTTGTCCAGGTCTTCATCGCGCGGGGCCGTGAAGGGATGATGGTTCGCGACCCAGCGTCCTTCCTCCTCATCGCGAATGAACGACGGGAAATCGACGATCCAGGCGATCTTGTAGTCCGCCGCGCTGGGGTCGAACAACTTGAGTAGCGTCGCCAGATGCTGCCGAAGATTCCCGAGTGCTTGCGCCGCGACGGCTTCCTTGTCGGCGACGAAGAGCAGCAAGTCTCCCGCTTGGGCGTTCATGCGCTGCCGCAACTCTTGCTGCACGGCCGGCGGAATGAATTTCTCGATGCCGCCGGTGAATTTCTCCTTCTCGATCTTCACCCAGGCACAACCTTTGCCGCCGTATTGCTTGACGAACTCGCTGAACTCGTCGATTTGTTTGCGCGTGAATTTCTCCGCGCCGCCCTTGGCGTTGATGGCTCGCACCACCGCTTTTGTCTCAAGGGCGCCGCTGAACGCCTGGAAGCCGGTCCACAAGCTCGGTTCGCTCAAATCTTGGATTTCCAGCTCAAAGCGAAGGTCCGGCTTGTCGCTGCCGTATTTCAGCATCGCATCCTGATACTTGATGCGCGGCAACGGCAACGCGACCGTGATCCCCAGGCATTTTTGAAAGACGTCCGCAATCAACGCCTCCGTCACGTTCAAGATGTCGTCCTGCTCGACGAACGACATTTCCAAGTCAAGCTGCGTGAATTCCGGCTGCCGATCGGCGCGCAAATCCTCGTCGCGCAAACAGCGGGCGATCTGAAAATATTTGTCGTAGCCGGACACCATGAGCAACTGCTTGTAAAGCTGCGGCGACTGCGGCAATGCGTACCAGTGCTCCGGATGCACCCGACTGGGCACGAGATAATCCCGCGCCCCTTCCGGCGAGCTTCGTCCCAAAAGCGGCGTCTCAAGCTCCAAGAAACCTTGCACATCGAGATGATCACGTATCACCTTGTTAAGGCGATGCCGCATTTGGAGAGTCCGCTGCAACGTCGGCCGACGCAAATCGAGAAAACGGTACTGAAGCCGCAGATCTTCGCCCGCCAGGTCCGGATCGGCGAAGGTGTGCCCTTCGACGGGAATCGACATCACCTCGAACGGCGGCGTCGGACAGCGATTGAGGACGATCAATTCCTGAGCCAGGATTTCCACGTCGCCGGTCTTGAGCTTGGGATTGTGCTTGTTCGGCAGCCGTTCGCGCACCTTTCCCCTGACCGACAGCACCCATTCATTGCGAATGTCTTGCCCACTCTTGAAAAGCTCCGTTTGATCGGCTTCGAAGACGACCTGCGTGATGCCGTAGCGATCGCGCAGGTCGACGAAGATCTGGTCGTTGTAAGCCCGATAGGTGTTCACCCAACCATTGAGCTGGACCGTCTGCCCGATATGTTCTTCCCGCAGATCGCCGCAAGTATGGCTTCGCCGCCAAGTGGACATGTTCATTCCAAAAAAATTGCGTCCCTTGACGGGACTCTTTATAACAACCGGATGTTCGCGCATTGTCGTCCTCTTGATGATACGGCAGGAGATTCGCCATGGACAGGATGAGCGTTGCCCAGGCCCGCAAGGTCGAAAGTGTCGGCAAACAGGTTCTTCTCCAAGGGTGGGTCCGTACCCGCCGCGACTCCAAGGGCTTCAGCTTCATCGAACTCAACGACGGCTCGTGTCAGGGCAACGTGCAGATCATCGCGGACGCCTCGCTGCCCACATACGAAGCCGAGATCAAGCACCTCACCACCGGCAGTTGCATTGCCGTCGAAGGCGAGATAAAGGCCTCCCCCGCCAAGGGACAAGCGACCGAAGTGCATGCGAGCAAGGTCACGGTCTATGGCCTGACCGACGAAACCTATCCCATGCAAAAAAAAGGGCACACTTTCGAGTTTCTCCGCACCATCGCTCATCTGCGGCCGCGCAGCAACAGCCTTGGCGCCGTGGCCCGCGTCCGCCATCAAGCGAGCAAGTCGATTCATGACTTCTTTCATGAGCGTGGCTTCTTTTACATCCACACGCCGATCATCACGGCCAGCGACTGCGAGGGCGCCGGCGCGCTCTTCCGCGTCTCCACGCTCGACCCCGCCAAGCCCCCCATGGTCGGACCCGAGGTCGACTACACGCAAGATTTCTTCGGCAAACCCGCCTTTCTCACCGTCAGCGGCCAACTGCAGGTCGAGTCCTATGCCTGCGCCTTGGGCAATGTTTACACTTTCGGCCCGACTTTTCGCGCGGAGAATTCCAACACCTCGCGCCACCTTGCCGAGTTCTGGATGGTCGAGCCGGAGATGGCGTTTTGCGATCTTAACGGCGACATGGATTTGGCCGAGGCGTTTCTAAAACGCATCATCAAGGACGTTCTGGAACACTGTGCCGAGGACATGAAGTTCTTTCAGGAGCGCATCGACAAAGAATGCGTACAACGACTCGAAGGGACGCTCAACAAAGAATTCCTGCGACTTTCGTATACGGAAGCCGTCAAAGTGCTCGAAGAATCCGGTCAGAAATTCGATTTTCCGGTCAAATGGGGCATCGACCTGCAATCCGAACACGAACGCTATTTGACGGAGCAGAAGTTCAAGTGCCCGGTGATCCTGCACGATTATCCGCGCACGCTCAAGCCGTTCTACATGCGAGTAAACGATGACGGCAAAACGGTGCGGGCGATGGACGTGCTCGTTCCCGGCGTCGGCGAAATCATCGGCGGCAGCCAACGCGAAGAACGCCTCGACATTCTTATCGAACGCATGAAGGAGCAAGGGATCGACCCCGAAGCCTATTCCTGGTATCTCGACTTGCGCCGCTATGGCACCGTGCCGCACGCGGGCTTCGGTCTGGGCCTGGAGCGCGTCCTGCTCTTCATCACCGGCATGGCCAACATTCGCGACGTGATCCCCTTCCCCCGCACCCCCGGCAACGCGGAGTTCTAGCCAATCCCCGTTTCGCGCTCGCTCTGTCGTTTCATGGAAGAAATCCAAGTCCCATCCCGCCGCTCCGGACTATTGACTAAGGTTTCGAAAGTATCCTGCGAGCGCGAAACGAAGAACGTTCTTTCCAATCCATCCCCGTGCGGTTATCGTCTTACTCATGAGATATCTCGCTGAAACAAATTGAGAAAGGAACCACCATGGCACGAACAGGCGCCTGCCGACGAGGGAATTTCGCCCTCCTCGCTCTAGCCGCCGGTCTGGCCTTCGCGCCGACCGCCGACGCGGCCTGCTGCTACTTCTCCGCCAAAAACGCGGACATTCTGCAGCCCGCCCAAAAAGTCTTCCTAAGCTACGACCCTGCCGAAAAGGTGGAAACCTTCACCGTCCAGCCCAAATTTGAGGGCAACGCGCTCGACTTCGGCATGGTCATCCCCACGCCGACCCAGCCCAAGCTGCATGAGATGCCCAAGGAATTCTTCAAGCATCTCGCCATCTACACGATTCTCAAAAAGCGGGAAGTCCCCCACAGCAAGTTACTCATCGATCCCCGCGTCAGGTATCGCAGGTTCGCCACCGGCGCCGAGCTGCAGTCCCGCCGTGATTCCGCCGACAAATCGGCGCCCGAGCGCCCCAAGGTTGTCGTCCTCGAAGCTGGCGTCGTCGGCAGTCTCGACTATAAGATCATCACCGCCGACCGCGCCGACGATCTCTACCAGTGGCTCAAGGAAAACAAATACAACTACTCCGGCGACGAGGCGACCCTCGGCCATTACGTCAAACAAAAGTGGATCTTCACCGTCATGAAGATCGACACCGCGGCCATGAAGAAGAACAAGGACGGCTCCTTCGCCGGCGAAGTCACGCCGACGCGTTTCCAATTCGCCAGCGAAAAATTCATCTACCCGCTCAAGATCACGCAAATCTCCGTCAAGGATAAGACCGAAGCTCTCTTCTACGTGCAGGCGCCCCACAAGGTCGACCTACCCGGCGATTGGACCTACCAATACACCTGGATTCCCATGCTTCAGGCGGCCACCGGTTGCACCCCCGGCGGCATCCAGGGCGGCGGCGAACAGTGGGTCAAGGCCATCGGCGGCCAAATTCCCGCCCTCTTGGCGCGATCGCGTGAACTTGGCTTCAACTTCGTCGCCGGCCAACGCCCCAACCCCGGCAAAGACGGCCACATCCCGACGACGATGGAATGGGCTCGACGCCTCAAGGCCGAGGACATCAAGATCCTCAAAGGCGAATCGCCGTACAGCGAAAAAGTGCCCAACGTGGACGAAGGCTTCACGCAGGCGGACATGAAGGATGTCAAGAAGGCCGACGCGATCCGCAAGATCATCCTGGCCCGTTTGGAGAAAGCTCGCAAGGATCGCCCCTTCGGCTTCCTCGTTCGTGAGGTGCCTGCCGATGACCAAAAAGCGCTGACCCAGCTCGCGGGCCACCTGCAAGAAGGTCTCTTCATCACCAAGTTTCGCAAGAGTTTCTGCCGGGACGAGATGAACGATGACATCGTCTTCCAACCGGCCCGACAAGGCGACCAGGAAGACACCTCCGAATACGAGGAAATCCTCCCCACCTCGCCCCCGTGATAACGTTTTGGCGAGCCGGGAGCGTCAGCGACCGGAGTATGTGAACGTCGCATATTCCAGTCGCTGTCACTCACTCCAGTCGCTGACGCTCCTGGCTCGCGCTGTTTTTTATCGTGCTCCCACACCTGGACATTCTCCCTAGATAAAGGATCCCCCAATCATGACAAGGATAGGGCTCTTAGCCCCCGTCGCGCTATTGCTCGCATTGCCCCCGGTCTGGGCCGGCGACAAGAAAGAGGCCGACAAAAAGCCGGCGGAAGTCATCGCCCGGCTGATCGAAAGCTTGAAGAAATCCGACGATCCCAACGCCCGGCTGCAAGCGGCCATGGGGTTGGCGGAATTCGGCGCAGAGGCCAAGGAAGCCGTGCCATTTCTCGTGAAGATGTTGCACGCGGAAGATGAAGATCAAAAGCTCAATGCTGCCATTACGCTGGGAAAGATTGGCAAAGCTGCCGTCGCGCCGGTTAACGCGGCGCTGGGTTCGGAAAGTTCCGACGTGCGCTTCTACGCGGTTTGGACCCTGGGCTGGATCGGCCTGGAAGCCGAGGAAGCCGGGCCGCGCGTTCTCGCCCTTCTCAAAGATAAGAACGAAGGCGTGCGCCGGAAGGCCGTCTTCGCGTTGGGACGGATCGGCGCCGAACCGTCGAAAGCCATCCCCGCCTTGATCAAGATTTTCGAGGACAAGGATGCGGACGTCCGCAATGCCGCCAGCGACTCCATCGCCAAATACGGCGAAAAGGCCGTGCCCCAGCTGATCGAAGCCCTGGCGAATGCGAAGACGAAACGGCAAGCGGCGATCTCTCTGGGTGAAATCGGTTCCGATGCCAAGGACGCCATCCCCGCTCTCAAGAAAGCTCTCCTTGACAGCGAGAAAGACAAGGATGTTACGCCAACGACACCGCCCGACAGCGACGACGGATTGGTCGGCGGCGGCATTGGCGTGCCGGTATTCCCCGGTCGTCCATTCCCCGGCGGCGGCCCCATGCCGTTTCCGGGCGGCGGTCCCTTCGGAGGCGGCGAAGATCATCATCATCCCGCTACAGGCAACGTCTACACCGACGCCCTTTCCAAGATCGGCAAATCCGCCATCCCCGCCCTGACCGAGGCACTCAAGGTCGGCAATGAACGCACGCAACAGGCCGTGCTCCAGGCGTACGCCAAGATCGGCGCCGACGCCGTGCCCAATCTCGTGGACGCCATGGGCGACAAACGCGTGGAAGTCCGCCGCGGCGCCGTGCTGGCTCTTTCGCCGATGCGCGTCGGCGACAAGATGGTCGTCATCGCGCTGGCCTACAGCATCAAGAACGACAAAGACGATCTTGTGCGCCAACATGCCCTCAATGCCCTGCAACAACTCGGCGTTGCCGCCAAGGACGCCGGTCCCGCTCTCCAGGAAGCGCTCTCGGACATCAACGTCAATGTGCGCCAGGGCGCCTTCCACACGCTACGAAATATCGGCGTCGATCCGTTGCCCGGACTCAAGAAAGCGCTGGATCATAAGGATGCGAAAATCCGCATCAACACCGCGGCGCTCATGATGACGATGAATGTCGATCAAGCGACGGCCCTGCCCATTCTGCTCGAAGGCCTTAAGGAAAAGGACGCTTCCCTCCGTATGCAGGCCGCCCACGCTTTGGCCATCACGAACCGCGAACGAGAAAAAACGCTGCCGACGCTCGTCGAGGGTTTGACCAACGACAGCGTTCCCATCCGCATCCAGGCGCTCCAGGCACTGCAAAACATGGGGCCGGCCGCGCATACCGCCGCCCCCGCCATTCTCGAATTGTTCGAGGACAAGGACGCCCAGGTTCGTCAACAAGCCCTCTGGACGATTCAAAACACCCGTCCGGAGGCGAAAATCGTTCTGCCCGCGCTCCTCAAACTCCTCAAGCACAAGGAAGCGCAAACTCGGCAACAGGCCGTGCAGGCGCTGCAGAACATCGGCGGCGACATCAAGGCCGTCAAAGAGGATCTCGAACCCCTCGTCAAGGACGGCGACATCAACATCCGCACGAGCGTTCTCCAACTGTTCTCACGCATGGGCGAAGACGGCGTCCCCACTCTCATCGCCGCTCTGGAGGACAAACAACCGCAGGTCCGCTGGACGGCCGCCAACGCGATCCAAAATATGGGCCCGCGCGGCAAGAAGGCGTTGCCCACGTTGCTGAAATGTCTTCATGACGAAAATCAAAACGTGCGTAGGAACAGCGTTTACGCCATCACGAACATGGGCCCGGACGGCGCCGACGCGCTGATCAAGGCGATGCCGGACCTGAAGGACGCCGATGTCCGCACCAACGCCCTGCAGGCGTTGGTTTACGGCCCG
>Ga0163144_10008713_pt1 | contig 21916 bp, 27 predicted proteins | sample OliLak19BULKMAT1_FD_123175 | JGI IMG/M metagenome (GOLD analysis project Ga0163144, IMG submission 123175) | Freshwater microbial mat bacterial communities from Lake Vanda, McMurdo Dry Valleys, Antarctica - Oligotrophic Lake LV.19.BULKMAT1 | ecosystem: Environmental > Aquatic > Freshwater >... | reverse complement strand
TTTTTCTTCCAAAAGTTTTTCGAATTTTGGAGCCCAAATAGTTTGTTCTTCCGAACTTAGATCTAGACTAGTTTGAATTTGTGCGATTGCGTCTTCTATTGCAAATGTGTCAACCTCTTTTTCGATTGTTTCAAACTGGCCTCGTTTGGGCAGTTCTAAATCTGCAGTTAAGCTTTGCGGAAGATTTATTTCATCTATAAATTTTTCTGCTTGGAACTCAAATATAGGTAGATTAAATAGATTTTGGTCTAGATGTGGAATTGCTTGTGAATCTTGGCTCAGATCATATTCTGGGTAAGAAAAATCTTGTGGTAGATCTAGTGTTTGGATTGCACTGGCTTCGAATGGTTGCGTATATGTTTCGGTTTTGAGGTCAACCATACTGCCCGTGCTCGGATTAAAATTAAATCCTGCTTCGTTTGAGGTGCCTGACGAAAAACTAGTACTTATCGAAGATGGTGCGGATTCTATGTTCATATATCCACCTTTCAACCGTGCGTATTGTAGCACTTTGGGGGTTGGATTGCTAGCCTTGGAGTTGAAGAGTGCCTTGTTCGTGAATTTTCATTTGCTTGCCAGAAACCCACGCATTCATGCCTGTGGCTTTTATTTCTGAGCGTTCTGAAACAAGGCTTTTTGCGCTTTTGCTGCTTTGGGCCTTTACTCTTAGTGTTCTTATAATAAATGTTAGGAAACTAAGGTCGATTTTGCCAACTTTAGGTGTGTTTTGCATGTGTATGTTAGTCTCTACACCTGCCGCTTTGGCAAGTTGGGAGACTTCTGATTCGAGATTGTGCATTTCTTGGCGAAGTTCGACGTCCTGGGCCTTTGATTCGTATCTTGATTCTTTGTACATAGCCATTATTTCTTTAACTTTTGCTTTTGAGGAGCTTTCGTCATGGCTCTTGTCTTTTTGCAGTTTTTGTTGTTCTCGGGCACGTGTTAGGTCTTCGCGAATAAGTTCTTGTGGTCTACCGCCTATTTTGGGACTAGAAAAAAAACCAGCGAGTTCGTCTCTGGCTTCGTTTATAAAAGGCTTTAGTTGTGGAGCTGTTTGCGCGGCTAAGGTTTCAAACTGGTCGAATGTGAATTTTGCCGCACTTTTTGCGCTTTTGGCAGTATTCATTGAGGGTGTATTGTATCAAAATTCGAAGTCTAAGTCCACTTTTGGTGGAGGATAGCTTCCTATTGAGTCGTCGAGGTTCTTTACTTTTTCTTCGTATGTGCGAAGGTTTTTTTCTATCTCGGTTTCAACTTTGTCTGGGGCAGAAGTTGATTTTGGAGATGCAATCACAACATCTGGGTTTACTATGTCTTCCTTTGGCCGTTTCACATCTAGGACAATAAGTAGCGAAAAACTAAGAATAACCAGCAAAAAAACAACTATTACCGTAATTAACTTAGGTTTCCTGAATAATAAAATTTTTGTTTTTATAACTGCAGGGTCAATCTTGGGTAAAGATTTTTTGGGAATAGTTATGGGTTCGGGTTTTTTTACGGGCTCGGTAAGAGCTTCTTCTTTAAGAATGTCTCCTTCCATCATGTTCGATTCGTCGTTCATAGCAAATTAAGAATTTCCTTTAGTAGGCCGACAGTTGGCGTAAACAGGCTTCGCTGAGACATTGTTTTGAAGTCGAACGTTACATTATCGGAGTTAAATACTAGATTGGGCGCGAGCGCACTGATTTCTATTTTTTTTGCATCCATGTCTTTGCGTATTGCAGCTTTTGTGTTTGAGATGGCAGTTTGCCAATTGAGTAGCAACGCGCTGTCGTTTTCGGGAATATTTTCTGTTGCGAATTCGTCTATTTTTTGGGCGTTTTGGCCAAAAAGATATTCAAGCTCCGTAAGTTGTGCATAATCTGTGCGAGCGAGCAATTTGTATGCTGTGGGAAAAGTTTTTTTGCTTGCTTGGTCTTTGAGTTTTTGTGCATGTGCAACTGTTTCTTCGAGTGTTGTCAGTTTGGTTGCTTCATTTCGCAAATCTTCTAGGTTTTTTATTTCTTCTTGTATAAGTTTGTGCTCTTCGTCTTTACTGAAGCCGCTTGTGCCCCAATCGTACAAGTTTGACCGCTCGTTTATAACCAGCAAATAAGTTTTGTAAACATTGTGAACTTGAACTATATATTGTTGAGTCTGAATGAATGCTTCGTTTTTTGCTGCTGCGGTTTTGAAGGCCATGTAGTTATTTTTCGCAGCTGCATACTTTTTGTGAGTCTCGTTGTATTTTATTATCTGGAACGCATAATCTTGTTTGGCTTGTTCAAGAGGCGTGGCGGAGATGACTACAGACTTCTGACCACTGACTGTAGTTACAAGTAGCAAGGTAAATAGCGACAGAAGGATCTTCTTGGGAATGCTGTAGACAGTAGACTGCAGACTGTCTGCTTTTAAAACGGGCATTAATTTTATTGTAGCAGGTAGAAGTATGTAGGCAATAATTAAATTTCGACAGCTTTGTGGTCGTTTCTATATTCCCTTTTTTTTGTTAAAATTCTATTCTGGCCGAGGTGGCGAAATGGTATACGCGCACGTTTTAGGAACGTGTGGGGAAACCCGTGGAGGTTCGAGTCCTCTCCTCGGCACAATTAACATCCTTAAGATTTATTAGGCTGCTTGATTTGTTACCGCATGTTGATATTCTCGATTTTCGGGAATTAATCCTTTAAGTATATTTTCTCCGTGATCGCTTGATTGTTGTATATTGTCAAAAGTGGTTTTGTCTACAAAATAAACCTGTACACCATTTTCTATCTGTGCTGTTAACCCTGATTCGTAATCCTCTTTTGCAAGAGGTGAAACTGCAACATTGCTTGTCCATTCTGTCTTTGTTCCTTTGGTTTCATCATTTTCGAAGGTATCCGGTTTGAGTTGATAAATCGAACCTCCAACATCTGCCTCCTTATATCTTTTTCTATCACTTATTACGTGTATATTCACTCCATTTAATTTCATTTTTTTTGTCCAAGTATCATCTGAAGGAACGAGAAATTTGGATGCTTCACCTTTATCTGGGGTTGCAAATACAACTGGGCCTTCTATTGGATCTCTAACTGTTTCTGCTCGTGGGGTAAGTAATGTTAGATTTCTGTCACGTGACGCATGGTAAAGAGAGGCTGGCTTCAATTTCTCTTTTGAAGCGGGAGTCATATCCATCTCGGTTATATTTCCGATTTCACTCATTATTTCTAATCGTAACATGTTTACGTTTGTTGAATTGTTTAAAACGTATTAAATGTTACTGGAAGCTTTATGTGCCTGCCATTCGAGGGTGTCGTCGAGAAGCTCTAGGCGGACGGATCCATATTTTTTCTCCAGAGCTTTTGTTATTAAAAAATCCGCAAAATGAGGGTTTTTTGGCAAGAGCGAACCGTAAAATTAAGCAGCCCTTCATAAAAATCTTTTGATTGCTTTAGGTCAGATACTGTAATTGTTACAACCTGTATATTCATAGAGATAATAGTACCAAATATGTCTAATCATGATAGTGCCGTTGATATGTAATTCTCAATATATTAAACCTAATAATGGGGTAATCTATGGATTGATTCAGTTTTGATCTCTCACTAGTGAATTTTAGTTGAGCTGGCTAGATTATGCAAAATAGCTTATCCTTGAATTAAGACTAATTATTATGAATATTTCTGAGTTCATAAAAATATATTTAATATCTGTTCCAACTTTTTTTGCAATTGATTTGGTTTGGTTAACATTGGTTGCCAACAAACTTTACAAATCTCAACTTGGGCCTTTGCTTACAGATAAAATTAATTGGCAAGCGGCAATACTATTTTATTTTGTTTATCTAATTGGAGTCGTATTTTTTGTTCTCATCCCAGCAGTTGAACATAAATCCGTTGTAACAGCATTGGTTTATGGAGCATTATTTGGATTCTTTGCATATGCTACTTACGATTTAACCAATTTAGCTACAATAAAAAATTGGCCTCTCATGCTAACCATAGTTGATTTAATTTGGGGAACAGTCTTAACTGCTTCTGTTTCCTCTGTTACTTATTTGATCTTTCAGTTTCTTAGAAAGTGAATATAAAATCTATAGACCGTATTTTTATTTCCTTAATTATTGCTTATTTCCCGGGTTTTTTTGGTTCGGTTTTTACAACTGGCGAAATTACTACCTGGTACGCGAAATTAAATAAACCTGGATTTAGCCCACCAAACTGGTTATTCGGACCTGTCTGGACTACTCTCTATACTTTCATGGGAATCGCACTTTTTTTAATATGGCAAAAGGGATTGCAAAATAAGAATGTCTGTTTTGCCTTCTGGTTTTTTATTATTCATCTTTTCGTAAACTTTCTTTGGTCTTTTGTCTTTTTTTCTTCAAAAGAACTATTTTTTGCACTTCTTATTATTATTCTTCTTTGGAGTATGATTCTTACTTCAATCATTCTTTTTTGGAAAATTGATAAAAGAGCATCATTGCTTTTAGTTCCTTATTTATTCTGGGTTTCTTTTGCAACCTTGCTGAACTATTCGGTTTGGCAGCTCAATATATGATAAATTATATTATTTTTATAACGATTATTGTTTTGGCTTATAAAAGCTTAGTCTTTTTTCTTTCACTTAGATTAAAAAGAAATGATATTGCAGATGTTTCATGGGGACTTTCTTTTGTACTAATTTTAATAGCTTCGCTTTTTTATACAAAGAATTTTAGTTTAGTAAATATAATTGTTTCATTATTGGTTTTAATTTGGGGACTTCGGCTAGCACTAAGAATTTATTTGCGAAATCGTGCTAAAAAAGAAGACTTTCGTTATAAAAAATTGCGCGAAGAAGCCGGAAATAAGATATTGATTCGTTCTTTTTTACAAGTATATATTTTACAAGGTTCGCTGGCCGTGATTGTTTCTGCGCCAGTTTTGATAGTTAGCTATTTTGCTGACATAACCCACTGGAATATTTTAATAACACTTGGAATATTAGTTTGGTCGGTCGGTTTCTTTTTTGAAGTTGTGGGCGATGCTCAACTTGATAGATTTTTATCAAAACAAGAGAACAAAGGGAAAATTATGAAACAAGGGCTTTGGAGTTTTTCGCGTCACCCAAACTATTTTGGTGAACTAACTATGTGGTGGGGAATATTCTTGATAGTTGTAACTACTCCAAATGGATGGTTCAGCATTGTCGGGCCCTTAGCAATTACTTTCTTGATTACTAAGGTTTCTGGAATCCCGATGCTTGAGAAAAGATATATAGGTAACGTGGAGTTTGAAAAATACAAAATGGTGACAAGTGTTTTGATTCCTCTGCCAAGAAAACAAAAGTAAAAACTTTAACTTGTTTTTATGGCTCGATTATGTGCTTGCCATTCGAGGGTGTCGTCGAGAAGCTCTAGGCGGACGGATCCATATTTTTTCTCCAGAGCTTTTGTTATTAAAAAATCCGCAAAAAGAGGGTTTTTTGGCAAGAGCGAACCGTGAAGGTAGCACCCAAAGGCGTTTTTATAAATGGCACCTTCTGTTTTGTCTTCCCCATTGTTTCCATTGCCACGGATGACTTTTCCAAGTGGCTCTGTTCCTTTTTCTAGATATGTTTTGCCTGAGTGATTTTCGAAACCGATTAGATTAGGTTGATACATTGTTAAATTGTTAGATTGATATGCAGATTGAACTTGTTTTTCTAACATTGGATTGAGTTCTACCTGCAAGTTGTTCATGAAGCGAGACTCGGATGCTTCTGTGTGAGCGTTGAAGATGCCGATACCTGGAATTTTTTTTGAATCTTTGGTTATAAAGTAATTTTGTAAAAGTTGGTATCCACCGCAGATAGAAAGCATAACTGCACCATTCTCTACTGCTTTTTTAAGGGGTGCCGCCTTCTTTTTTAGATCAGACCCAACAATTCCTTGTGCTTGGTCTTGGCCGCCTCCAAAGAAGAATAAGTCAAAGTCAAAGTGCAAAGTGGAGAGTGGATCACCGATTGATATTTGTTTTATATTTACGTTTATACCGCGCCACTCGCATCGTTTTTGAATTGCGATTATATTGCCACGGTCTCCGTATGTATCCATAAGATCTGAATATAGGTGGCAGATTGTGAGCTTCATTGTTTGTGCCATTTGCTCTCCCCTCCCCCTTGATAATTTTGAAGTTCTAGCATTGCTGTGTAAGTTGGCAAAATAATTAAAGATTTACTGTTTGTAGATGTTGCTAGTGCAGATTTTATATCTACATCTACATTTTTGGTTTCTATGCCTGCATATTTTAGGCGCAAAGCAAGATCGTGTGCTCTTGTTCCAGATACGTTTATTTGAGCACCTTTGAACGCTTCCCAGTTTGTATCCCAAATCCAAGATACATCGCGGCCGTCTGCAATATTGTCGTTTAAAATTGCCAGAATGTTTAGGTTGGGTCTGATGGCTATCGTGCGAATAACTTCGTTGGCACCAGCTGGGTTTTTAATAAGAAATGTAGTTATTTGGCAACCGTTTAAAGTAGCTTTTTGAAAGCGTCCAAATACTGCGGAAAAAGAGTTAACAGCTTTTTTAATTTGATCATCTTCCACTTTATAGGTAGTTGCAACTGATGTTGCCGCAAGTACGTTATAGACGTTGTAGAGGCCTGGTAAGTTATAGTCTGTAGTCAATTGGTGATCGTTAAACGTTATGGTTGCGGCTGTCGAGAAGTTGTGGTTGAAGGTGAGGTTTGTTGCTTTGATTTTCGGAGTAGTTCGTCCGAAGTCGCAGTTTGGGCAAGAATATTTGCCAAGATGGGCTGAGTATAGTGTTTGATAGATAAGTTTTGCGCTACAGTTAATGCAGTATTTAACATCTGCAACATTTTCTATTTGTGGCAAATTAATTTTGTCAGCCTCAACCCCAAAAAATATTTTCTTGGCTTTGGTAAATTTGGCAAGATAATTCGTGGAAGGGTCGTCACTGTTTAAAATAAGCATGGATGTTTTTGGCAGATTGGTTACCACTTCTATCCATTTTTTGCGTGTTGTGTCTATTTCGCCGTATCTGTCGAGTTGATCCCTGAAAAGGTTGAGCAATACAAGAGTGTCTATTTTAATGTCTTTGGAAATAGGTAAAAGTGCAGCTTCGTCTGCTTCCCATATGGCGATGTCTGCGTTTACTTTGCCCAGAATTGAAGAGTTGTTTATGAGCGTTGAAGCGACTCCTCGCAGTAGGTTTGACCCCGCGCGATTATGAATGATTTTCTGTTTTGATTTAATGATTTCGAAAATAAGCCTGGATGTTGTTGTTTTTCCGTTAGTACCAGATACGACGATGGACTTTAGGTTGTTATTGGAAGAAAGTTTTTTGACAAGATCGGGATCAATTTTGAGTGCGTACAGTCCCGGTGCTGCTGTTGCACCAGACCCTGAAAGTTTGTTGAGAAATGAAATGATTTTACCCGTAGAGATTGCTAACGTTAACTTTAAATCCACGATGAAATTGTACTACGGGCGATGCTGTGAAAGTTACAGTGTCTCCATTTGGGAGTAGAAAAGGTTGATGTCTTTTGCCCATTTGCCGCCAGTTTCGAGCTGGGGTGGTGCGTATTTGGCCATAATTTGCTCCGGAGTTGTCAGACCTTTACTGATGTAACCATTTTTAAGCGTTACGCCTACTCTGTCTATTGCGTATTCCCAAGAAGGAAAATATGTTTTGCCGTTTTCGAAACCCCATGCGTTATGGCTGGCCAGGTCAATTGCTGCCCCTCCACCAGATTCTTTCATGGAGATTGCAGGGATCAGCCTGTAATCTAGGCCGTATTTGTCTGCTGTCTCTACCATATATTCAGAGTAAGGAGCCAGAGGAGTACCTTTTAAGAAGTTTTCTACAATAATTGGCCTAGGGTCACCAACTTCTGCTGCTATTACTTGGGCTTCTATTACATTTTGAGACGAAGCTTCTGCAACGTTTAGTGGAGCTGCAACACTTGGAAGTTCAAGGCTATTTTTTGATCCGACCAAAGCTACCGCGAAGATGAGCAGTAAGGCCGGTGCTGTCACAACCCACACCGAAACAAGTATCAGTCTGCGTACCATGTGGTTGTACAATTCCACTAAACCATTCGCGGTCTGTGATGTCAAATGATTATATTTACGACGCAGTGTGTGTTTAAGTTTCCGCATAGATATGCGGGCAGGGGCAAATTGCAGGTTATGTGTGTTTTTCATTATAGCAGATGGATTTTTGCCCGCGATGGGCACAAGAGTTAGATGGAAGTGCGTATTGTACCAGACTATAGGTTGTTTTGCAAGAACCTCTCGATGAGTAGGTTGTTACGCAACCTTTCTACGAATGGGGTATTATTCAAGCTAAAGTACTCTTACTTTATCTCTAAGTGAGGTTGGAACAACGTCTAAATATTGCTTTGGTACTAAAATTAATCTAGCAAGTCTAACATTTACAGGATTAGGCGTGGTGCATGTTCCTATTTTATCCTGAAATACGCAGTTATTTTCATAAAGAACTCGCCCTGCGTCTAGGCCGTCACCTATTTTTGCAAGATTAAGTTTACGTTTTTTTGCAACTGTTTCTAGTTGTTCGGCCCATTCTAGTGACGAAGTGCATAACCAATCCTTAGAGATATCATCTCTTGCAAAAACATAAAAAGTTGAGTCTGGCATGTTTGGCAATGCGTTTAAAGAATCTGCAAAAAATACTCCGAACGAACCCATTTGCCCGCATTGGGGGTGTATAGGATTTGCATCTGGGTATTTTAATTTGTCGGGATTAAACGGTTCACATCTGGCAATAATGGGGTTTGGTTTGCCATTTGAGCTTGGAATAGTTGGCAGGTCGAGACCCTCTCTGTTTAAATTTCTTCCTATATTTCTAGGTTCGTACCTTCTTTCGACACTCATATATTTTTGCCAAAAAAAAAGACGAGCACCTGGGCTCGAAATCATTATATCACCTTACGTTAATATTTTATGTTATGAGCGGGAGACGGGTATCGAACCCGCGACCTTCTACTTGGCAAGCAGACGCTCTACCGCTGAGCTACTCCCGCTCGTCGAAATGAACTCAGCTGGGTCTATTTTTCAGAAAGTAGTCCATACGCTTCGTTATTTCTCCTCTTTCAAAATTCTGGAGAATTTTGAGATTAGGACAATATGTCTTGTACGAGCTTAGGAATTATATCAAGAATATTCCTTTTGGACTACATAGACAAAATTATTTCCAAGGATATAGGCAACTTTTATAGACATAGTTTATTTGTTTGGTATCTTCTATCCGTTTTTCTAGCGGCGTGTTTGGACCGTATTCCGTAGGCAAATTTTGTTTAATAAACGTGCCTTTTTGCTGCATGCAAACATCTTTTCTGTATTGATAGTAGACTGATGCCATCACAATTAGGATGAATAGGAAGGATATGGTGATGACTATTATTTTGGATATGTTCTTTGGCACTCTCACGAAGCAGGTATTTGTTGCGCTATTTCCGTGCTTCTGAAAGATTATATCAAGAATGCAATCGATGATCTGGTTTATAGTACAGGTACTAACCCTTTGAGTTTCTTTGCTTCTTTTTCGGCGTTTATTGAATCGTGAATTTTTTTTGCGGCTATAAGTCGAATAATCACTTTTAAGTGGTAGAAGAAGAGCAACGTAACAAATGCAGCAAGTGTTAGGTTAAACACAGCTCCAAGGGCCAAAATTAGAAGCCTTGCGTCTCTTTTGATGTTAATTACTTTTAATCCTAGGAATCCAAGTCTTTTGCCTGTCATTACTTTAAATTTATTTGGCATGTAACCATCCAAGCCAAGTCCAAAAATAAGAAATAGTGAAATTGGGATTATCCACAGGTTGCCCGTTGTATTTAAGTATCCAAGCGTCATACCTGCGATTGCGGCAGTGTCGATGTATTTGTCTAGGTTTGCGTCTAAAAACCCGCCCCAACTTGAACCTTTAAACTTAAGCCTGGCAAGCTCCCCGTCTACCCCATCTAAAATAGACATAAATTGAATCAGAAAACCGCCTAAGATTAGCCATGGATAAACACCTGTTGAAAGTAGAAAAAATGTTGGTATTGATAGGGCTACTATAAAGTAGGAAACCATGTTGGGAGTAAGGCCTGTGTTTACTAGTCGACTGGAAATTTGTGTTGAAACTTTACGGTTGATTCTTTTGGAGATTAGACCATCCTCGTTTTTTGACAAACTTTGGACTAACTTCTTTTTGGCGTATTGAATATCTTGCCAAGTGTCACAATCTGCCCAGAATCTGCCTTTATTGTCCATTGTTCGTAGCTTGCCTTCTTTTACGAGGACACGCATGCCGTCACTCAGAGAGTTTTTGTCCTGCTTTGTCGTTTTTTCTAAAACTTTAAACAGATAAGGTGAGCAAATAAACATGCCGGTGTCGTACGCGTTATAAGTGTCTAGGTGCTTGTTTAGCGCAATCGCTTTTTTTCCTTTTACAAGTACTTTTGTTGTGTCTTCGACGTCTAGCACTGTGTCTAAGTTTTTATCGATCGCTAGGGCACACTCGTCACCTTTAAGTTTTAATTTTTGTATTTTATAAAGTGTGCGAGGGTTGAAAACGTGGTCACTCATCAAAAGCGCAAAGTTTTCTTTGAAATGATTTTTGGCCAAAAGGGCCGAAATACCGTTTGCCTTTTCCCAGTCGTTATTTTGGACGAAGGTTATAGATACACCAAATTTTTTGCCCGTGCCTATAAACTTTTGAAGTTTTTTGCCTTTGTAGCCTGTGACTATCACAAATTCGGATATGCCAGCTTCCTTTGCACCAAAAATTACACGTTCTATGATTTTTAGGCCAAGCAAAGGCATAAGCGATTTATGTCGCCCTTGGGTTACTGGCTGCATGCGGGTGCCGTTTCCGGCTGCGATGATTAATGCTTTCATGTTTTTCAATAAATAATTTGGCATGTGAGCCAAACTTTTGTGAAATGGACAGATAGTTGTTTTAGATTTACCTTGTGCTAAAGATGAAGATGTTTAGCTTTTTGTAAATACGCAGTTTTGTTTTTGAGCTAACAAAGTTGAGGGAATTTTAACAGACTTGTAAAGTAATAGCAACTATAGGGTGTGTGCCGACAAGTAGACGTTGTTAGTATTTTTTGGTTAGAGCGTGTTTTGCAGGATAGACACATAAGTTAAATATTTGTTTTTGGATATATGTCACTATTTGCTTCTTTGATTATTTTCGAAAATAATTTCTTTGTAAATATTTTAGGTTTTGCATTGTATTTATTAGTATCTTCGCGCACAAATATTTGATTGTAAGACATATAAGGCAAGTAGTATTTAGCTGAGTTGATATATTTTCTCCAAGGAACAGCTATAAAATGTACGAAATTGATAAATAGCCTGAAATTATTTGGACTTACTCCCACATATTTAATTCCTAAAATGGATAATTCATCAAAAATATTTTTTGACAAAAATATATATGAAGGAGGTTTTGTGTGGGTTAAGTGGTATGTGCGGTTAAAAGCTGATTTTGATAAAGCAATATTAATAAAGGATTTTACTACATAATCAATATTAACCATATTAATATTAATCCCGACAGGATAAGGCAGAATAATAAATGGCAGATAAATCTTTTTTGGGTTTTTAGAACCTAGAACGTTTAAACTTTTGAAAAGCCATATTTTTAACAAATATAGCAAATATCCATATCTATAAACGCTAAACGTACAGCTTGCTTTTTCGACGGTTGGTTTACCGATAATGAGAGAAGGACGAAATATAATATATGGAATTTTAGAATATTTTCTGACAACTTTCTCTGCCAAATATTTAGTTTTTTCATAATCATTTCTAAATTTCTGACCAACGTCAAACATGCTCTCGCTGAATTTCATTGCGTCCCCACCCACATGAGCCGTACTGCAGTGGCAAAGTCTTGAATGTAGGCGGTTTGCAAACTCAACTACGTTTTTGGTGCCTGTCACGTTTGTTTTGTATTTTTGGGAGTATGTAATTTTAGAGCTAAATGAAAGATTGGCCGCTAGATGCCAGACAAAATGAATCTCGTCTTTTCGTAAATCTTTTAATATTGATGTTTTTATCCCTAAGTTTTTCCTGGTGATATTGCCACTAACAATAATTAGCATCTTATTTCTCCCAAATATGTCTTCAACTATTTTCTTTTTTGAACTACTTTCATAATCCCTTACTAAGACGTAAATTTTGTCACCACGTGATAACAATCTTTTAATTAACTCTCTACCTAAATATCCTGTTCCACCGGTAACAAAATGTGTTTTCATAATTGTTCTGCCACGCTTTTGAAATTAAAATTGGCCCAGCGCCATAACATTTTTCTATATCGTCTAAGGCCCAAGTGAAAAAAAGCTTTTTCGTGCTGAATTAATCTTGCAACTGGCGATAACTGCATTTTTTCACCTTTATGGGATAAAGTTGATCGGGATTTTATTGCATTATATAAATCTTCTTTATTTTCACCCTCAAAAGTAGTAAAAGCAGTTAGGGCATCAACTTTGCCAAAATGACTATCACTAGCACCTATTTCTGCCCCCAATAAGCTATCGTTAGCTGAATAAAATTTCCTGAGTGTTGTTCTGTCGGCAACATTCAAATTCGGATGGCGCAGTTCAATCCCGTCAAATTTGCAATCATACATTATTTTTTTTAAATCACTTATTTGAAAAGCCCCTACGGGAGCAGGAATGAAACCGAATAAACGCACCATTGGGTGGGCATAAATTGCCAAACCATTTTGTTTATGAATTTCATTTACAGTCCATCGAACTGGTTTTGAATGAGGAATAGGTTTTTTAAGAAATAATCCAACAATGTGCAAGCCTCTGGGCAGGCTTGTTTGAATTTCTTCGCCGGCAATTATGTTTACACCGAACTTTTCCCCGGCTTCTTGTGCTTCATGAGTCCCGGCCATAGTGTCGTGATCAGTAATTGCCAAGAATTTGATTTTCATACCGGCAACTTCTTCGACTAATTGTTTGGGAGACAGGGTCCCGTCAGAATAATTTGTATGAGAATGTAGTATCGCTATATTTCTTTTTGACATTGCCTATTCCTCTGAATTATATAAATATGAAGAATTATAGACGATTAAGAGTCTCGTACCTAAATTGTACTTGAGGTTCTTTTTTGTTCCGTCACGTAGACGTTGTTCGAACTTTTTGGGTTCAAAATCAAGCTTAGCCTGACCTTGGTTGATCAAAGATACTGAGCTTGCCGAAGTACTATGTGGGAATTTCTTATTTAACAGTTGATACAGGACATTTATCCTCAGAATAAGCACAAACCACACAACAAGTTTGACTATCTTGAGGAGTGGAAATCAACTCACTACATGAAGAACATTTAAAGAATGGCAAGCAAGCATTAGTCGGTATTTCAACTTCTTGCTGAGCGTTACATTTAGGACAGGTAAGGATAGCTTTTGTTTTTATTTTATCTTTCATTTGTTATTTACTCCTAACAGAACCTGGTCTTCAAGTTCCTTAATGGTGTGTTGCCTATTTATTTCCTCAGAACTAGTAAGTTGCGAAATTTGACCATTTTCCTCTTTGAAAATTGCTGGGAAAGAGGTATCTCGAAAGTTTGGATATAGTTTCACGAATTCGTCTTTATGTAAAAATTCACTTTCGTATGGAAGTTTCTGGACAAAATCTTTCCATTCTTTTTTCATTCCCATATTTCCGTGTGTTAATTGGCAAAGATTGCATTGGTATGTATCTGGTGAAATAACTTTATGAGCGTAATCAGTTACTTGTGCAAATAATGAGGAATTTGCATTATATACGAAAATAATTTTTTCTCCTTCATTTGGCATGAGATGTAGTGTTTACCTTTTCTTCTAATTCAGCATTACCTGGTTCTATCAGAATGCTGCCATCTGGGAAAATCATGGTTGGTACAGAGTTCATACCATTGTTTACCTTTTGGACATATTCCATAGCTTTTTCGTCTTCTTCTATATTTATTTCTTCATACTGAACTTTATGATCATCCAACCACGCTTTTGTACGCCTGCAGTGTCCACACGAAGTAGTTGTATACATGGTAATTGTGTTACTCATAGTAGTTATGGTCCGAATGCTCCATCTATCGCTTGTTTGTCAAAGCCCAGAATATTTATCTCTGTTTCATCACCTTACTTTCCTTGATAAATTTCGCTGTCAGGATGAAATGATGCCCAGGCAAACCAAAATGTCCTTAGAGGTAAATATTCTTTTTGGGATTTCTTTTCAACGAGCTTGACTTCACCGGACGGAGAGCGGGTGACCGTGACAGTTTGATCACCTATTTTATCTTCGAATTCTGTATCATTGTTTACTGCTGATTCTGGGTATGCTTTGTAGGCGCCATCTACATCAAAACCGTATACTACTTCTTTTAGTTTTAGTCTAATGTCTGTGTTTTCTACACCAAAGTAAATTTCGTCATTCTCCTCATAGGCGCCATATGGATAACGGTCGTAATCTCTTGTAAGCCCAGTGTTTTTCGATAATACCTGAGTGTCGGGAAAGTTTTTTCTCCATTCGCCCCAGCTAACTGTAGAAATCGATACCTGAACTAGCTTTTCACCACGTTCAGACGCTGGCCCGGTAATTGCCTCCCCGGTTAGCTGTTGCCAATAGTTCTTCTCAATCCTGTCGTACATTACCAAATTACTATTAAAAAGCTTTCCGGAAACTCCGAGCTCAACGGGCTGACCGTTAACTTTTCTTTCAAAGGCAATTGCAGAACCACAGAGCGGGCAAAATGTAATTGCGATTGGGTCATTGGAAATGGTGTCATTGACAATCTCATGCCAATTTAAAATTCTCTGTGGGTAGGCTCTGGCTACATTTTTATAATTGATGCCAAAGATAACATCCGAGTCTTTGAGCCAAGTATTGGCCTCTGTGGCTGGCTCAAATTTCGGATTATCTATAGATGGAATACAATCTTGTCTGGGACAGCCCTGCTCGAGTTTTTCGGGATCAAACGTTGTGCTTTGTTTGCCAACACTGCTTTGTTTCAGCGTTTTTTTATTGTCTTTTAATCTATCTAGTTGCTTTTGTATGAATGGGTTATCCTGAAACACACTCCCCGCTTGAGTCCAGGACTCGGGCAGGACAGATAATGCCCACCCACGAAGAGCTCTGTCCCCGCCAAAGTAAAGCCAGACAGCGGTAATAACCACCACCACACCAAAAATTTGACGCAAAGACGTATTGTTTTTTTTGACAAAATTAAGTTTTGCTGAAGCTTTGCGAGAGAAAATACTAATAAACCACAGCGATAAACCAATACCTAACCCATATGAAATGGTGATAAGCCAAGCGGTCGAAGAAAGCGGTGAAGAGGCAGTCAGAGTTGTGACCACTGCTATAACCGGACCAACACAAGGAGTCCATACTATCCCAAGTGTCGCTCCGCTGAGAAAACCGCCAACCATATCGCTTCGCTCGCGGCCAAGAATTGGTGGATGCCAAAACTTTTGAATATTATTCTGTAGCTTCTCCCAAATATTTGGGAAGATAAGCAAGAGCCCGAGAAGAAACAGCATGAGCATGGAACCCGTACGAATAGTATCCGGTGATATGCCGGTGGCTTGGACGACGCTTGACAGAAGCATGGTAGCCAAGGTAAAAAAAGTCACCAAACCGATAATTATCCCTATTGTCCGGGCTCTTTTTTCTACCGAACTGGCAAGAATTATTGGCAAAACCGGCAAAGCACAGGGAGTGAACGCGGTCAACATCCCTGCGATAAATGCCACTGGTAAAAGTATTTCCATAAGTTCTTACTTTAGGTTAGCAAGCAAGGTTGTAAGACCCTTTCCGCCGCTATTCCATTTGGTAACAGTTTTCCCTTGGCTGTCTACCTGTACCCAAGTGTCCTGTGAAACCACGCCATATTTTCCTTTAAGTTCCTTAGAACTATCATAGTCGGTTTTAAGTATCATCACATTTGGTGGAACTTTATCAAAATTGGCTTTGAGGTCTGCCTCAGCTGCTACGCATGATGGGCACCAGCTGGCATGGAAAAAAATTACCGCTCGCCCGTTTTGGGTAGCAGAAGCCAGATTTTCTGGCGAATAGGCAACAAATCGTTTTTCAAATTCCGATGAACCCACCACGTCGGCGGTATTGGATGGAACTTCGGTTTGAGCACTGATAACAGGTTGAGACTGCTGTGGAGTCGCATTACCTCGACCAAACACGATGTACCCTACTGTTGCCAGTGCGATTATTCCTCCGATGATATATAGAGTTTTCTGATTGTTCATTTGTTCACCTCCCTTAATTTAATCTGTTAAGAAAATTTAAGAATATGTTCTTTTTCCTAGATTGTTTCAATGAATAGCAAATTAACTGTCCACAACGGTGTGATTCGACAAGCCCCAAATTTTTTAAATCTGATAGGGCGTGAGAGACGGCGGATTGTGATAAGTCAAGAACCTGGGTTAAGTCTGTAACTGCAATTTCCTCTGCTTCGTGGAGTAATAAATATATTTTAAGTTTAGTGGGATCTGAAAGATTTCTAATGGTTCTTACTAATTCTTCTTCTTCAGCGGAAAGGTTAACACTTTTTTGCAATGAAGAGACTTTAGAGTTTGTTAAGTAGTGTGGATGACCTTCGTGGCCTTCAATGTATGAACGATTGAACATACATTATTATTATCCAATCTCTTTTCCATTGTCAATCAACGGATAATGGAGCTAAGAAGAAGCAGGTACTGGTTGCTTGCCCTTCTGAAGTTTTAACGAAAGAGGGACTATGTGAAGTCAAACTATGGGATAGGTGCAGATACGTAGGCGATGTTATCTGTCCGACGAAGTTTTAACGAAGTTGGAGAACTATTTGGGTTCAAAAACAATATAACTTATGAATTTGACTAATAGGCTTAAGGTGCCAGATTAGAAACTAGACTGGAAAAGGCGTTTTTGGTCTTCGTTGGCTTTTTTAACAACTTCTTTTAGAAGTTTCTTCTTAGATTCAGCTTTTCCTAAAACAAAGAATTTAGAAAAATCTGTGGTTGGGGTTTTGGTTTCCTTTTTTGTTTGATGTGTCATCTTATTCCTAGAAAAGCTTTGCTTACTTAAGAATTTTTACTAATTTATTTGAAGTATAGGGCTCTGGCAGGAGTTTTTCAAGGCTTGCCGTGTCTAGATGTAGTGTTTGCGAGCTTTTTGTAAAATCTTTAATCACTAAGGTGAGTTTAATCTTATTACCAAATTCAACTTTAACATTATTTACATTTTCGATAGATTTTGTATAAGCATTTACGAAAATATTTTTAGGAACATTTCTAAATTCTTTTTGCTCTCTTACCTTTGTGAACTGCCAAGAAACAAGCGGATCTTGATAAAGAAAGTATATTTCGACATTGCGATTGTGTTTAAGTGACCGCTTTATATTAACAAATGGGTCTGCATAAGCGAAAGTTCCATCCATGATTACATTCAGGCCCATTTTACAAACGTAATCGTAAAGCAGGTTAACACCTTTTGTCGCAGCTTTTTGGAAGAGATACGCTTTTTTACCATTGTAGCCAGGAATAATCTTGCGAATTTCGTCAGCATCAATAATGACTGGTTTTTGTTCAAAAAGTTGAACTAGTCTTCTGGAAAATTCAGTCTTGCCCGATCCAGGAGAGCCAGCCATAAAAACTGTCGTAGGATGTTCGTCCGATGGATATAAAGTAAGATCCGCAAATTTCAGAAAAAGATCCTTTTTGTGTTGTTTTATCCATTTATATGCTTGTCCTGGATTTTGTTCTCATCCGTTGCCATAGGCGCATGATAACAGATTCAAATCACGAGAGGTCGAGTGTAAAAAAAAGGGGAAATGTTAGAACTTTTTGGGTTCAGAGTCAAATTAACTTCAGGTGAGCAGGCGTCCCTCTGTTTACATTTTTGTCGGAATTGTAGGCTGTTACCACCTCAGAATTCCTCAAAAGTATAGTTCTGTTGGTAGTGTATGTCAGACCTTTATTTGGACTGGCTTCAAAGCCAAGATAAACTACTTCGATGCCTCTCTCTTTTACTTCTTTTATGGCAGGCTGCAAATCCGAATCAGAGCTGCAAAGGATTGCCGTGTTTAGTTGTTTATCGCAGGCAAGAGAAACAAGGTCAACAGCAATTTTGACATCAACACCTTTTTCTCTAAAAACTATTTTATCATCAACTTTTTGAGCTCTTACGTTACCAGCAACAACGAATTCACAACCTTGGTTTACCAAACTGTTTCTCAGCTTTCTTTGAAGTTTTATTAGTTCTTGTGATTTTTTCATGGTTTCTGGGTGAACACGAAGCTTGGCCGCGTAGAAAATTTTTCTGTGGATTTCGAAACCTTTTAGCGCTTCCTTGAACAATATATCTAAATCAACATGTGCGAGAACCGCTTTGCTTTTGGCTATGTCTTCTTTTTTCAAAATTTCCTTGATTTTGTTAAGGAAATTCTCCCCGTCTAAAAATAAAACTGTGTTTGACATATAGTTATTATCCCAGAATAGTAAAGCATGTAAAGGTTTAGTGAAAAACCACTAAAAAACCTCATCGGGCCTTGCGGCACTAGATGAGGCGTTTATAAGAGATTTATATACTTTTATTTCTTAAAAGTCAAGATGTGTTTAGATATAGTTTGTTATGCTTTTTTTTGACAAAAGCTAAAATATCTACAAGTAGACGATGGTATTTGTTTTCTGAAGCTTTATGCGAAAGAGGACTTGTCATTCCGAAGTTTTAACGAAGGATGAGAACTTTTTGGGTTCGAAACTATGCATACTAATTAATAATTTGTAATCAATCAAATAATGCTTTTAGAAACACAGGGAGAGTATCATCCTCTACCAAGAATCACTGAAGTGATAAAAGCTGTAAATTCTAGCAACTATGATATAGGGCTAGTCCCGATAGAAAATACTACAGAAGGAAACGTTGTAGAAACAATTAATGGGCTAATTCGCTCTGATCTTTCAATTTTAGGAGAAATTACTATTCCTATTCACCATTCACTTATAGGTTCTAAGTCTGGTCTAAATAAACAAGTAATTCACTCCCATCCTCAGGCAATAGGTCAATGCGGAAACTGGCTTGATGTGCATTATCCAGGAGTAGAGATTGCGTTTCATAATAGCACAGCCGAAGCTGTGCAAACAGCAGTATCAAATAGTGAACTTGCAATTGGCAGTTTTAGGGCTGCAAACTTATATAATGCTGCAATTCTCCAAGAAAGTATAGAAGATAACAGCGGAAATATAACTAGATTCTGGTTGTTAGGGAAAGGAAAATCTATACCAACTGGTAATTACCGCACAACGATGCTAGTAACTGTGAAAGAAGAGGTTGGATCATTAGTAGACACATTGGTTGTATTAAAAAATCATAGAGTCAACTTGGGCAAGATCGACTCTGCCCCTGGGAGTATTCTAGATGAATATTGTTTTTTGCTTACCATCGATGGACATCAAGATACAACAAAAATTGCTCGTACTCTAAGTGAGTTAGCGGAAATAAGTCTAACTATGAAAATACTAGGTTCTTATCAAAAATCTTCAAACCCAAAAAATCTTTGAACTTTTTTCTTACAGGATGGCAACCACTCGCACCAAGGCACCTTGGGCGTATCGCTCTTTTTCTAATTTTAAAGCGTCAAGTTAAAACTTGACTAAACAAAAAGCTAATCGAATCAGCATATTTCAATTTACTGTGATCTTTAAGGAAAAAGTTTATTTGACTATTACAAAACTTCTCTTACCAACTTTTATTCTGTCACCGCTTTTTATTTTGTATTTAGGATCAAAAATAGTTATTCCATTTACATCTACTGCACCTTGCACAGCTAATCTTTTTCCCTCCGAAGATGTTCCAACAGATTCAATTTGTGAAATTGTTTTTGTTAAGTTTTCTTGCTTTGTAATTTCAATATTATATTCGGGTTCATTTTTTTGAAAGGTATCTTCAAAGTATTTTTGTGCTAGTTCTGCTTCTTTTTTACCATGAACTTGCTCAATCACATCAAAAGCTAATTTTTTCTTTGTATTTAATGGGCCGCCCTCTTTTAAGATAACCATTGGAAAGTTTGTTAGTAGTTCAATACCGCTCGCTATAAGACCATCTGGCCAAGACATTATTTTGCCATATATATCCACAGCTGAATCTGTTAGATTAATTGCATTTCCATCAGTTTTGCCCATTTTTTTTCCAGAAGCATCCGTTAGAAGTTTAATTGAAAGTACAAATTTTTCTTTCTTTTTAAGATATTTTAATAAATGTCTTCCTGCAAGCATGTTAAATGTTTGATCATTTCCACCAACTTCTAGGTCAACTTCCATTTCTACAGAGTCATACCCTTGCATTAATGGATATAAAAATTCATGAAGATATATTGGTTTTTCGTCTTTAATTCTATTTTGGAACATATCTCTCTCAATTAACTGCTGAACAGTAAAGTTACTTGATAACGTAACAATATCTCCGAAAGTTAACTTTGAAAGCCAATCAGAATTAAATCTGATTTCAGCAGCATTAGATCCTTCAAAATCAATAACTCTTTCTACTTGGGTCTTATAGTTTTTTAAATTCTCCAGTACCTCTTCTCTTGTTTGTTTTTTTCTAGCTGCTGATTTGTCAGTGGGATCACCAATGAGACCGGTAAAATCGCCTATTAAAAATATGACTTTGTGTCCTAACTGTTGAAACTGAGCAAGTTTGCGGATTCCTATGAAATGACCAAGATGCAAACTTGGACTTGTTGGATCAAACCCTTGGTATAAAGTAATTTTTCTTTTTTTCATTAAATCCACTAAAGCGTTTTTGGTGGGAATAATTTGCTGAACACCCCTCGTTAAAACTTCATCAATATTTTTCATTTTATTTTGTTTAACTTAATTTACTAAAGAAAGCGCAACATATAAATATTGTAACTGTTTTTAAGTATTTTCTACAATTAAATAACTTTATATGGAATCAAGAAACTCTTTTACATAGTCTTTTTTGTACTCTATCCATCGAATACATTTCTCCCATTCCAAACTTTTAGCCTCTCCAGCAAGTAAAACATTTATTGTTGTCCTAAATGAATGATCAGCAACAACTAAATCGAATAAAGATTTGAATTCTTTTGAATTGAATGTTGATTGTTCGGAATCTGGCAACTGGACTTTGAGTCGTTCACAATATAAATCAATTAACTCCTCAATCAAAAGTAAATACCCCAGCAGATTTCAAAGGATCAATTCCAGCAAGTTTAGAAATAGCACTGACACAAGCTAATTCTGCTAATAATACTTGTCCAGAATCTTCACCAGTTACTCCGTTTCCCATGTACATAGAAACAGCAAAGTACGAAGCCAATGCCGGAATCGATGGTGTTGGAATAATATTTTTCACCATATAAGGATGACCAGCCTTAACTATTCCCTGCATTAGAGTTGGGAGTTTATGTAAAATTATTGTCGGTTCTTGAGAAATTTTTTCTGGTATTTCTGCACTTTCGATAATATCACTAATTTTTGGAATTTGAGATGTTTGAGGATAAATTGGACCGATTCCTTGTGATCTTACTACTGAATTCACAGCTTCACTTACTAAATTTGTAATATTATCTATGTTTCGTCCAGACGGATCTAAAAAGTAACGACTTTTAAGTAACTTTAAAATAAGTTGATACTTCACAGTATTCTTCATGACTTTTTTAAGATTAGAGGAATTATATATTTATATGCATAAAAGTCAAAAGTTTGTCCTGACTATCCAGATAACATCTAGTAACTTTTCATTCCTTTATTTTTTAAATCATTAAAATTTTTTAAAACTTCTAAAATTGAGTGTGAAATGTCTACTATGGGTCTATATTGGTGCCGGGGGTCACTTCGATAAACTCAGTGTAAACTCCATCATCCTTCGGACAAATCCACACCAAGGCACAAATTTCAGTGACGGAGTCACCAAATTTTGTGCCGGGGGTCGGAATCGAACCG
>Ga0163144_10008711_pt1 | contig 21918 bp, 20 predicted proteins | sample OliLak19BULKMAT1_FD_123175 | JGI IMG/M metagenome (GOLD analysis project Ga0163144, IMG submission 123175) | Freshwater microbial mat bacterial communities from Lake Vanda, McMurdo Dry Valleys, Antarctica - Oligotrophic Lake LV.19.BULKMAT1 | ecosystem: Environmental > Aquatic > Freshwater >... | reverse complement strand
TAGTGCACTGCAAAAGAGCCTCAACCGGCTCTCGAGCGGCTCGAAAATCGTGAACCCGTCGGATGACGCCGGCGGTCTCGCGGTTTCGATGAAGTTGTCAGCGGCAGCCAAGCGCCAGGGCGCTGTTGCCAGCAATATCGGTAATGCGGTTTCCCTCCTGCAGACGCAGGACGGAGGACTCAAGGTTTCGGCCAAGATCCTCGACCGTATGAGCGAATTGCGGACCCTGTATGATGACGTCACCAAGAGCACCGACGACAAGGCGAACTACAACACGGAGTTCAAGGCCTTGCAGCTGCAGTTGACCGCTATCACGTCCGAAAAGTTCAACGGAGTCGCGATGTTCTCGTCCGCCGCCAACACGGTCTACACGACCGAAGAAGGCGCGGGCGGTTCTGCGACTTCGGTGAGCCTCGCCGCTCGTGATCTGGCGAGCAGCGGCACCGGCGTCGGCGGTCTGACCGGAACCGGTAGCGCCCTCGGAGACGTCTCTGTCGCCAACATCACAACGGCCATCCAAAACGTTGCTACGTTCCGCGCCGCCAACGGCGCTGAGCAGAGCCGCTTGGGTTTTGCGGCCGAGTTGTTGACGGTGAACAAGGCTAACCTCGAGGCCGCCTCGAGTCGGATCACGGATGTGGATGTAGCATCGGAATCGACCCAGCTTGCACGCTGGAATATTCTGGTGCAGTCCGGCACCGCGATGCTGGCCCAAGCCAACCAGAGCGCTCAGAGCGCGCTGCGTCTCATCGGCTAAACCCCGCCCAGGGATAGTTCTGATTCGCCCACTCCTGGCCGCCGCCTCAAAACGGCGGCCAGGCTAAGCGGGCCGGAAATGATCTCTGCGAAGGCCCCGCAGCCGTTTCAGGTTGGTCATGCAAACAAGGCCCCGGCTACCCGCCGGGGCCTTCGTATTTTCCGAGATACAACTACGACACTATACTATTCAAGGACCAGACGGATGATACCGATGCTGCGGATGGATTTAGAGACACGATCCCTTCCAAATAGGTCATCCATCCGCCGCAGGAGCCCCAGACCACCTCAATCATCCGCTCCTTCCGCGTAATCTGCGGTTGCTCCGAAAATAGGATAAAATTTAACTGCCCGCAATCGTGTTTGCCACCACCGCGCCCACCGTCTCGTGACGGTTGAAATGATCATAGATCCGACGCCGCTCCGGGTTCGGCATCGCCAGGCCGCGCTCACACGCGGCCCCCAGCTCCGTCAGATCTCCATACGCATAACGCAGGATCAACTTTTCCCGGTGAAGAGCGTCGAGCCGGCATCCGGAGACAGAGTTCTCACTCACAGGAACAAGGCCAAGACAACCTGACCAAAAGGGCCGATCCGTATGCGTCGCCTGCATGGTTGGCACGCCAAATTTACGGCCCTCGGGACACACACTCACTTTGAAGCGACGCGCGAGCAGATGCCGCTCACTCATTTGCAACGAATGGTCGTGAATGGCGAAGAACCGATCGCGGAAACGGCGCTGCAGAAAATCGATCTGCCGGCGGCGATGCGGCGTTACGCCCATCTGTGAACCCAAAAACAGGATACGCTCTTCAGGCGCCTCCATCCAGGCGGTCGAAAAAGGCTCCACGTTGGCCACCCAACTGCGATGAATCACGCGGCAGTCGGGCCGCAAGGCCGCCGCCCCCGCTGCGTCCAGCGGTGACTCGTCGTGAATCAATATATCCAAATGCGGCGCGATCGCCCGAAAACACGGCATCATCCGGCTCGCCTCATCGTAGGTGTAGAAACAAATTCGCACCCCGCGCTGGCGCAGGAATCCAAACAGCGCCCCAGCCACATTGGCGAAATGCTGCGGATGCTGGGCAATCGCCACGAGCCACCACTCCTCCCCTTGAGGAATCTGCGCCTCCGTCAAGGCCTGGAGTCCCGTCGCGCCGACCACATACGCGGGAAGAAAATCGATGGCGGGATGACGCATCGCCGAGAAGACTCGCGCATTCTCGACATGCCAGTCCCGATCGAGCCGCGCCATCGCGAGCAAAGCGGGGTCATCCGGTTTCGCCACTCGCGCCCGCAAGGCCTCCTCGCTCTGGGCGGCGAGCAGCGCTGTAACGGGTTCATGCGCTGTTGCCCACGAGCAATAATGAATCACGCGAACCCGGCGCGGAGAACTCGCAAGGCTGGTGAAAAGGGATGTGCCCCGCTTCTCAGTGTCAGGGGTTTCCGGCAGCTTCATATCGGAGCAATCTCGTATTAACCAAACGAACACAATCGCGGCGTTGTTCCCCGACAAAGTCAACGAACCGCCGGTCGAACCAGACTCGAGGCCGCATTTGCGGATGGCCGGATCTTGCTGGCAAAAAAGTTCGCAATTGCTGGCGCGCTCGAACTTGCCTGACCGGAGTGTACCACGATCTCGTGCGGAGCCTTGGTTAGGTCATATCGCCCGAACGAAGTCCCCCCAAACAATGAACCGCTCCAATAGCGCACCTCGGATAAACCGGTTGCCAGCTCCGGCTCAATCGGGCCTACGCACCACCGCCTAGCTGCTCACCCCCACGCCTTTCCCCGACGCTCAGCCGCATCGGGCTATCTTCCAATTGCCGTTTTTAGGTTCATTGCATCGGCGCATCCTCAGCGCCGTTGAGCAAATACTCAATCGCCGCATCGAAACGGGCAAAGATCGAGTAAGTGCGCGCGAGGTCCGCCGCGGCGATTTCCTCGTGAAGATTCTCCAACCCGGTGGACACGCCCACGCCCTGCGTACCGGCGCGTTCGGCCGCTTCCAGATCGGAGCCGCGGTCGCCGACGTAGCACAGCTCGTCGAGGGCGATCCCAAACTCGACCGCGATCTCACGCGCGAACAGCGGCGAGGGTTTGCGATATTTGCTCGGTTCGTCTGGCCGCTCGGGGGCGATGCAGATGCGAGCGAACGGCGCCGCGCCTAAATCGATCAGCTCAATCAGCCGCCGATTGCAGGCCTCCACATTTTCCAAAGTAAAATACCCGCGCCCCACTCCCGACTGGTTGCTGTGCAGGAAGAGTTTAATGCCCGCCTTCGCCGCCGCGTGCAGTCCCTCGCGCACGCCGGGTAGCAATGTCACCTGCGCTGGATCGGAAAGATACGGCACATGCGCGATCAGCGTGCCGTCGCGATCGAGAATCAAGGCCTTCACGCGCGGGCTCATCGCGTGGACTACGCGACCGGTTGCACGAGGTTCCCGCGCACCCAGGCGATCACCGGTGGCAACCCCTGCTCAAGCGGCGTCGACGCGAAGTCCGGCAGCAGTGCGCGGAGCTTGCCGATCTCGAGACGCTTCGAACGCGCGCCGACATACTTGCTCGTATCATAGAGGATCGCCTCCGGATCATAGTCGACCTCGGCGCAAATCAGCGCGGCGAATTCCCGGATCGTGTGCTCGCAACCGGCGCCGATATTGACGACCTCGCCTTCAACCGTGTCCGCGAGGCGCAGCATCGTACGCATGAAATCCGCCACATCGATGATCTCGCGCCGTTGGTTGCCGTCGCCCCACAGCACGACGGGTGCGCCGTGCAATTTCCCGAGCCAAATTTTCCGGATCAGGTCGAAGATGAAATGCAGTTGCCGTCCGTCGGCGTGGTAGCCCGCGCCATAGAGCGTCGAGGGCACCACCGTGAGATGCTTCAACCCGTATTGTTGCGCAAGCGAGCGCTGGCCGACGAAGAGCATGCGCTTCGTCATCGCATAGGTGTAGAGGCTCTCGATCGGCTGGCCGTCGAGGTAATGTTCCTCGCGCAACGGCAGCTCGGGCGAATACGCGCAGCTCGTGCCGATGCTGATCAGCTTTGCCTGCGGCTGTCGCTCGGCCCACCACGCCAGCACCTGCGTGTTGAGCCGCTGATTTTTCACCCACTGCTCGCCCGGATGACGCAGACAGAAATCGCCCGCTTGGGTCCACGCCGCGAGATGGAATATCCGTTCGAAATTCGTCGTACTCCACGGATCCAGCGCGCCGTCGCGCAACAGATCGCACTTGGCCGAACTCGGCGCCACGACCTCGTGCCCACCCGCGCGCAGCGCTGCGCACAAATGTCCGCCGAGAAATCCGCCGCCGCCGGTGACGAAGATGCGCATCGTTCAGATTTCCTTCGGGTTCACCGGAAAATAGAACTCCACGCCACGCGCGACCAAGTCCTGATGACGCGCGAGAATCTCTTTCTTGAAATTCCAGGCAAGCACGTAGTAAACGTCCGGTTCCACCGTCAACTCGTCCTCGATCTTCACCGGGATGTGACTGCCCGGCGCGATCAGCCCGCGGCGGTGCGGGTTCCGCTCGGTCAGGCACTCGATGAGCTCCGGGCCGATGTCGTAGTAATTGAGCAGCGTGTTGCCCTTCACGGGCGCGCCGAGCCCGTAAACACGCTTGCCCGCCTCCCGGCAGGCGCGCAGATAAGCGAGGTTCTCCACCTTGCGCTCGGCGATGCGGCTTTGAAACGCGTGATACCACGCGAGAGTGTTGGCACCCGTCTCGTCTTCCGCGCGACCGTAGGCCTCGAGGCGCGCGCTCGGCTGCGCGCGAGCTGCGTGCGTCGCGTAGGCGATGATCGAGCCCCCGTGGATCGGCGACAGCTCCGCGTCGAAGAGCGCGAGCCCGTGCCGACGCAGGAGTTTGTCGAGCGTGCGCACATTGTAATAGAGCAGGTGCTCGTGATAAATCTGGTCGAACGCGTCGTTCTCCACGATGCGTTTCATGTAGAGGAACTGGATGACGAACACGCCGTCGTCCGCGAGACTAACGCGAATGCCATCCGTCACCGAGTGCAGTTCCTCAAGGTGGAAAAACACCCCCGAGGCGTTGATCACTTCGAACTTTCGCCCGATGCTGCGCGCGGTTTCGCCATTGAAAAACGCCCGCAGAGTCGTGAGGCCCGCCGCGTTCGCAATTTCCGCCGGCAGCTTCGCCGGCTCGACGCCGAGGATTTCGTAACCGCAGTCGCGGTAGTGCGCCAGCTGGGTTCCGTCGTTCGAGCCGATGTCGAGCATCGCCTTCTTCGGGCGCGTCGCAAAAAACCGCTCGTCCACCTGCCGCGCCACGCAGCGGAAGTGGTCGGTCAGCGTCTTCGTCATGCCCGACAAATACGTGTGGTCGGCGAACATCGTCTCCTTCGGCACCGTGTAATCGAGCTGCGCCGTGCCGCAGTGCGCGCACAGCACGACCCGCAACGGATAGACCGGCTCGCGGCCGACCTCAGCGGGTTTCAAAAAATGGTTCGCCCAAGGTTGCTCACCAAGATCAACAGCGGTGTCGAGGTGGGTGGAATCGCAAACGCGGCAGATCATGGCAGAAATTCGTGCTGGTCTTGGATGATGAAGCGCTCGGCCTCAGTAAGGCTGCCCGGGGTTCCGATGTCGAGAAACGCCGCGGTGGTCCGCGCCACCATCACGCGGCCCGTCGCCGCGAGCGCGGGAAAAACATCTGTCTCGAAACTCAACGGCCGGGTCGTCGGCAGGTCGCGGATCGCCGCGCCGGTGAGCGCATACACGCCGGTGTTGATCACGCCTGAGCCTGACAGTTTCTCGCGGAAGGCGAGGAGTCGCTCGTGGGCGTCGATCTCGAGTGTGCCGTAGCGCGACGCGTCAGCGAGCGCGAGGCCGAGCAGCGCGGCGTCGGCGCGGCCTTCGTGCAGCGGCGTGAGCAGCGGGCGCGGGTCGGCGAACACCAGGGAGTCGCCGTTGACGACGAGCCAGGCGTCACGCGGTGCGAACTGTGGTGGCAGACAATGGAGAAATCCACCCGCAGTGCCGAGCGGTGTCGTTTCCGGCCGGCACGTCACGCGCACGCCGGCCACCGGTTGCCGCGCGAAATGCCGCTCGATCACATCGGAGAGGAAGCCGGTTGAGAGAATGAAATCCGTGCAACCGTGGCGCGCGAAGAAGCGCACGACCCACTCGACGAACGGTCGCCCCGCGACCGGCGCCATCGGCTTCGGCACGTCGGGCAACAAGTGCCGCACGCGCGTGCCGAACCCACCCGCGAGAATCACGACGGGCGGCGGACGGGGCGAAGCGAACGGCTCAGCGAAGCTCATTCAGGAGAAACCAAAGATGAACACAGATAGGCCCAGATCCCAGTCCCGAAAGAAATATGAATGGCCGGCGCTTGCGCCGCACCATCGAGTGCTCGGGAGAATAAGCACACCGGCAAGCGGCGGCCCTACTCATGAACGGCATGAGTGCAGCTCAGACATTACTGAAACGTGAATTACGGAGAATGGTGTAGCCCTTGATGAGCTCCTTGATGCCGCGATCGAGCGACCACTCCGGCTTCCAGCCGGTTGCGAGAAGGCGTTGGTTCGAGACGATATAGTCGCGCTTGTCGGGATCTTCGCCGATCGCCGACTCCAGATAAGTGAAGCCGGGCACGTGCTTCGCGATCACCGCGCACAGTTCGAGCTTCGAGAGGTTCGCGTCTTCGAGCCCGACGTTGTAGGGCTTACCCTTCACCCGGTCGAAATTCTCGAGCGCAAAACCGAACACGTGCGCCACGTCCCGGATGTGAATGAAATTTCTTTTGAAGTGTCCTTCAAAAATCACGACCGCGCGGTCCGTCACGGCGCGGTGCACAAAATCGTTCACCAGCAAATCGACGCGCATCCTCGGCGACATCCCGAACACCGTTGCCAACCGGAAGGTGAGGCCATTCTCGCGCGCGAGCACCGCCTGCTCGGCGGCGACCTTCGTCGTCCCGTAGAGCGAGAGCGGGCGCATCGGTGTGTCCTCGGTGCAAAATTTCCCTTCCTCGCCGATGCCGTAGCCGCTGTTCGTGACTGGCATCAGGATCCGCTGCGCCGGCGAGGCGAGCCGGCAGAGCAGCTCGATGGCGTCCTGGTTCGTCGTGCGCGCGGCGATCTGGTCGGCCTTGCACATCGGCGCGCCGACGATGGCCGCGAGGGGAATGATCGCGTCGGCGTGGGCGACGAGCGGTCTGACGATAGCTTCGTCGCGGCAATCGCCGCGCACGACGCGGAAGTTTTCCTGCTGACAGCAGTCGAGCAACGTCGCCTGCCCAAAGAGAAAATTATCCAGCACGGTAATTTCATGGCCGCCCGCGAGGAGATGGGGAACAAGCACGGAACCGATATAGCCAGCTCCGCCAGTAATCAGGATCTTCATGTGTGATGGGAAACGCGGCAGCAGAATGCCTTCAGCTTTCCGCTCACTATCGGCGCAAACCGGCCGCAATTCACGCTAAATGACGCGGCCGGGCTAAGAGCCTATCCGGATATCGGGTTTGCGGCGGCGACCGGGCGGCGCTGATTGAATCTCGCGCCTCAGGCTAACTCAGGCTGGTCAATGGTCCGGGGAGCGCACGCGAGACGCCTGCGCTCCCCGGACCGGCAAACAATCGGGTTGTTGCCCGAGCCTCAACCGCTCGCGCTCCAACGCTCGCCGCGCAACAAGCATGCGGAACGATGCATTTTTTACGGTTACTTCGGATAGGCTCTAAATCTCACTGGACTTAATCCGATAAGTTAGGCGATGCCCACCGCTCTCCTTTCGTCCCGGACCAAGCGCGCCGCGACACGCTCCAGCCGCGGATCCGGCTCCCACTCAGCACCCGCGCTGGCCCCGTCGCCCGCGTTCTCACCCGCCGCTTTTGCACCGCGGGATACCATGGTTATCTCGCGTGCTCCCATCCGCGTCAGCTTTCTCGGTGGTGGCACGGATTTTCCCGCCCACTTTCGCGCGCACGGCGGCGCTGTCCTCGCCACCGCGATCAACCGCTACGCCTACGTCACGGTGCAGCCGTTTCTCGAGGAATATTTCGATCATAAAATCCGCCTCGCCTACCGCCGGAGCGAAGCCGTCAACACCACCGCGGAAATCCAGCATCCGGCGATCCGCGCCGCGCTGGATAAACTCGGTCTCTCCTCTGGCCTCGAGATGCACGTCATGGCCGACATGCCCGCGCGCACCGGCCTCGGGTCTTCGTCGAGCTTCGTCGTCGCAATGCTGCAAGCGTTGCACGCACACTGCGGACGTTACCGTTCCGCTCGCGACCTCGCCGACGAAGCGATCGACATCGAGCGCAACATTCTCAACGAAGCCGGCGGTTGGCAGGACCAGATTATTTCGGCACATGGCGGATTTAGTCTCATCACCTTCAACCGCGACGGCAGCTACCACGCCGCTCAGGTGCCGCTAACGAGCGAGCGCACACAAGCTCTCGAGGAGCACATGCTGCTCGTCTACACGGAAATTCAACGCGATAGCTCCATCGTACTCGGCCAGAAATGCCCCGCCGCCGTCGGGGACAAATCGAAAATCCTCTCGCGCCTGAGCGACCTCGCCCACCTCGGCGTCGACTATCTCGCCTCGGACCGACCCATCGCGCGTTTCGGCGAGCTGTTACACGCCGGCTGGGAACTGAAAAAACAAGCGGGTGCGACCACGCTGCCGGAGATCGACGCGTGGTATAAGGCGGGCCTCAAAGCCGGCGCAACTGGCGGCAAACTTCTTGGCGCCGGGCAAGGAGGTTTCCTTCTTTTCATCGCTGAGCCGCACCATCACGAGGCCATCCGCGCCGCCCTCGGTGGTCGCCCGGCTGTGCACGTGCGCGTCAACGCCCCGGGCGCGCAGATCATTTTCTCGCAGCGCTAAGCCATCCCGCCATGCGTCAGGTCCACCTCTGCGACCCACAGCTTCAAGGCGAAGGCGGGCACTACCTGACGCACGACACGCAACTCGTGCGCGAGCTGCAACGCCGCGGCATCCCGGTCTCGATCTACAGTCGCAAGGATTGCACGGTCGCGTGCGCCGGGGTAAAACCTGAGCCGGTTTTCTCCCACGACATTTTCCAAGAAGCCGCCACCGACGCGCAGGTCTGGGCCATCGAGAACTTCCAGAACGTCAACCAGGCCTTCCTTGCTGATCTCTGCCAGATCGACCCCGCGCGTTTCAGCGCCGACGACTTGGTCTATTTCCCCAATCTCCTGCAAAATCAGCTCTACGCTGTCGCGCTCTGGCTTGGGCGGATGCCAGCCGGGCAGCGGCCTGCCGTCGCGGTAATGCTGCGCTACCTGAACCACGCGATGGACTACGTGCAGGCGCGCGCGAACAAGGAGCACATCGCGCACTTCTACCGCTACGCCGCCCGCGCGCTCTACGGGGTGCAACCGCGCACGGTTCTCTGCGCCGACACGCGCGAGCTCGCCATGGCCTACCAGAAAATCATGACGCTCCCCGTCCTTGAGTTGCCGAATCCAATGGACGTCTCCGACCTGCTCGCGAACACCGCACCCCGGCCGGCGAGCGCCCGCCCCACCGTCGTTTACCAAGGCCACACCAGCGCGCTGCGCGGCCTGCATTTTCTGCCAGAGATCATCGAGCGCTGCGTCAAGTTGCCGGCGCGCCCGCGCTTCATCGTCCAAATCCAAAATCGCGAAACGGCGACCGCTCAGCTCGGTCCCACACTCCAACGCCTCGACCAACTCGCCGCGGCGGGCGAGGATGTGCGCCTCGTCAACGGCGCGCTGGGCTCAGCGGAATATTTCTCCCTCCTCGGCGAGGCGGACGTGATCCTGCTCCCCTACTCGCCCACGTTCTACGGCCACGGCTCCTCCGGCGTGTTCACCGAATCCGCGTCCGCGGGCAAAGTGATCGTGGTCTCACCCGGCACCGTACCCGCGCGACAGGGTCGCGAATACGCGCTCGGCGTCGTCATTGCCGCGCAATGGACGCCGAAGGCGATGGCCGAGGCCGTCGCCGTCGCGCTGCACGATCTGCCGGCGCTCCAGAAAAAGGCTGACGCCGGCGCTCCGCGTTTCCGCTCCGAACAGTGCGCCCGCGTGCTCTGGGAAAAGCTCCTCGCCGCCGTGCCCAAGCCGGCCACCGCGCGCGCGGCCTGACGAAGCCACAGCCTGCTTATCCCAATGTCCCTTAGCATTTGGGCTGCGCCGAATCTTGTTCGCGGGTAAGGCGCGACCATTGGTCGCGCCGTAGAGACATTTGCGGACGGTCCGACGGCTTTTCGTGCCGTAGCCTTGGCGAAGGCTGCCACGGACAGACCAATGGCTAGGGGAGGAGCACGCGGGACGCTTGCGCACCCCGGACCGACAAAACCGCCAGTCTATCGCGCGAGGCGCAATAAGGGCGGCGTGCGCGTAGGCAGATTTTTCCCGGCCCAATCACAGTCGCGCCGGGTTCGATCGAAGTCCGCGTGAAAGTGCTCGTGATATAATTTTATTTTTCCCTGCCAATTAGTATTTTACGCTCTCGAAAATCATACTGGCCTGTTTACTGCACAAGCAGCTCCGCCATGTCACCCCATACAACTACGCTCGCGGCCAAACAGGCCGCGACTGCCGCGCAATCACCCCATTCTCTATCGTTTATCCTGACCACATTTTGGCTGGGCCTGCTGAGCACGACACAGGAAATTTTAAGCCGGTCGCCCTCGACTATAGACGAACCCAAACGATCCTTTCCCGAGGGTGATCTACCTGGGCACGGCAACGGTGTCGCTCCGCCTCCTCTGAGCAACCTCGAGAAAAATCGCCGGGCCACGCCGGCGTTCGTGACTGCTTACTCGGGTGCGCTCGACTCTGTCTGGCGCGAGCACGATTGGCGCGATGTCGAGTTGCTCATCGCGACATTACAACGATGCTGGCGCGAGAATCGGCAGGTGTTTCTCTGCGGCAACGGCGGCAGTGCGGCCAACGCCATCCACCTCGCCAACGATTTTCTCTACGGCGTCGGCAAGACCGCAGGACGCGGCATGCGCGTCATCGCCCTGCCCGCCAATCCCGCCGTGCTCACCTGCCTGGCCAACGACCTCGCGTTTGAAGAAATCTACGCACAGCAACTTTCAGTGCTCGCCGAACCCGGGGACCTTCTCCTCGTCTTATCCGGCAGCGGCAATTCCCCCAACATCGTGAAGGCGCTCGACCGCGCGCGCGAACTTGGCGTCACCAGTTTTGCCATTCTGGGACTCACCGGCGGCGAGGCCCTTACGCTCGCCGACCACCCGATCTATTTTCCCGTGCACGACATGCAGGTTGCGGAGGATCTCCAAATGATGGTCGGCCACATGGCCATGCAAGTACTCGCCCGCGACGGGCATAAATAACCAGCCCAACCCGTGAGCGAGAGAATCGCAGTCCTTGGCAGTAATTCGTTTTCAGGCGCGAGTTTCGTCGGCCACTGCCTTGCGCAAGGATTGGAAGTGCTCGGTGCCAGCCGCTCGGCGGAACCGGCGAATTGTTTTCTGCCCTACCGTTGGCTGCCGTCCGCGCAGCAAAACGGCTTTCGTTTTGTCCGCGCCGATCTGAATCATGACCTCGACCGGCTGATGGCAACGCTGGATGATTTCAAACCCACCGCGGTGGTGAACTTTGCCGCGCAAGGCATGGTCGCGCCGAGCTGGCAGCAGCCGGCTCATTGGTATCAGACGAATGTCGTCGCAAACGTGCTGTTGCACGACCGGCTGCGTCGCGCGCCGTGGCTGGAAAAATACGTGCACATCGGCACGCCGGAAGTTTACGGCAGCACGACCGGGGTCATCGACGAGAGTGCTCCGTTCCACCCGAGCACGCCCTACGCGGCCTCGCGCGCCGCGTGCGATCTGCACCTGCGCACTTTTCTCCAGCAGTATCAATTCCCCGTCGCGTGGACGCGCGCCGCGAACGTCTACGGCCCCGGGCAGCAGCTCTACCGCATCATCCCGCGCACGATCCTCTCGATCAAGCTCGGCCAGAAACTCCAGTTGCACGGCGGCGGCCACTCCGTGCGCTCCTTCATTCACATCGACGACGTCGCGTCGGCGACGCTCACCATCGCGCGCTGCGCGCCGGCCGGCGAGTGCTACCACCTTTCCACGCCGCGCTTCATCTCCATCCGCGAGCTGGTTGAAATGATTTGCGAGATGATGCACGCCGACTTCGCCGCCGTTGCCGAAGTCACCGCCGACCGCGCGGGCAAGGACGCCGCCTACACGCTCGATAGCGCCAAGGCGCGCCGGACACTCGGCTGGGGCGACACCGTCGCGTTGGAGGAAGGCGTGCGCGCCACCATCGCGTGGGTGGACGAACACCTCGAGGAAATCCGTCGGCAGCCCCTCGACTACATTCATCAGCCCTGAATCACCCTCATGCCTTCGCAAAAAATTACCGCTACCGCCCGAGCCCAGCGCCGTCTTCCCCGACCGCGCGCGATTGCCAAGTCAGTCGGCAGTCTTCCGGCGGTCACCAGCCACGACGGCAGCGCGCCCACTTCTCCCTCGAAAATCATCCCCTTCGCGCAGGCCGCCGAACTTTGCGCGCAGTTGCGCCGCGACAGAAAAACCATCGTCCACTGTCACGGCACCTTCGACCTGATTCATCCGGGGCACATCGTCCATTTCCAGGAAGCGAAAGCGCTCGGCCACGTTCTCGTCGTCACGATCACCGGCGAGAAATTCGTCAACAAAGGCCCGGGGCGCCCGTACTTCAACGACCAGCTCCGCTCCCGCTGGCTCGCCGCGCTGGAGTGCGTCGACTACGTCGTCCTCGTGCCGCATCCCACCGCGGTCGAGGCCATCGAGTGCGTGCGCCCGCACTTTTATTGCAAGGGTCGCGAATACGCCGACCCGATCACCGACCTCACCGGCAACATCAACGACGACATCGAGACAGTGCAGGCGGTCGGCGGCGAGATTCGCTACCTCGGCTCGATCCTTTTCAGCTCGACCCGCCTGCTCAACCAGCACTTCGATCCGTACCCGGCCGACGTGAAGGAATTTTGCCGCCTCGTCGCGCGCGAGTGCACGCCCACCCGCTTCCGTGAGATCGTGGACGCCTTCAAAGATCTCCGCGTGCTCGTGGTCGGCGATCTGATTTTCGACCGCTACACCACCCTCGAAGTTCAGGGTCTCACCTCAAAGAACCGCATCCTCTCGGGCCGCTACGTCGCGGACGACATGCAAGCCGGCGGCGCGCTCGCCGTCTACCGCCACCTCCGCGAATTCACGCCGCACGTCAAACTCGCCGGACTCGCCGGCACCGAGCCGTGGCTTGAAGCGACGCTCGCCCCCTTCCTTCCCGCCGACGGCGACGAGATCGTGCGCTCCCCGGAATTCACCACCGTCGTGAAACAGCGCTTCGTCGAGCCGCGCGTCGAGGGCAAGGAGCTCTCGAAACTTTTTTCGATCAACTTCATTGATCGCCACCCACCGAGTGTCGCGCTGCAGCAGCAGTTGCTCGACCGCATCGCCGGACAAATCGCTGACTACGATCTCGTGCTCGTGATGGATTTCGGCCACGGCGTGCTTGAGGACCTCGTGCGCGATTACGTGCAGGACCACGCGTTGTTTCTCGCGGTGAACTGTCAGACGAATAGCAACAATCACGGCTTCAATATTCTCAACCGCCGCTATCACCGCGCCGACGCGTTCACGCTCGATCAGACCGAATTAAATCTCGCCGTCGGCCGCCGCCAGCACGACAACGCGAAGGAATTGACCAAGCTCGCGAAGCGCCTCGGCAGTAGCTACGCGTGGCTCACACGCGGCGCGCACGAAACGATCGGCCGCAATTGCGTGAAGGAAATGTCCTCCTGCCCGCCCTTCGAGCGCACCGTCGTCGACACGCTCGGGGCGGGCGACGCGTTCTGCGCCATGGCCGCGCTCGCCGCCGTCAGCCGCGTCCCGCTGAATGTCGCGACGTTCCTCGGCCAACTCGGTGGCGCTCAAGCCGTGAAAATTTCCGGCAACGCCGAGCCCATCCGCAAAACCCGTCTGCTCAAAGCCGGCACCGCCATGCTCGCCTACTAGACCACCCAACTCTCGCCCTCTCACCCATGAAAATTCTTCTCACCGGCGGCTGCGGTTATGTCGGCACTCCCCTCACTCTCAGTCTCCTCGCCAGCGGACACACTGTCACGGTCGTCGATCTCCAGTGGTTCGGCAATTTTCTCCCCGCGCATCCGCAGCTCACGATCATTCGCGAAGACATCCGCCATGTTGATCGCATACCGATGACCGGCGTCGATGTCGTCCTGCACCTCGCCAACATTGCCAACGATCCCTGTTCCGACTTGAATTCGAAACTCAACTGGGAGGTCAACGTCCTCGCCACGATGCTCCTCGTCGAACGCGCCATCGCCCACGGGGTACCGCAATTTATTTTCGCCAGCTCCGGCAGCGTTTACGGCGTGAAGGAAGAGCCCGAGGTCACCGAAGACCTCCCGCTCGTCCCGATCTCCGATTACAACAAAACCAAGATGGTCAGCGAGCGCGTGCTCCTCAGTTACGCGCAGCGCATCTGCGTCAACATCGTGCGCCCCGCGACAGTTTGCGGCTATTCGCCGCGCATGCGCCTCGATCTGTCGGTCAGTCTGCTCACGATGCAGGCGCTCGTGAACCAGCGCATGACGGTCTTCGGCGGCGACCAGACGCGCCCCAATATTCACCTCAAGGACATGATCCGCGTCTATCATCATTTCCTCGCGCACGGTTCGAAATTCCCCGGCGTCTTCAATGCCGGCTTTGAAAATATTTCCATCCTCGACATCGCCGACCGCGTGAAACGCCACCTCCCCGCCGAGGTCGTCGTCTCGCCCTCGAATGACCCACGTTCGTATCGGCTCTCGTCGCGGAAATTGCTCACCACCGGCTTCGCCCCGCAGCACACCGTCGAGGACGGCATCTGCGACGTGATCGCCGCCTATCGCGACGGCCGCCTCCGCGACGAGGAACGCTACTACAACATCAAGACGATGAAAAAACTCTCGAACCTCAACTAAGCCATGGTCGCCGCTCTCGAAAATCCCGCCGCTGCCACCGAGACCGAGCTGTCGGTGCGACTGCTCGAGAGCATGGTGCGAATCCGCCTCGTCGAGGAAGCCATCGCCGACCACTACCGCGACCAGCAGATGCGCTGCCCCGTGCATCTCTCCATCGGACAGGAAGCCGCGTCCGCCGGCGTCTGCGCCGCTCTGCGAGCGGACGACCTCGCAATGAGCGGCCACCGCTCGCATGCGCACTATCTCGCGAAGGGCGGTGACCTGACCGCCATGATCGCCGAAATCTACGGGCGCGTCACCGGTTGTTGCCAAGGCCGCGGTGGCTCGATGCACCTCGTCGATCTCGCCGCCGGTTTTGTTGGCGCCGTCCCGATTGTTGGCAGCACGATTCCCATCGCCACCGGCCTCGCGTTCGCCGATCGCCAGCTGAAGCGCGACCGCGTGACCGTCGCGTTCCTCGGCGAGGCCGCCACCGAAGAGGGCGTGTTTCACGAGAGCGCCAACTTCGCTTCGCTGCATCACCTGCCGATCGTCTTCGTCTGCGAAAATAATCTCTATTCCGTCTATTCGCCCATGGAGGTGCGACAGCCCGCGCATCGCGAAGTGTTCCAACTCGCCGCCGGTCACGGCATCACCGCCCACCAAGGTGATGGCAACGATCCGCTCGCCGTGCACCAACTCATGTGCGCCGCCACCGACCACGCGCGCTCCGGCCGCGGCCCCGTTTTCCTTGAGCTGAAAACTTATCGGTGGCGCGAGCACTGCGGCCCAGGCTTCGACAACCACATTGGCTACCGCAAGGAGGCCGAGTATCTCGCTTGGCGCGGGCGCGACCCGATCGCGAATTTCGAGTTTGATCTGCAACAGTCCGGCGAATTCGACGCAGTGCTTCACGCGCAATTCAAGGACCGCGTCGCCACCGAGATCGCCGCCGCCTTCGCCGCTGCCCAGCGCGCGCCCTACCCAGCCGGCTCCACTCTCATGGACCACGTTTACTCTTCCCCATGACATCCACGCCGCGTGAACTTACCTACGCCGAGGCGATCCGCGAGGGTTTCGCCATTGCGCTCGAACGCGACCCGCGCGTCCTGCTCATGGGCCTCGGTGTGCCCGACCCGAAAGGATTTTTCGGCACAACGATCGATCTTCAAAAGCAATTCGGCGCCGACCGCGTCATGGATATGCCCTGCGCCGAGAACGGCATGTCGGGCGTCATGCTCGGCGCCGCGCTCAACGGCCTGCGCCCCGTGCTCAATCATCAGCGGCTGGATTTCGCGCTGCTCGCGATGGACCCGATCTGCACGCAGGCCGCGAAGTGGCACTACATGTTCGGTGGCGCGATGAAACTTCCCGTCGTCTTCCGCATGATCATCGGTCGTGGCTGGGGCCAGGGCCCGCAACATTCGCAGTGCCTCCACTCGTGGTTCGCGCACATTCCCGGCTTGAAAGTCGTCATGCCCACCACGCCGCACGACGCGAAGGGCCTGCTCATCGCCGCGATCGAGGACGACAATCCCGTGGTCTTCATCGAACACCGCTGGCTGCACCACATCAAGGGCGAGGTGCCCGCCGGCCATTACACCGTGCCCATCGGCCCCGCCCGTCTCGCGCGCGCCGGCAGCGATGTCACTATCGTCGCCTTTTCCTACATGGTGCTCGAAGCGCTCGAAGCCGCGCAGACGCTCTCCGAGGACGGCATCGACGCCGAGGTGATCGACATCCGCAGCCTCCGCCCGCTCGACCAGAACTTACTCCTGTCCTCGCTGCGCAAAACCGGCCGCCTCGTCGTCGCCGACACCGGCTGGAGCACCGCCGGCATGGCGGCCGAGATCATCGCCATCGCCAGCGAAAGCGCCTTCGACTCGCTCCGCGCCGCACCGCGCCGCGTGTGTTTTCCCGACTGCCCCACGCCGACGAGCCCCTCGTTGTCCGCGGAATTTTATCCGCGCGCCGGCCACATCGTCGCCGCTGTCCGCGCCGTTCTCCAACGCCCGCCCAATGACGACGATCTGCTCGTCCCCGCCGGCGTCGAGCTCGACAAACCGAATCCCGCGTTCACGGGCCCCTTCTGAACATGCCTCCCTCCACTTTCGCTCCCGGTCGCGAAATCAATCTGCTCGACCGCCTGCCCCAGACGCAGCGCGACCCGAAGGCCCGCGCGCAGACGAAGACCGACGCCGACCGCACGCTCGCGAAACAATTCGGTCGCGACTTCTTCGACGGCGAGCGCCGCCACGGCTACGGTGGCTATCGCTACGACGGCCGCTGGCTCCCCGTCGTGCGCCGGCTTGTGGAGCATTACCAGCTCGGCCCAAACGCGCGCATCCTCGATGTCGGCGCGGCCAAGGGATTTCTCCTCCACGATTTTCTCCAAGTGCTCCCCGGCGCCACCGTACGCGGCCTCGACGGCTCCACCTACGCCAAAGAAAACGCGCACGGCCAGACCGGTGCGTTCATCGATCTCGGCTCGGCGGAAAAATTGCCCTACACCAACGCGTCGTTCGACTTGGTAATCTCGATCAACAGCATTCACAACCTGCCGCTCCCGCTCTGTCGGCAGGCTCTCGCGGAGATGGAGCGCGTCAGCCGCGCACACAAGTTCGTGACCGTCGACGCGTGGCGCACCCCCGAGGAGCGCGAGCGACTGCTCGATTGGATTCTCACCGCCGAGACTTTCATGCACGTCGATGATTGGGTGAAGCTCTTCGCCGAGGTCGGCTACGCCGGCGACTACTGGTGGTTCATCCCGTGAAAACTTCCGCCGCCATTCTCGTGGAACAGCGCCAACCTCTTCTCATCGACGAAGTGGAGTTGCCCACGCTCGGCTACGGCCAAGTCCTCGTGCAAGTCAAAGTCACGCGCATCTGCGGCTCGCAGCTCGGCGAGATCGAAGGCGTGAAAGGTCCCGATAAATATTTGCCGCATCTGCTCGGCCACGAAGGCGGCGGCGTGGTCGTCGAGATCGGAGCCGAGGTCTCCCAGGTGAAACCCGGCGACCGCGTCGTACTGCACTGGCGTCCCGGTGCCGGCATCCAGGCCGCGCCGTCGAAATACCGCCTTGGCTCGCAGTTGGTCAACGCCGGTAACATCACAACTTTTCAAAATCTCACCGTCGTCTCGGAGAATCGCGTCACGCGCGTCCCGGACGACACCGACTTCGAAGTCGCCGCGCTCCTCGCCGACACCCTCACCACCGGCTTCGGCGCCGTCACCCGCGACGCGCGCGTCGCACTCGGCGAGGCCGTCATCGTGATCGGCGTCGGTGGCATCGGCCTCGGCACCGTGCTCGGCGCGCATCTCGCCGGCGCTTGCCCCGTGATCGCGGTGGACATTCACGAGCACAAACTCGCGAAGGCCCGCGAATTCGGCGCGACGCATACCATCAACACGCGCGAGGAAAATCTCGCCGACGCCGTGCACCGCATCCTCGGCGGCCCGGCCGATGTCGTATTCGATGTCACCGGCAACCCGACCGTAATCGAACAAGCCTGGCGAGTTACCGGACCCAAGGGCCGCCTCGTGCTCGTCGGCGTGATGCGCCACGATCAGCACCTCAGCCTGAACACGCTGCCGCTGCACTACGGGAAGACGCTCACCGGCACGGAGGGCGGTTCCAGTCAGCCACAGCACGACATTCCGCGTTACCTGCGAATGATCCGCGCCGGCCGTTTCGATCCGCGCGGCATGGTCTCACACCGCTGCGGGCTCGCTGACGTGAACACCGCCATCGCCGCCATGCGCGCCGGTGAGTCAATCCACACGATGATCCACCTCTAACATGAATCTCGGCATCCAAGGTAAACTCGCTCTCGTGACCGGCGCAGGCCGCGGTCTCGGTGAAGGCATTTGCCGCAGCCTCGCGCACGAAGGCGCACGCGTGTTCGCCACTTCGCGCACGGCGTCAGACCTCGACCAACTCATCGCCGAGATTGGTGGCGAAGCAGCCGGCCATCGCAGCCTGCCGCTCGACCTCGTCGCCGACGACGGCCCGGCACACTTGATTGAATTCGTCCGCGCCCACGGACATCAGCCCGACATCATCGTCAACAATGTCGGCGGCAATCTCGGGTTCACTGACCCGCTCGGCCCGCTCGACGAGTGGCGGCAGGTGATGCGCCTCAACGTCGAGGTCGCACTCGAGATCAACCGCGCATTTCTTCCCGCCATGCGCGCAGCAAAATGGGGCCGCATCTGTCATGTGTCTTCGATTTCCGCGCTGGAAAACCAGGGCCCGCCCGCCTACTGCGCCGCGAAGTCAGCGCTCAACGCCTATGTCCGCAGTCTCGGCCGCTTCGTCGCCGCCGACAACGTCATCCTCACGAGCGTGATGCCGGGCGCCGTGTTCACGAAGGACGGTTACTGGGACGTCGCCGCGCGCGAGCGACCGGCCCACGTCGAAAAATACCTGAACGAGCGCATGGCCATCCGCCGCTTCGGCCGCGTCGAGGAGATCAGCGAACTCGTCGCCTTCCTCTGCTCGGAGCACTCTTCATTCTGCGTCGGTTCCTGCGTGCTGGCCGACGGTGGCCAGGGACGCGCGTTCTATCCCGCTGACTTTTGACCCCATGATCCTCAACAAAAATCTCCGCCTCACCATCGCCCGCATGGTCAAGCAGTCGGGCGAGGGCCACATTCCCAGCTCCTTCTCGATCGTCGACTTGATCGACCATCTCTACGGTCACGTCCTCCGTTTCGACGCCAAGAATCCGCAGTGGACCGAGCGCGATTATTTTATCCTGAGCAAAGGCCACGGCTGCGGCGGGCTCTATGCCGTGCTGCACAAATACGGTTTCCTCTCCGACCGCGACCTCGCGGACTACGGCACCTCTCGCGGAATTTTGGGCGGCCATCCCGACATGACGATCGTCCCGGGCGCAGAGGCGAGCACCGGTTCGCTCGGCCACGGATTTCCGACGGCAGTCGGCACGGCGCTCGGGCTGCGTATCCAGCAGCGCAGCAACCGCACCTTCGCGCTGCTCGGCGACGGCGAGTGCCACGAGGGCACGATCTGGGAAAGCGCCAACGTCGCCGCCAATCTCCGCCTCGGTAATCTCTGCGCGATTATCGACTGGAACGGCTCCGCCGCGCAACTCATGCCGCGCGATGACCTGCCCGCGAAGTGGCGCGCCTTCGGATGGGAGGTCCACGAAATCGACGGTCACTCCGTCGAGGAGATGCAGGCCACTTTCTCTCAACTCGTCTTCGCCCGCGAAGCCCGACCCAAGATCGTCGTCGCCCGTACAGTCAAGGGCAAGGGCGTCAGCTTCACCGAGGGCCATGGCAAATGGCACCATCGCATCCCTAACGACGAAGAAATGTCCGCACTCACCCAAGAACTCACCGCATGAAGACCGAAAATCCTCAAGCCCCCGCGTTCGCCACCCTGCATCCCAATTTGCTCATCGGAATTCATCGCGCTCTCAGCCTACTGGCCGCACGCGGCCAAACTAGTGGCGGCTATTTTGAATTCGGGCTGTATCGCGGCTTCAGTTTTTGGTTCGCCAACAACTTGGCGAAAGAATTGGGGCTGAACCTGGAATTCCATGGCTTTGACCCTTTCGAAGGACTGCCAGAGTCGAAGATTGATATCCACCGCAACTGGCAGCCGGGAAATTACGCATGTTCGCTGAATCAGGTGCGTTCTTCATTGGAGCAATGGAAGATGCCGCTTCCCTATACCTTGTACAAAGGATGGTATTCGGCCCCATTCTTTTCGGAGGTTGAAGGGAAACACCCGCTCCCCGACCCCATGATTACAGTGATCGACTCCGACTTATACGAATCGGCAATCGAAGTCCTTCAGATGCTCGGCCCACGATTGCGAGTTGGCACGCTTCTGCTTTTCGACGACTTCAATGCGTTCGCGGGCGATCCGAATCACGGCGAGCGCCGTGCCGTTCGCGAATTTGAAGCTGCTCATTCAACCTTCAGGAAATCATCTCTTTTTTCATTTGGTCCCTATGGAGAGGCTTTCGAGGTAACCGCCCTGTAACATGAAAAAACTCCGCGAAGAATTTGCCGACACCATGCTGGAGATCGGCCCGCTCGATCCCCGCCTCGTCGTGATGGTCGGCGACATCAGCCACGGCATCTTGCAGCCGTTCGCCCGCACGTGCCCCGGTCGCTACTACAACATCGGCATCTGCGAGCCCACCATCGTCAACCTGGCCGCCGGACTGAACAAGACCGGCCTCATCCCCGTCGTCCACACCATCGCCCCGTTCATCACCGAGCGCGCCTATGAACAGATCAAGTTGGATTTCGGCTACCAGATGTTGAGCGTGAACATCGTCTCCGTCGGTGGAGCGTTCGACTACGCGCAGCTCGGCTGCAGCCACCACTGCTACACCGACGTATCGCTCCTCAGCCACCTCAAGCGCGGCGTCGTCGTGCTCCCCGGCAGCCCGGTCGAGTTCAACAAGCTCTTCAAGGAACTCTACGCGAACGGCCTCATCAATTATTTCCGCCTGCCGGAAAAACCCCACGGCGTGGAATTCCAACCAGCAGACATTCAATTCGGCCGCGGCATCCGCGTACGCGAAGGCCGCGATGTGACCATCGCCGTCATCGGCACGCAACTCGCCAACGCCCTCGCCGCCGCCGATCGGCTCGCCGGTCAGGGCGTCTCCGCCGAAGTGCTTTATTTCCACACGATCAAACCCTTCGATACCGACCTCCTGCGCGCCAGCCTCACGAAGACGCGGCGCCTCGTTACCGTCGAGGAACTGTCCGCGCACGACGGCCTCTACAATCTCTGCCTGCGCGCCTGCGTCGGCCTGAACGGACTCACCGCGATTCAGATCGCAATCGAGGATTTCATCCACGGCTACGGCACGTACGAGGAACTCTGCGCGCGCATCGGCATGAGCCCCGAGGGTATCGCGCAAGCCGCCCTCCAACTCACCCGCCAAGTTGCCTGACCCACCCATCGGAAAATCCGCATCTCCCCGGCCCCCGCAACCCGCCTCCCATGACTACGACCTCCCCCATTACTCTCGGCGATATCATCGAAATGCTCGCCGAGCTCTCGGCCCAGCACGCGCGCACCTCGGCCGCCTACGGGACTCTCGATCAATCCGCGCAAGCCACCGTCGCCGAATCCGGCTTTAGCGCCGAGCACGGAGCACCCGTGCAACTCGGCGGCTTCGGCCCGATCACATTTCCCTTTACGAAAATGG
>Ga0163144_10008710_pt1 | contig 21921 bp, 19 predicted proteins | sample OliLak19BULKMAT1_FD_123175 | JGI IMG/M metagenome (GOLD analysis project Ga0163144, IMG submission 123175) | Freshwater microbial mat bacterial communities from Lake Vanda, McMurdo Dry Valleys, Antarctica - Oligotrophic Lake LV.19.BULKMAT1 | ecosystem: Environmental > Aquatic > Freshwater >... | reverse complement strand
GGTACCAGAATCCGCCGCCGAGCGCCCAACCGTTCACCGCGGCGATGATCGGCTTGCCCAGGCGCCACATGTGCGTCCATTGCGTGGCGCGGATGCCGTCATTGCGCTGCCAGTACTCGATGAACTCCGCCATCGACTTGCCGCTCGGGTCGGTGTTGCGCACGCCGTTTGCCGGCGCCTGTCCCTGGTCGAAGCCGGAGCAAAATGCATTGCCGGCGCCGGTCATGATGATGACCTTGACCCCCTTGTCCGCGTCAGCCCGGTCGAAGGCGGCGTGGAGTTCCCCGAGCATGATGGGCGTCAGGGCGTTCATGCGCTCCGGACGGTTCAACGTGATGGTGGCGATGCGTTCCTCGACGCCGTAAATCAGTTCCTTGTAGTCCAAAGCATTCTCCCTTGCTGTTCAGAACGTCATCCAGGCGTCGGCGGCAATCCGCACCGTGACCGCATCCCCGGCCTTGAACTGCCTCTCGCCGACTGCCTGCGTCACGATCACCTGCCTGCCGCCGAGGTCGACGACATACCGCACCATGATGCCCATGTAATCTGTGGATTCCACCGTCCCGGATACCGCGGCGGCGTCCGGTTCCGCCGTCCCTGTGGTCGTAACCCGCGCGCGCTCGGTCCTGAACAGCAGGCGGACCGGGGCGCCGGGCGCGAGGTCCTGTCCCGCCACGGGAACAAGCGTTCCATCTTCAAGGCGCACCTGGCCGGCGGCGCTGGCCGTGCCGGCCAACTCGTTGACATGCCCGAAAAAGCGCGCGGCGAACTCCGTGCCGGGGCTGCGGTACAGCTCCTGGGGAACCCCCTCCTGCTCGATTCGGCCCTCGCGCATCAGTACGATGCGGTCGGCCATCGACAGGGCTTCCGCGTGGTCATGCGTGACGAACACGGTGGTGATGCCGACGGTGCGGTGTATGCGCTTGAGCTCGATGCGCATTTCCTCGCGCAGGTTTGCATCCAGCGCGGAGAGCGGCTCGTCGAATAGCAGCAGATCGGGATCAATGACGATTGCCCGCGCCAGTGCGACGCGCTGCTGCTGCCCGCCGGACAACTCGCGCGGCAGCCGGTCGCCGACATGGGGCAGGCGCACGATGTCCAGGACCTGCCGCACCTTGCGTTCGATTTCCGGCTTGGGCACCTTGCGGTACTTTAGCCCGAAGGCGATGTTGTCGAAGGCCGACATGTGCGGGAACAGGGCGTGATCCTGGAATACCATGCCGAAGTTGCGCTTGTGCACGCCGATGTCATTGACCCGCCGGTCGTTGACCAGGATGTCGCCGCCGGTGGGTTGCTCCAGCCCGGCGATCATCCGCAGCGTCGTGGTCTTTCCGCACCCCGAGGGACCGAGCAGCGCGACGAACTCCCCGGCGGCGATCGTCAGGTCGATGTCGGCCACGGCGACCACGCCGCCGAAGCGTTTTGCGATCCCGCGCAGGACAACGTTGGCCGCGCTCATCGGCGGCTTCCGCGCGCATCAGGCGACAGGGCTCGCGCGGCCAGCAGCGCCATCACGGCCACGCCGACGGAGCCGAGGATCAGCAGGGACGACAGCGAATGGATTTTCGGGTCTGTGGAAAACTGCAGCATGGCCATGATGTGGGTGGGAATGGTCTCGGTATTGGGGGGCAGCCAGAACAGTGTTGCAGTCACTTCGTCGAACGAGGTCATGAACGCGAACAGCAGCGAGGTCAGTATCGCGGGTAGCGCGAGGGGCAGCGTGATCGCCGTGAACACCTGCAGCCGGTTTGCGCCCAGGGTGCGCGCCGCGTCCTCGATCTGCGTGGGGATGGCCTGCAGCCTGTGCAAGGTGGTCAGGACCACGTAGGGCAGGGCGATCGCGACGTGGCCTACGACCAGCAGCGTGAAGCTCTTGGGCAGCCCCAGCATCCGAAAGGCGAGCAGCAACCCGACGCCCAGCACGATATGCGGCACCAGGATGGGCACGGTCAGGAACAGCTGTACCTGGTCGCGGCCGCGGAACGGGAACCGGGCCAGCGCGTAGGCGGCGGCGGTGCCCGCGAGCGTCGCCAGCACGCTCGACCATGCGGCGAGCGCGAGCGAGGTATGCAGCGCGCCGACGATGGCCGGGTCCTCGGGCAGCGCGGCGAACCAGCGCAGCGTGAGGCCGCTGATCGGGAAATTGCCGGCGGGGGATTCGTTGAACGCCTGCACGACGACCACCAGCGCGGGCGCGAGCATGAACAGGAACACCAGCAGCGTGAGTGCGCCGAGGAATTGGTGGAACAGGTTGCGGCGGGTCACCGGCGCACCTCGCGGAACATGGTGGAAAGCCCCGCCAGGCGTCCGTACAGGACCAGCCCGGCGATGAGGAAGAAAATGATGACCAGGGACAAGGCCGCGCCCAGCGGCCAGTCCTGTTGGGCGACGAAGGTCTCGAAAACGAGGTTGGCGTAGTAGGACGTTCCCGGGCCGCCGAGGATCTGCGGCGTGATGTAGGCGCCCATCGCGAGGATGAAGGTGAGCAGGCAGCCGGCCGCCAGCCCCGGCCAGGCGATCGGAAAGGTCACGGCGAAGAACGCCTGCGCGTCGGTCGCCCCCAGCGTGCGCGCCGCATCGACCAGCTTGCGGTCCACCGCCTGCAGGCCGATGTAGATGTTGACGATCATCAGCGGCAGCAGGAACTGGACCATGCCGAGCACGACCGAGAACTCGTTGTAGAGCAGCGGCAGGGGTTCCCGGACCAGGCCGACGCCGAGCAAAATGGAATTGAACAGGCCTTCCTTGCCGAGGATTGGCAGCCAGGACATCGACCGGACCACGTAGCTGATCCACGAGGGCAGAAACAGCAGCGTCACCAAAACGGCGCGACGCCGTGGCGGCAGCAAGGTGATGTAGTAGGCGGGGCCATAGCCGACCAACGCGCATACCAGGGTCACCGCCGTGGCCAGCTTGAGGGTCTTGCCCAGCATCCCGGCGTAGTAGCTGTCCCCGAAAAGCTCCCGCCAGTTCGCCAGCGTGAACACCTGCTGCACGGCGCCCGTCGGCAGGCGTTCCCAGAAGGAATACAGGCCGAGGCTGATGACCGGGACGATGACGAAAGCGGCGACGCAGCACAGCGCCGGAAACAGCAGCGACCAGGCCAAGCCACCACCGTCGCCGGGCGCGCGAAATCCGCTTGCCGCTGCCGCCATGCTCGTCAGGCCGGCACGATCAGCGCGTCGGCGATACAGCAGCCGTTGCCCGACGCGCCGACGAACACCGGGTTGATGTCTATCTCGCGGACCAAATCGCGGTTTGCCCAGGCAAAGGCGGCCACGCGCTCGATCACCCTTACCAGCGCCCCGACATCTCGCGCGCCGCTGCCGCGATAGCCTTCGAGCAACCGCGCAATGCTCGAGTCGCGCACCATGGCCGCGGCCTCTCCCTGGCGCAGCGGCAGGGGGCGCACGACCGCGCCGCCGAGCAACTCGACCAGCACGCCGCCCGCGCCGAACGCAATGTAGGGCCCGAGTTCCGGGTCGCGGCCCACGCCGACGATCACTTCCGTGCCGCCTGGCGCCAGGGGCTGCACGACATGGGAAATGGCGGCCGATGCCGGTTCCATCGCGGCCAGACGATCGGCCTGCCGCGTCCACGCCCGGGCCAGCGCGTCCGGGCCGGATAATCCCACGTCCACCAGCCCGTGTTCCGAGCGGTGCGGGATGGCGTCACTCGCCACCTTGAGCACGACCGGGTAGCCGATTGTGGCGGCGACCGCCATGGCTTCATCGATGCTGGCGACGACATGGTCGTCCACCGCTCGAAGGCCGAGGCCGCGAAGGACTGTCTTCGCGTCGATCTCGTTGATGGTGGGGCGCCTCGATTGCATCGCGCGCGCCAGTGCTGCGGACGCGGCCGCGGTGGGCTCGTCGAGGGCGGGGGCGGGTGCCGCGCGGCCAGCCCAGATGCCCATGCGGCCCAGAGCGCCGAGGCCCTGGCGCACGCCGGTGAGCATGCCCACGCCGGTGCCGGCGAATTTTTCCACGGTTTCCATGCGCATCAGGTTGGAGCGCGTATTCAGAAAATAGAACGGCTTGTCCGAGCGCTTGCTCGCCTCGAGCAGGATGTCCGTGTAACGTGTCGGCATCATGGGCTGGCCGTCGTTGGTGTCGCTGAACAGCGCGATCGCGTCCACCGCCGGGTGCTTTGACATCACATCCATGCCGTGCGCGATCGTTTTCGTGTAATCCCCCGAGCCCCAGGCATCGAGCGGATTGCCGGGTCCGCTGACCGGGCCGATCACGCTGGCGGCTTCCTGCTTCAGTGCGTCTGTCAGCGCAGGCAGTTCGAACAGCGCGCCGCCGGCCTCGTCCAGGATCATCTCCACCTGGCCGCCCGAAGCGGTGACGATGCCCACGCGCGGTCCCGCCGGTCGGCGCGGCGCCTGGAAGCCGGCGAGCACTTCGGTCATTTCCTCCAGCGATGTGACCTCGATGCCGTTGTGCCGCGCCATCAGCGCGGAGAATATCCGGCCGTCCCCGGCGATGCCACCGGTGTGGCCGACGACCGCATCCCGGGCCAGCGCGCTGCGCCCGATCTTCAGCGCCACCACGGGCTTGCGCGCCGCCGCGGCGCGGTCCAGCGCGGCCGTGAATCCGGCGACATTGCGCACGGTCTCTATGAACAGCGCGATCACGCCGGTGGCCTCTTCGTCCACCAGGTAGTCGATGTACTGGTCCATCGAGGTCACGGACTCGTCGCCGCAGGACACGACATGGCTGAAGCCGTAGCGCCGGCAATCGCCGAGCATGCCGACGGCGACCGAGCCGCTCTGGGTCACCAGCGCGACGTTGCCGCGCAGCCGGGTCGCGTCCGCGATCATGTTGAGGTAAAGCGTGCTGCCAGCCGCCGGGTTGAGGATGCCCATGCAGTTCGGCCCGCATATCGCCATCCGGTGGTCGCGCGCGATCCCCGCCACGGCCGCGCGGACCCCGGGGTCGCGGATCGCGCCGTAGATGACGCCCGCGCGTATGCCCAAAGCCGCCGCCTCGCCGACAACGACCGGAAGCAGCTTCTCATCAACGCAGAACGCCGCGGCGTCGATTTCGGCGGGAATGTCCGCAAGGCTGCGGAAGCAGTCGATGCCAAGGACGGTCGCATTCGTCGGGTGGACCGGCGCGATCAACCCGCCGAAGGCCAGCGTCTTCAGCGTCTCGAGCAGGCGGCGGCTCGGCGCGTTGGGCCGCTCGGTGGCGCCGACCACCGCAATGCTGCGCGGCGCCAGCAGCCTGCGCAGCGGTTCGTCCCGCTCAACGGGGGGGCGGGGCGTGTCGCCGGCCCCGGGCGTCATGCTCATGCTGATGCTTGATGCCTGCGTGGAGACGGATCAGCCGCGCGTCATGACGCGGGCGTACTCGCGCTGCCAGGCGTCCGCATTCTCGACCCAGTAGAACGGATCGAACGAGCGATAGCCGTCGAGCGTACCCGAGGCGTCGTACCCGGGCAGTTCCTGTACCGCCTGCGGTATCGGATGGATCTTGGGGTTGAGCAAGGGAACATTGCCGACCTCGGTGGCGATCGCGATCATCACCGGCGGGCTGAGCAGGATGTCCGCCATCTCGTAGAGCGCGTCCATCGGCGCCCCCTTGAATACCATCAGGCAGCCGAAATCGACATAAGAGGCGGTATTGGGGAAGGCGACCACAGGAGTGCCCTGTTTCCTCATGTTGTGGCTGGGAACAAACCACGTGTCCCCGACCATGGCGCTGCCCGAGGAGAACAACTGCATCTGCTCGGCGCTGCTGCGCCAGTACTTGAGCACCACGGCCTTGCTGTCGCGCACCTTCGCCCAGATCGCGCCCATGTCCTTTATCGCGTTCGGGTCCTGTCCGGTCTGCAGCGCGGCATACCAGATGCGCTGCATCCAGACGTCCTGGCTGACGATGGCGCCCTTGTACTTCGGATCGACGAGGATGTTGAAGCCCTTGGCCTCCACCTCCGCCTTGTCGATCTTGGTACGGTTGTAGCTGATGCATCCCCCCGATAGCCCGAAAGGAATGGCCGGCAGTTTCCCGCCGCCGACGCGCCGGTAGGCGGCCAAGGCGCGCGGGATCAGATCCTTCAGGCGGGGAATCTTCGATTCATCGATCTCTGCACTGTAGCCGAGCCGCACCATGCGCAGCACCGTGGCCTGGTCGGAGATGTTGGCGAAGTTGTAGGCCTTGAGCCCATCGGCCTGGATCTTGGCGATGAGTTCGGCCGGGACCCCGAACGACCCCTGGTTGACCGTCGTGCCGCTCTTCGCCGCGAACGGCTGGAGCACGTTCTTGTTGAAGGCCGCCTGTGACGCGCCGCCATAGGCGTCGTAGCGGATAGACCCGGCCGCCGTGGCGAGCTTGGTGAATCCGGCCATGCCCGAGCCGAACAGGCCGGCGCCGATTGCCATGCGGCCTATCTGTCCGAGGAAGCTCCTGCGGTCGATGTCCCCGTTGCCGAACTGCTCGAGCAACTGCTCGTATTGGTGGTGTGCGTCCATGGTGCGATCTATGCCTCCCGGAAAAGTCTGGGCTATCCTAACGCCTCAGTATCGGAGGCGCAAGCGACAAGAAAATCAGTGGCAGGAAAATCAGCGACAGGAAAATCAATCCCGCTTCTACCCCCGATCACCCGCCTGTGGCCCTCTGCATAGCTCCAACGACGAGCTTGCGGCAGGTACTCTTATTGCGCCACGATTTTCGCGCGCTCGATGACGAGCGCCCATTTTCTTGCCTCGAGCTGTACAAACGTGCCGAAAGCCTCCGGCGAGCCGGGGGCGGGTTCCATCTGCAAGGCGCTCATGCGCTCGCGCATGTCGGGCAGCGCCAGCGTCTGGGCGATCACCTCGTTCAGCTTGAGCACGATGTTGCGCGGCGTACCCGCAGGGGCGAATACGCCCCACCAGGCGCCGACGTCCAGATCGGGCAGCGGTACGCCCGCTTCGGCAAAAGTCGGCACACCCGGCAGCCCGGCCGCACGGCGCGTACCGGTGATGGCCAGTGCGCGCAGCTTGCCCGCGTCGACGAGCGGCTTGGCCGCACTGATGCCGACCAGCATCATCTGCAAGCGGCCGCCGACCACATCGGTGATGGCGGGACCGGCGCCCTTGTAATGCACCGGCTGCATGTCCAGGCCGTGCGCGGCCTTGAACAATTCAGCTGCGAGATGCGGAGGGGTGGCGTTTCCGGCCGAGCCGTAAGAGAGCTGTCCCGGCCGGGTCTTTGCCCAGGCGATGAATTCAGCCGCGGTTTTCGGTTCCAGCGTATTGGGCACCACCAGCACCTGCGGTGACGCGGCGACAAAGCCGACCGGCGTGAAGTCCTCGCGCGGATTGAAGGACAGTGATTTGAACAGGCTGGGGTTGACGGTGAATGCGATGTCGCCGAACAGCAGCGTATACCCGTCCGCCGCCGAGCGGGCCACCGCTTCGGCGGCGATATTGCCACCGGCGCCGGCGCGATTGTCAACAATGACAGGCTGGCCGAGTACATCGCCAAGGCGTGTCGCAATGACGCGCCCGATGATGTCGGTGGGGCCGCCCGGCGCGTACCCGACCACGAGCTTGATCGGGCGGGCGGGGTAAGATTGCGACCACGCCTGTCCGGCGGCAAGCGGCAAAGTGGCGGCCGCAAACAGCAACAGGGCCAGGTGTATAGCAGGGCGTGATGGCATGGCGTGTGGGCCTCCCAGGCGGGCGTGGTTGAGGTTGTGATACCCAAGCTACTATACCCACAACAAACGGCATGCGGTTCGGCGCTTTGGCCAGGCTTGTCGTGCAACGCAGCATCGGGGAGTGACGCATGAGTGACAGGGGAATCATCGACACGGTCGTGCCGCTGGGCGGATCGCCGCGCATTGGCGCCCGCAGGGACATGCCGGGCACGCGCGCCAATACGCTCGAAGGACTGTTGCAGGACCTCGAGGGTGACGCGCTGAAGGGACTGTGGACGGTGCAGGCGAAAGTGGATGCGCCTGCGGCGACGGCAGCGCACGTCTGGAAGTGGCAAACCCTGCGCGGTCATCTGGATCGCGCCGGCGAATTGATGAAACTCACCGACAGTCCGGTGCGCCGCGCACTGCTGCTGTGGAACCCGGGCGCGCGCGACCACTGGGACACCACCAACACGCTCACCGCCGCGGTGCAGATGATGCAGCCGGGCGAAACCGTCAATACGCACCGGCATATCCATTCGGCCCTGCGCTTCATCACCCATGGCCGCGGTGCGACCACCACCGTCAACGGCGAGCGCATCGTGCTCTCCGCAGGCGACCTGGTGCTGACGCCCAACTGGCACTGGCACGACCACGCCAACGATTCTGCCGGCGAAGTCATCTGGATGGACGGCCTTGACCGCACGCTGGTGAAGCTGCTCGATGCGATTTATTTCGAAGGGTGGCCAGGCGGCGGCTACCAGCCGGTGACCTCGTTCGACGATGGCACCGGGCCAGGCGTCCCGCCCGGTATGGGCGCCGCCGGTGACCGGCGGTTTTCCGCGCAGCTTGCGTGGCGTTGGAACGACATCCTGTCCCGGCTCAGGCATCTTGAAAAAACCGGCGCTGCGAGCCCCTTCGACGACCTGATCGAGGTGTTCCGCAATCCGGCCACCGGCGCCCATGTGACCCCGACCATAGGCTGCGCCATCCAGATGCTGCGCCCGGGCGTGCACACCAAGGCCCACCGGCACACCACCAGCGCCGTTTATCACGTGTTTCGCGGACGCGGCTACTCGGTCATCGACGGCCGGCGCCACGATTGGAGCGAGGGCGACTACCTTGCCTTGCCTCACCGTGCCTGGCACGAACATGCCAATGCGTCATCGTCCGAACCGGCGATCCTGTTCTCGCTCACCGACGAGCCGGCATTCGATGCGCTCGCCTTGCGCCGCGAAGAGCACTGGACGCACAACCACGGGTGGCAGATCGAAACGTAAACGTAGGCGTGTTAATGCCGCGCGCCGTTCTGGCATCGGCTGGATTGCTGTTTTTAAGTTCATGCACTATCGCCGGAGGTACATCTCGTGAAATATTTGCTGCCGTTTTTGCTCGCCCTTGCCGGGGCGCAGGTGCATGCCCAGGTCGCCAACATGCCGCCCAATGTGCAGGAGCGCCTTGCCGAAGTGGGGCCGGGCTGGGGCAAGGACATTCGCGGCAATATTGCGAAAACGCTGGAGGTGTACGACCCCATCCTTGGCGCGGCGCCAAAGGCCGGCGTCAGCGTGATGCGTGATATCGCCTACGGTCCGGACGCGCGCAACCGCCTCGATATTTACCGGCCCGAGGGCAAGGCGGGCGTGCCGGTGGTGGTGTTCTTTCATGGCGGCGCCTATGTTGCGGGCGAGCGCAACATCAGCCCCGAGGTGTACGGCAACATTCCCACCTATTTTGCGCGTCAGGGCATGCTCGGCGTGAACGCGACCTACCGCCTCGCGCCGGCGGCGCAGTGGCCGGCGGCGGCAGACGATGTCGCGGCGACGGTGCGCTGGCTCAAGGCAAACGCCGCGAGCTACGGCGGGGACCCCAACCGCATCTATGTCATCGGCCATTCGGCCGGGGCCACCCACCTTGCGAGCTACGCCTTCATTCGTTCGCTTCAGCCCGCCGACGGGACAGGGCTTGCCGGTATCGTGCTGATGAGCGGCCGTTACCTGTTTGACCCGCATCCGGATGATCCGAACCTGAAAAACTTCCAGGCCTACTTCGGCGCCGACCGCGCGCGCTATGCACAGCAGTCGCCCATCAACCATGTCAAAACGGCAGCGAAGATCCCGACCTTTATCGTAATTGCCGAATATGACAATCCCGACCTCGACACCCAGGGCGCCATGCTGCTCTCGGCCTACTGCGAGCGTGACCGTGCCTGTCCGCGCTTCATGCGCCTCGAAAAGCACAACCACTTGTCGATGACCTTCCAATTCAATACGCGAGATGAAGCACTGGGGCGCGAGATACTGGAGTTCATGCGCCGCGGGCGCTGAGGCGACACCGCCCGGTCAACATTAACGGATAGTATTGAGTATTGCGGTGTTATCCGGGCCCAACCTGCGGTGATGCGCTGCAAACCGCTGTAACCGCCGGGCGCACTGGCGAATGCGCTGCCTTCCCTTGTATTGCCTGCGTCTTCGTGCGCATTTTTCCACTGCGCTGTTTTATCGCCGCTTTTCTGCTTAGGGACTTGTATGTCGCGTCGTAAGAATGTTCCGCTCGCGGTCGTTCTGGCCCTTGCACTGAGTCCGCTGCCGGCCGTGGCGCAAATCTATTCGTACAAGGATCCGGCAACGGGCAGCCGGAAAATAACCAATCTGCGGCCCGAGTGGTACGTCAAGGATGCGCCGAAATCCATACCGCGAACGCAAGTCATCGTGCGCGGCGCCGTGGTCGAGGATAGCAACCCCGCTGCCGCGGCGGCCGAAGCGCGGCGGCGGCCGGTGGAGGCGTGGCGCAACGAAGCGGCCTTGTCGTCGCTGCGCAGGCAGCCGGTTGCGACACCGGCGCCGGATACACCTGCCGGCTCTGCGGAAAAACCGGCGTTCAAGAATGCCGAGGATGATTGAGCACGGCGGGCGTTAACGGGGCCGGGCGTATTCAATCAATTGGCATATAGGCTGGAAACCCCCGCCAATCGGCCCTTTCCAGCCATCGCCCGCCCCACCGACAGCATTGTCAGTGCCCAAACGATTCCGCCGGATTTGACCCACCCGGGTGCACGCCGCACCGCAAGCGTGCGGTGGTTGCCGGCTCGGGGCTTAGGGGCTAATGTAGGCCCTCCTTCCGCTCCCGAATGAGGCTGTCCATGCGCGCCCTGGCAATTTCACTTTCGCTCTTCCTGCTGGCCCAGTTTGCCCCGTCGGCTTCTGCCCAGGATTACCCCTCCCGTCCGGTCAAGCTGATTGTCACCTTCACGCCTGGCGGAGGCGCCGACACCACGGCGCGGGTGTTCGCCGAGCGCCTGTCCGAATTGTGGAAGCAGCAGGTGCTGGTTGAGAACCGGCCCGGTGCCGGCGGTTCGATCGGCGCGGAAATGGTGTTTCGCGCACCGGCTGACGGCTACACGCTGTTGCTCGCGACCAATACCCACATCATCAACGACGTCGTCTATAGCAAGCTGCCGTTTGCGTTCACGCGCGATTTCACCAACCTCGCCGTGGTCACTTCCGGGCCCATGGTCATCGCCGTCAACAGCGCCAAGCTGTCGGTCAAGGACATGAAGGAATTCAGCGCACTCTTGAAGGGTTCGCCGGACAAGTATGCCTATGCCAGTTGCAACGTCGCCAGCCCGCATCACTTCGGCATGGAAATGTACAAGGCGGTGATGGGCATTGCGGCGCTTCACGTCCCGCACAAGGGCTGCGCGCCGGCGGTCGCCGACACGGTGGCCGGGCATATCGACATCGTCGTCGCGACGCTGCCGGCGGCCGCGCCGTTTTTCAAGCAGGGACGGCTGCGCCCGATTGCGCTCTTGAGCGCCGAACGCTCGCCTGCGGCACCGGACATTCCGACGGTGCGCGAGTCGGGTATTCCCGAACTGAAGGACTTTTCGCTGGAGAGCTATTACGGCTTCATGGCGCCGCAGGGCACGCCGCCGGCGATTGCGGCAAAGATCGAAGCCGATATCCTCAAGGTCGCGGCCATGCCCGAACTGCGCAAGCGCCTTGAAGCGGCCGGCATGGACATGCTGGTACTCAACGCCGCCGCGATGACCAAGCTGCTCCGCGCCGATCTGGACAAATACACCAAGGCGGCCAAGGCCGCGAATATAAAAGCCGAATAGTCCGGATAGTCCGGATACCCTCCGGCGCTGCCAAGGCAGCGCCGGCCTACTTGCCCTGCGTGTCCTTGAAATGCCGGGCGATTTCCCCGCCGGTGGCTTTCCACACGGCCGGATGCCGGTCGATGTATTCGAGGGCGCGCTTCAGCGCCATGATGCGATGTGGCTGGCCCATGATGTAGGGGTGGAGGCAGATCGCCATCACACGTCCTGATTCGGCGCCTTCGCGATACAGCACGTCGAACTGGTCGCAAATCATGCGCTCGAACTCGCCCGGCGTGTACTTGGAGCGCACGATGGCCGCGGTGTCGTTGAGTTCATAGGAATACGGAATCGACACCAGCGGCTTGCCGCCGATGTCCATCATGTAGGGCTGGTCGTCGTTGACCCAGTCGGCGACATACAGGCAACCTTCGTCGGCAAGGTGATCGAGCGTATTCCAGGTTTCCTGCAGCCCGGCGCCCAGCCAGCCCAGCGGGCGCTTGCCGGTCTGCCGGCCGATACGATCGAGCGTGTGACGGATGACGCCGCGCTCTTCGTCGAGCGGCACTTCGGTCAGGCGCTGGGTGTTGGCGCGGCAATGGCCCATCATTTCCCAGCCAAGTTTCATGCAGTCCTCAATTATTTGTGGATGGTGGTCGCAGACATCGGAGTTGAGCGCGACGGTGCTGCGAATGCCATGGGCCGTCAGCGCGTCCATCAGCCGGAACACGCCGACGCGGTTGCCGTAGTCGCGCTGCGCCCAGTGCCTGACCATCGGCGTCGGGTCGCTGCCCTTGGGCCGCTCGTTCGATTCGCCCGGCATCGGTTTGTCGAGCGCAAAAAATTCGATGTTGATCACCACCCACAGCGCGACGCGGGCGCCGCCGGGAAGGCTGTACTTCGGCCGGCGGTTGATCGCGCTGTAGGGGAAGGGGCCGTAGGGGGCGGGTTTCATGCCTGGGGTATCTCCGCTGAGGGGTGCTCAAGAATGCCGGCTTTGCCGGCGTCGAGTTGTTCAATCAGTTCGGCGAGCGACATCACGTCGCCGTACTTGTGCGCCATGTCAAAGAGCGCCATCTTGTGCAGGAAGGCCGATTCGTCGCCGACCGTCTCTTCGGCCAGCGCCACCTTGTAGCCATAAGACTTGCTCTCAATCACCGAGGCGCGCAGCGCGCCGCTGGTCGGCGCGCCGCAGACGACGAGGGATTGGGCTTTGTTGGTGGTCAGGGTGCGCTCGAGGTCGCTGGAGAAAAACGCGCTCTCGCAGGGCCTGGCGCAAACGGGCTCGGCCGCGAGCGGCTCAAGCTTCGCCACCGCTGCCGCGCCCGGCGGCAGTGAATGCACGACAGGCATGCCACGAAGGCGTGCTTCGGCCAGCAATTGCGCCGCCGGCGCAATCCAGGCCGGGGCGATTTCAATTCCGGCGCCCGGATGCACGATCAGCAACGCCGGTCGCTTGCCGACCATGCGTTCGCGCACATAGGCGGCATAAATATGCAGTTCGGTGGCGCTGACCGCATCGCGCCAGCAATAGTCTTCGAAGTCGCGCATGGCCTAGGCCTGTCCCGCACGCTTGGTGATCATGGCGCGCATACGGCTGATCGCCGCGTTCACCTCCATGACTTCGGCGTATTTGAGGTGCATGTCAAACAGGCTCGCCTTGTGCGCCAGTTCGCTGCGGTCAAAGCAACAGTCGGATATCACCGCCACCGGGTAACCCAGCGACCAGGCCTCGACCACGCTCGAGCGCGCGCAGCCACTGGTGCTCTCGCCGATGACAAAAATGCTGTCGGCGCCAAGCTCGTTCAAAAAGGCCGCCAGCGGCGTGCCGAAAAACGCACTGGCGCGCTTTTTGTAGACCACCAGTTCGCCGGCGACCGGCGCGAGTTCGTCCTTGATCTTGTAGAGAGCGAGATCGGGCTGGCGGCGCTTGCGGTTGGTCGGGTGGATGCCGCGCGGGTCGGTCTCGAGGCGCGTGTCATAGGTGACGTGCACGATGGGCACACCACTGGCGCGCGCTGCGGCATAGAGTTCCACGGTCGGGGGCAGTGCGCGCCAGGCGTGCTCGCCGCAAGAGGCCGGAAAATCCGCCATCAGTTCCGTTACCGGTTTCGCGCCGCCGTCATAGACAAGGTCGTAGAGGTCAACCGCGACAATCACCGGCCGCGTGCCGGCGAAGGGTCGTACCTTGCGCCTGGCGAGCAAGGCCAGCGATGCCGCGTCGATGGCGCCGTCCCAGGCGCGGGGTGAGGTCACCTGGGGGGTGCTCACAGGGGGGGCGTTCATTGTGCTTTGTGTACTGATGATTGCGAAAAGAAGCCTTATTATAGGGGCACCCTAATCCCTGACAAAGCGTTTCGACCATGCGTATCGTGCTGCGTAACGCGAGCTGGATCTGCACCTGCGATGACGCAAGGCCGTGGCTCGATGGCGGCCATGTGTCGGTGCGAGATGGTCGCATCGAACTGGTGCAGGACAGCCCTATCGACTTGCCGGCCGAGCAGGTCATGGACCTCGCCGGCTGCCTGCTGCTGCCCGGGCTCGTCAATGTGCACCACCACTTTTTTCAGTCGCTGACGCGCGCGCTGCCCTCGGTGCACCGTGCCCCCTCCGAGGACTGGCTGGTCAGTCTGTATCCGATCTGGGCGGAAATGAATCCGCAGGACGTCGCGACCGCAACGCGCAACGCCGCGGCCGAGTTGCTGTTGTCCGGTTGCACCACCAGCGCCGACCACGCCTTCAATCTCGGCGCGGCGGGTGATGAGCGCATCAGCGCGCAAATCGGCGCGGCGCAAGCCTTGGGTATCCGGCTGCACCTGGTGCGCAGTTGCCTGCCGACCATAGGCGGCAAGGTAGAAGAGCGGCTCAAAGGCATCATGCAGGAGCGGCTGGGAAAACTGATCGATGCGCCCGACACGCTGCTGGCGCAATGCCGCGACGACATCGCGCGCTGGCATGACCCGGCACCGGCGGCTATGCTGCGCCTCGCGCTCGGGCCATCCAACGTCACTTACTCGCAGCCGCAACTGATGCGCGGCCTCGCCGATCTCGCCGCCGAATACGGTTGCGGCCTGCACGCCCACCTGCATCCGCGCCAGGGCGAGCGCGCGATGTCGCTGCGCGAAACCGGCAAGTCGCCGCTGGACTTGCTCGAACACACAGGCTGGCTGCGCCCCGGCACCTGGTTCGCGCACTGCACCGAACTCGAAGAAGCCGAGATCGCGCGCTTCGCCGCCGCCGGCGTTGGCGTTGCACACTGCCCGCGCACGGTGATACGCCTGGGCTACCGCATGCCGCTATTGCATCGCATGCGCGCCGCCGGCGTGCGCGTGGCCTTCGGCGTCGATGGCGCGGCAAGCAACGACAGCGGCGCCCTGATCGCCGATATCCGGCTGGGCCTGCTGTTGCATCGCGTCGGCGGCGCCGACAGCATGGTGCCCGCGCACGACTGGCTGTCGCCAATGGACGCGATAAGAATGGCGACGCGCGAAGCGGCGCTGATGCTCGGCCGGCCCGAGCTTGGCGCCATCATCCCTGGCATGCGCGCCGACCTCGCCGCCTTCGATCTCGGCGGGCCCGACTGCGCCGGCGGGCTGGATGACCCGCTCGGTGGTTTCCTGCTCGCCGGTTCGAACACCCGCGCACGCATGACCATGGTCGAGGGACGCGTCGTGGTTAGTGACGGGCAATTGCTGACTGGCGACGAACGCGAAATCGCGGCGGATACCAATGCGCGCAGTCGTGACTTGCTCAAGCGGGCGAGGGCGGCGTATCCGGCACTCGCCTGACCGAATGGCATGACCGGCTGAAGATGGCCGTCTGGCGGCGCTTTCCAGCTGGCGTGCCTGTTTTCTAGCCGCCAGCCTGCTGTTCACGCAAGGCTTTTGCGGCGGCTTTGCCGGCGTCAAACTCGGCACGCAGTCTTGCCAGTTCTTCGGGGCTGACCTTGGCGATGTTGCTGTAGTCGCTTTTCCAGTCTGCCGGCCCGTGCCAATTGAGCGGGGACTGCACCGTGGTGCGCGCCGCCGTCGCCGATTCGAGCACGCGCAGCGCACTCTCCAGCGTTGCCGCCTGCGACACCGGGTCATGCGGCCGGCCGGCGGCGTTGCCGAGCGGAAAATCGCTGAACAGCAGGCGCGGCACACCGCAGTGTTCGACGATATCGCGGGCGCAGCCCATGATCACGGTGGCAACGCCGTGTAGTTCGAGGTGGCGCGCCACCAGGCTCAGCGTCTGGTGGCAGACCGGGCAGTTGGGCACCAGCACCGCGGCATCGACGCCGTCTTCGCGACAGCGCGCCAGCAGTTCCGGGGCATCGACCTCAATGGTGTGCTGCTGGCTGCGGTTTGTCGGTGCGCCGAAAAAGCGTTTTGCCAGCTTGATGCGGCCTTGCGCGCTGAACCGGCGCAACAGGGGCAACGGAAACCAGGTGTCCGGATCTTCCATGCTGGTGTGCGTGCGGTCGATAGCGATATGCGCGATGCGCACATCGTGGTCGCGCGCGCTGTCGCCCGAGTACACGGCATAGAATTTTGCTGCGGCGTTGTAGGGCGCCCCGGGGCCCTGGTTGCCTTTGTCCGGCTGGTAGGGCGCGGCGGTGCTGATCAACGCAATCGTCGATTGCGCCAGCGGCTTATGCAGCGGCTGGAAAGGGACGTCGGGGTAATGCGCCCAGACATAGGGGTTGTCGTAGCCGAGGGCGAGATACCAGTCGCGTGTGCGTTGCATGTAGCGCACCGGCGGGTTGTCTTGCCGTTCGGTTTCAGGCGCGGTTTCAGGCGCGGCTTCAGGCTCGGTCATGTCAGCTTCCGGACGCCGTTTCGCGCGCGATGGAAATCTCGGTCATCACGCGCTCGGGCAGGAGATCGTTCATGCACTTGAAGTGACCGAGCGGGCATTCGCGCTGGTAGCAGGGGCTGCATTCGATACCGGTGCGAAGGATGCGCGCCGCGGCCATCGGCGGCGTGTGCTCGGGGCTGGACGAACCATACAGCGCAACGAGCGGCCGGCCGAGCGCGGCGGCAACATGCATCAGCCCCGAGTCGTTGCTGACCACGGCGTCGGCGAGGGCCATCAGGTCGATGGCACCACCAAGCTCGGTGCGGCCGGCGAGGTTGATGCAATGCGCGCCGCCGCCCGCACCGGCGATGATGTCATCGCCGGTGGCGCGTTCCTTGTCCGAGCCGAATATCCACACCTGACGGCCGTGGGCGATGAGGTTTTTGGCCAGCGCCGCGAAATGCCGCGCCGGCCAGCGCTTGGCCGGGCCGAATTCGGCGCCGGGACAAAAGGCCACGATGGGCCGGTTGCGATCGAGGCCGAGGCGCGGCAGCGTAATGAGCTGGTTGGCGGTATCGACCGCAAGGTGCGGTGCGGCGAGCGGGCGCTCCGGCACCTGGCCGGGTATTTCTGCGAGCTGGGCGTAGCGGTCGGCCATCAGCGGCATGGCTTTTTCATCAAGCCGGTGCACGACGTTGAGGATGCCGTAGCGCGATTCGCCGACATAGCCGACGCGCAGCGGGATGTCGGCAAAAAACGGCACCAGCGCGGCCTTGAAACTGTTGGGCAGCACGATGGCCGAATCATAGCAATGCGAGCGCAAGTCCTTGCCGATGCGCCAGCGCATCTTGAGGTGCAGCTTGCCGTGCGCGAACGGTGCCTGCAGCACCGAGGTGACTTCGGGCATGCGCTCGAGCACCGGCGCGGTCGAGGGCGGCGCCAGCACGTCGAGACTGAGGCCGGGGAGTTTGCGTTGCAGGCGCGCGAACAAGGGTTGCGCCAACAAGGTGTCGCCTATCCAGTTGGGGGCGACGATGAGGACGCGCGGCATGGCAGCCTCAGCGGGGGTGAAACCCAAAAGCCTGAACCACAGAGAGCACAGAGATCACAGAGCGAAAACAACAGCCCGTTTTTCTCCGTGTCCTCTGTGTGCTCTGTGGTGAATGCTTTTCTATCAGTGGCCCTTGGGCGCAGCGCCCGAGTAGACGTACTTGGCGCCGCAGTAGGGGCACAGCAATTCGCCGGCGTGCACCACGTCGAGGAAGACGCGCGGGTGCAGGTTCCATACCGGTGTGCCCGGGCGCGGGCAGTGCAGCGGCAGGTCTTTTTCCGTCACCGCCACCGCAACGTCCTTGGGCACGACTGCGCTCATTTTTTCTTTGCCTTTGCCTTTGGCTTGCCCGCACCGGGCTTGCCCCCGAGTTTCCCAACAGGTGCGAGCCAGTCGCTGTGCTTTTTGCTCTTGCCGGTGACAACGTCGAAAAACGCCTTTTGCAGCTTCTTGGTGATGGGGCCGGCCTTGCCGGCGCCGATCTGGCGGCCGTCGAGTTCGCGTATCGGCGTGACTTCGGCCGCGGTGCCGGTGAAAAAGGCCTCGTCGGCGATGTACACGTCGTCGCGAGTGATGCGCCGCGACACCACCTTGTAACCGAGGTCGGCGGCAAGGGCGATGATGCTGCCGCGGGTGATGCCGACGAGGGCCGAGCTCAGCTCCGGCTCGTACAGCACGCCGTCCTTGATGATGAAAATGTTCTCGCCCGCGCCCTCGGCGACAAAGCCGTCAACATCGAGCAGCAGGCCCTCGTCGTAGCCGTGGTCTATGGCCTCGGCGTTGGCGAGGATGGAATTGGCATAGGTTGCGGCGAACTTGGCGCGCGCCATGGTGACGTTGACGTGGTGGCGCGCGAAGGACGAAGTCTTGACGCGAATGCCCTTTTCCAGCGCCTCGGGTCCGAGATAGGCGCCCCAGGGCCAGGCGGCCACGGCCACATGCACGGTGTTGCCCTTGGGCGATACGCCCATTTTTTCGGAACCGTAAAAGGCGATGGGCCGCAGGTAGCAGGACTCGAGCTTGTTGACGCGCACCACTTCTTTTTGCGCCTCCATCAGCACTTCTTTGGTGTACGGCAGTTTCATCGCGTAGATGTGTGCCGAATTGAACAGCCGGTCGGTGTGCTCCCTGAGCCTGAAGATGGCCGTGCCCGAAGCGGTCTTGTAGGCGCGCACGCCCTCGAACACGGCAAGGCCGTAATGCAGCGAGTGGGTGAGGACGTGGGTGGTGGCGTTGCGCCAGGGCACCATTTTGCCGTCGTACCAGATAAAACCGTCGCGATCCGCCATGGACATGAGACAAGCACTCCTAATGCGTTTGAACAGTGTGAAAGACGGATTTTAGCGGAATTTGGCGGCAAACTCCCGCTCGTCCGGGCTTTGCGCCCGGGAGGCGCGGTCCACGGTGCAGGCCTTGAGGCCGGCAGTCAACTGGCGTTCAGCAGGTCGAGCACTTGAGGACGTTGAGGAACAGCACCGACTTGTTGGTCGGGCCGGTGTATTGCACGGCATTGGTCAGCGCGCCATTGACGACCATGGCTTTGCTGCCAGTGGCAAAGCGCGCATCGAAGTTGCCGCTCACCGCGCCGCCGTTGCAACCGGCGCCGGCGCAACTGCCCGATAACGAGGCGGCGCTGAGGGAGTCGTTGTTCGCTGGCAGGGTGCCGCCGCCGGACACGCCGGTGATGCTGGCGAGGCCGAGGTCGGTGGTGATGTTCAGTCCCATGTTGAAGGTCACGGCGCGCGTGGCGAAATTGATGGTGCCGCTCATGCTGGTCAGCGAGCCGACGGTGCCCGCGGTATCAACCGGGCTGGGACCGCCGGCAAGGACGTAGCTGACCGCCCCGCTGGTGGGCATCGGTTGGCCGGAGTGGTTTGTCGTAGGGTCATCGGTGAAGGCGAAAAATACGCCCGACTTCGCGGTTGTGCCGTTGAACGTGCCGTTGCTGTCGGTGACGCTGAAGCCGCCGGTCCAACGGCCCCAGCCGAAATTCACCCCGGCGATGTTGACCGATCCGGCATCCACGACCGCGCCGCCGCCGAGGTTTCCACTAAAACCGCTGCCCGAGTAGCTGAGCAGCGAGTTGCCGCTAAAAGCAAAGGAGCGTGCCTGCAGCGCCGGCCCGCCGCAGGTTACGTCAGGGCAGTCTTCAATCACCTTGAGCGCAATACCATTGAAATATTGGGCGATGAAACCGCGCACGGAGCCGAAAAAGGCGCTGGCGCCGGTGGCGGTTTTTTGTTCTGTCGAAACATAAACCGGCGTGGTCGGTACGGTGGTGGTGGTCGCCGGTTGCGCGCGGCCGTCGGCGCTGGCGCCCGACTGCGCTGTGGTCTCGGCCGCTTCGCTGCTTCTTTGGTTGGGGCGGCGCGAGGTGCCCTCGAGGCGGTCCTGCAAAAACGACGGCGGCGCAATCAGCGCCTGGGGCGCCACCGCCGGGCCGGCGACATAAAAGAATTCCTCGGCGCCGAAAGTCTTGTCGCCCGACTGGTTGCTCACCCCGATGCTGCCGTCGTACACGCCGCCGTAGGTGCCGGCCGGCGGGCGGCTGCCGTCGCGGTTGACGCAGGAGGCGTCGCATTGCACCAGGTTGTAGTTGGTGCCGCGTATGCCCACGGTCGAAGTGGGCGTGCGTACCAGGTAGTTGTTGCGATTGAGCTTGCCGATGAGGCCGGTGATGGTGCGCATGCCACCCTGGATCAGGTTGAAGGCGATTTTCTCGGCGCCGTCCTGGCGTCCGGCATAGTTGTATTCGTCGATGCGAAACACCGTCTGCGGCCGCAGCGCGACGATGCCCTCGTCGTTGAAGCGGATTTGCGCATTGCTGGCCGGGCCGACGCGTATGGTGTCGCCGTTCTCCACCGCCGAACCGGTGCCAAGATTGATCGCCTGCCCGCCGCGCGAAGCCGAGACCTCGCCGACGGCGATCAGCACACGGCCGATGACCTGGGCCTGGGCGGTGCCGCTGGCGGCAAGAAGCAATGGCAACAGGGACAGGGACAGGGCGAAGCGGCGGAGTGGCGTATGCATCATGGCCTCACTTGAATTCGTAACGCAGCTTGAACACGGTCGCGGTGCGATCGTACTTGTACAAGGGGATGTTCGAGGTATTGTCGGCATAGATGATTTCGGCGCGCAGCGACAGGTTCTTGGTGTGGGCGTAGCTGATGCTGAGGTCGGCCGAGTCGTATCGGTCCTTGCGCTTGACGGCGAGCAGCGTGTCCGGACCGATGTAGCGGCTTTGCTGCGCCGTCAGGCCGGCGGCGATGCTCCATTTGGCTGCAGGCGTCAGCGCCAGCGACAGGCGCAGCCCGCTGATGTCGCGGCCGAGGTCGGGGCGGTTGCGCTGGTTGGCCTCGCGGCCGTAGTTGACGCCGGCCTGCAGCACCGGCTGCATTTTGCCGATGAATACCCGGCGAATACCGACACCGCCGGTCCACAGTTCGGCGTCGCGTACCTGGTTGCCGTTGTTGTAACGCAGGTCGGCGAACTGCAGCGAGCTGTTGATCATGGTCAGTTCACTTAACTGGTGCATCCACTCGCCGGTCAGCGAGGCGGTATTGCGAAAGCGCTCGTCCTCGACGGTAATGGTGTTGTAGCCGAGGCTGGCGCGATACAGATTGTCGTTCTTGAGCACGCTGACGCCGCCGTTGCCGGTGTAATTGCCCTGGCGGAACTGGGTGTCGGTCTGGTTCCATTTGCCCTCGCCGGCGACACCGCCGAACAGCGACACGCCGGGGGCCACCGGCTGTGTCATTTGCGCGCCGGCGGCGAGGTGGGTGTACTGGTCGCCGTTCTTGGTGCCGGCCCGCGCGATGGTCACCAGGCCGAAATTGGGCAGGTTGAGCGCCGAACTGCCGACGCCGCCGTTGACGTTGCTGTCAAAGCCGATGCCCGCTTCGACATAGAGCAGCGACGAGGGCGTGTAGCGCGACTCGCGCGCGCGTATGCCGTCGAGGTAGCGATCTATGGTCGCCTGCACCGCGGCCGGCGGGTTGCGCATGCTGACTTCCTCGAATTCTTCGCGTGCGCGCACCAGGTCGCCGAGCACGAAATAACCGCGCGCCAGTTCGAGGCGGGCCTCGTTGCTGCCCGGAAAGGTAAGGAGGTAGCGCTCGAGCGCGAGCACGCCGTCGCCGGCATGACCGGCATCGATGGCGGCAACGCCGAAATAAAAATCGAATTGCGGGTTGCCCAACTGGTCGGGGAACTGCTTGCCCCAGTTATAGGCCTCAATGGCCTTGCCCTGCCCGAGCAAGGCCTTGACTTCGTCGGCGGGCGCGGCGTTCGCAGCCGGCGTCGCGAAAGCGAGCAGGACGAACATCGGATACAGCGCGAATCTTTGAATGCGGTTCATCACGATCCC
>Ga0163144_10008709_pt1 | contig 21922 bp, 4 predicted proteins | sample OliLak19BULKMAT1_FD_123175 | JGI IMG/M metagenome (GOLD analysis project Ga0163144, IMG submission 123175) | Freshwater microbial mat bacterial communities from Lake Vanda, McMurdo Dry Valleys, Antarctica - Oligotrophic Lake LV.19.BULKMAT1 | ecosystem: Environmental > Aquatic > Freshwater > Lake... | reverse complement strand
CTGGTGTTTAAACCGCGAATGGACGCGAATCCACACGAATAGCGGCAGTGATTCAGTGTGGGTTCATTTCGAATGACACGATCAACCGGCGCGGGCTCTGAAGTCATGGCCAGAAAACAAGTCTTTTTGCTGTTTGTTTGACTTTATTCGCGTTCATTCGCGGTTCAGATCTGTTTTCCATTGACGCGTCCAAAGTTGTTGACGCCCCGATCTGTCCTCAGTTCGCCTGCACCGAATCATTCCCTCGATTCTGTGCGGCGCACTTCATTTCACGATGAACCATAATTCTGGCGAGCGGGCAGCAGGCAGGATCGTTTGTTCGTACCGAGGCGCGTGGCGGAGAACCCGTTCAGGAACTTCTCCGTGTGTTTGGAGCTTGGTTTTTTGTTTGGGCGCAAAGAGCCAGCAGTTACGCAAATCGAATTCCCTGAGCCAGGGGCAGATCACTGCCGAAGTTGATCGTGTTGGTCGCACGACGCATGTACGCCTTCCAGCTGTCGGAACCGGATTCGCGGCCGCCGCCGGTGTCCTTTTCACCGCCGAAGGCTCCGCCAATTTCTGCGCCGCTGGGACCGATGTTGACATTCGCGATGCCGCAGTCGCTGCCGACGGCCGAGAGGAACAATTCCGCTTCACGAAGGTCGTTCGTGAATATCGAAGATGCCAGTCCCTGAGACACGCAGTTCTGCAAGTCGATCGCCTGTTCCAGCGTCGAGTATCTCAGGACATACAAAATCGGGGCAAACGTTTCCTGATACATGATGTCGGCATGAGACGGCATCTCAACGATCGCCGGACGGACGTAACATCCCCCGGCAGGAACGCGATCGGTGACTCGTTCTCCGCCAAAGACGACACCGCTCAAGTGTCGGGCGTCAGCAAGAGCTGCCATCATCCGCTCGGCAGACGACTCATCAATCAGCGGTCCGATCAGTGTGGTTTCATCCAGCGGACTGCCGATCGGCAGCGAGGCATAGGCCAACTTCAGCCGCGAGAGCACGTCGTCCGCAACCGATTCATGCAGAAAAAGCCGGCGCAATGTTGTGCAGCGCTGACCACAGGTCCCAACCGCGGAGAACACCACACCACGCACCGTGAGTTCAATGTTCGCACTCGGAGTCACGATCGCAGCATTGTTTCCGCCAAGTTCCAGAAGGGAGCGGCCCAGACGCTTGGCGACTGTGATTCCGACGGTACGGCCCATGGTCACACTGCCGGTCGCCGAGATCAGTGGCAGCCGGCGGTCCTGAGTCATGATCTCACCCGCGGAGCGACCACCGATGACCACGGAGCTGAGCCCGGCAGGGACATCGTTCATTCCGTCCGCCGCTTTCATCAACAGCAACTGACTGGCAATTGCTGTCAGCGGCGTTTTCTCTGAAGGCTTCCAGACGATGCTGTTGCCGCAGACGAGTGCCAGAGCTGCATTCCAGGCCCAGACTGCAACCGGAAAATTGAATGCCGAGATGATTCCGACGGGACCATATGGATGCCATTGTTCCATCATCCGGTGATTCGGTCGCTCGGTGACAATCGTCAGCCCGTACAGCTGACGACTCAGACCAACTGCAAAATCACAAATGTCAATCATTTCCTGAACTTCACCCATCGCTTCTGCGCGGATTTTTCCGGCTTCCAGACAGACGAGTTCGGCCAGATCGGATTTGTGCTGTCGCAGGACGTCTCCGAAACGTCGCACCAGCTCTCCGCGAACGGGTGCCGGCACAATTCGCCACTGCCGGAACGCTTCCTGCGCCGCATTGATTGCCGTGTCAACATCGTCACCGGTCGCAGAATGGAACTCCGCCAGCGTGCAATCATCAACCGGCGAACGCACTCGCAGCAGCTCGCCACCGCAGGTTCGAGGATTCTCATCGACCCACAACCCAGCGGGGCTGTTGACACCAAGTCGCTTCAAGAGTGCTTCGGGTGTGGTCATGGAGAATCGTCCCTGGATCTCACTACAAGATCCCTGAAAACGGACCTGACGGACTTGTGTACGAATCTGGCAAATGATTTGCCAAGACCGTTGACGGCAATCAACTCCACGATATCCGCAAAATCCTTGTGATTTCGCCTCAGACTGCCGGCACCGCAGGCGATCTTCATTTCAATCAGTTTTGCCAGGGTGATGACCGGAAGGCCCTCAATGTCGACAATTGTCTTCGGCGACGATGGATCGGGTAGAATCATTCCGGAATCGCGCCCCGCAGAGCTTCCCGCAAACAGCAATTGTACAGCAAGGCCGTCCACAGCATGGAATTCGCCTTGCTCTGCGTTCCAGAAAAAGCCGGCTTTTTCAAGTGCGGACTTAACATCGGCTGAATCTTCGGGTCTGACGAGCAGGTCCAGATCGACCGTGGTTCGCTGATATCCGTGCAGACAGACCGCTACACCGCCAATCACGGCATGAGGAATTGCCGCCTCATCCAGCGCTGCGTGACATTTCCGCGCAGCATCCCAAAGAGATGTCTGGCCAAGCATGGAATAAGTCTCCTGAGCGGTTCGCATAGCAGGGCCGAATTATTCGAGAAACTGCTGTTGTCCAGCCGCTCCGCCGGCTGCGATTTGTCGTGAGTTCAATTGCATTGAAACATTCTCATTTCAGACGGAGCAGCGGCCAACTCCTTGAAAGATTGGCGAATATCAATACCAAAGAAGACCCCCTCATCCGGCCTATCGGCCACCTTCTTCCCCTGTCAGGCGAGAAGGGACTTCGCGAAACGGCAGAGTCCACGGTGATAAATCCATGATGGCGTTGAGCGGCAGATCAACGACAGTTCACATGCCTTCCGGCAGCAGTGTGCCGCTGTCCATCCGGACATCCGTGCCTCCTGCATAGTAGCGTCCAAAGCGGTTGGTGATGAAGTCCTCGAAGCGAATGTCTTCCTGCCGGACAAAGCCGCGAGAAGGAAGTTTGCCCGTTGCGTGCAGATCGAGCGCAGCGCAGATGCCGGCGGCGGTTGTGATCTGGATTGCTCCCCAATGCCGGCCGGCGATCTCCTGATGATAGATTTTTCGAGCATCACTGACCTGCACAAACTGTCCGCCACGCATTCCGGTCACATTGACAAACGTGATGACGACGTCCTGATACGTGACGGGGATCGCATTTTCGAGCAGTTCCTTCAGCAGTCCGCGTCGTTCGGAGAGTCTCAATCCGCTCAGCAGAAATGTCATCAGATCGCGATGTCCTGTGTAACGGACCGTGCGGTAGTTCAGTTCGCGGACTTTGCCCTGCATGGTTTCGCAGAGTGAGCCGAGCCCCCCTGACGTGTTGAACGCTTCGTAGCGCACGCCGTCGAGGGAAAACTGTTCGTAGCCTTCCATCGGGAGCACTTCATGCAGCTGCCCCTCGTGAATCGCCTCGCAGGGATTGCAGTATTCATTGATCAGTCCATCCGTTGACCAGGTCAGGTTGTACTTCAGCGTGTTGCTGGGAAACTGAGGCAGCGCGCCGACTCGCATGTGGACTCGATCGAGCGAATCGAACTGCTGCATCAGATGATTGGCGGCGACGGAAATAAACCCCGGAGCCAGGCCGCACTGCGGCATCAGAATGCATCCGTCACGGCATTGATTGGCCAGCTGCCGAACGGCGCGAGTCGTTGCGACGTCTTCCGTAAGGTCGAAGTAGCTCGTTTGCGTTTCGACAGCGATTCGGGCCACAGTTGGGTTGACGGAAAACACGAGCGCCGAAAGTACGGAATCCCGATCCTGCATCAGGTCCCGCAGCTGAGCCTCGTTTGATGCATCACAGACCACGGTCGGTACCGGCACCATTCCGGCGAGTTTTGCAAGCGCCTCAGCATCGGCGTCCGCCACCAGAACATCAAAGTCGCCGGTGGAACGCAGAAAGCTGGCAATTGCACGACCGATCTTGCCGGCTCCCAGAAGAAGAACTCGGTGCATTGTGATGTCCGCGAGCGGTTGTGTTGACGTCTGGCTGTTTGACGCAGGCGATTGTAGAGGGGGTTCGATGGGCAAGCGAATGTCCGCGTTCGGTGCTTGTGCCGAAGCGGTGTGTGCCACTGGCTCTGCCAGTGTGCTCCCACTGCTGCGGGGATCCCGAAGCGTGCAGTCGTGATTGATTGTCAATGCAGGTCCTTTTTCTGCCGGAAAGGACTTTCGCCGAAAGGCGAACCTGTGTGGCGTGCAATCAACAAGGCAGGCCGATTCTGGCGGATCTCATGCACTCAGGTCGCGGCAAGCCGCGAAGTCCTGTCCGGCAGACAGGACCTACTCGATCCGCACACCACGAAATCCGCGACTGCACCCGATCCAGAAGCACTGGCAGAGCCAGTGGCACCCGAAATCTGAGTCGTGACAATGCATGGGTGCCATTCCGCTGAAAGAGGCTGGACGGGTTCAGAGACCCGTCCTACGGAATCACTGATTTATCACGCAGCAGGTTCTTCCGAAGCTCTTCGCCGATGTTGATGCCAGGGCGGGTCACGTTCGACGGCGGCTGCACACTCATGAGTGGAGAAAACTCCTCCGGCTCGGCAAGGAGCACGTCCAGCAGTTCGGACCAGGATTCTTCCGCTGTCACCTTGTCACGAGCGGCCTGGAGCGTCGTACCCTGATTGTACAACAGAGCGGAGAGATACCGTTTGTCCGGCCATTGACGAGCGATGGCCAGTGCCCGCGCCGTCATGAGTTCGGCCAGCGGCTCGAGAGATGGCTGCTTCTCAATCTTCATTGCCACAAATCCAAAAGCGATTTCGGAATCCTGCATTGTCACGTGTTCCGCGGAGAATCCTCCGGAATCCTCACGTGGCTGAACGGGGCGCCGAAGAAATGCGTCCAGCGATGTCGAAATCGCGGCAACGCTCGCTTCATCCTGGCTGGTCAGAATCTTGTAGACACCCAAGATGATCAAAGATGAATCCACGTCCTTACGTTTCATGGCCGCGTTCAACGCTTCTGCCAGCGACATCAGGTCGGCTCTTTGCTCCGCTCTCATTAGTTTTCCGGGCGTCATCGCCGTGATCGTGGCACATTCAAACGTCATCGCAGGTGCTGTGGAATCCTTCAGTTGCGGAAGCAGATCGATTCGAGGTTGTCCGGCGGACAATTCCAGACTTGCGGGATGATTGAGTTCTTCCGTGAGAATAACGACCGTGATTGCTTCTGTGGCTTCCTGACGGATGGTCCGAATGGGGGAGTCGTTCCCGAGGCGGTCCATGACGCGGGGCATCGGCGGATTCCACCGCAAGGTCGATTGCTGTTCGTCTGCCGCAGTGAAATCCTTCAGCAGTGCAATTGCCGTGATCGGCTCCCCCAACTCAATAAACGCAGCGGCAGTCGTATATCGGGCAGTTGCGGAACGGGCTCCGTCCGGCCTTCTTAACACCATCGAGCCATGATCGAGGCTGAAGAAACCGCAGCGTTCGCGCAGCACCCTGCGGCCTCGTTCCGACTGTTCGGTTTCGACGTACAACCGCCGCAACAGCAGAGCAGCGCCTTTTCCAAAGTCAACGTCGCCGGAATTGTCCCGCAGCAGTGTTTTCTCAAGCAGTTCGATCGCTTCCATGCTGAATTCATTGCTGGACATTACGAGCTGACTGGCTACAGCAAATGCGTTCTCTTCCGGTAATACGCGGCTGTCATCATCGACGAACTGCTTCAGCAATCGACGAACCTCGTCGGGACGATCCGTTTCAACTGCCGCCATTGCCAGCAGTACATCCCCCGCCGGCCATTGCGGAAACTGCCGCTGCGCAGCCGTCACATTACGGTCGAATATCGCTCGACAGTCTTCCGACTCAAGTGCCACACAGAGCATCTCCAGCAATCCGCCTGGCGATTGGCCAATCGCGTCCAGATTCAGATACCGCAAATTGTAGTCTGCACACCATTCGAATGTCGGAGTTGCAACTTCCGCCGTTGACGACGGCACAAAGAGGCGACTCAGCACAGGAAACAACTCCGGAGTTTGCCACTGACTGACAGGTTTTACGTCCGCGAGAATCGACGTGCGATGTTCGGGGAGTGCAACAATGACATTGCTGAGCAATGCTGCTGCGGTTGCACGGGATTCGGGTTGTTTCAGCAATTCACCGATCAGCGCTGACACGAACTCGGGGTTGTGTCGAAAATTTGTCAGCCCGGTCCTGATTACGGCGTCGGCAAGTTCCTGCGTGCGGTTTTCACCCTTAAACAGTGCACAGATTCCGTCGGATACATGAGGGCCAGCCAAAGCGGTCGCGAAGTCGACAGAGTGTTTGCGAAGCAGTTGCAGGTACTTATCACAAGCTGCGCTGCTTTGCCCGGACTCATTCAATTGCTGTGCGGCGTTCAGAATTGTCGTTGCAGAATTCTGCGGCTGCAAAGCCAGCAGCCGCTGCTGCATTGCCACCATTTCACTGGATTGGCCATCGGCTCGAAGGTGTTCAATGAGCGTCGTCAGCAACACTTTGGAGTTCGGTGACTTTTCAAGCTGTACCCGCTGCCGATTGATCAGGTTCTTCAGCTCACCGGATTTCTTCAGCACTTCAAACGCACGATTTCGAATCGCTTCAGGATCAGTTTGGCGGTTGCCGTAACGGGAGTGAACGGCGGTGGCAAATGCCGACGTTCGTCGCAGCAGCTGCTGTGCAATCTGAACCGCGGCGGCTGTGTTCCCCTGTTTCTCGTACTGTTCGAGAAGTTGCAGCGGCGACGACGTGTTGCGGGCAGCGTCATTCTTCTTTGTGCGGGATTCGACTTCCTCCGCCATTTCTCTCATGCCCAGCTTTTTCAGCCGAGCGATCAGCATTACCGTCGACTGAACGTCCAGCTGCAGCCCGTACAGTCGCTCCGCTGCCTGCCTTGCTCGATCCTCGTTGTTCGTCCTGAACGCCAAGTCGAGTGCCTTCAGTTCACGAGCCTTCAGCAGTACCGGATCGTTCTCGGGCAGCTGGTCGAGCAGCGCCAGAGCTTCCGCGTGTTGTCCGACGTGCTCGCACAATTCAATCAGCTTGATCCGCAAGTGAATATCGCCAGGAGCCAGCTCGACCGCCCGAATCAGATGGACAATCGCTTCCGCCTGAGAGCCGTCCCACCACGCAACGCCGGACTCGATCAGTTCGAGGTACAACGCCCTCGTTGATGAGGAAAGCGGCTTCTGCTCTTCGTACCAAACGGCCAACTGCTCTCTTTCGCCGGCAGCGATGATCATCCCGGCACAAATCTGAGCCAGCAGCCGAGAATCCCCTTCATCAAAGTTTCGACCGAACTCCGGATAGTGCACGTCTTCGACGTCATTGCCTGAACCAGCGAAATTGAACGCACTGGATCCGAATCCTGTACCAGCACCCGGAACTGCCGGAGTATTCGCCTGATGGCCCGTCTGTCGAATCTTGTAGTCCAGAAACCACGTCAAAGTTGTCCGCAGTGCTGGCCAGTCCTTCGCCTGGACCGAGCGAGTCGCCAGTATGGCAACGGCATCATGCGGGAACGGCGGCATGAAACCGGAATACCCCGCCGGAGTTGCCGATCCAGCATCTTTTGAAGCATCAATCCGGCTCATCAGCTTCAGAACGGCTGCGTTATCAAGCAACCGCAATGAGAGTGACAACTGCAGGCCAGCAGTCAATTGTGCCGTATTGCACCCTTCCTGCACGAGGCGACGGGCCAAAGCGGTGACCAGATCGAGCCTGTTGTTGTCATTGCATTCAGCCAAAACGCAGAATTGCTCGTTGCCCTGCAGCCATTCCGGATGATCCGCCACGACAATTTCAAATGATTCCAAAAGCAGCAGCAGCCGCTCAGCGGACACTGGAACTTTCGATGCGTGTCCTTCCCCTGAAAGGAAGTTGCCGTCATTCCCAAACAAATCAAATTCAGCACTCATGACATAGTTTGTCTCCGGAATCTCAGCAATGGTCACGTTTTCTGCGGACAGCGACAGAAACAGTGATCGTCCTTCACTGTCACCGGACCGTGCCAGTTTTTCGGCGAGATCCAGTGATTGCTCCAGAGTTATAACTTCAATTGAGGCAACGTGATTTGCATTGCGCAGTTGGTAGACATCCCAAGCCGCCTGGATGTCTTTTTCGGCCCGTCGATTGAGATCTTCCATGAATGCTGTTTCTGTCCCAGTGCCTTTCGCATACTGGAACTGCGCAGCGAGGCCAACGATACGACCTTCCCCGAAGTCCTCCGGCATTGTGCTTGAACTGCCCGAACCAAAGTAGCCCTGCGGATGCCCACTGTACATGGCGTTATACATCGCTGCTGTCGTGGCATTCTCGGATTGCTCCATCAGTAATGTGATGAGCGCGCCTGCGCGCATCCTGCGCCGAAGGGCCGGCGGAAATCCGGATCCCACGAGAAACGTCGGATACGCGTTGGAGCCGTGCCACGATACATACCATGTATTCGGCGTTGAGGCGGCGGCGGTTCCATCGACCGATCGTTTCGCGGCTTCCGCCGACGGCGTATTCGGATTCTTCTTCAACGCCACAATTGCGTTGGACGACTTCATCGCTTCGTCTTTGAGCCCGGAATGCCAGTCGAGCGTGCCTAGCCGGACCAGTGCTTCCCAGTTCTCCGGATCTCTCTGTACGATGCGTTCGCAGAGTTTGCGAGCGGCGTCTGTGCTGTCGATGTCGATCAGGTGATCGATCGACCGGAACAAGTCAAGTGGATCGGATTCGGACTCCGACGCTCGTACCCAGAGCGATTCGGCTTCGCTGACTTCGCCCAGTTTCAACAGAATTCCGGCCAGACGCGATCGACCGTCGTCGGAAGAAGTGATGATGTTGATGCGTCGTTGATAGTCGGCCGCGGCCTCAAGATCATCTTCATCCTCCGCCATCCTGCTCAGTTCAGCAAGCAATGACACGTCGCGGCTGTCGGCAGCGAGCAGACTCTCTAACTTCTGCCGCGCGGAATGCATGTCGCCGGCGGCTCGAAAGGCGGCGGCAAGGCAGATCGCGATGTCTCGCTGTTGGTTGAGTTCCTTACCTCGGAGCTCCAACTTCTGCAGGAGTCGATCGAACTGGTTGGTTCGCAGATGCAGTTCCGCGAGCGAAGTTACGATGCCACTGCGTGCGTCAACGTCAGATGCCTGATCAAACGCCCGCCAGTACAGTTCGATGGATTCGGCGGTCTCCGACTGATCCGACAATGCACGAGCCAGGGCCAGCACGGCATTTTCGTCGGACGGGTTGGCTCGCACCGATCGCCGGAGTGTGTTCAGGCCTTCTTCCTTTTGTCCCAGCTGAAAGCACAAATTCGCATAGAATTGAAAGTGCTCCGGATTGCCGGGCGCCGCCGCCAGCAGGTCCTTGCCGGCCTGCTGAGCCTGCTTGAGCCGTCCGAGCTTTTGCTCCAGCGTGGCGATCTTCTTCAGGTACTCGGTGAGGAACCGCCGGTCCAGCATCGCCAACCTGCGATTGGCCTCCGCCGCGTCTCCGTTGCGACCGGTTTTTTCATAGAGATCTGCGGCAACGGTCCATGATGCGACAGATTCTGCGTCAACCGTCAGCGACCTCGTGATCGCTTCAATTGCCAAAGGCATTTGACTTCCCGCTGCATAATACTGAGACAGTGTTCTCCAGCGGTCTGCCGTGGCGTTTGTGTCTGCGGCGAGGTCCGCCGCCAACTCCTGAGTTTCCTGCTGCAGTTGTGCGGTCGCGATCAAAGTCCTGATGCGTTCGTCGAGGACGAGGTCTCGTTCGTCCGCGGATTCTGAAATGGCCTCAGCAATGTCCAGCTGCTGAAGCGCCAATGTGCCCCGAAGCTCCGCGTCGGGAGCAATTTCCGACGCGGAGCGTCGGGGCACATTGGGATCAAAATCCCGCAACAATCGAGCATATCGGATGCGTTGTGCAAAAGTCGGAGTGAGTTCGCAGGCGGCCTGCATCGCCGACAAAGCTTCTTCGCGATACTGATAACGCCACAACACTTCGGAAAGCCGGACGAGGTTGTCCGTCGTCTGCAGTTCGCCATCTGCCATTGAATTCCAGATCGCGAGAGCTTTGTCGGTTCGTTTGAGCTCATGAAAGTACTCACCGAGGTACTCCCGATACTGTGGCTCGTTCGGAGCGAGCGCGATGGCCTTCTGATACAGCTCGATCGCCTGATCGGCCATTTCCGCCCGCCGAAGCAGATCGGCAACCCGGCTGATCGTGACGGGATCATTCTGTCGATCCGTCAGCAGTGTCTGCCAGACCTCGGCCGCCTTCGCGCGACGTTCGTCCTGCGGCAGGTCTCTGCGGTTCAGCCACAGCAGTCCCCATTCTTCGACATGATCGGCGTTGCTGCTGTCGAAGCGATGGAGCTGCTCATACTGAGCAATCGCATCGACGTAGTTCTCTTCGCGGATGAGATGTGCAATCATCGCTTCCCGCAAGGCGATATCCGAAGGCGCTCGTTCCAGAGCTTTCGCATACCATGCCCGAGCGTCCTCAAGTCGTCCCTGCTGCGCGAGCGCGCGGCCAACGCGGGACATTGCGTCAAGGTCTTCCGGATGTTTCGTCAGCCAGGTTTCATAGTACACGACGAGCCCCGCGAGGTCGTCCGTTCGCAGGAAAACGTCTTCGATGCGGCGACGGGCATCGCGGTACAGCCAGCTTTCCGGGTCGAGCATTGCCAGCTGTCGCTCGAAGTCCGTCAGAGCTTCTTCCGTCCGACCGAGCTTCAGCTTCAGCTCCCCCGCCGTCATTGCGCAGGTTGCGGCCTGATACGGATCTGTGTGTTTCTTCGCCAGATCTTCGTAACGCGTCAGAGCGGCTTCAAAGTCGCCTTCTTCATATTGGATCGCGGCGATTTGTTCCTTGACGCGGACATCGTTCGGGAACTGCTCTTCCATGCGCTTCCAGACGTCGGCTGCCTTCTGCGGCTGCCGCGATCGACGATGCGCACGACCCAATTCCTGATAAATCTGCAACAGGTCAGCCCTCGCCGGACTTCGCTGAATGGCCCGTTCGAAAGCTGCGGACGCCGTGTCGGCCTGACCAAGCCGCACGAGCGCTCGTGCGGCTTGGTCAGGCCGACACGGCGTCCGCAGCTTTCGAACGGGCCATTCAGCGAAGTCCGGCGAGGGCTGACCTGTTGCAGATTTATCAGGAATTGGGTCGTGCGCATCGTCGATCGCGGCAGCCGCAGAAGGCAGCCGACGTCTGGAAGCGCATGGAAGAGCAGTTCCCGAACGATGTCCGCGTCAAGGAACAAATCGCCGCGATCCAATATGAAGAAGGCGACTTTGAAGCCGCTCTGACGCGTTACGAAGATCTGGCGAAGAAACACACAGATCCGTATCAGGCCGCAACCTGCGCAATGACGGCGGGGGAGCTGAAGCTGAAGCTCGGTCGGACGGAAGAAGCTCTGACGGACTTCGAGCGACAGCTGGCAATGCTCGACCCGGAAAGCTGGCTGTACCGCGATGCCCGTCGCCGCATCGAAGACGTTTTCCTGCGAACGGACGACCTCGCGGGGCTCGTCGTGTACTATGAAACCTGGCTGACGAAACATCCGGAAGACCTTGACGCAATGTCCCGCGTTGGCCGCGCGCTCGCGCAGCAGGGACGACTTGAGGACGCTCGGGCATGGTATGCGAAAGCTCTGGAACGAGCGCCTTCGGATATCGCCTTGCGGGAAGCGATGATTGCACATCTCATCCGCGAAGAGAACTACGTCGATGCGATTGCTCAGTATGAGCAGCTCCATCGCTTCGACAGCAGCAACGCCGATCATGTCGAAGAATGGGGACTGCTGTGGCTGAACCGCAGAGACCTGCCGCAGGACGAACGTCGCGCGAAGGCGGCCGAGGTCTGGCAGACACTGCTGACGGATCGACAGAATGATCCCGTCACGATCAGCCGGGTTGCCGATCTGCTTCGGCGGGCGGAAATGGCCGATCAGGCGATCGAGCTGTATCAGAAGGCCATCGCGCTCGCTCCGAACGAGCCACAGTATCGGGAGTACCTCGGTGAGTACTTTCATGAGCTCAAACGAACCGACAAAGCTCTCGCGATCTGGAATTCAATGGCAGATGGCGAACTGCAGACGACGGACAACCTCGTCCGGCTTTCCGAAGTGTTGTGGCGTTATCAGTATCGCGAAGAAGCTTTGTCGGCGATGCAGGCCGCCTGCGAACTCACTCCGACTTTTGCACAACGCATCCGATATGCTCGATTGTTGCGGGATTTTGATCCCAATGTGCCCCGACGCTCCGCGTCGGAAATTGCTCCCGACGCGGAGCTTCGGGGCACATTGGCGCTTCAGCAGCTGGACATTGCTGAGGCCATTTCAGAATCCGCGGACGAACGAGACCTCGTCCTCGACGAACGCATCAGGACTTTGATCGCGACCGCACAACTGCAGCAGGAAACTCAGGAGTTGGCGGCGGACCTCGCCGCAGACACAAACGCCACGGCAGACCGCTGGAGAACACTGTCTCAGTATTATGCAGCGGGAAGTCAAATGCCTTTGGCAATTGAAGCGATCACGAGGTCGCTGACGGTTGACGCAGAATCTGTCGCATCATGGACCGTTGCCGCAGATCTCTATGAAAAAACCGGTCGCAACGGAGACGCGGCGGAGGCCAATCGCAGGTTGGCGATGCTGGACCGGCGGTTCCTCACCGAGTACCTGAAGAAGATCGCCACGCTGGAGCAAAAGCTCGGACGGCTCAAGCAGGCTCAGCAGGCCGGCAAGGACCTGCTGGCGGCGGCGCCCGGCAATCCGGAGCACTTTCAATTCTATGCGAATTTGTGCTTTCAGCTGGGACAAAAGGAAGAAGGCCTGAACACACTCCGGCGATCGGTGCGAGCCAACCCGTCCGACGAAAATGCCGTGCTGGCCCTGGCTCGTGCATTGTCGGATCAGTCGGAGACCGCCGAATCCATCGAACTGTACTGGCGGGCGTTTGATCAGGCATCTGACGTTGACGCACGCAGTGGCATCGTAACTTCGCTCGCGGAACTGCATCTGCGAACCAACCAGTTCGATCGACTCCTGCAGAAGTTGGAGCTCCGAGGTAAGGAACTCAACCAACAGCGAGACATCGCGATCTGCCTTGCCGCCGCCTTTCGAGCCGCCGGCGACATGCATTCCGCGCGGCAGAAGTTAGAGAGTCTGCTCGCTGCCGACAGCCGCGACGTGTCATTGCTTGCTGAACTGAGCAGGATGGCGGAGGATGAAGATGATCTTGAGGCCGCGGCCGACTATCAACGACGCATCAACATCATCACTTCTTCCGACGACGGTCGATCGCGTCTGGCCGGAATTCTGTTGAAACTGGGCGAAGTCAGCGAAGCCGAATCGCTCTGGGTACGAGCGTCGGAGTCCGAATCCGATCCACTTGACTTGTTCCGGTCGATCGATCACCTGATCGACATCGACAGCACAGACGCCGCTCGCAAACTCTGCGAACGCATCGTACAGAGAGATCCGGAGAACTGGGAAGCACTGGTCCGGCTAGGCACGCTCGACTGGCATTCCGGGCTCAAAGACGAAGCGATGAAGTCGTCCAACGCAATTGTGGCGTTGAAGAAGAATCCGAATACGCCGTCGGCGGAAGCCGCGAAACGATCGGTCGATGGAACCGCCGCCGCCTCAACGCCGAATACATGGTATGTATCGTGGCACGGCTCCAACGCGTATCCGACGTTTCTCGTGGGATCCGGATTTCCGCCGGCCCTTCGGCGCAGGATGCGCGCAGGCGCGCTCATCACATTACTGATGGAGCAATCCGAGAATGCCACGACAGCAGCGATGTATAACGCCATGTACAGTGGGCATCCGCAGGGCTACTTTGGTTCGGGCAGTTCAAGCACAATGCCGGAGGACTTCGGGGAAGGTCGTATCGTTGGCCTCGCTGCGCAGTTCCAGTATGCGAAAGGCACTGGGACAGAAACAGCATTCATGGAAGATCTCAATCGACGGGCCGAAAAAGACATCCAGGCGGCTTGGGATGTCTACCAACTGCGCAATGCAAATCACGTTGCCTCAATTGAAGTTATAACTCTGGAGCAATCACTGGATCTCGCCGAAAAACTGGCACGGTCCGGTGACAGTGAAGGACGATCACTGTTTCTGTCGCTGTCCGCAGAAAACGTGACCATTGCTGAGATTCCGGAGACAAACTATGTCATGAGTGCTGAATTTGATTTGTTTGGGAATGACGGCAACTTCCTTTCAGGGGAAGGACACGCATCGAAAGTTCCAGTGTCCGCTGAGCGGCTGCTGCTGCTTTTGGAATCATTTGAAATTGTCGTGGCGGATCATCCGGAATGGCTGCAGGGCAACGAGCAATTCTGCGTTTTGGCTGAATGCAATGACAACAACAGGCTCGATCTGGTCACCGCTTTGGCCCGTCGCCTCGTGCAGGAAGGGTGCAATACGGCACAATTGACTGCTGGCCTGCAGTTGTCACTCTCATTGCGGTTGCTTGATAACGCAGCCGTTCTGAAGCTGATGAGCCGGATTGATGCTTCAAAAGATGCTGGATCGGCAACTCCGGCGGGGTATTCCGGTTTCATGCCGCCGTTCCCGCATGATGCCGTTGCCATACTGGCGACTCGCTCGGTCCAGGCGAAGGACTGGCCAGCACTGCGGACAACTTTGACGTGGTTTCTGGACTACAAGATTCGACAGACGGGCCATCAGGCGAATACTCCGGCAGTTCCGGGTGCTGGTACAGGATTCGGATCCAGTGCGTTCAATTTCGCTGGTTCAGGCAATGACGTCGAAGACGTGCACTATCCGGAGTTCGGTCGAAACTTTGATGAAGGGGATTCTCGGCTGCTGGCTCAGATTTGTGCCGGGATGATCATCGCTGCCGGCGAAAGAGAGCAGTTGGCCGTTTGGTACGAAGAGCAGAAGCCGCTTTCCTCATCAACGAGGGCGTTGTACCTCGAACTGATCGAGTCCGGCGTTGCGTGGTGGGACGGCTCTCAGGCGGAAGCGATTGTCCATCTGATTCGGGCGGTCGAGCTGGCTCCTGGCGATATTCACTTGCGGATCAAGCTGATTGAATTGTGCGAGCACGTCGGACAACACGCGGAAGCTCTGGCGCTGCTCGACCAGCTGCCCGAGAACGATCCGGTACTGCTGAAGGCTCGTGAACTGAAGGCACTCGACTTGGCGTTCAGGACGAACAACGAGGATCGAGCAAGGCAGGCAGCGGAGCGACTGTACGGGCTGCAGCTGGACGTTCAGTCGACGGTAATGCTGATCGCTCGGCTGAAAAAGCTGGGCATGAGAGAAATGGCGGAGGAAGTCGAATCCCGCACAAAGAAGAATGACGCTGCCCGCAACACGTCGTCGCCGCTGCAACTTCTCGAACAGTACGAGAAACAGGGGAACACAGCCGCCGCGGTTCAGATTGCACAGCAGCTGCTGCGACGAACGTCGGCATTTGCCACCGCCGTTCACTCCCGTTACGGCAACCGCCAAACTGATCCTGAAGCGATTCGAAATCGTGCGTTTGAAGTGCTGAAGAAATCCGGTGAGCTGAAGAACCTGATCAATCGGCAGCGGGTACAGCTTGAAAAGTCACCGAACTCCAAAGTGTTGCTGACGACGCTCATTGAACACCTTCGAGCCGATGGCCAATCCAGTGAAATGGTGGCAATGCAGCAGCGGCTGCTGGCTTTGCAGCCGCAGAATTCTGCAACGACAATTCTGAACGCCGCACAGCAATTGAATGAGTCCGGGCAAAGCAGCGCAGCTTGTGATAAGTACCTGCAACTGCTTCGCAAACACTCTGTCGACTTCGCGACCGCTTTGGCTGGCCCTCATGTATCCGACGGAATCTGTGCACTGTTTAAGGGTGAAAACCGCACGCAGGAACTTGCCGACGCCGTAATCAGGACCGGGCTGACAAATTTTCGACACAACCCCGAGTTCGTGTCAGCGCTGATCGGTGAATTGCTGAAACAACCCGAATCCCGTGCAACCGCAGCAGCATTGCTCAGCAATGTCATTGTTGCACTCCCCGAACATCGCACGTCGATTCTCGCGGACGTAAAACCTGTCAGTCAGTGGCAAACTCCGGAGTTGTTTCCTGTGCTGAGTCGCCTCTTTGTGCCGTCGTCAACGGCGGAAGTTGCAACTCCGACATTCGAATGGTGTGCAGACTACAATTTGCGGTATCTGAATCTGGACGCGATTGGCCAATCGCCAGGCGGATTGCTGGAGATGCTCTGTGTGGCACTTGAGTCGGAAGACTGTCGAGCGATATTCGACCGTAATGTGACGGCTGCGCAGCGGCAGTTTCCGCAATGGCCGGCGGGGGATGTACTGCTGGCAATGGCGGCAGTTGAAACGGATCGTCCCGACGAGGTTCGTCGATTGCTGAAGCAGTTCGTCGATGATGACAGCCGCGTATTACCGGAAGAGAACGCATTTGCTGTAGCCAGTCAGCTCGTAATGTCCAGCAATGAATTCAGCATGGAAGCGATCGAACTGCTTGAGAAAACACTGCTGCGGGACAATTCCGGCGACGTTGACTTTGGAAAAGGCGCTGCTCTGCTGTTGCGGCGGTTGTACGTCGAAACCGAACAGTCGGAACGAGGCCGCAGGGTGCTGCGCGAACGCTGCGGTTTCTTCAGCCTCGATCATGGCTCGATGGTGTTAAGAAGGCCGGACGGAGCCCGTTCCGCAACTGCCCGATATACGACTGCCGCTGCGTTTATTGAGTTGGGGGAGCCGATCACGGCAATTGCACTGCTGAAGGATTTCACTGCGGCAGACGAACAGCAATCGACCTTGCGGTGGAATCCGCCGATGCCCCGCGTCATGGACCGCCTCGGGAACGACTCCCCCATTCGGACCATCCGTCAGGAAGCCACAGAAGCAATCACGGTCGTTATTCTCACGGAAGAACTCAATCATCCCGCAAGTCTGGAATTGTCCGCCGGACAACCTCGAATCGATCTGCTTCCGCAACTGAAGGATTCCACAGCACCTGCGATGACGTTTGAATGTGCCACGATCACGGCGATGACGCCCGGAAAACTAATGAGAGCGGAGCAAAGAGCCGACCTGATGTCGCTGGCAGAAGCGTTGAACGCGGCCATGAAACGTAAGGACGTGGATTCATCTTTGATCATCTTGGGTGTCTACAAGATTCTGACCAGCCAGGATGAAGCGAGCGTTGCCGCGATTTCGACATCGCTGGACGCATTTCTTCGGCGCCCCGTTCAGCCACGTGAGGATTCCGGAGGATTCTCCGCGGAACACGTGACAATGCAGGATTCCGAAATCGCTTTTGGATTTGTGGCAATGAAGATTGAGAAGCAGCCATCTCTCGAGCCGCTGGCCGAACTCATGACGGCGCGGGCACTGGCCATCGCTCGTCAATGGCCGGACAAACGGTATCTCTCCGCTCTGTTGTACAATCAGGGTACGACGCTCCAGGCCGCTCGTGACAAGGTGACAGCGGAAGAATCCTGGTCCGAACTGCTGGACGTGCTCCTTGCCGAGCCGGAGGAGTTTTCTCCACTCATGAGTGTGCAGCCGCCGTCGAACGTGACCCGCCCTGGCATCAACATCGGCGAAGAGCTTCGGAAGAACCTGCTGCGTGATAAATCAGTGATTCCGTAGGACGGGTCTCTGAACCCGTCCAGCCTCTTTCAGCGGAATGGCACCCATGCATTGTCACGACTCAGATTTCGGGTGCCACTGGCTCTGCCAGTGCTTCTGGATCGGGTGCAGTCGCGGATTTCGTGGTGTGCGGATCGAGTAGGTCCTGTCTGCCGGACAGGACTTCGCGGCTTGCCGCGACCTGAGTGCATGAGATCCGCCAGAATCGGCCTGCCTTGTTGATTGCACGCCACACAGGTTCGCCTTTCGGCGAAAGTCCTTTCCGGCAGAAAAAGGACCTGCATTGACAATCAATCACGACTGCACGCTTCGGGATCCCCGCAGCAGTGGGAGCACACTGGCAGAGCCAGTGGCACACACCGCTTCGGCACAAGCACCGAACGCGGACATTCGCTTGCCCATCGAACCCCCTCTACAATCGCCTGCGTCAAACAGCCAGACGTCAACACAACCGCTCGCGGACATCACAATGCACCGAGTTCTTCTTCTGGGAGCCGGCAAGATCGGTCGTGCAATTGCCAGCTTTCTGCGTTCCACCGGCGACTTTGATGTTCTGGTGGCGGACGCCGATGCTGAGGCGCTTGCAAAACTCGCCGGAATGGTGCCGGTACCGACCGTGGTCTGTGATGCATCAAACGAGGCTCAGCTGCGGGACCTGATGCAGGATCGGGATTCCGTACTTTCGGCGCTCGTGTTTTCCGTCAACCCAACTGTGGCCCGAATCGCTGTCGAAACGCAAACGAGCTACTTCGACCTTACGGAAGACGTCGCAACGACTCGCGCCGTTCGGCAGCTGGCCAATCAATGCCGTGACGGATGCATTCTGATGCCGCAGTGCGGCCTGGCTCCGGGGTTTATTTCCGTCGCCGCCAATCATCTGATGCAGCAGTTCGATTCGCTCGATCGAGTCCACATGCGAGTCGGCGCGCTGCCTCAGTTTCCCAGCAACACGCTGAAGTACAACCTGACCTGGTCAACGGATGGACTGATCAATGAATACTGCAATCCCTGCGAGGCGATTCACGAGGGGCAGCTGCATGAAGTGCTCCCGATGGAAGGCTACGAACAGTTTTCCCTCGACGGCGTGCGCTACGAAGCGTTCAACACGTCAGGGGGGCTCGGCTCACTCTGCGAAACCATGCAGGGCAAAGTCCGCGAACTGAACTACCGCACGGTCCGTTACACAGGACATCGCGATCTGATGACATTTCTGCTGAGCGGATTGAGACTCTCCGAACGACGCGGACTGCTGAAGGAACTGCTCGAAAATGCGATCCCCGTCACGTATCAGGACGTCGTCATCACGTTTGTCAATGTGACCGGAATGCGTGGCGGACAGTTTGTGCAGGTCAGTGATGCTCGAAAAATCTATCATCAGGAGATCGCCGGCCGGCATTGGGGAGCAATCCAGATCACAACCGCCGCCGGCATCTGCGCTGCGCTCGATCTGCACGCAACGGGCAAACTTCCTTCTCGCGGCTTTGTCCGGCAGGAAGACATTCGCTTCGAGGACTTCATCACCAACCGCTTTGGACGCTACTATGCAGGAGGCACGGATGTCCGGATGGACAGCGGCACACTGCTGCCGGAAGGCATGTGAACTGTCGTTGATCTGCCGCTCAACGCCATCATGGATTTATCACCGTGGACTCTGCCGTTTCGCGAAGTCCCTTCTCGCCTGACAGGGGAAGAAGGTGGCCGATAGGCCGGATGAGGGGGTCTTCTTTGGTATTGATATTCGCCAATCTTTCAAGGAGTTGGCCGCTGCTCCGTCTGAAATGAGAATGTTTCAATGCAATTGAACTCACGACAAATCGCAGCCGGCGGAGCGGCTGGACAACAGCAGTTTCTCGAATAATTCGGCCCTGCTATGCGAACCGCTCAGGAGACTTATTCCATGCTTGGCCAGACATCTCTTTGGGATGCTGCGCGGAAATGTCACGCAGCGCTGGATGAGGCGGCAATTCCTCATGCCGTGATTGGCGGTGTAGCGGTCTGTCTGCACGGATATCAGCGAACCACGGTCGATCTGGACCTGCTCGTCAGACCCGAAGATTCAGCCGATGTTAAGTCCGCACTTGAAAAAGCCGGCTTTTTCTGGAACGCAGAGCAAGGCGAATTCCATGCTGTGGACGGCCTTGCTGTACAATTGCTGTTTGCGGGAAGCTCTGCGGGGCGCGATTCCGGAATGATTCTACCCGATCCATCGTCGCCGAAGACAATTGTCGACATTGAGGGCCTTCCGGTCATCACCCTGGCAAAACTGATTGAAATGAAGATCGCCTGCGGTGCCGGCAGTCTGAGGCGAAATCACAAGGATTTTGCGGATATCGTGGAGTTGATTGCCGTCAACGGTCTTGGCAAATCATTTGCCAGATTCGTACACAAGTCCGTCAGGTCCGTTTTCAGGGATCTTGTAGTGAGATCCAGGGACGATTCTCCATGACCACACCCGAAGCACTCTTGAAGCGACTTGGTGTCAACAGCCCCGCTGGGTTGTGGGTCGATGAGAATCCTCGAACCTGCGGTGGCGAGCTGCTGCGAGTGCGTTCGCCGGTTGATGATTGCACGCTGGCGGAGTTCCATTCTGCGACCGGTGACGATGTTGACACGGCAATCAATGCGGCGCAGGAAGCGTTCCGGCAGTGGCGAATTGTGCCGGCACCCGTTCGCGGAGAGCTGGTGCGACGTTTCGGAGACGTCCTGCGACAGCACAAATCCGATCTGGCCGAACTCGTCTGTCTGGAAGCCGGAAAAATCCGCGCAGAAGCGATGGGTGAAGTTCAGGAAATGATTGACATTTGTGATTTTGCAGTTGGTCTGAGTCGTCAGCTGTACGGGCTGACGATTGTCACCGAGCGACCGAATCACCGGATGATGGAACAATGGCATCCATATGGTCCCGTCGGAATCATCTCGGCATTCAATTTTCCGGTTGCAGTCTGGGCCTGGAATGCAGCTCTGGCACTCGTCTGCGGCAACAGCATCGTCTGGAAGCCTTCAGAGAAAACGCCGCTGACAGCAATTGCCAGTCAGTTGCTGTTGATGAAAGCGGCGGACGGAATGAACGATGTCCCTGCCGGGCTCAGCTCCGTGGTCATCGGTGGTCGCTCCGCGGGTGAGATCATGACTCAGGACCGCCGGCTGCCACTGATCTCGGCGACCGGCAGTGTGACCATGGGCCGTACCGTCGGAATCACAGTCGCCAAGCGTCTGGGCCGCTCCCTTCTGGAACTTGGCGGAAACAATGCTGCGATCGTGACTCCGAGTGCGAACATTGAACTCACGGTGCGTGGTGTGGTGTTCTCCGCGGTTGGGACCTGTGGTCAGCGCTGCACAACATTGCGCCGGCTTTTTCTGCATGAATCGGTTGCGGACGACGTGCTCTCGCGGCTGAAGTTGGCCTATGCCTCGCTGCCGATCGGCAGTCCGCTGGATGAAACCACACTGATCGGACCGCTGATTGATGAGTCGTCTGCCGAGCGGATGATGGCAGCTCTTGCTGACGCCCGACACTTGAGCGGTGTCGTCTTTGGCGGAGAACGAGTCACCGATCGCGTTCCTGCCGGGGGATGTTACGTCCGTCCGGCGATCGTTGAGATGCCGTCTCATGCCGACATCATGTATCAGGAAACGTTTGCCCCGATTTTGTATGTCCTGAGATACTCGACGCTGGAACAGGCGATCGACTTGCAGAACTGCGTGTCTCAGGGACTGGCATCTTCGATATTCACGAACGACCTTCGTGAAGCGGAATTGTTCCTCTCGGCCGTCGGCAGCGACTGCGGCATCGCGAATGTCAACATCGGTCCCAGCGGCGCAGAAATTGGCGGAGCCTTCGGCGGTGAAAAGGACACCGGCGGCGGCCGCGAATCCGGTTCCGACAGCTGGAAGGCGTACATGCGTCGTGCGACCAACACGATCAACTTCGGCAGTGATCTGCCCCTGGCTCAGGGAATTCGATTTGCGTAACTGCTGGCTCTTTGCGCCCAAACAAAAAACCAAGCTCCAAACACACGGAGAAGTTCCTGAACGGGTTCTCCGCCACGCGCCTCGGTACGAACAAACGATCCTGCCTGCTGCCCGCTCGCCAGAATTATGGTTCATCGTGAAATGAAGTGCGCCGCACAGAATCGAGGGAATGATTCGGTGCAGGCGAACTGAGGACAGATCGGGGCGTCAACAACTTTGGACGCGTCAATGGAAAACAGATCTGAACCGCGAATGAACGCGAATAAAGTCAAACAAACAGCAAAAAGACTTGTTTTCTGGCCATGACTTCAGAGCCCGCGCCGGTTGATCGTGTCATTCGAAATGAACCCACACTGAATCACTGCCGCTATTCGTGTGGATTCGCGTCCATTCGCGGTTTAAACACCAG
>Ga0163144_10008708_pt1 | contig 21925 bp, 27 predicted proteins | sample OliLak19BULKMAT1_FD_123175 | JGI IMG/M metagenome (GOLD analysis project Ga0163144, IMG submission 123175) | Freshwater microbial mat bacterial communities from Lake Vanda, McMurdo Dry Valleys, Antarctica - Oligotrophic Lake LV.19.BULKMAT1 | ecosystem: Environmental > Aquatic > Freshwater >... | reverse complement strand
GTCTGTCCAAGGCTGGCTTCCGAATTGAAATCGATGTTTCGAAAGACCCCTTCCAGCTTCTCCTTGTTGGAATCTTCGATGGCGTCCAAGGCTGTGTTGATGACTTCGCCAACATTGGTTGCATTCCGTTGTTCGTACAACGCTTGAAAGGTACACGTTGCGGGCAGTACGAACCGCTCTCGTTTGAGTCTGCGTTGAATGCGTTCCTCCGCAGCTTTGTTCTTTGGATCGCCGTATTCTTCGACCAGCTTGGCATAGTGATCCTGCCAGACATCGGAGATGTACTTCACGAACAACATCACCAGGATGTAGTTCTTGTATTCCGATGGATCGACCGCCCCACGAAATGTATCGCAAGCCTTCCAAAGAATTGCGTTGATCTCGGACTGCGAGACCGTATCTGTTTTTGCTGTCGTGCCGTTTGCCATTGCCGTGATTGATGCCTGTTCGTGGAGCTAGTTCGATGATTCTTGGGGAGCTTCGAAAAGCCCAGTAACTTGATTCCTCAACGAGGATTTGCCCATGTTCGACCGGTCACTTCGGCTTGCGAGGCACTGGAGGTCGTTCAACTTTTTGAAGCAACGCATCGAGTTCCTCTCGCAGAAAAAGTCGATAATCGTTCATCGGATGTCGATGTGCGACGATCTTGCCTGCTGATTCCCAGTTACGAAGTGTGTTCGGAGAAACGCCGAGATACTCAGCAGCCTCCGATATTCGCAGAAAGTCTTTCAATTTTGTCACAGTACGGTCTCCAAAAGCTTGTCGATGCCTAATGAACCTTACCAAAATACGGTACAATTTCCAACCAGGGGTAGGGGGATTGTTGGGATTCCGGCTCAGCAAACAGAAGCCGAAATGACATGGGAACCCTTTACGGCCAGATTGTTAATCAATGGGAGCGAAATTGATATCGAGAGACGGATGATTGACGGTTTCAAAGCACTGGAAGTTCAAGGATGGGCCGAAACAAGAGTATCCATCGAAAGCGGATTCGCTTTTAAAAAATGAACCTCAGAACTACAGAGATTCGAGACGCACTGTGATGAGAATTTTAGCACCGTTTACGAAAGGGGTGTGGGCAGACCTCGCTCCTTCTGAAGATGGAGAAAATGGAAGCGGGGGTCATGAGCCGATGTTTCGCCGTTCGCTCACGGAGTTCTTTCGAAGTGAGAACCTCGTAGTTCTGACTGGCCTCGGCACATCACTTTGCATTAAGGGCGACGACGACAAGCCACTGGCTCCATCAATGTGGGTTCTGTGGAGTACCATCAAAGAACGAGTGACCTCCGAGGTGTTCGAAGCTGTCTGCACCCATGTTCGTCACCCTAGGAAGAAAAAGAAAAAACCTACTGACCCAGAACAAGAGTTGACCCCAAATATCGAGCTTTTATTGTCCAAGTGCATTATCTCTCAGGAATTTCAACCGTCGATTAAGGTACGTGATTTCATCAAGGTAGCTGAAAGCACGATTGTCGAACTCTGTAATTTTCTTCAAGATGACACGCCACTCACCGTTCACGAAGCCTTCCTAAGACGAATCGCTCGGCGTCCGACCCGCCTTCCGAGAACAAAGTTATTCACTACAAACTATGACTTAGCTTTTGAAACCGCCGCCAGTCGCCTTCAGTTTGTTGCGGTCGATGGATTCTCGCACACGCTACCACAGGAGTTCGACAGCAGCTATTTTGCATACGATCTAGTTCGGCGTGACGAGGACGGTTCGACCCCCGACTTCATTCCAAACGTCTTTCAGCTCTTCAAACTGCATGGCTCTGTCGATTGGCAAAGGAACGATAATCGGGTTATCAAACAACTATCTCCGGACGATCCGGTCTTGATCTATCCACGGCACAGTAAGTTTGAACTTTCGTATGAATCGCCTTTTCTCGACATGATTGCACGATTTCAGTCAGCGGTACGGCAATCCAAGACATCGCTGCTCGTAATAGGGTTTGGCTTCAACGACAAGCACTTGGCTCAGCCGATTCTTTCTGCCATTCGAGGAAACGTTGGGCTTCGTACCGTAGTTGTCTCGCCGTCTCTCGAAGGGTCTGAAAACGAGGCCGTGAAAACGATTGAATCACTCATTGAGTCAGGGGACTCACGGCTAACACTTGTTAAAAGTTCTTTCCAGGAATTTGTGCCCTACCTGCCAGACCTTATTTCGGAAACCGAAGAAGAGGAACATCGAAAACGGTTGAGGGGGGGATAGTAAAATGTCCGACTCGCTTCCCCATCCGTTTGATGATCAGCGTTACATGGGCACTGTTACTCAGGTTGGCCCAAGCTCCGTTCGTGCAAATTTTCCTCTTGCGGGAAGCCAGGGGAGTCGCCTTCATCATGGACACCGCATCCCTGGAGGCGAGGTTGGCGAATTCGTGGTTGTCGAGTGTGACGAACTCGCACTCTTCGGGCGGGTACTTGATGTTAGATTGCCTGAAAAGGAGCGACTGACCGTCGAGCCATCACTCGGAAAACCTGGGGATCTTCATCCCGTTGGTATGATTCAGCTTCTTGCGACTCTTGATCTTTCTCGGATGTCCATCACCCCCGGTTTAGGCCGTCATCCTCGGCTTGGAAGTCGAGTTTATTCTGCACATCCACGAACGGTTCGCTGGATGATTTCCGAGGCAGCTCGGAAAAAAAATGCGAAGTCCTCAGTCTCGCTTGATGTAGCATGTCTAACAGATGATCCTTCGGTTTCAATTTCTGTAACACCAGAGCAATTGTTCGGTCGCCATTGTGCGGTATTGGGAACGACCGGAGGTGGCAAGAGTTGGACCGTTGCAAGGATCATTGAGCAAGCATTGCGGTTTAGCTCGAAGCTGATTTTGCTGGATGCGACCGGCGAGTTCTGGAAACTTGATAGTGATCGCATTTCGCATGTGACACTCGGAGAAGGATCTCGGCTCCCAGATGGGGCGACAGAGGTTTCGTTTCCTCATTCCGACTTGATTGAGAGTGACTTATTCGCTCTGTTTCGACCTGGTGGGCAGTCGCAGGGGCCAAAACTCCGAGAAGCAATTCGCAGTTTGAGACTCCTGCAAAAAAAGCCGGATCTCGATAACGGCCAAGGCAATCTTGTTAAGCGAGGCCAGAAACGTCATCCTATTGAAACTGCATTCACATTGCATTCCGATTATGTGGAGTCTTCACGCTCACTCTTTTCTGCTTTATCTCTGGCTAAACAGATTCGAGAAGAATGTATCTGGCCTTTCGACCGAAGCAGCGAGGATTACTACGGCGGATTTAGTCAAGAAGAAGGGTACTGCCTTTCCCTGATGATGCGAATCGAAAGCATTGTAGGCTCAGCAGACTACGCTTGCGTTTTCAATCCCGGCGAACTCCCAACTGTATGCGAGTCAATCGAAGAGTTTCTTTCCGCCGAGGAAAAGTCCCTTCTACGCATCTCACTTCAAAATGTACCATTCGGCAATAACGCTCGGGAGGTTGTGGCAAATGCAATCGGACGAGTTTTACTCGATAGGGCAAGGGAAGGCAGTTTTCGAGAACAGCCATTGGTTGTCTTCTTAGACGAAGCCCATCAATTCCTAAATCGCACCATCGGAGATGAACACCTCAAGGTTGAGTTGGAGTCCTTCGGTCTGATCGCCAAGGAAGGTCGCAAGTATGGCCTGACGATTTGCATTGCCACACAGCGGCCACGGGACATACCGCAAGATGTTTTGAGTCAGATGGGAACCCTTTTGGTACATCGGCTCATCAACGACCGTGATCGTGAAGTAGTTGAGCGAGCGGCTGGTGAAATCGACCGGTCGGCGGCTGAATTCCTCCCAACGCTTGGACCTGGCGAAGCGATCATTATTGGAGTCGATATTCCTGTTCCGATAGCGATCCAAGTACAGATACCGGATGCCAAACCAGATTCACGGGGTCCAGACTATCAGGTTCATTGGTCATTGCCTGTAACGCTCACTGCTGACGAAATCCCGGATGCTCAGACCGGCATTCAGACAATAGGTGCCTTTAACGTGGCAGAATACGAACTGCCGGACGGCGAATTCGCTGAGGGAATGACTTGTGACATCACCCTTGGGGATGGCATTGAGATAACCGTGGGCGAAGGAACTGTCGTTGATGTTGGCGGACTTGCGTGGAAGGTCGTTCAAATCGACGACGAAGAAGAATCGCTGACCTTGAAGCGTGTTAGTTGACTCAGGAAAGCAGGATGAATGTTGATGCCAAAAGTTAATCCAGGAAGAGGACCGAACCGAGATAAGGGAAGCTACCTTCACATGCTGGATCTCGTCACGGCTTCGAATTTCAAAGAAGTCATGAAACGTTTGCTTGCCGGGACAGAAGCCAGCTTGGCAGACTCAGACTTCAGACACCCTTTCGCGTTCACTGCAAATTATCCAGGTTGATGGGTAAGGAATCAACTCGACGAGCCAATCGGCGAAAAGCAGCCTTAACTGGCAATCGAGTCGGAGTCTGCAAAGTCGAGCCACGCATGTTCCCGAATGGTCTTTCGTCCCAAATCCGTCAACCTGATAGCTGCTATCCCCGTGTCTGTTCGTACTGTTTCAATGTTTCCTGTGCTTTGGAGAAACAGAGCTTTCTCTCGCAGAAAACCAATTGTTGGAGACTGACTAACATACTTTTCCTTGGCCAAGTCCTCTATATCTACGTACGAATGCTCATGGTTTTGGAGCAATTCTACCCTTTTCAAAAGTAGCACATGCCAAAGCTTGTCGGCTGCTTCGAACCCTACCGCCTTTAGCTTGAAGACTTCACGTTTGCGTCCAAGGTCTTCGATATAGAAACAGGTTTCGAGTAGTTCTATCGCATCCTCCCATCTGGACTCAGACCTTCCGTCGTTGCCTTGTGAGTAGTATACTTGGTTTGCAGCAACATGATGACCCGAACGCGAACGGATGTTCGTGATGGTTCCCCTTGATTCGAGCGATGCGGCGATAAGTAAGGTACATGCTTCTGGACTAAGCGTTACTTCCTTAGTATCGGCGGCAAACTCTTGTTGTCCTTCGCCACTAGGAATCAGCCCGTTCATTGTAATATCGAGTTGCTGTCGAAAGGCTCGTGCAAAGTCCGATACGAATTCAAACTCGCGATACAATCCTTTGTCTTTGACGCAGTTCTTAAACTGCTTGACCGCGTCGATTTGAGCCGTTTCAGTAGCGTAAGGAAAATTGCGGTTACAGAAAAAAAGTAGAACTCGTTCGTGACCCTTCATCTCCGCAAATTCACGAATCTCTTGGATTGTGCCAGAAGCATCGTTGACTGTCGGAGTTCCAATTTTGGACCAAAATACCGCAAGCAGTAGATCGCATCGCTTTAGCAACTGTCCGTTGATGAGGTCTTGGGGATGCCCACCTTGTGTAACTTGGCTGTGGGTTTCCACTCTCACCGGTTCTAGAATAACGGAACGAGCAAGTGAGTTTGCAGCATTCCATTCGGCGATGACACTACAGGCTTCATTCCGCTCTTCCATAACGTCGCTTGGACTCGCGATAAATATTCGAGCTATGATTCCTCGTTGCATTTACAACTCCCTCATAAAATCTTTGATCTGAGCGTTACGTAAGGACTTCTACAGGGACACCAATCATATTCGCGATGGGCGTGTACAAATCGGTCTCGACCGAAGTCTCCAATGAAACTATCAAACTGTATCGGACCGATTTCATCCATCCTTTTAAGTGATGTCTTTCCTTCCACCAACCGGTGATTGGAAACACTGCGAGCGTACCACAATTTGCCAGGTTTACCGCACTTCCTGTCCATGAGTCTGAATGGACAGCCCCTTTTTTTCGAAGGTTACTTCCAAGCTCCCACTCTCTATCATCAGCCCCTGCTCCAACATACTCCTCGTCTTCATCTCGCAAGGCTGCCGACACTCGGTTGGTAAACTCTGAAAGCATTTCCAATGGTCGCTTTACTTCGAACCGAAGTCCGCACGACTGATACCGATTTCCCCTTGTCCAGCCGCGTCGGCCAGGGCTTGGCTCAATAAAGTATGAAAGCGTCACTCGCATAGTAACTATAGCCTCCCCAAGTGATTCAAGAACTTCCTTTGGCCATGGTAAAGAATGTAAATGCATATCCTTTGTTTTGCATCTTTTACTGTCCCTGTCCCATTCGAACGGCTGTAATTCTCCTTCGATGATTTGTGTTGCTTCGCAATTTGCACTCGACATTGCCTTTTGGAAATTTGGCACTCCATAGCCGTAGACTCGCAAACGATCATAGCGTTGCAAATGCGGGAATTGTTCGAGCATCTCGTTTGTCCATCGAGCAGAATGTATCAACAACGCCCGAACGGTTTCTGGCCATAGTGATGGGTATGAAGCCCAAATTCTCGCGGCGAACCTGGCGGCCAATGCCGCAGCGCCACTTGTGTCACCAGTCGTCGTAAGCAAGGCACCGGTAGCGGAAAGTCTTGTCGTGAGTAACGAAAGATCATCAACGGAATCTGCTTTTTTCGTCGCCGGATCAATTGCACTGTTTCCACCCTCCATCACTATGTCAGGTTTGACAGGCCAAGTTTTGTCGTTCCACGACCTCGATGTCCGACTGCACGGACTCAAACTGTCTTGCTGAGCGATCGGCTTCCAATCTTCATAGCCAACTTGCTCGATCAACTTCTTGTTCGTGTATGCACCAACGGTCACTGCGTTCCACGACTGAGCGGGATCCTCGACGCTCTCTTGGTAGTTTCGATCTGGGTATTCGTGTTGAAGGTCCAATTCAATGTTGCCCGCAGAGACAATAAACAACTGGCTTTCGAAGTTTGAGCCATCATGGGAGGAAGCGATTTGGTCGATCGCAGCCGACCAAGACGATGGATAACAAGCATCACGTCCATCCGAAGTTATTGTAAGACAAAAAACTCTAGCATCGCGATCGGAAGCAGCAATTCGAATGCGAGAAACTGCTTGTGAAGTTAACTCGCCATACAGATCAGGATCATTCGCACCTTGATTCGGCAAAAGCTTTACCGACTCAAGGCAGTGATTCAACCGAATAACTCCATCGCTATTGAAAGCATCTGTCAAACAACCCCAGAGTGCTAACCCAGCCATCTCCGTACCATGCCCACGTATGTCTGCCAAAAGCCAATCAGGATCGACAGCAATGATATGTTGCTCTTGAACCGCGAATTGAAGTAGAGGGTGACCCGGGTTGATACCTGTGTCCAAATGACAAACGGCGGGACCGTCGAGAGGGTTGCCTTCGACTCTATCCAACAATGATTCGACATACTCACGTTCTGAGGCTTGCCCAAGTGACATGTAATCACCAGAAAGAGCTTTCGCCATACGAATTTCGGCCAGGAAATCGAAGAGCCCAGGAACCTCAAGAAGTTGATTCATTGATGCCGAAACAACCATGACGCTGCGCTCCGGAAAAAACAAAACTCGTTCGCGAATAGTGATTCCGGGCAAACTTGCACGCTTAATAAAATCGGCAACGTGGTCTCTCGACGAACGACGGAGCCAAAGTTCAAACCAACACTGATCCGTTGAGCTTGGGATTGTCAAGCTATCGGTCCAAAGTGATTCAAGAGTCGCAAGACAAATGGACGAAATACTCTCGGCAAGTTTTTGGTTTTTTGGCTTTCCCGATTTTTTGTTGATTTCCGTCGAATAGGACTTTAGCTTATTGATGAACAAAGCGATTTTCTCAAACGGGATAAAGACAGTCGCCTTCATTACGTTTCCAGCGGTTTTTGCGCTCAGCAACTCGATCTTGCTGGCTCTTGCTTCGAGGCTTTTCAGGTACAGATTGAAATCAGGGGCACTAGTAAACTCCAGGACGATTCCCTCTTCTCGTACTTGGGACGCGGCAACGTCAGCTTTGGCTTTAGCTTGTTCGATGTCATCGACGAGCTTCTTGCCATGAATTTGAGCGGCGTCACGTGGTGGCGTCGAGAAGTTGTCACGTCCCAAATTGGGTGACGTATACTTTTCGACCTTCGCGGTTTCTTTGGGAAACAAGTGCCTTAAATTTTCCATTTCGCCCGAAACTCTAGCCCTTCTTTAATTCAGTCTTGGAACGATGGCGTTCAGTCAGGAACGAAACTACGTCTTCAGTTTTTAGTTTCGGAACTGCATTGAGGACACAATGTTTCAAGGCATCATCGCAAGCTTTAGAAATTTCCGCGTGGCTCAATCCCATTGCAGCGGAAAGAATTCTCGGCCACGAAATTCGCTTTACAATATGACCTCCAAGGCGATTGACGAGGAGTTGTTGTGTTTGTTCTCCATTTGGGCGACTATATGTGATGATGTCATCGAATCGTCTAAAAAGTGCCTCATCCAGCATTGCTTCGAAGTTGGTTGCCGCAACGATCAAACTATCAGAATTATCCTGTTCAAGAAACTGGAGAAACGAGTTCAGTACCCGTCGAATCTCCCCAACGTCATTCGCTGCTCCACGTTCTGCGCCTATAGCGTCGAACTCATCAAAAAAATATACGCCTCGCGTTTGTTGCATCGCATCGAAGATTATTCGCAGTTTTGTTGCGGTCTCCCCCATGAACTTTGTAATCACACCGTGAAGCTGTACGTTAAACAACGGCAACTTCAGTTCACCCGCAAGAGCCGTTGCCGTCATTGTCTTGCCACATCCAGGCGGTCCAACCAGCAATAGCTTTCGACGTGGCTGCAAACCATGCCCGCGAAGTTTGTCGGTCGCCCGAAACTCGTGACGAACTCGCTCCAGTTTTTTCAATGTTTGCGGTTCAAGAACCATTTCAACAAATCGAGTTTGGGGATAGACCGCAGTCAGAAGGCCAGCAAGTTCCCCGGACGGCTTAGTTATTGGGACAGCTCTATGCGAACGCGATCCATTCCTATTCCGCTTAATTTCATCAGCCAAGTCACGAAGTTCCTCGGCGAGAGTCGATCGACCTGCTTTGGCTTCCGACGCGGCAATTTGCAACGCCACCGAAACGAAGTGCTCTTCGTCGCCGTTTGCTATGCTTTTCACTAATGCTTTCACTTGTTCTGCGTTTGCCATGATTTTCACGTTGGCCGAATTAAGTGGTCGTTAATTCCCTTTAAAAATGCCCAGTCGGTACACTATCACATTCCGTAATTGTATGGATAGAGAAACCTTCTGATCAGCCCGATCGCCGAAAAACACATGGATTGCAGCCAAATATAACCACCGTTTCGTATTAGGAGGAATTTTCAGGTAGCAAATAGTTCAGGCCTTTTTTGTGTCGTTTTCAAAGCAGCGTGCAATGTGCTCGACCCCGCCTTTGTGCCACATTTGACATACGATTTTTTTTGCTGGAAGATGATACCCCGTCACTTCACGAACTTCTTTGGTTGTGAGCGGGTTTCGTCGTCGGTCGATAAGCTCAACAACAGTGCGATGGAATTCACCGGCCTGTCTAAATATCGTGTTGGCTTGAAACGCGAGCCCAGACACTTTGCCGCTCGCGATTATTCCAGTGCCTGCCAAAAAGTAGAAGATTGGGTCGCCATCCTTCGGTTTGTTTAGGGTTCTTTCTGCCCCGTTGCCGTTGCAGTCTCCCCAAGCAGCAATCACGCTGCGGTTGAGCATTTCTATGTATGCACCTTCCCCTTCGATTTCGGATTCATCGGTGTTGAAAAACCAGTAGGGATTTTGCATGTCAGCAACTTTGGATGCGTTAGGGAATTGTCGCTCAAAAGATTCTAGGGTCGCGGTGTGGGTCACTTGTTTTCGGCTGTCGGCGAATTGCAATAGCGTAGGATCTTATCCCATTGCCCTTCGAATCGGTCTACATGAGCCATTCGCACATTGTCGACTCCAAGCTTTACTCGGTCTGCTCTCTGTAAATAAGTAAGACTCTCCCCTGGGCAATTGCGATCCCCCTGTGCCTCTGCCATCTCCTGATGGGTCAATACAAAGAACCGTTCTCTGAATCCTTCATCCGATGTCGATACGGAATAAAGCACCCAAAAATCTGGACATGGAATTTCTTGTGTCCGATACTTTTGGTAGAGCCCAGTTACAAACGTCTTCGTCTGAAAAGCTTTCACTTCAACCACGGTTGACAGTCGATTGCTTCCAATAGCAAAGATGTCCGCCCCCTTCATGTTGCCGAACGTAACGGACGCATAGAGCCCCCGAAGTAGCAATTCTGCGGCTACTCGATATTCACCTGCAAGGTTCAGATTGAATTTATTGAATGGCATGGTTTACAGTGCCCTTGGCAGACTGAGAATCTCCTTGATGTCTACCACCCCATCGCGCTCAAAAACATTCTCACGGATAATCGGAACATGGCCATTCACATGACCTCGATAGGTTGCTATGTCGCTTACAACCGCATGAGGAATCTTTGCGGCAAATCGAATCGTGTAGTCGGGGTTGAAGACAACTGCAATTAAGTAGTCAAACCCGTTCGTTTCAAGCTTCCTAATAACGCTAAGCTGGACGTTGCCAGTTAACCGTTTCGATCGTCGGCCCTTGATTTGATATCGAACTTCATTTGAATCAACGCCGTCATAGGACGCCCGTGAATTCGGCTCTAGCTTAAGGCCAAGTCGATTACAGACTAGCCATTCCGTATAGTCACCGATGGGGTTGTTCCCAGTGCGAACAACTCCCCGACGGTTAAGTTCGTCGATAACGCCCGCATGCATCCGAAGTAGTTCTGACTCTGTCAGCGTCGCATATTCCATCCTATCTGGCTTCCAATTCTTTCAACTTCACTGTAACTGTTCTTTGACTTGGTTGGGTTTCGGCTTTGGGATCTCAGTTACGCTGAAAAGTAAATCGAGACATACCTTGGCATGACTGTTGATGGCGTTGGGTGGCTGATAACGACGAAATCCAACGGGAAACCTGTCGGACTTTAGTACGCAACTCGACATAGGCATTGTAACAAAATGCAACAACATAGCAAACTATCGTCTACTTTGCGAATGGATTCACGACAACCACGGTCTTACCTGTCGGTTGCAAGTTTGGGGGCACCAGTTGCCGTGGATGTCTCAGGTCAGGATAGGTTTGCACAGGTGCGGTTGAGGTGTGTCGATATGGATTGTTTGGATCGGTCATTGATAGTCATTGATAGGATCGGCAGCCATTCTTGATGATGCCCGTCGGAACCACGTAGAAACAACGCCGGACCTTGAAGCGACGAATGATGAGTTCGCAGTCATAGCCTCATATCCTTCGATCGGGTATTAAAAAGGTACTACCCACTTCAAAAGGAACCCACAATGGCTCACGAAATTTCTATGACCAACGGTCGACCGTCGATCGCGTATTTTGGCGAAACTCCCTGGCATCGACTGGGGACAAAACTGGACGCACCAGCAACAGCCCAGGAAGCGATTGTCGCCGCTGGACTTGATTACGAAGCTACGCTTCAACCCATTCAGACGAACTTGGGAACTGCTGTACCTCAACGCAAAGCAGTTGTCCGGTCCGACACAGGGGTTGTGCTGGGTGTCGTTGGTAACTCCTACGTTCCAGTTCAAAACCAACAGGCATTCAGTTTCCTGGACAGCGTCGTCGGTGATGGTAGCCTTGGGTACCACACCGCTGGTGCACTTGGCACTGGCGAGCGAGTATGGATTCTTGCAAAACTTCCTTCGGACATTCGACTCAAAGATTCCGAGGATGTGACCGAGAAGTTCTTGCTTTTGATCAATTCTCATGATGGAGGCTCGGCATTACGAGTCTTCTTTACGCCGATCCGAGTTGTTTGTGCAAACACGCTAGGTGCAGTGACCGACAGGTGCGTGGCACCTGTCGGTCGTTATTGGCATGTCAAAGCAGATATCTTTCAAATTGAACGAATCATTCCCTTCTATCCTTTCAGCCGAGATCGTGCAAAGCTTTCAATTCTCTTGAAACCACTAGCACTCTACCGACTCACCTTCGGTCAACCTCGTCAGGTAGAATTGGTCGATCATTTGCTCACCAATATCCCCGAATCTCGTATTGCTGCAATTCGTAGCAAACTGATGATCAATTTGAGCCCCATCCTTTATCAACGCCCACAGAACCGAGCCTAACTATCTAATGGCAATTCCAGATTTTCAAACCGTCATGCTTCCAGTCATGAAGACCTTGCAGAATGGGCAGCTTTGGACGATGAAAGACTTGACTGAACGACTAGCTGTCCATTTCAACTTGACCGATTCAGAGCGACATGAGTTGTTGCCAAGCGGTCAGCAGTCCATCTTCAGCAATCGAGTTGCGTGGGCAAAGTCACACATAAAGAACGCTGGGCTCATTGGAAACCCAAGCCGTGGCAAAGTGGTTATTTCCGACGCTGGGAAGCAAATGCTCCAGCAAAATCCAGGCATCATCAATTGCAAGTTGTTGAAGCAATTCCCTTCGTATTTGAAATTCATCGGTGCAGTTCCAACAGACGGTGAAGTTGCTAACAGTGTTGCTACTGTTGAAATCGAAATCGAAAACAGCAAGACTCCTCTGGAACTTATCGAGTCCTCATTCGAATCTCTTCGAAAAGCAGCCGCCGAAGAGTTGCTGACCAGACTGAAGACTTGTAGCCCAGCGTTTTTTGAGCGTGTGGTGGTCCTCCTTCTTCGTGCAATGGGTTATGGCGGAGTTACCGGTGAGGGCTCCGTGACTGGCAAAAGTGGTGACGGAGGCATTGACGGAATCATCAAGGAAGACAAACTCGGACTGGATGTTGTCTGCATCCAAGCAAAACGTTATGCAGATTCCACAGTAGGACGCCCTATCGTTCAGCAATTTGTTGGAAGCATGGACTTTGTTCAGGCAACCAAGGGAGTAATCCTAACGACTTCGCAGTTTAGCAAAGACGCTTACGATTTCGTCGGGAGAATTGTTGGGAAGAAGGTCGTCCTTATCGATGGGCAAAAGGTCGCTGATCTAATGCTTGAACACAATGTCGGCGTAACTCGCTCCAAGAACTACGAACTCAAAGAAGTCTCCAATGACTTCTTTGACGAGGACGAAGGTTGATTGAAAATACCATGATGAATACAGACATCCCCATCCGTGAACCCAACCAGATTCGGCAGTCTTGTGCCCAAAAGCTCCGTGCCGTGCAATTCAGCGATCACTTCCAAACGATCCTCGGATGCCTACTTGGTGAACGAGCCTGTCCGCCTGGAGATTGCGGTGGGGTCTGGGTCTATTTCGATTTCCTAGAAGCAATCAGAAATAAGAAGCAAGAGCAACACGAAGAGATGCTAAAATGGATCGGCGGACGGTTTGATTCTGAAGCCTTCGATCGGAAGCAAGTCACGAAAGAAATGAAGAATGGATCGCCGGATTGGAGGAAGATGAGTTAGCCATGCCAAAACGCAAACCCAACCTGGACGAAACCAAGCAGCAAACCGTCGATGAGATAGCCGGTTTAGTTGACGCTTTCTGTCGTGAGCAACTGAACGAAGAATATGCAGAACTCTGTCGTCGCCTGACTGAGAAACTCGCTCGTAAGCGACCGTCACCATTGGTCAGCGGTAAATCGAATACATGGGCTTGCGGAATCGTGCGCACGATTGGCTGGATCAATTTCCTAGACGACAAGACTCAGAAACCTCATATGAAATTGACAGCCATCGACAAGGCGTTCGGGGTCGGCGAAAGCACGGGACAGGGTAAGTCCATGCTGATCCGAAAGATGTTCAAGATCAGACAAATGGATCCGGAATGGTCAATTCGCAGCCGAGTGAAACAAAACCCAATGTCTTGGATGATTCAGATAAATGGTTTTCTGGTAGATGCTCGATTTTTGAAACGAGAGATTCAAGAAGAGGCACTGCGACAAGGACTGATCCCGTATATCCCGGCAGATCGGCAGTAAGGGGACCGAAATGGAAAACGGCGACTTAATGTGGTCCCAAAAGGGAGCCACGATGAGCGACAAATCTGCACGCCTGGAGTTGGGTCTAACTCAAGAGGAGATTATCGAAGCGATCCGGACTGGCAAACTACAATTTCGTGAGAGCAGCATGCACGGCAATCCGTGGTTTCGGTTGTTTCGACACGAAGTCGAATCGCTAGTACAGGAAAATGGCGGATTCGAACAGCTTCAGAAGAAGAAACTCCAGAAGGAGTTTTCCGATCTCAACAAGGAGGCCAGAAAAATCGCAACCCGCATGAAAGCCATCGAACGACGACGGGCTGAATTGATGAAGGAACTTGACGGATAGCTTGGAAGACGTGGAATAGGACGATAGCGAAATCAATACCGAAGTCACCCTTCACGGAACACCGGAGGATTGCCGTGCCGATGAGATGGTCTTCTACGCATGCGATAGCATGAAAAAAGCCCTTGGGCTTATCAAGAAAACCTGGGTTGATCGGTGGTATTATTGGGAGATTCAATCACAAGAGCTAAACAGCGTCGATTGGCCCGAACACGTTGGCTACTTTGGTCCACGAGGCGGGAAACTTGCCAAACTGATGTATGATAGGTGCGTCGAGTTATTCAAAAAGCAATTCGATTCGGAAAAGTTGACCAAGGAAATAAAGAAAGTGAAGTGACTGAAAGTAATTGAAACCATTAACTGTTGTTAGGAGTTCCGATATGCATCGTTGTTCTGTCTTTGTCGCCGCATTCACCGCAATGATAATGTTTGCTCCAATCGCTCACGGGGATGAAGCGGCAAGCGTCAAGGAGACGGTCGAGAAAGCAATCAAAGCCGTTGGTGGCAAAGACAAATTGCTGACCAACTTCCGTTGGAAAGAGAAGTACTTTATCGGAGCGAGTAATGATGGCGTTTTGCGAGAAGCTATGATTACGCCTCCCGATCACTGGTGGCAAGGAGAAACCGACATCGCCAAAGGGAATCCCGACCGGAGCGAAAAGACCTATCTGGTCTGGGTGTGGACGCTGGCACCGCTGATTGACGAGGGTTCCAAGTTGGCTCCGCTGCCTGAAATCAAGGTCAATGAAATGCCTTGTGCCGGGATTCGGCTATCTCGGAAAGATCGACCCGACATCGATCTGTACTTTGATAACACCACGGGCTTGCTGGCTCAAATAGACTGGCGAACATACCACATTCACTTCAGCGATTGGAAAGAAGTCGATGGCTTCAAATACCCATCGCAGGCTTTCGTTCGCAAGAAGGACGGGACGCTTCACCTGCGAACAGAGTTCTTGGAAATGGAACGTATCACAGCTACGCCAAAGACCGAGAAGTAGGGTCCATTAGCCCTTTCATCAAATCCCAAACGTAAAGAGACTGACCAATGGCAACTCTCATCACCAACATCAAATTCACCCAGCAGGCATTAAAGACATTGACCACACGAGCCAATGATTTGGTTAGCAGTTTTTTACGGGGATGATGGATGAGTGACACCGAAGTTGAAATCGTTGAAGGTGATCTAGTAGATCAAGACGTGGATGTGATCGTCAACGCTTGGAACCGCAACATTATTCCATGGTGGTTGCTTTTGCCTCAAGGCGTTTCTGGTTCGATCAAGAAACGAGCTGGCACTAAGCCGTTTAAGGAAGTAGCCAAGCTTGGCTCAATTCCACTTGGACACGCTGTTCTTACATCCGCAGGCAAGTTGCCATTCAAGGGCATCATTCATGTCGCTGGGATCAATATGCTTTGGAGAGCATCCGAACGGTCGATTCGGGATTCTGTGAAAAATGCCATGCTGCTTGCCCATGAAAAGGGCTTCAAGTCGATTGCTTTCCCCTTAATCGGGGCTGGGTCCGGTGGATTCAATCAGGAAAAAGCTAAAGCACTGATGCTCGATGAACTAAGCAAGCTCGCTTTTCCAATGACTGTGAAGGTCGTGGTGTTCAAGCGATCAACTGCGACGAAAAGTATCTGACTCGTTAAGTCTGAGATTTTGAAACAAAGCAGGAACTGAAGGATATTGAGTCGTTTTTAGTTTACGCCATCAATGTTTGCCCTAACAACGCCACAGTTTCCCCTCCAAACGCCACGGCAATCACACAGGGATCACACGGAATCGCCACTGCAATTACACAGGCTTGCCCCTGGCACATTAACAATAACATGTCCCGAAATTTCAGACATCGAGTAAAATCGAAAACGCTTCAAGTCGGCAGGATTTTGGGATCGTGGAATGGCAACAGAAACATACTTTCGTGCAGCGTTAGGACTCGTCATTTTGTTGACGATCTCCGTCACGGGGTTCCATCGCTTCAAGGCGGCTCAATCTGGAGAACAGATTTCTCGAAAGGACGAAGGATTGCTATTCGCCTTCGCACTTCGAATGACCGGACTTATTCTGTTTGTCGTCACCCTCGCCTATCTAGTCGCTCCTACATGGGTCCAATGGGCAATAATTACCATTCCACGCCCACTTCGTTGGATCGGGGCAATAACGGGCATCCTCGGTTCCATTTTGATGTACTGGACGCTTAGCAGTTTAGGAAGGAACTTAACAGACACCGTTGTGACTCGTACCAATGCAACACTTGTCACCGATGGTCCTTATTGCTGGGTAAGACATCCCTTTTACGTCACAACCGCATTGGTAATGGCTTCGGTGACATTGCTCACTGCGAACTGGCTAATAGGAATTTTGTGTCTCGTTGTACTTGCGATGCTCTCCATTCGAACTCCCAAGGAAGAACGAATGCTTGTGGAACGATTTGGACAATCTTACATCGACTACATGGCTTGCACTGGAAGGTTCATTCCAAGGATACCAAAGAAATGAAGAAGCAAGCAAAATCGGAAATCGTAGTGCCCTTACGAATCGTCCTGGTTGATCCACCAGCGGGAGTAGATTTCGGCATTCAAGAAGGCAAGGGCAACGACTACAAAACAATTCAGGTCCAAAAATCAAAAGCTAGTGACCTTCACTTTGAATGTAGGATCACTGTCAAAAACAACAGAGAAGATGGTCCACCAAACTTTGCCGGCAGCATCGTTCAAGGACCGCCAATGGGACGATTTATTTACATCGACATCGGCAAATCTGCTGGTCAGATCGATAGTTGCTGGCAACGTCGAATCAAGATTCCCTTGCTGGGAATTACTTGGGAAATGATAGACACGGTTGATGACAATCCAAAGCGAATACTGCAAGCCACGATTCCAGGAACTGGCAAAGATGGTGGTCCAAGCTGTGCTACAGTAAAGCCGATTGACGGATGGAAGGTCGTGTAGAATGGGAGAACCATATACCCATAAATTGGAAACAACCAAGTCTATGAAGCTAGCAACCTACAACATCCTCAAGGGTGGATCAAATCGGGTTCATTGGACCAAGATGATCGATGACCAAGGCGTTGACCTATTGTTGGTTCAAGAATCCTATCAACATGATGATCATCTTCCACCGCTACTGTATCCAGATTCTCGAAACCGGTCCGTTTGGAAGATGGTCGAGCAGAACGGCTGGGGCAGTGCCGTTTACTCCAGTGGTGGCACCCTAAAACAGATTTCTGTTCCTGGGTTCACTGGCTGGGTTGTTGGCGTAGAGATTCGTGGTGCGTCCTGGCAATCTTCTCAAATCAATGCAACGCTTGTCTTCAGTGTTCATGCACCTGTACTAAAAGGTAGCTACTCCAAGCCGGTCAACATGATTCTTGACGAAATTGGTCGGATTGCTCTTGGGCGTGAAATCATTATTGGTGGTGACTTCAATTTAACGGTGAGCCACTGGTCCGAATCTGAGCGACCAGTGAGCAAACGAGACTTAGCAATTCAAGCAAGGTTGGCAGACGAATTTGGTCTAATCAATTGTTGGCAGTCGGCGAATCCTAACATGCCTTTGCCGCAGACGCTTCGATGGACCAAGGATCGTACTATCCCATATCACTGCGATGGGTTGTTTGTTCCGAAGTCCTGGACCGATCGGCTTGAGTCGTGCGTCGTGCTGTCTGGCGACGACTGGAATCGGCTCAGCGACCATAACCCGGTTGTTGCTCAATTCCGCTAAGAGTCGATCCTGGCGCAAATGAACGATCCTGGGTTGGCGAAGCGTTTCGGATAAGTGGCGATCAATTGGCATTTTGCAAAGCAATTTCCATCAAAGCTCCATGATTCGCCACCAGCCAACTCTGGCTATCGGTCCCACCCTCTGCCCGATAAAATGCTCTTTTGACGACGATTTGCCTGTTCGGAGCTTTTTCCTTGGATCTACGACAACTTCAGACCCAATTCATCGAGCGAGTGGAAGCAGCAAGTGGTAAGCCAGTGATCCTGCAAAGCGATCCCAAGTTCGCCGGTCATGCAACCATCAAAATCGCCAACAAGGACCAGTCAGCCCATCTGCTTCTCTACAAGCCAGAGCAAGTGGAAGTTTTGCCGTACTTAGTTGCCTACGAGTGCGAGTTCGCACTTAGAACGATCCAAGCCCATCCATCTTCTCAATTTAATCTTGCGTCCAAGCCAAACATGCTCCAGGAAGTGCATGAATTGATGCAGCGGCACCACAAAGGGAAGGACGACATTCCGAGTCATGTGGTTCCGCAATTGGCCAAGCAGTTTGGCAATGGGCTTGGACTGCAACTGCGATCCATGCCTACCGCCATGCGAATTGACAAGTTACTTCACGATACCCATCCTGAACTCAAGGAGTTGCAGCACGAAAGCATTGATCGTCAGCTACAAGAAAACATGGGCGCACTAAGTCCACGAGCCAAAGAGCTTTCACCAGATGAGATCATAAGACCCAATGCGTCAATGAATGCTGCCTTCGCTAAGTTCTTTGCTGGACTTTGGAATGAACCGATGGTCTTTGCACCCTATGTTGCTGCTGGTTATGGAGAAGCGGCGAGTGCGTTACTTGCCTTTCATGAACAGGTTCCAGCAAGTTCGGATCATGACCGTGAACTAGTTGATGCTTGGGCTAAGTACACTGGCCTTGACCGTTGGTTTGAAACGGAAGGTCGGTAGATGTCGCAAGAATTCTCTTTCAAGCTCGACTTTGATGACTTCGACCGTTCACTTCTGGGCAATCCACCACCAGCAGTCGGCTCGGACGACTTTAAGTCCAATATTACTGACTTCTACGCCAAACAGTTTATCGGATTCGGTGGCAGAGCCAGGGTTGTCATTGATGATGCCAGCCAAGTGATCGAAGTCCTATGGACCAAGGACTCGAATTGGAAAGACCCGAAGCAAAAAGCACTCGATCTACTCAATGCCGGGAAAATCAAACAGTCACTACCCATACTAACAACGCTTTACCACAAAGACCCAAGCGACGTTGATACCTTGTACCGACTTGGATTGGCTTACAGCGAATTAGGACAATTTCAGCAAGCAACAGTGCTTCTAGAAAAAGCCGTCGAGTTAGCCCCCGATCACGCCCATGCGTTAGTTGGTCTTGGTGTTGCTGAAGTTGCAAGGGGTAATCTTCTAATCGGAGAAGAATGGCTTAGGGAAGCTCTTAAACTTGAACCCAGCAATAGATGGGCATTAAGAAATCTGGGCTGGGCATTGCTGAAGCAGCAGCGATTTGAAGAATCGCTCATCATGATTAGTCAATGCCTTGTTGTTGCACCCGATGACATTGCAATGATGATTGCCTACGGCGACTGCCTCGTAGAGCTTGGTCGAAGCAATGAATCCGAAGTCCACTACCGAAATGCAGTAAAGATTGGTGGTCCTGAGCATCTCGTCGATCTAGCAAAAGCACGGCTGACCAAGAAATCAGAACAAACCTTGCGATCATCCGGCGAAATTCGACCTGATGTAGTTCATTACATGAAAGATGCTCTGGATCGCTTCAAGTCGATGGACGTGCCTCAGATTCAGAATCTTGCACTTGAGCTTACACTGCTTGGCAACAATGGACTGAACATCAACGACCCAGCCAAGAAGTACCAGATCAAAACATGGACCGGAGAGTATACTGGCTTGCATTTGATCTCCATCATGTTTGCAGCATTTCAACAGTTTGCACCCGATACCGATATCGGGATCGACTTGAGTAAAGAGTATCAATTGGCATCGGATCAAGGATGAATTGGTTCGAACGCTTCGATAAGCGACTCAAAATGAACTAGTAACGCCTTTCCTGATGCGCTGGTAGAATGAAGATTAAGAACGACTTACGAACCTGTTTAACAATGTCCGATTTTGTTGCGGTGGCGATTCGCTGGAGGTATAGACGATGGCATCTGCAAAGCAGTCGGTTTTCATTCCTTCGATCAATTCCAAGACGTGGTTGTTAATGACTAACAGGATACAAAGCACCTGCTTACGAGACTATTCGCTTTCGAAAACTTCTGAAGACAGAACGTTTAGCCTAAAGGAGCTAAACGATTTGCTTAGAAGAAAAGATTCATACAGTGAGCGACTACCGTCGTTCACCAGAGTCCCATTCAATGACTTCCTCTTTTGGAGGGAACAAATCGAATTTCGCAACCAAGAATCTGGGTTCTCAGGCACGGTTGAGGTGACACGACTGCAAGAGAAGTTTAAGAGTGAATGGGAAAAAGCGATTCTTATGAAAAATGTCGACGCCTTGAAGTCCTTAATCCAACGTTGGGTTGAAAGACTTTCTTGTGTGAAAGATAAAGTGCAGTTTAATCATTGGGATGATGATTCCGCAGAAACAAAATTTTCGTTGCACAAGGGGATAGGCTGGACATCGCATCTGCTTGAAGTGTCAAGGAAAGATGGTCGGCAACAAGTGATATCTACTGGAAACGATATGACCGACTTTAGCCTAGCGGCAATGGAAATCGGCTTTGGTATTTCATCGAAGAGCAACTTGATTCAGCAAGGTGAAACGGACTTCATCAAGCCAGACGGACTAGGGATTCGTAGAGACGGATGCTTTACTGTGATTGAGGTTAAAGGACCACAAGATGAACGAGATTTACGAGGCCCTATCTTGCAAGCAGCATGTGGTGCAGCAGCAGTTGTGGCGAAAGCAAAAATGATATGTAAAATTGCGAAGGCTCAAGGGAAGTTGCGACCTGCTTTCAAAAAGGTAAATATCCCAAAAAACGAACCCAGTATTGGCATCCATGTGTTGACATCGAAACACAAAAAAAGTGGAAAAGTAGAAAGTTGGTCTTCGGAGATCGAGGGATTTTGCAAGGTGCTGTTGGGAGCGTTTTCCAACTTGAAGTACATAGCAGTATCTTATGTTGAACCAGAAAAAACAAAGGGTTTTAGTGAAATCAAGGTGGATCATCTTGTTGAGCGTTGATTCACATTTACTTTAGCAGCCTAGTCACCGATAAAAATCGATCCATTCCAACTTAAACGACCTTGGATTGCCGTCAAAGAACTTCTGAGGTAACTGCATCTCAAAGTAGCCATCCTTCAATGGAAACGCTTTTGCGGGCTTACCATCGCTGTCCATCATCCTAATCTCCATCCAATACGGACCATTGGAGTCCAACGGAGAGTCTTCTTTGCCGTCTTTCCAAAGTCGAACATCGCCATTCTGACTGGACACAGATGCTTCGAGATTGAGCATCTGGGTTGACGCCTTGAAGTTCTCAAGTCCCTTCAATCGTAGTTGTATCACCACCTTATCCGGCCACCGCTCTGTGATCCGCTCAATGGTCGCACTACTGATGCCAACTGGGCTGCGAATATCGAACACAACCTTATCGTTTTCGAACTTTACTTCTACTCGATCATCAGTTCGCTTGGTTGTGATCTTGAATGGTGGCGAATCTTCGGCGTAGGTCGAGCCAATGAATACCATCGAGCTTTCAGGGGTCAGACCCATCGAGCTTTCAGGGGTCGAGCTTTCAGGGGTCAGACCCTGTTTTCGGTTTACAGGACTTTGACAAGCAGTTATGAATGGACCGACAGGTGCTTGGCACTTGTCGGTCGGCACTTGTCGGTCGTGCTTCGCGAATGGATTCACGACAACCACGGTCTTACCTGTCGGTTGCAAGTTTGGGGGAACCAGTTGCCGTGGATGTCTCAGGTCAGGATAGGTTTGCACAGGTGCGGTTGAGGTGTGTCAATATGGATTGTTTGGATCGGTCATTGATAGGATCGGCAGCCATTCTTGATGATGCCCG
>Ga0163144_10008707_pt1 | contig 21926 bp, 19 predicted proteins | sample OliLak19BULKMAT1_FD_123175 | JGI IMG/M metagenome (GOLD analysis project Ga0163144, IMG submission 123175) | Freshwater microbial mat bacterial communities from Lake Vanda, McMurdo Dry Valleys, Antarctica - Oligotrophic Lake LV.19.BULKMAT1 | ecosystem: Environmental > Aquatic > Freshwater >... | reverse complement strand
CGGCAGGCGTTGTCGGCGCGGCGGCTGCGGTTGCGGGGTCCGGAGCAGGGTTTTGGGCCGCGTTGGGCTCTTTCTTGCCGCAGGCGGCGAGGCACAGGGCCCCTGCGAGAACCGGAACCGATGCCCACTTGGCGATAGCGTTCATAGACGGATGCTCCGAGGGATTACTGGGCTCCGCCACGGGGATGATCGGGCTGGTTCCAGAATTCGTTCGGAGCGGGGTTCACGCCGCGGCCGCGCTGGCCGACCGGTCCGGCCAGCTTGTAGTATTTCACGAACTTGATGCTCTGGGAGCTTCCGTCCATCACGCCGATGCTGGCGCCGCCGCCGGTGTCGACGGAGGAGTTCAAGGTGCCGCGGCCGATGTGGCGTTGGGAAATGCCCTCGTCAGGATAGCTGGAAGAGTCGTTGAACCAGAACGGGGTCATCTCGTCCGCTTCCCACATGAGGACGGCGGAGGGCTTGAACGAGGTGATCTTGTGGGTCCGGCCCTTCTTGCCCTGGGCGCCTGTGCTGAAACTGGTCAAGGAACCGTTCATGACGTAGCTGCTGATAAGCACTTCACGCTGCAGCCAGAGGGCCTTCTTGGAACCGTTTTGCTCCACGTAGTCCTTCGGGCAGACGAGGATCTTGGTGTCCTTGTAGTAGGGGTTCAGCTGGCCGGTCTTGGCCATGTCGGTCTGCGCCTTGACGACCTGACCGATGAGGATGGGGTTCACGCCGGACGGCGACTGCCAGAAATACTTCTTTTGGGTCTCCGGACGAACGAGCCAGGAATCCACGCCCATGCCCCACCCGGGAGCGGGCAGGCTCTCCGCGTTGTCGGCCGTATACATCATGGTCGCGAGGAGGATCTGCTTCTGGTTGTTCAGATCGACGGTCAACTGCGTGCGTTCCTTGGCCTTGCTCAGGGCGGGAAGCAGCATGCCCGCGAGGATCGCGATGATGGCGATGACGACAAGCAGTTCGATGAGGGTGAATCCGCGATGGAGGAGTCGGGTATGGATGGATTTCATAAGTCGGGTTGGACTGGTGGAACCGGGTGTAGATGCAGTTGATTCTCGGATCATCGTGCTGTCAACGGATCGCTTGATGTGCGCTTAGACGCACAGGCGGCGCTGATGTTTATACGTTTGCGTATCAATGTTGTTTCCGATTTGAGGCCCACTGAACGAGTCCGGGCTGACCGTTGACGGCCAATGCGCATCGGTGCCCTCTGGTGCTTGATCTTTCGCCGGTCGCCCTGTCATTGGAGCTGGATGCAGCCCGTCACCGCCCGAGTCCGATGGTATCGCATTCTCTACGTGCAGGTGCTGGTCGCGGTCGTGGTGGGGGTGTTGATCGGCCATTTCTATCCCGACACGGGCAAACAGCTGAAGCCGCTCGGCGACGCCTTCATCAAGCTGGTGAAGATGGTCATCGCCCCGATCATCTTCTGCACGGTGGTCCATGGCATCGCCTCGATGTCCGACATGAAACGCCTCGGGAGGGTCGGGGCGAAAACGATCTTCTACTTCGAGGTCGTCTCCACCCTGGCCCTCATCATCGGACTCGTCGTCGTCAACGTCCTGCGTCCCGGCGACGGCTTCAACATCGACCCGAAGTCGCTCGACACCCGGTCGCTGGAAACGGGGAAAGACCTCGCCACCCGCGCCCAGTCGCTGAGCACCGTCGACTTCCTGCTGAACATCATTCCCAACAGTTTCTTCGACGCGTTTGCCAAGGGCGACCTGCTTCAGGTTCTCCTGGTCTCCGTGCTGACCGCCTTCGCCTTGAATGCGCTCGGCGAACGCGGCCGCCCGATCCTCCATACGATCGACGTCATCGCGCAGCTCTTCTTCGGGATCATGAGCCGGATCGTGAAGGTAGCGCCGCTCGGCGCGCTCGGCGCGATGGCCTTCACCGTCGGCAGCTTCGGCATCGGGTCGTTGACCAAGCTCGGCTCGCTGATGCTGGCGTTCTATCTGACGGCCGGGCTGTTCGTGGTGGTCGTCCTCGGATTGATCGCTCGGATGGCGGGCTTCTCGATCTTCCGATTCCTCGGCTTCATCAAGGAGGAGCTGCTGCTGGTGTTGGGAACCAGTTCCAGCGAGACCGCGTTGCCTGGAATGATCCAGAAGATGAAGCGGCTCGGCTGCGCGCCGGGAACCGTCGGACTCGTCATCCCGACCGGTTATAGCTTCAACCTCGACGGCACCAACATCTACATGACCATGGGAGCGGTCTTCCTGGCGCAGGCGACGAATACACCCCTCGATCTTACGGCGCAGATCTCCCTGTTGATCGTTGCCATGCTCAGTTCCAAGGGCGCCAGCGGCGTGACCGGTGCGGGCTTCGTGGCCTTGGCCGCGACTTTGGCCGTCGTGCCGTCGATCCCGATCGAAAGCCTCGCCCTCCTGGTGGGCATCGACCGTTTCATGAGCGAAGGCCGCGCGATCACCAACCTCATCGGCAACGGCGTCGCCACCGTCGTGATCAGCCGGTGGGAGAACGAAGTGTCGGCCGAGACGATAAGGGAACGGCTTGCTCACGGGCGCTCCGACGAAACCACCGCGTGAGGCGGGACGTTATCCGACCAACGACACAAGGCTGATGAACACGGCCGTCGCGATCGCCGCCGCGACGTCGTCCACCACCACGCCCCAGCCGTTGGGAAAATCCTGCAACTGCCGGATCGGTGGGGGTTTCACGATGTCGAAGAACCGGAAGACGACGAACACCGCGACCCACAAAACCCACGGAAACTGGGCCAGGGGCGCTACATGAAACAACACGGCGCCCGTGAAACACCACGGCACCGCCACGATCTCGTCGAGCACCACGCTGCCGGGATCTTCTTTGCCGAGAAGTTTTTCCGCCTTGGCGCAGACGGGCACCGCCAGAAGGGTTGTCACCACCACCACCGCCGCCCAGGCCCATGGCTGAAGCAGCCAAACCAGCAGCGCGTGCCAGGCAAGTCCGACGAAGGTTCCCCAAGTTCCCGGTCCCGGCTTTAGGCGGCCCGAGCCGAATCCCTCGGCGACGAAAAGCGCCAGCCGATCTCGGAAATTCATATCGACCCCAAAAGAACGCCGAGCCTCCGGCTTGCTTTGATTTTTGGCCTTTGCCCTTCGGGTTTCGCGGTCACATGTCCTCCAGATACAGCGCCCGGTTTCGCCACAGATAGATCACGCCGGACATGGCCGTCAGCAGCACGGTCAGCCACAGCGCGGCCAGCGCGAACGCCGCCGTCCATGGGGCGAAGAAGCCCTTCAGCACCGGCCACCATTCGACATGGGCGTCCAGCACCAGCAGCGCGAGGATGGCCGCGATCTGGGAGATGGTCTTGTGTTTACCGTAACGCTCCGCCGAAAGGACGATGTTCTTCGACGCGGCCAGCAGGCGCAGCCCGGTGATCGCGAGTTCGCGCGTCACTATGATCACGACCATCCACGCCTCGACCTTCGGACGGAAGCCGTAGCCGCCGAGTTCGAACACCGCCGCAGGCGGCAGGATCATGTGGCGTTCGACGAGGGCGATGAAGGCCGCGCACGTCATCACCTTGTCCGCCAGCGGATCCATCAATGCGCCGAAGTTCGTGATCAGTCCGCGCGATCGGGCGATCTTGCCGTCGAAGTAGTCGGTCAAGCCGGCGATTCCGAAAAAGATCAGGGCCAACGTGTCGTTGACCGGCGAACGGGAGAACATGGCCCACAGGAACGCCGCCGTGAAAAAAAAGCGGGAGACGGTCAGCTTGTTGGGCAGGTTCATTCTGAGAAAATGCGTGTCGGGGTCTTAACTCCAAACGGCTGGCCGGAGCAACAACGGCCTTGGTGCCTATTCCCCATCAGCAACGTCGGATCAGCTTCTTCTCCAGCCAATCCTCTGTGGCGCGAAGAATTCTCTGCGGGACAAGGATGGTCATGTGGCCATGGGGTTCGATGCGCCTTTCCGGCCGGCCCCACGCCTGCCAAAGGGCTTCCAGGCTGTCCGCCGGGATGAATTGGTCGTGCGCCCCCACATAGAGGAGCATGCGGTCGAGCGGCACGAGCGGCGCGTGGCTGGCGAGGTTGAGCGCCGAGATGTCGAGCGGTTCGCGCCGCAGGCTTTCCCGGACCGAACGGCAGAAGCCGACGTTCTCGACCGTGGCGCGGATGTCGCACATGGGCGTGCCGATCACGAGCGAGTCGATCCGCGGGTCGTGGCAGGCGAGCAATCCCGCCAGCCATCCGCCCAGCGAATAACCCCAGAGCCCGATGCGCGTGCATCCAGCCTTCTCCAGGAAACCGAACAGCGCCCGGTGTTCCGCCAACGCCTGATGCGTGGCCCCGATCATCGCGGCGAGGTCGGCGGAGATGAAATCCCGGATGGCGGGCGGCGCCTCGGGCCGGCGATGCATGTGATACGGCAGCTCCAGCATCACGCAGTGCAACCCGCGGGCGTTCAACTCCCGCGCGACCGTCGGTTGTCGGAGGTGATAGCCGACCTCGTCGTTCCAACCGTGGACGAGCACCACAACCGGCCGCGCTGCCAGTCTGGATCCGGCTCTGAACAATCGCCCGTGCACCGTCCGGTTCACCGCTTCTGCCGCCGACACGGGGCAAGGGAAGGTGAAGTCCACTGCAGAGCTGAAGACAAGTTCCGCCGCAGCGACGTCGGGCGTGAAGAAGTCCGGCCGATCCAGAAGTGCCCGCGCTTCGCCGGATCGCGGAGGACGCGGGCCCGACTCGGCGTGCATCAACTCCGCGAGCGCGAGCGTGAACCGGTCGGCAGCCTTGGCGAGGAATTCGTTCACAACACGGCCCGCTTCAAACGGCGATGGGCGCCTTGATGGCCGGATGAGGATCGTAGCCGACCAGCTCGAAGTCCTCGTAGACGAAGTCATCAATATCTGTCCGCGCCGGATTGATCTTCATCGTTGGAAGCGGGCGAAGTTCACGACTGAGCTGCAGTTTCGCCTGTTCCACGTGGTTCGCGTAGAGGTGCAGGTCGCCGAAGGTGTGGACGAAGTCGCCGGGCTTCAGGCCGCAGACCTGCGCGACCATCATCGTGAGCAGGGCGTAGCTGGCGATGTTGAAGGGCACGCCGAGGAAGATGTCGGCGCTGCGCTGGTAGAGCTGGCAGCTGAGTTCGCCGTCATCGACGTAGAACTGGAAGAGCGCGTGGCACGGCGGCAGGGCCATCGAGTCCACCTCGCCGGCGTTCCAAGCGCTGACGATGTGGCGGCGGCTGTGGGGATTTTTTTTGATCGCGGCGATGACGGAGTCGATTTGGTTGATCGAGCGGCCGTCGGACGTGCGCCAATCGCACCACTGCGCTCCATAGACTCGGCCGAGATTTCCGTCCTTGTCGGCCCACTCGTTCCAGATGGTCACGCCGCGTTCTTGCAGCCAACGGACGTTGGTCTCGCCGCGCAGGAACCAGAGGAGCTCGTAGATGATGGACTTGAGGTGGACCTTCTTCGTCGTGACGAGCGGGAAGCCGTCGCCCAGGCGGAAACGCGCCTGTGCACCGAAGACGGAATGGGTGCCGACACCGGTGCGGTCCTGGCGGAATTTGCCCTTGTCCAACACGAGGCGGAGAAGGTCGTGATACTGCTGCATGCGTGGAGAGGTTACGGGGCCGCCGCCGCGTTTCACGAAAAACTTCCGGCTGGGGAGATCTGCTTTGCTGGCCCGGGGCCGCTTCATCCCGAAGCGTGCCGCGAAGACGGGCTATTTTTTCAGGACCCAGCCGCCGAGCTTCTCGGCGATGGCCTTTGCCAGGACTTCGTGGCCTTTCTCGTGGACATGCGCGCCGTCGGCGTAGAGGGGGGCGAAGTCGATGGCGGAGAAAAATTCCTTCATAGATAGAACGAGGACGTCGGGCGCGGCCACGACCATGGCCAGTTCATCCAGGCCATGGTCGTCCAGCACGGGTTTGCCGGAAGAGTCCATCTCCGAGCGCGCCTGCGTCACCACGAGCAGCTTCACACCGGCACGGCGGCATTCGGCGATGTCCTTCGCCAGGTTTTCCCGCACGCGCTCCTGCCACTCGCGCACCTTCTTTTCATCGACGGACGCGGCCAATTCGGCGTCGGCGTCGTTCACGCCGGCCTGCGAACGGATCTTCTCCGGAAGCCATTCCCAGAAGACGCGTTCGGTTTTCATCTCATGGAGACGGCGGAGCGCCAGGCTCTTCATGGGCCAGTTCTTCGGATGCCAGCCGGCAAATTCCTGGGCCCGTCGCCACTCCCGTTCATCCTCGTATTCGTTGGAGTTGTTCAAGTGCAGGATCACCAGACTCGGCTGGTAGTGGAGCGCCTGTCGCAGGACGATGTTTCCCCGGCGTGTGCCGTCGCCCGCGACACCGAGGTTCCATGCTTCGGCCTGCACTCCCTGCTGCTTGAGGATCTCGCGGAGTTTCCCGGAATAGGCGGCCTCGGTTCCGCGCCCTCGCGGCACGGAATCACCCACGACCATGAAGCGGAAAACGCCGTCGGGCCGCTTCTGGTCGAAGTGCTGCGGGAAGAACCGCCGCCCTCCTGCGCGCACCAGGTCGATGGAACCGTCGGAATTCTCCTGGAAGCCGGCCGTGGGATGGTATCCGTAGTCGAAGCGCCCGGCCATGCCTCGCGCGAAGAAGACGCGCACCACCAGTTCCGCGCCGCAGAACAACGCGAGGACGAGCAGGAAGGATTTGGTGACGACGCGGCGCATCAGAATTGGAAGTAGATGAACTCGACGTCCGCCCTCGCGCCTGTGGCGACGGCCACCAGCATCAACGCATACGCCACGCCGCGCGCGGCCCAGGGGAGGTCGAGCAGTTCGACCTCGTCGCGCCGACGCCAGGTGGCGGCCTGCAGCAACAGCAGCGGCACGACGTGGAGCAGGAGCCAGCAGAATGGTTTCACCCAGCCCAAGGCACCTGCGACTTGCCAGTGTCCGAAAGCAGCGAACCAGTGTGTCAGCTCGGCGAGATCATGGCAGCGGAAGAGCGCCCAGCCCAGGAGCGTGAAGGCGAACATCGTCGTCGTGGCAAGCGTGGCTCCCCAGGCTCCGCGAGACTGCTCCAGATTCCGCAGCGACGGCGTGATTCTGTAGAGGATGAGCAACGCCCCGTGGAACGCACCCCAGAGGACGAACGTCCACGACGCGCCGTGCCACAGGCCCGCGAGCAGCATCGTGATCCAGAGGTTGAAGAGCGTGCGCACGGGGCCGGCGCGGTTTCCGCCGAGCGGGATGTAGACGTAGTCGCGGAACCACGCGGAAAGCGTGATGTGCCAGCGCTGCCAGAATTCCGACGGCCCGCGCGAGAAGTAGGGGAAGAGGAAGTTGTGGTTGAGATGGATGCCGAGCAACCGCGCCGAACCACGGGCGAGGTCGGTGTAGCCCGAGAAGTCGCCGTAGATCTGGAAGGCGAACGCCGTCACGCCCAGCACGGCCCACGGGGCGTTGAGCGGCGTGTCGGAGGCGAAGGCGTAGTTGGCCAGGAGCGCGCAGTTGTCGGCCACGAAGACTTTCTTGAACAGGCCGATGAGCAGCAGGCGCAGGCCGCGATGGAGATGCTCCACGTTCCACGCCGCCGCCTTCTCGAACTGCGGCAGCAGGTCGTTGGGCCGTTCAATGGGGCCGGCTACGAGCTGCGGGAAGAACGAGAGATATGCCGCGAACGTCACGAGATCGCGCGCGGGCCGCGCTTTGCCGCGATGGATGTCCACCGCGTAGGCGATGGACTGGAAGGTGTAGAACGAGATCGCGACGGGAAGCACGATGTGCGGGAGCGTCCAGTGCGTCTGCCAGCCGAGCCCGGCCAGCAGCGTCACGGCGGAGTCGGCGAAGAAGTTGAAGTATTTGAAAAAGCCAAGAACGCCGAGGTTGGTCAGGATGCTCAGGAGCAGGAACGCGCCCTTCTGCCGTTCCCCCGGCATTCGCCACAGAGCCAGGTAGAGCAGGGTGAACACGACGGGGAACGCCGCCGCCACGCCGAGGATCCAGCCATCAACGTGCGCGCCCTCCGGAAAGCAGAGCGTGCAGAGCCCCAGCCACGCCGCCGGCAGGCACGAGCTCAAAACCACTTGGCCGGTCGGCCTCCGCTCACCCGCAATGGCCAGGCCGCAGTAGAAATCGATCGCCGTCGAAGTCAGCAACAGCGCGAGGAAACGCACGTCCCACGCGCCGTAAAAGAAGTAGCTCGCCCCCAGCACCAGCCAGATGCGTCCGCGCCACGGAAGCCGCCAGTAGAGCGTGAACACGCCCATGAGCAGCAGGGCGTATTGCCACGAGATGAAGGACATCGCGGGCGTTGTCTATCGGCTGCGCCGCGCGGGGTCGAGAGCGGGTTTTGAACGGGATATCGGAAACAATTTGGTCGCCACGGTCCAATCTAGAAGAGGGTAAAAACGGATGGAAGCGAACAAGGGGGGCTCCCGGCCAGCCGAGGGCGTGCCCGCAGTCAGATGTCGGATGCTCTTCCGATTCCGACTGTTGCCAGCGTTGCCCGCTTGTCAGGCCTCTTGGCTCAACTGCGGGCGGGGCCGGGACAAGTAACTCCGGGTCGTCCTCCAGATCATGGCGAGTGAGATCAGGAACACGAACGCCCCCAAGAGAACCGACGAGACTCCTGAACCGGATCCGATGATCGCGATGAACAATCCACCCATTCCAAGGACGCCAAAGATGAGCCAAACGCCCAGAACCACGACCAAGTTTTTCGGCTTCTCAGCCGCCTGGCGAAATACATGCCCTTCGGCGAACAAATGCTCGAACGGCCCGGAAGCCGCGTAGGAAGTCATCGGTGCGCCGCACTTGGCGCAGAAGTTCGCCGTGGGCTCGTTGGGTGCGAGACAACCCAGGCACAAGGGGCTTTCCTCTGGGGCCGCCGTGTTTTCCGAGCTTCTTTCTGGTTCGGTTTTCATGGTGGTCGGCGATTCCTTTACGTCCGCATTGACCCGGTTTGATCAGGCCTTCCGTGAATCCCTGGCGGGAGGAAGTGGTGCAGCCGACAGGGGTCGAACCTGTAACCATCTGATCCGAAGTCAGAAGCTCTATCCAGTTGAGCTACGGCTGCACAAGAGAGGGAGAATCCGCCGGTTGGAGCATTTGGCAAACCTTTCGTGCCGCTGGGCTCCGGGCTTCGCCGTTCATTTCGCTGTGAAGTTCCGAACTCCCGGTGTCGTCTGCCGTTGATGCTTTCCAGATTCCTCCTGCCCGTGGTCGGCGCAGTCGTTGCCTTGGTCCTGCCATTGGCTGCGGCTGAAACGACTTTCCCGGCCGTCGCTCCACCCGAGGCTCCGGCGGCTCTGGGCGCGAATCTCCAACGCAGTCTCCGGCTGATGGCCGCAAGCACGCCGACCCGGCGAAACACCGTCCGCGTGCTCTTCTACGGCCAGTCCATCACCGAACAGGCCTGGTGGAAGACGGTGGCGAACCACCTGCGAACGACGTTCCCCAATGCGGACCTCGTCATCGAGAACCGTGCCATCGGCGGGCATTCCTCCCAGCTTCTCGTGAAGACCGCCGAAGCCGATCTCTACGACTTCCAGCCCGATCTCGTGATCTTCCACGTCTACGGCTCCCACATCGACTACGAGTCCATCATCCGCCGCATCCGCGAACGGACGGTCGCCGAAATCCTGATGGCGACCGACCACGTCACGAGGGACGACGCGCTCGTCGAGGAAACCGATCCGACGAAGCTGACGCCGAAATCCTGGGACGCTTGGATGAACCACTCGTTCCTTCCGGCCACGGCCAAGAAATACGGCGCCGAGCTGGCCGACATGCACGATCGTTGGAAGGACTATTTGCGTTCCAACAACCTGAAGGCCTCGCAACTCCTCAAGGACAGCGTCCATCTGAACGCCCACGGCGAGTTCGTCATGGCCGAAGTTCTCAAGTGGTATCTGCGGCCTGAACTCCTGAGAAAGAATGCGGCGGCGGATGACCGGGTGAAGGAGTTGGTCGTCGGCCGCGACGTGACGCTCCAAGGCGACAGGCTGCTGCTGGAGTTCGACGGCAACCGCGTCGATGCCGAGGCCACGGGCCCGGCTGGTCCCATTGCCATCCGCATCGATGGGAAGAAACCGGCGGAGCATCCGGAGCTGTTCCGGTTCACTCGCACGTCGGCCTATCCTCAGTCGAACTGGCCGGGCCTGCTCCGTGTTCAGCATGGCACGGCGGCGGCGGTGCCCGAAACGTGGACCGCGACGATCCGCTCGATGAGCGATGACCTGAAGCAGTTCGAATTCGACCTCGTGGGATCGATCACCGGAGCCGACGGCTCCGGTTCTGCCACCGACCGATTCACCTCCAAGTCGGGTCGCATCGTCATCGAACCCGACGACTGGAACCTGGCCTACGGGCGCAAGGTGTTTAAGCGCGCCCTGCCGGAAGGCTTCACCGTCACGTGGAAGGCAGAGCCGAGGTTCGTAGAAACTTTCGCTGCTGGAACCGCGCCCCAGCGCCTTTTCTACGGCGTGCCCAATGGCCGTCATACCCTTGAGCTCAGCGGGGAAGCCGTCCTCCGGATCAAGAAACTCACCGTCTACCGGCCTCCGTTGCGCTGACGGTCAGCGCTGGGGGAATCCCCGAAAGAACACGGCGCGCGGAGAGTCTAGCCCGTCAGGATGACGGGTTCCTGGATGGCCAGGCTCCTTACCACGACAACTTCGTCACTGGGCGGGAGCCGTCTCCCGGTCATCGGAGCGGCGCGGATCGAACCACCACGCCGCGAGCACCGGCAGCACGAGGAGGTTCAACACGGTCGAGGTTACCAAGCCGCCGAGAATGACAACGGCCATCGGCCCTTCGATTTCGCGGCCGGCTTCGCCGCTGCCCAAAGCCAGCGGGAGCAGCCCCAACGCCGTGACCAGCGCGGTGATCAGGATCGGCACCAAACGTTCGCCAGCCCCAAGGATGGCGGTGGCGGCGTTCCACTCGCGGCCTTCCACCTTCACCAGATGTTCGTAGTGCGAGAGCAGCATGATGGAATTGCGCGTGGTGATGCCGAACAAAGTCACGAAGCCCACGAGCGATCCCATCGTCAGCCCGCCCTCGCCCGGATCGCCGAACACGCCGGACAGGTAAACGGCCAGCACGCCACCAACGAGGGCGAACGGGAGGTTGAGCAGGAGCAGGAGCAGATTGCGCCAGTTGCCCAAGACGACGATCAGGAGCAGGAGAATGCCCGTGCCGGCGATGGCCGAATGCAGAAGGAGCTGTTGCGTGGCCTGGCGTTGGGCGTCGGCCGCGCCGCCGAATTCCAGATACATTCCCTGTGGCAGCTTGAGTTTCGCCGCGACGGTTTCGCGGGCCTCGGCCACGAACGACGTGACGTCGCGGGCACCGGGATTGCAGGTCACGGTCTGACGGCGGCGTGCGCCTTCGTGCAGGATCGAGAAGCGTCCGCTCGTGCGATAGACGTCCGCCAGTTCGCGCAACGGCACACTCAGGCCCGCTGGATTTCTGAGAAGAAGCTTCTCCACTCCTTCGGGATCGCGGCGGCTGTTCTCATCCAGAATCACCGCCACATCCGACACCTGGCTCTCGCGATAGACCTGCGCCACGACCACGCCCTGATACGCGGCCTGGATGGCGTCGAGCACCTCGACCGGCCGGAAGCCCAGCATGGTGAGCCGTTCGCTCCGCAGCCGCACGGCCATGCGCGGCGCGCCGGGCGGAGACTTCACCTGGACGTCTTCCGCCTTGAGATCGGATTTCAAGACGCCCGCCAATTCCGCCGCCTTGGCGTCGAGCGCGTCGAGATCCTCGCCGAACAGGTTGACGACCACGGGCGCGGTTTCGCCGCTGATGCTTTCGCCGATGCGGTCGCCGAGGAAGGTCATCACCTCGAACTGGATGCCCGGCACCTTTTCGAGGAGCGTCCGGATTTCCTTTTCCACCTGCTCCTCTTCTTCGCCCGAGAGCGGCTTGAGATCGACGTGGAATTCGCTGCGGTGCGGTCCCCAGGGATCTTCGCCCTGCTCGGCGCGGCCCACCTGCTGCTCGACGGTGGCGATATGCGGATTGTCGAGGAGCGCCTTGGAAACCTGCTTGCCTATGCGCAGCATTTCACCGAGCGACGCACCGGGTGCGGTCGAGACTTGGAGAACGAAATGGCCTTCGCGGAAGGCGGGCAGGAACTGCTTCCCGATGAACGGCAGCCGGATCATCGCCAGAACACACAGCACCACGACGACGCCAACGACCGGCACCGGATACCGCGCCACGCCCCCGAGGACGCGCTCGTAGATCCGGCGCAGGAACGATTGCAGGCGCGGCGGCGTTTCCTTGCCAGCGCCCCTGGCGAAGAAGAGGTAGGTCAACGCCGGCGTGAGCGTCAGTGCCACAGCCAGCGAGACCATGATCGCGAGGATGTAGCTGAGGGCGAGCGGCGCGAAGAAGCTCCCCTGCAAACCGGTCAAGGTCAGCACCGGCAGGAAGACCAGCGCCACGATGAAGGTGGCATAGACGACGGCGGTGCGGACTTCAAGCGAGGCGTCGAGGATGACGCGGAAGACGGGACGCGGAACGGCCAGCAAGTGGTTTTCACGGAGACGGCGCAGGATATTTTCCACGTCGATGATCGCGTCGTCCACCACCTCGCCGATGGCGATGGCCAGGCCGCCGAGCGTGATGGTGTTGAGCGTCACTCCGAAGCGGTCCAGGACGATGATCGCCCCGAGCAGAGAGAGCGGAATGGCCGTCAGTGAGATGAACGCCGTGCGGAAATTGCCGAGGAAAAGGAAGAGCACGACGGCCACCAGCACCGCGCCCAGCAGCAGTGAATGGCGGATGTTCTTGAGCGACGCCTCGATGAACGAGGCGGGCCGGTGCAGTCGTGGATACAGCGTGATGCCGGCTCCAGCCAGGACGGGCTTCATCTCTTCCAACGCCGCTTCCAACCCGGCCGTCACTTCCATCGTGTTCGCCCCATACTGGCTCGACATGGTCAGCAGCACGCCCGCGCTTCCCAGGACGAGCGTGTCGCCGAACTTCGGCTCCGCTCCCTCCGCGACGGTGGCCACGTCCTTGAGCCGGATGGGCAGTCCATTGGTGGTGGTGGTGACGACCACCTCGGCCAGCGCAGCCGGTGTGAGCGACTGGCCTTCGGTCTGGATGATGATGCGTTGGTTCTCCGTCTCGACGAAGCCCGCGCCGCGCACACCACCGGCCAGACGCGCCGCCGCCAGCACGTCGTTCAAGGCGAGGTTGTGTCGGAGCAGACGTTCGGGATGCACCTGCACCTGGAGTTGCCGCACGTCGCCGCCGAACGCGCTGCACTTGGCCACACCGGGCACGGCCAGCAGACGCGGCTTCAATGTCCAGTCCGCGAAGGTCCGCAGCTCCATCGGCGAAAGCTTGTCGCTGACGAGGCCGATCTTGAGGAGGTCCATCGTGGCGGAGGTGAGCGGCGACATCTTGGGCGCCTTCACTCCGGCGGGCAGCAGGCCGGCAGTCTCGCCGAGCTTTTCCGCGAGCAACTGCCGCGCGGGCAGGATCGCGGTGCCTTCCTTGAAAACGACGGTGATGATCGACAATCCCTGGATCGATTCGGAGCGCAGCGATTCCTGGTTGCCCAAGCCGTTGACCGCCGTCTCGACGGGCCGCGTGACCAGGGCCTCGACCTGTTCGGGGGAGAGGCCCGGCGCTTCCGTCTGGATCGTGACCTGAGGCGGAACGAAGTCGGGGAACACGTCGAGCTTGGCCCGCGACGCGACGTGGATTCCGTAGGCGAAGACGAGGCAGGAGAGCGCCACGACGATGCCTCGGAACCGAAGCGAGAACTGGATGATGCCCTGAAGCATTACTCCGCGCCTCCGGCCGCTTTCAGCTCCTCCGAAAGCAATTGCTGCGCGGCCGTCACCACCACGCGGTCGCCCTCCGCCACGCCGCTCATAGAAAGGATTCCGTCATTCAAGGCGCGGCCCAGTTCGACGCGGCGGCGCTCGAACTTGTCGTCGCCCGTCTGCAACCAGACGAAGGCTTCGCCGTCATGCCGCAGGATCGCGCTGCGCGGCAGCAGGACCCCTTTCTCCGCAGCTCCAGCAGCGGAGACAAAGGCCGTCAGCAGAGCGCCGGGTGGCGGGCCATTGGTCTTCAGCAACGCGATGAACGCCGGGCTTTGGTTCAGCGGATCGGCGCTGGGAGCGACGCCGAGCACCTCGGCTTCAAGCATGGCACCATCTCCTGTGAGCGGCGCAAGACGGACGATCTTTGGCGTGCCGTCCGGCCTTTCCCCCGGCAGTAAGTCCACGCGGATCAATGCTGCCTTCTGCCTGAGCAACAAGTCGGCCAGCGCTGGAAGATCTGCGCGTTCCGCCAAAGTCGCACCCCAAGCAGCGACCAGCCTGGACTGAGCCGAAGCCAGCAACGCCCGGTCACGCTTCAAGGCAGCTTCAGCGGTTTCCAGTGCGCGCACGGAGGCGTTCTCGCCATTGGCCCGGAGACCTGCGACACGAGTGAACTCCTTCAACGACGCATCAACCGCGACCCGGGCCACATCGATGTCACCAAGCATCAAGGCGAGCGTCGAGGCATCGAGCACGCGACCGAAGGCCTTCGCCTCCGGCTGCACTTCGATGGCCTTGGGCTGCACGGTGGTCACTCCGGCGGCGGCCTGCTGTTCCTTGGTCCAATGCAGCGCGCCGTCGTGCTTGGCCTCTTCCTTCTTCTCCGGTTCGGCGTGTGCTTCCTTCGCGTCGTGGCCATGCAGGGCGAGCCACATCAGTGCCGCGCCCAGCGCGAGACCGGCGAACAGTGCGAGCAGGGTCTTCTTCATTTGATCTGGGATTGGGTCAATGGACGCGGGTCATTCTCGACCGACTGGAGATGGCTGAAAGGAACCTGCAACGCATCCTCCAAGCGACCCGCTGCGAGCGCGGCCTTGGTTTGTGCGTCGAGCAAGGCAAGCCGACCGAGACCGAGTTCCAGCTGCGCGGCGGCGTCTTCGAGTTGGTCGGCACTTCCTGCGGAAAGCTGGTCATGGACGAGGTCCGCCTGCTTCTTCAGCTCGGCGTTGATCTTCTCCAAACCGGCGATCTGTCCACGGGCGGCGGTGCGTTCGGCCAAGGCCGCATCCAACTCGGCGACGACGCGGGCCTGGGTGGCAACGAACTGCGCGGCTGCTGCGCGGCGTTTGGCGTCGGCTTCAGCGATCGGACCCTGGTTGCGGTTGAAGAGCGGGAGTTCGAGGGAGACAGCGAGGTTCCATTTGCTCTCGCCCTGGTCCCATTGATAGCCGCTGCCGAGATGCACGTCGGGATACTGCTTCGCGATCTCCAACTGGAGCTCCGCCTGGCTGGCTTCATAGGCCGCGAGCGACGCCAACACATCGGGCCGCGATTGCAGGCAGTGCCGGCGGGCGGCGACTAGATCGGAGGGAGAAAGCTCCTGAGCCATCGCGGCGAAGGGATCGCCAATGCGCTGACCGTCGAGTGCCGCGAGAGGAACGCCGAGCGATTGGGACAAACGAGCCCGCGCCGCCGCCATCTGACGTTCCGCATCGCCAGCTTCGGCCTCGGCTTTGGCCAGAGACACCCGGGTCGAAGAAAGTTCCACCGTGGAAATGGCGCCCGCCTGACGCCGTTTCTCCAGGAGGTCCGCGATGCGTCGCTGGATCATGGTTTGTTCGCGAAGGCTGCTGGCTCGTCGCTCAACAGCTGCGAATTCAAGCACCGCGCGGCGGAGTTCGGCCCGGACCTGCCAGGCAGCGGTAAAGACGTTCTGATGTGCCGCTTCGGCGAGCAGTTCGCTTTGCAAGATCCGTTTGCCGCGTTTGCCCGCCGTCTCGACCGGCAGGTCCACATTGATGCCCGGAAACCACGGCGAGACGCCGCTGGCCGCGCTGAAGTTGTAGCCGGGCGTGGCGCTGACTGTGGGATTCGGTCGGCCCGCCGCCGTCTTGATGCCGCCACGCGCCACATCCCATTGCGCGCGGGCCACGTCGAGCGACGGGTGATAGTGGAACGCCACCCAGGTCAGGGTCTCGAAGTCCCATTCCTTCGGCGGCCATTCGCCCAAGTCCCGGCCAACGTTCGTCGTCAGGAAAATCCGCAGCTCGGAGCTCGTGAGCGAACGCGCTTCCAATGCCGCCGCCGTTTGCGCGGGTGCTAAGGGTCGCGCTTCATAGTGAGCGCAGCCCGTCAGCAGAACGGCGAGGGCGGCGAAGCCCATAAAGACGCGCAGTGAGTAGGTCGCGATGGCAGCCATCAATGTTCGGGTGGAGGAGTTGCGCCGGAGCTTTGACTGTCCGGCTTTGAACATCACGGGATAAATTCGCTCACGCTTTGATGGTTGAATCCAGCGTTTCGTTCCCAGTCAGCGGCAGGCGGATCGTGACGGTGGTGATCGCTCCGAGCTGGGAAGCCATCCGGATGGCACCGCCGTGCGAGGTGACGATCCACTGGGCGATGCTCAGGCCGAGGCCGCAGCCATCGACCTCGTTGTTGTGGCTGTCGTCACCCCGGAAGAAACGGTCGAAGACGCGGGCGAGCTCTTCAGGGGGTATGCCAGGACCGGTGTTGGCGATTGTGAATTCGGCTGAATCCCCGACGCGCCGCAAACCCAGCGTCACGCTGCCGCCGGGCTTGTTATATTTGACGGCGTTGTCCGTGAGGTTGAGCAGCAATTGCCGGAGACGATGGCGATCGCCACTTATCGTGAGCGGCTCACAGCCGTCGAGGGAAACAGCGACCCTGTGCGGCTGCGCGAGGATGTGGGCGTCGTCAAGGGCGTCGCGGACGAGTTCATCGAGCCGCAAAGGTTCGCGGGCGAGTGCAACCTGGCCGGCGTCGGCCTTGGTCAGGAGCGTGAGGCCGTCCACGATCTTTGCGAGACGCTGAACCTCGTCGAGCTGGGTCTGGCAACGCTCGAGATGGGTCAGCGACAGGGCGGAATCCTGCAGTGCGGCCTCCAGTTCGCCGTGCAGCACGGTGAGAGGGGTCTTCAGCTCGTGGGAGGCGTGCAGGGTGAATTCGCGGATGCGCTGAAAGGAGCCGTGCAGCCGCGCGGTCATGCCATTGAAAACATCCGTGAGCCGATCGAGTTCGTCGCCGTTGCCCGACCGGGGCAAAGGAGTCCCGAGGTTCCGCTCGTGGATACGGGCGGCGGCTTCGGTCAGGGCGGCCACCGGGGCGAGGACTTTCCGCGTGAGCAGCCAACCGCCACCCAGTCCCAGCAACGCTGTCGGAATGCCATACCCAAGGAGGATGTCGGTCAGGTCTTCCGCGTCTTCCTGCGCCTCATCTTTCCTCGGCTCATGCTGCTGGGATGATTTCCGGTCGCGTCGTTTCTCGACGACGAACTCGTGGTAGGCGACCGCGCCCATCAGCAGGATCGAGACGAAGAGAACGCCCGCATACCAGAGCGTGAGGCGCGTGCGGATGGTCATGGCGACTCCTTCAGCACGTAGCCGACGCCGCGTGCGGTGTGCAGCAGCTTCGGCTCGAAGCCTTCGTCGAGCTTTTCGCGCAGGCGCCGGATGTAAACATCCACGATGTTGGTTCCTGGATCGAAGTCGTAGTCCCAAACCTTTTCGAGGATGGCCATGCGACCGCAGATGCGTCCTGCCGAACGAAGGAGAAACTCCAGCAGCCGGTATTCGCGGGCCGTCAGCTCGATGGCCTTGCCGCCGCGCCGGGCTTCGCGGCTGATGGTGTCGAGCGTGAGGTCGGCGACGCGAAGGACGGTGGATTTGCTCTCGTTGCCCCGCCTTCCAAGCGCCCGGATGCGCGCCGCGAGCTCGGCCATGACGAACGGTTTCGGCAGGTAGTCGTCGGCTCCTGCATCAAGCCCCTCTATCCGTTCGTTGACCTCGCCTCGCGCCGAGAGCAACAGCACGGGCGTGGTATTGCTGCGGGCGCGCAACTGGCGCAGGACGCTCAATCCGTCGCGGCCTGGCAGCATGATGTCGAGCACGATGGCGTCGAAGGGCGTTGCAAGAGTGGCAGCGAGCGCGTCCTCGCCGTTGGTGCAGACGTCGACGGCGAAGCTTTCCGCCTGGAGCGCCTTGCGGATGAAGGCGGCGGTGTTCTTGTGGTCCTCGACGACGAGCACACGCATGGGACGTTTCGAATCAGGAATCACTCGGAGTCACTGACGGGCGGCTTCGCTTCGCGTCAATTGCCCGGCACCTTCTCCATGCCGAACACCAGGACTTTGAAGCTGCCGGGCACCATGCTTCCGCGACGTTTTCCGCCCGCAGCCGCCTCGTATTTCGCGGAAGCCAGATAGATCCGGTGCGTCTTCGGGTCGAGGGCCATCGTCCGCGCGCCAGCCTCCGTCTTGAGGGTCTGCACGACGGTGAGTTTGTCAGGTGAATCCTCGCGGGCGATCGTCACGGTGCCGTCGCTACAGGAGGCGAAGGCGAACTGGGTCTGGGGGTCGAAGGCGTTCGCATCCACGCCGTCGCCGATGGGCACGGTGGCGACGATCTTTCCATTGGCGCTGTCCATCATCGCCATGAGCCTGTTGCCGCAGCCTAGGAACAGCCGGTGATGCGCCAGGTCTATGGCCATGCCGGAGGCGCCTTCGCCCGGCGCGATGGGCCAGGTTTCCACGACCTCGTGCTTCTTGGCATCGATGACCACCACGGCGTTCTTGTCCTCGATGTTGTTGTAGACGCGGCCGGCCTTCGGGTCGGTGACGGCGAACTCCGGCTTGCCCGTCAGGGGAATGGTGGCGACCACGCGGTTGTTCTTAAGATCGATCACCGTCGCCGACTGGCCGCGTCCGTTGAAGATGTAGGCCTCTTTCCACGCGGGTTCGTAGACCATGCCGTCGGGGTTCTTGCCCGTGTCGAGTTTGGCGATGGTCTGCAAGGTCAGCAGGTCAACGATGCTGGCCTTGTCCTCGCGCCCGTTGGTGGTGACACCGAGATGCAGCTCCGGGGCGACGGCGATGCCGTGGACGCCGGGCGTGTTGGTGATCTGGCCGACGACACGGTCGTTGGCGATATCGATCACGACGACCTTGGAGACATGCGAGACGTAGAGCCGTTGAGCGGATGAATCCACCGTCAGGTAATCCCACCCGCCTTCGTCGCCGACGGGAATCTCCTTGAGGAGGCGGTAAGGCTCGGCCGCTTGGCAGTGAACGGTGGCAATGACGCCGAGAAGGCCAAGCAGTTGGGGCAGGAGTTTGGTTTTCATGGGAAGTGGCTGTGATGACGGCCTCGAACCGGGGAAGGTGACTGAAATCTGGGAGAAGTTTCGTAGGGCCGTTTCCCTCCGCTTCATGGGGTTTTCTTTTTGCTTCCGGGAGGGTTCTGCGGTGGATTCAGAATTCTGCCCTGCATGTTTTGCAGATCCTTGTAGGCCTCGGCGAACGCCTTGGCGTTGATCGGATCCATCGCGCTTGGAGCGGACTGTTCGATCAGGGCGATGCGGCTTTGGATGAGAGGGAGGTCGTTCGCGGTGAGATTTTTCCTGTCCGCGAAACCGTCCTGGTTCAGGTCTTCGATCAGATTGCGTCGAGCATCCTTGGGCAGCGCGGGATCGTTGATGGCCTGCTGGTAGAACTGGTTCGCCTGCGGATCGGACCCGACGAAGGTAAGCGCGAGACGAACGAGGGGTTCCTTCACCGCGGGATCCACGAGGCGCGGGTCCAGATAGGTCTGGGCCGCAATCTGGACTGCTTGGCTCCCTAGCGACTGCTGCAGATAACGCAGCGAGCTGAGGTCGATCTTTCCATCGTCGCGAACAAGCTGCGATTGGGCGGTGGTGGCGTAGGAAGCGTCGCCGAACAGTGTCAGCACTCCGAAAAGATAGTCGCGGTGGTCGCGGTCCAACGGATTGGCGGACACGAAGCCCGCGGAAGCGGCCAACAGGTCATGTGCTACCAGGAGGACCTTTTCGCGATACTGGTTGGGCGCCATTTCCTGAAGCAGCCGCGTCAGATAGGCCAATTCGACGCCTCGTCCGGTGGAGCTCATTGCGTCGGTCAGGACCACTTCCGCCTCGTGTCCTCCGATCTGCCGGAGGGCATCGAACAGGCCAAATCGCAAAGACGGCGGCACGAGGAAGTCGTTGGGCAGTCGGCCGCGAGCGCCACTTCGCCCCTGGGTGAACCAGGTCGTGTCGAGGTCCATGTCCTCGGAGCGGGAGAGGAACTCGCGGATGGCGGGCACGGCGATAGGTCCGGCCGCGGCCAGTTCCTCCAGCCAATACACGGCCTGACGGGCGGAGCGGGACGTGAGGGGGCCGGGAGCCGCACGGAGCTCGCGCAGCTTGGCGATAATCTGGGCGGGCGTGGGCCGAGCGGCGACCTCGGCAACCAACACCGGCGTTGTTGGCGTGGTGACGACAGGGCGGGATTGTTTCCTGGCGGCCGCCAGAGCGGCTTCCAGTTCGGCTCTTTCGGCCTCCGCCACCGCGCGTTGCCCAGCTAATTCGGTCGCATGCAGGGACGACTGGCGACGGGCCACGGAGATCCCCGCGACGGATGCGCCGAGGAGGGCCGCAATGGCGAGAGATGCGAGCCGGTTCATTGCTTCTCCTCCTTTGCCTTCTCCTCCGCCTCCTTGGCTTGCTGCGCGGGGGTTTCCTTGGCAACCGAGACGACCACACCACTGACCGCGTCTAGTTGCACCTCGGTGATGTCGGCCGATCCCGGAGTGGCGATGTCGAAGGACCAGATCAATTTACCGCCCTCCTTCTCAAGTTCGGCATCCTTGATCGTGCCACCGGGGACTTTGGCCAGTGCTATCTTTTCCGCATCGGCCCTGGAGATCTTGGCCATGGCTTCAAGCTGCGCCTGGGACGAATGGCAGCCAACGCCAACAAAGGCGGCGGACAGAAGCGAGGCCGTGAGTATGAGAGCCGGAATATGGAAAGGTTTCATGATGGGTGTGGTGGAACTCGCGGATCAGCGAGGTGGTCAAGGTTTCCGACCCGCATGAACACTTGGTGAAGCCAGGATGAATCTTTGTTCATCTCGGACAACGCGGCCGCCTCGAAAAGCCTATCGGTCAGGCGCTCGGGTAGTGGAGCCGGAAGAATCCACCGGTTCGACCGCTTGGCAATCCTTCCCTGTGACCGGTCCGGCCAAGTGAAATGCTTTCGGTGCAAGTATTCCGTTTGGCGCGGCTGCGGTTCGCCGGTATCTCCTCCGCGTGCCAGCGCTCAGCATCCGTCAACTCACGCGTCGTTTCCCTGGTGCGGTTGCGCCTGCGTTGGATGGACTCGACCTTGAGGTCGGAGACGGTGAATTTCTCGTCATCACGGGGCCGAGCGGCAGCGGCAAGACGACATTGCTTCGTCTGTTGGCCGGGCTCGAATCGCCGGACAGCGGCACGATCGGGTTTGGGGCTGATCCGAATTGGCATCGCCGTTCGCCGGCGGACCGCGGCGTCGCGATGGTGGGCCAGCAACCGGCGCTGCTGCCCCAGTTGACCGTCGCGGAAAACCTCGGCCTCGGCCTGAAGCTGCGAGGGATCGGCGCGACGGAAACCGCCGAACGAGTCCACACCATCGCCGTTCGACTGGGACTGGAACCGCTCTTGAACCGGCTGCCGGCCCTGCTTTCCGGCGGGGAACAACAACGGGTCTCGGTAGGCCGGGCATTGGTGCAGAGGCCGTCGCTTTTCCTGCTGGATGAACCGCTGTCGCAATTGGACGCGCCGCTTCGCGCGGATTTGCGCCGCGAGATTTCGAGAATGGCCCGCGAGTTCGGCGTGACGACGGTCCACGTCACCCATGACCAAGCCGAAGCCCTTGAACTCGGCGACCGCATCGTCGTCTTGCGCGCGGGGCAGCTGGAGCAGGCGGGCACTCCGTAGGCGATCTTCCGTCAACCTGCGAATCGCTTCGTGGCGGAGTTCTTCAGCCCGGACGGCTGGAACGAACTCGCCGGCACGCGGCACTTCCGCAACGCGGCAGGGGAGTTTTGCTCGGCTGGCCACACGTTTTCGCTTCCTGTCTCGGGAGACGGCGATGGCGCGGCCACGTGTCTGCTCCGCCCTGATTCATT
>Ga0163144_10008706_pt1 | contig 21926 bp, 19 predicted proteins | sample OliLak19BULKMAT1_FD_123175 | JGI IMG/M metagenome (GOLD analysis project Ga0163144, IMG submission 123175) | Freshwater microbial mat bacterial communities from Lake Vanda, McMurdo Dry Valleys, Antarctica - Oligotrophic Lake LV.19.BULKMAT1 | ecosystem: Environmental > Aquatic > Freshwater >... | reverse complement strand
TAAATGGGCCTCTTACTACTCACTAAAATATTATGTTCACGGATCTATAAGATTTAATTTTAACTGTTTGATAGTGAATTTTTTGATGGATATTTAAACGCTTTTTTACCTCGAAACAAAAAACACAACTGGTTAATATCCGTGAAATAAAAATTATATCAGTCAGATGAATAATAACATTTTGTATGTTGTAGATGATCATAAACTATTTTGTAATGGTTTAAAAAGAATTCTTGAAGAGGATGGAGGATTTGTAGATGTGAAAGTTTTTAATGATGCTCAATCTGTTTTGGATGCACTCATTTTTAAACATCCTGATATGATTATTGGAGATATTTCAATGCCAGGTATGGATGGAATCGAATTATTAAGACGTGTTAAATCAATTTCAAAAGCTATTAAGTATCTGATAATAAGTACGTATTCTTCGATAGTCTATATTAAGGATTCTTTGTCTTCAGGAGCCGATGGCTATTTGTTGAAGGAATCGCATCCTGATGAGCTTCTAAATGCTATTAACGCCATTTTAAACGGAAAAACGTATGTCTCTCCAGAAATTTCTGCCCAATTATATAAAAGCAGTGAAGAATATCTTAGCCTAACTCCAAGAGAAATTGATATTTTACAACACATAGCTTTAGGTTTAAATAGTCATCAGATGGCCGAAAAGCTTTATATCAGTTTTCACACTGTTGAAACCCATCGTAAAAGCCTTTTAACTAAGACAAATTGTCAGAACTCAGTTGAACTAAGTATGTGGGGTGTTGAAAAAGGAATAGTGAAGTTTAAAAATACCGGAAATTAATAAGATTACTATTATAACCAAAAGATAAACAAACTGTTTTTAAATCCATAATTCTCCGAACAACTTTTTAAAGAGAATTAATTTTTTAATAATAAATCTTTACATTTGTAAAACTATACTATATTTTAAACATAAAAATAATCATGAAAACAAAATTTACCTCCATTGCCTTTGCTACTTTTTTCTCGGTCTTCTTTTTATCCTCATGTGATATCATAAAGGATAAGGTTTTTGCATCATTTTCAGCGAACGGTGCCGAAATAAACTTCACAATTGATGTTATTACAAACACCACAACTGTTTCCAGTTTGGGGTCAAGCACGATCAATCTCAACATGGACAGTATTATCAAATCTCAGACTGGCGATGCATTTAGTCTTGAAGATATTGAGTCCATAAACGTTCAAGAATGTAAGTTGACAATTTTAAATCCTGATACTGAAAATAATTTTGCAAACTTTGAAGAAGGTCAGGTGTTTTTTAACACAAATACCAACCCTACACCATTAATTATTGCTTCAGGACCTAACCCTGATGTTTATTCTGATTCTTGGTTAATTCCGGTTGACGCAAGCGTTAATCTTAAACCTTATCTTTTAGGTACTCAACTTAATTATAACATTTCTGGTAAGGCGCGCAGAGCAACTACAAAACCATTAAACTGCAAATTGTCTGTTAAATTTAAAATTAATTAAAAGTTAATCCTAAAATATTTTGAAAGGTCGTCTTCTTGGCGGCCTTTTTTATAGTATGTCATATTAATCAAAACTTAAATTTATTGGACTCGCTTAATAAAAAGAGACATGAATTTAGGCGTTGATATCAGCATTAATGTAATTTTTAACATTTCAAGGTGAAAAACATTTTTATTATAAATGGTCCAAATTTAAATCTCTTGGGTAAGCGAGAGCCTACTATTTATGGGAATATTACCTTTGAATCATACTTCTCAAGTCTCCAAAAACAATTTGTTGATAAAGTTAGGTTGCAACACTTTCAAAGCAATATTGAAGGAGAACTTATTGATAAAATACAGGCTGCTTGCTTGGATAATGATGGAATCATATTAAATGCAGCCGCATATAGCCACACAAGCATAGCTTTGGCAGACGCCATTAAATCAGTTCAAATTCCCGTCATTGGGGTGCATATTTCTAATATCTATAACCGTGAGGCGGAACGTCATACCGATTTATTGGTTGGTGCATGTAAAGGAAATATTTCAGGATTGGGACTCGATGGTTATCGGCTCGCCATTTATTACTTGCTCCAATTATAGACCTGTTTCTGAAAATAATCTTTTCTTCTTCCCATAAAATTCAAAGACAATACTTTTTTGATACATGTTTTCGGGATTTAATTTATGTGGACCCGCGGCTTTTCTTTTTCTTAGGCAATGCCTAATATTATAATAGAAAACCCAATGGGCTTTTAAGATGGCACCTATTTCCTTGAACTTAAATTCTGTTAAGAACTTTACACTTGCCAATGCATCAAGCAGCAATCTGATTACAAGAACCTTAAATAGCTTCGAACTGTGAAGGTTTTTGCAGAGTAAAAAAAGTCCATTCCGGAAATTAAGGTAAGTTTTTTGTGGATTACCAACGGGTAGGGTTCCTCCACCAACATGGTAAACAACACTTCCCGGACAGACCATTATTTTGTAGTCAGCATTTTGTAAACGCCAGCAAAGGTCAATTTCCTCCATGTGAGCAAAAAAATCTTCGTCTAAACCCCCTGCTTCATTCCAACATTTAGTTTTAATCAATAAACAGGCTCCTGAAGCCCAAAAAATTCCGCGTGTATCATTGTATTGATTCTGATCTGTTTCTAAAAAGTTAAACCACCTTCCTCTGCAAAATGGATAGCCATATTTATCAATAAAGCCACCAGAACCGCCGGCATATTCAAATTTTGATTGATCTTTATAATCGAGCAATTTTGGTTGAACTATTGCGATGTCTGACTTGCTTTCCGCTAACTCTATAAGTGGTTTGAGCCAGTTTTTTGTTACCTCTACATCTGAATTAAGCAGTACATAATAATCAGCTTCAATTTGAGCTAACGCCTTATTGTATCCACCTGCAAAACCATAATTTTGTGGTAATGAAATTATTTTTACTTTTGGAAAGTGTTCAGCGACAAATGCTATGGAATCATCTTCTGAGAAATTATCTGCCAGTACTACTTCAAAGTTTTCATAGTCTGTTGAAAGCACCCCGGGTAGAAATTTCTCTAAGAAATGCCTGGTTTTATAATTTAAAATGACGATGGAAACCTTCGGATGCATATTCTAAATAAAAAATCCCGTCGTATTAAAGACGGGATTTTTGGTGGTGTGGGGCGGGATCGAACCGCCGACACAAGGATTTTCAGTCCTTTGCTCTACCGACTGAGCTACCGCACCTTTTTAAGGGGTGCAAATATAAAAATAATGTTTTTAATAACAAATGAAATATTTTAACTCTTTTTAAGAATTGTCTGAATAGCAGAACTTGAATATTTCAACTAATATTTATTTTGGCCGGAGGCTCGGGTTATAGGTCACACGCGAGACGCCATTCGACGGCGACTTGAGTTTGAAGTCACTTGCTTCTCGCAAGCAAATGCTGATTTCTGATTGTCAAAAAAGAGTATCCTTTGAATTTTATTTATAAAAGATATAAAAACTTAATTACAATAATCCCTTAGAATCTGAATAGAGCTCTCATCACCCAAATCCGCGGCCTTTTGAAAATCAGCACAGGCTCCGTTCTTATTATTGAGGTTGTTAATTCTTATGATACCCCTATTTTTATAGGCTTCCTTAAATGTTGGATTGGTTTCAATGCAATGTGTTAAAATCTCTTCCGCTTCTGGTGCATTGCCAAGATTGAGCACACAAACCGCTTTCAGTACCAAAGCATTTGGAAAATCTTTTGAAACTCGCAGAGCTTTTTCAGCATATACCAAAGCCTTTTTAAAGTTATTTAGGGATGAATACATGGCCCCCAAATCGGTATATGGAATTGGTGATGCCGGTTCGGCTTTACTTGCTTTTAAAAAATATTCTACAGCTCTTATAGTATCCCCTAATGATTGATAGGTTAAAGCAGTTTGATAACGGGAAATCATATCATTTGTGTCAAGCTCAGAGGCCTTTTTATAATCCTCCAACGCCTCATTTGGCATCCCTAATACATTTTTTAGATAGTTAGCTCTGATGCCATAAGCTCTTCCTAAATAACCTGTTTCCTGATTTACTTCAATTATTCTATTGGAGAGCGTAAGGTCATTCTTCCAGACAGAGGTTTGTTTGAAAGATAAAATAACGAAGCCAGCACCCAGAACATAAAGTACCCATTGCTTTTCCTTAAATTGCTTTAACCAGCCAATATCCCCTTTATTCCATTGCCAGAACCAGCAAGCCATAATATAAAATATGCCAATATTTGGAAGGTAACCATACCGGTCGGCCACTATAAAAAGGCGAGAAGGTACTATTTGAAATACTACAAAAATGATAAGGTAAAAAAAAGCAAGGCCAAAAAGAAGATAATCATATTTTTTATAGGTTTTGTAAACAAGAAAAACCAAGGCAACTACAGCAAAAGTAGATAGGTAATAGAAAAATGGCAGATAACCATTTACTTTAAGCGGATAAACATAAATGGGAGAAAGGTTAAGGGGAATAAAAATCTTATATAGATACCAGATTGATTCATAGGAAAGAATAAAAAAATAATCGATTCCTGAATAATTGGAAGCGGTAAAGGCCATATTATCAGATGTTTCGGAATTTAATAAGGCTGCTACTCCAAACGCCACTGATAGGGTAAAGAATGGTAATTTCTCTAGTATTATTTTTTTTGTCAGCCCACTTTTATATTGAAATAAATCAATGGCCAACAACACAAGCGGAAAAGTAACTGCTTGAACTTTTGAAAAAAGAGATAATACAAACCACATTCCGCAAAGCATTATCTGATTGCGGTGATTCGTCTCTTTAAAATTTAAATATGAGATTAAACCAAGAAGGAAAAAACACACATACATAACACTGCTTCTGCAAGAAATCCATAAAACCGCCTCAATAGCAAGAGGGTGCAGGGCGAAAAGAAAGGCAACGATAAGTTGAATAGTCTTAATACCTTTGAGTTTACCTATAAATTGATACACCAAGTAAATATTGAATAAGTGAATGATGAGATTGATGGTATGATGTGCAGTTGGGTCAAATTTGAATATGGAATAACTGACCGCAAAACTCAAAATTGGCAGCGGTTGATACATCAAAACATAGTAGCTGGTAAAATACTTCTTAATACTTGCAAAACTTAATTTCAAAATTTCGGGATAGCTTGAAAAATATTCATTGTCATCAAAATCAAGTATATCAGAATTCAAGCTTTTTATAAAAACAAAAAATGTGGTTAAGAGGATTAGAATGAGGTAAGTGTCAAGTCCATTTTTTGAATTAGATGACACACCTGCAGTATTTTTAGATTTTTTGTTCATGAATTTTTGTTTATAATTTTTTGTTTATACTTTTCTTCAGAAACGCTTTATATTTTTAATTCGAATTGGAATGACAAATATTACTTTTACAAGCTTGATTTCAAAGTTTAATTCTAGAAATTAAAACATAGTTATAAAATGCAAATTCACCATAAAAGCCACTTATATATTTCAAATGAAAGGAATTAAATTGCTTATTCCCTTGGTATTTTTTTTTACAGAAAGTTGTAAAACATTTCACAAAAAAAATGCTAATGAATCATTCAAAACAGGTCAAATTAAGTTATCAGATCTTAAAAACGATTGGTTTACCGAGGAGTACAACCGTTATAAACCAAATTTGAATCTTATGGATTCCTTAAAGCCTCTGAAAAATTATAATATTATCATTTTTGGTGGTGAATGGTGCAGTGATACAAAAAGAGAATTACCGAGGATGATTAAAATTTTGAAGGTTATTGATTATCAAGAAGAAAAACTAAAAATATTCCTTTTAGGTAGGGATAAAAAATGTACTAATTGCAAAAGCTATTCACCCGAAAAGTTTAATATAAAATTCGTACCAACCATTATTCTTTTAAAAGAGGATATAGAGGTAGGAAGAATTGTTGAAAGCCCGTCTGAAACATTAGAGAAGGATTTGTTAAAACTGATTACTCAGCGATAACAGGCAAGGCCCTAGGCTGATATTTTGAAACTGTTTCTGCAATGGCCTTTATGTGTGCAGGTGTTGTGCCACAGCAACCTCCAACAATATTTAAAAAACCACTTTTAGCAAAATCTTCGATAACTGAAGCCATATTTTCAGGACTTTCATCATATTCTCCAAATTCATTGGGCAAGCCTGCATTAGGGTAACAACTCACATAGCATTCAGCCACATCAGATATTTCCTCAATGAAAGGGCGCATTTGCGCTGCACCCAATGCGCAATTCAATCCAACACTCATTAAACCTGCATGACTGATTGAAATATAAAATGCTTCAGGCGTTTGACCACTTAAAGTTCTGCCGCTGGCATCAGTAATGGTACCGCTTACCATCACTGGCATTTCTAAATTTCGTTCTTCGAGAATTGTGTTGACTGCAAAAAGTGCCGCTTTGCAGTTGAGCGTATCAAAAACCGTCTCAATTAAAAAAACATCTACTCCGCCATCTATCAGAGCGTTGGCTTGTTCGGAGTATGCATTAACCAATTCTTGAAAGTTAATGGCCCTATACCCTGGATTGTTTACATCAGGGGAAAGCGAAGCGGTTCTGTTTGTTGGTCCAAAAGCTCCTGCTACATAACGAGGTTTTTCTGGAGTTTTTAAGGTCATTTCATCTGCCACAGACCGCGCAATTTTGGCTGCCTCAAAGTTTAGCTCATATACCAAATTTTCCATGCCATAATCAACCATGCTGATTGAATTGCTGTTAAAAGTATTGGTTTCAATGATATCTGCCCCAGCCTCCAGAAATTCTTGATGAATATCAGCAACAATTTTTGGTTGTGTTAAAACAAGTAGGTCATTATTTCCTTTTACTGAGCGGTGATAATCTTTAAATCTTTCTCCTCGATATTCTTCTTCGCCAAGCTTGTATAGTTGAATCATAGTACCCATGGCGCCATCTATTATCATGATGCGGTGAGACATAGTTTCCTGAAGTTTTTCTTTGATAGTCATGGTATAATTTTTTGAAATACAAAAATAGAGAATATTATCTTTGCGCCATGTCAAAAAAGTATGATATAGCAATAATCGGTGGAGGGATTGTAGGATTGGCGACTGCCTACAGGATTTTACTGAAGGATCCGGAATTGAAATTGGTCATTCTTGAAAAGGAGGATCATGAAGCAGCACATCAAACAGGCCACAACAGTGGGGTAATTCATAGTGGTTTGTATTATAAGCCCGGAAGTTTGAAAGCTTCCAATTGTATTACTGGCTATAAAATGTTACTTGAGTTTTGTGATGAAAACAAAATCCCCTATGAACTTTGTGGTAAAATAGTAGTAGCAACCTCTAAAGATGAATTATCTCAATTAGATATTTTATACCAAAGGGGTATTGAAAATGGACTTACAGGAATTCTTCGTTTAAATGAAGCTGAAATTAAAGAGAGAGAGCCTAATTGCAATGGAATCAGTGGATTGTATGTGCCGCAAACCGGAATAATTTCCTATAAATCTGTTTGTAAGGTATTAAAGGAAAAAATACTGAATGCAGGTGGAGAGATTTTATTTAATTTTAAAGTCACTGGAATTAAAGTTTCTGAGGGTGCCTGTAATATTAAAAGCATTGAAAAATTAATTTTAAGCGAATTGGCAATTAATTGTGCCGGCTTGTACAGCGATAAAGTGGCCGAGTTTAGTGAGCCAAATCTTGATACCCGGATTATTCCTTTTAGAGGTGAGTATTATATGATTAAACCTGAAAAACAACATCTGGTAAAAAATCTTATTTACCCTGTACCTGATCCTAACTTTCCTTTCCTTGGGGTTCATTTTACAAGAATGATTGAAGGAGGAGTGGAAGCAGGTCCCAATGCGGTTTTTGCTTTTAAACGGGAGGGTTATAAAAAAACTGATATTAATTTTGGTGATTTATGGAATAGTATAAGTTGGCCCGGATTCAGAAAGGTGGCTCTAAAGTATTGGAAAACCGGAATAGGAGAATTTTATCGTTCCTATTCAAAATCTGCCTTCACCAAGGCCTTGCAAAAATTGGTACCTGTAATAACAAAAGATGACTTAATACCAGCCGGTTCAGGTGTGCGAGCGCAAGCTTGCGATAGAACAGGTGGTTTGTTGGATGATTTCAAGATTGTAGAGAAACCCGGGGTAATAAACATTCTGAATGCACCTTCACCTGCTGCTACTTCCTCCTTGAGTATTGGACAAACGGTAGCTGAACTTGCATTAAAAAGGTTGAAAAGGGCGAATTGATAACCTGGTTAGTATCAAAAAAATATTTTCTATTGAGATAAATGATCATTATTTTAGTAATAATAAATTTGATATGACAAATATAATTGTTTGGACGATTATTGATAATAAGGTTATACTTACACTACCCCCAAACTTCAAAGACAAAAAGGAAGTAACGGTATTGATTGATGACCTAATTGATATTAAATTAACAAAAATTGAAGCACTTAAAATTGCTTCAAGAGATTCCTTATTTCTCGAAGATATTAGGGAAATTCAAGAGAATTTTGCTTAAAATAGCAAAACGAAAGGCAGATAACCCTAGCTTCCTTTATAATTAAGCCGAAATCATATCTTCCTGTAAGGTCATGGAAGCTATGTATTCATTTACCTCGTCTGGCACCAGATAACGAATAGATTTATTCATCCTGAGCAATCCCCTGATGTAGGTTGAGGCAAGCTGAATAGCAGGCGCTTTGTAAATTTTAACTTTTTGATTTTTGGCAAACTCGCCACCAATTGACCCTTCACGTTGATAGGATAATATTTTATAATTCATCAAAATGTGCTCATAATCCTTCCATTTATCCAAATGTTGCAGCGTATCGGTACCCATTATGAGTTCAAATTCATGTTCAGGATAGTCTTCTCCAAGTTTCTTCAGCGTGTTGGCAGTGTATGATGGCCTAGACATTTTAAATTCAATATCACAGATTTTTATTTTGTCATGATCACCAATGGCTAACTTCACCATTTGTAATCTATCGTTCTCTGGATATAGGTCTTTCGGCGCTTTCAGCGGGTTTTGCGGTGAAACTACGAACCAGACTTCGTCAACCCCCGCTTGGTTTATCATAAACTGGGCAATAATTAAATGTCCGTTGTGAATAGGGTTGAAGGATCCAAAATAAAGGCCAATTTTCATTTTTGATTGTTTTAATGACAGGAACTAACAAATGTATAATAATAAATTAACCTACACAATGTAATTGTGTTTTTATTGAAAATCTTTGCAAGATTGTTTTTAGTTAGCTTCCAAGAAATCGTTAATAATCGATATGGAGGATTCAAAAGTCTTTTCCAAATTGTCATTTACTATCACTCGGTCAAACTTATCTTCAAATTCGAGTTCAAATTTTGCTTTGTCAATGCGTTCTTGTAGGTGATGCTCAACCTCAGTATCTCGTTTTCTTAGTCTTTCCATTAATATTTCTACCGAAGGAGGTCTTAAAAATACCGCCAAGGCCTTGTCGCCAAATTGTTTTTTAATATTTAAACCACCTAAAACGTCTACATCAAATATGACAGTTTTACCGATTTTCCAAATTCGATTCAATTCGCTCAACAAAGTTCCGTAAAACAAACCACGATAAACTTCTTCAAATTCCAGAAATTCGTTGTTGGCCACTTTTTTTCGAAAATCCTCTTCCTCTAGAAAATAATAATCTTTTCCATTTGTTTCATTTGGCCTTTGCTTTCTAGTGGTTGCAGAAACAGAAAATGAAAGTTTATCACCCATTTCTTTGAGCAAATAATTTACTACTGTTGTTTTACCTGATCCTGATGGTGCCGAAAAAATAATAAGTTTTTCCATTGATTATTTTATGTGATCGGTTAGTTTAAAGAACATTTAAAACCTGCTCCTTTATTTTTTCTAATTCTTCCTTCATTTTAACAACTGCTTTTTGCATGCCTGCATGACTAGCCTTAGCACCCATTGTATTAACCTCTCGCCCGATTTCCTGTGCAATAAAATTAAGTTTGCGTCCGCTTTCTTCTTCATTCAGGGTTTCAATAAAATGTTGACAGTGTGATTTCAAGCGGTTCTTTTCTTCAGTAATATCAAGTTTTTCGAGGTAATAAATTAATTCCTGTTCAAAGCGATTTTTGTCGAAACCTTCTTTATTGGTTAATTCATTTAAGCTTTTTCGCAACTTACTCTTGGTTGTTTCCATTCTATCCTCCTCTAAGGCTTCAACTTCCGGAATTAAAGATTCTATTGCCACACAATGTTTCAAGAGCAGGGCCATTAAAGCATTGCCCTCATCTCTTCTGAATATTTCAAGGTTTTCACACGCTTTATCAATCGTACTTAAAAGTTGTTCAAAATCCGAATCTTCAAAAGATTGTTCTTCAGGCTTTACCAAATCAGGCATTTGCATCAACATTTTAAAAATATCTTTGTCATTCGCATTTAAACTCTCGGCAAGGTTTTTTAATCCATTGTAGTATTGGGTGGCTAGTTCAGTATTAATTTGAATCAGCTCTATAACCTTACCTTTTTGTTTTTCAGCATTTATAAAAACATTGACTGAGCCTCTCAACAATTTGCTGCCTAAGTAATTGCGCAACATGATTTCGCGGTCGCTAAAAAGCTTAGGAACACGCAAGTTTAATTCTAAAAATTTGCCATTCAATGATTTAATTTCAACCTTGAAGATAAATTTATCAGTTGCTGTTTCGGCGCTACCATACCCTGTCATTGATCTAAGCATAATTTTTTCTTGATTTATTAACTAAGTACACTCCTGTAAAAATGAGGATTGCAAAAATAACTTTTTCGTAGGTAAGCATTTCTTTTCCTGCTAAAACGGCTATAAGTGTTGCCAAAACTGGTTGCAAATATATATACGAACCTACCAGTGAAGGACTGGCATGTTTTAGTGCCCAAGCATTTAAGAGATAGGTAAAAAAAGTAGTGCCAATGATAACAAAGGCAATTCCCAACCAAATTTGTGGAGGAAACTCTGAAAAACGTGTATTCGAAATTTGAATAATACTAAATGGCAAAACGAGCACACTTCCCATGGCAAATGTATAGGTGGAAACCGTCAATGGGTTATACTTTCGCATGAGGGTTTTAACTTTTACAAGATATACGGAATATAGAATTGCGTTGGCCATTACCATCAGATCTCCAATCACAGTTTGGCTGTTAAATTTCAACTTAAAACCTCCAATAAAAAATATTCCGCCCAAAGTAGCCATTGCTAATCCCGAAATTCTTAAGAAACCAAATTTTTCTTTTAAAATAATGCCTGACATAAGCGCAGTGAATATGGGTGTAAACATCATAAGAACAGCCCCATTGATACGTTGTGTATAGCTTAACCCTTTAAAAAAGAGCAGCATATTAAACAAAGCGCCAAATAATGTACAGACCAAAACCAGTTTAAGATCAGCACTGTCTTTTATTTCTTCCTTAATAAAAAACAATTGAATAATGAGAAATATCATAGCAGTTATAATGATTCTCATGGCAACAAAAGCTTCTGAATTCAGCCACTTTGGCATTATTTCTTTAGCAATGGTAAAGGTAGCACCATAGAGTAGAGCTACTGTAAATAAGGCTAAATGTACTAAATAAGTGTTTTTTTTCAGAACGGCAAAATTACAATGGAGGATTGGTTATTGAAGGAATAAGTTATTTTAAAATCAAGATAACTTAAATGCTAGGCCTAGAAAATCATTGGATTTTAAATGCCCAAACGAAGTATTTTTGAAAACTAAAGTCGCATTTATAACTTGAATGAGCCACACCTATACCGCAAAGCCCATCAAGGATTGATATTCATCCATTTTTTGGAATAGGTTTTTCCGTTAAAAACAGCCTGGATAAGATACACCCCATTTGAAAGATCAGTACCTGAAATGGTGTAAGACCTTAAACCAGGTTGCAATGCCTCAAAAGAAATATTCTTTATAATTCGACCAGTCCAATCAACAACATCCATCTTTAATTGCCCTGAATGTTTGGTCATAAAATTTATTTGAACGTCAGACCCTGGATTGCCCAATACTAACAATTCAACATCTTTTGAAGATACGCCTGCAATCGGCTGGCCCTGTTCGATAAAATAATTGTGGTTGGTAATAAACCCGAAGTGTGTTTCCATGCTTCCTTGTGGCCAGTATATTTCGACTTTCTCAATGGTTTTTTTTCCAATGCCAAAATGCAGCCTGTAAGGCGACTGATGTCTAACTCCCCTTCCTGCAGTTACTTGGCGGGTAAGTTTTTGCCCACCTGAATAAACAATCACCTTGCAGCCTATGGCGTATAAGTTTCCCTTAGAAGCTTTCAAATCAAAGGTTATAAAATTATTTTCGTATTGGCCTTCATTTTTATATAAGCGTATCCTACCCTCATTTCCTGAACAAAGATCCAGCAAACCATCATTATTGTAATCTACCCAAGTAGCATCTTCGCCGGTATTCAGTTTTTGCAAACCATAATAATATGTTTTCAGACTAAAGGTGTGATCAGGATTTTGCAGATACAATTTAACATAGCGGCATCCGTAAAAAACGGAGATATAAAAATCTAGCAGGCCATCATTGTTTACATCCCCCCAAGTGCCACCAGAATAGGTCTCTTCATATTGCAATCCCGAAAACGGAATCACCATTTCATTGCCCGGGTTTAAATCAATAAAATTATAGTCGGGGCTTCCAGAATTTTTATAAACAGTGGTGTTGCGATGATCGTATTGCAGAGCAAAGGCTGGATGGGAAAATTGGGGCAATAGGACGTCAAAATTGCCGTCATTGTTGTAATCCCCAAAGTCTATTCCCGTGCCATGATTACTTCCTGTTTTATTCAAATCTACTCCTTTTTCTGAGGCAATGTCAGTAAAGGTGCTGTCCCCATTATTTCTGAAAAATTCATCAGGTTCCAGAAAATAGTTGGTTACGTATAAATCCTGGTTGCCGTCGTTGTCAAAATCTACAAAGCCTGAACCCCGGCTGCGTTTGTTGGTATTTCCATTGCTGAGCCAAGTAGCCTGATTGCTTGCCTTACAAACCACTTTTTCAGGAAAATTAGAAATCCCATTATGATTGGGATAAAGTTTGGCAGTAATATCTGTGAAAGAACCATTGCCATTATTTTTAAATAGATAATTGGGATACGGTTCAGGATATGCGCCCCAAAGCTGACCTGTAAATATTTCTGGGAAGCCATCGCCATCCATGTCAGCGGCTGAAAATGAACTGATAGATGGCAGCGATTTCAGTCCACTTGTTTTAACTTTAATGAAATGTAGATCCCCTTCGTTTTTAAAGTAGACGCCTGAGTCGCCGCTTGAAAAAAACGCCAGGATATCCAAGTCGTGATCGTTATCCACATCTAAAAACATGGCGGCGGCTGCGCCTGTGTAGCCAATTTTTTTAGATTGATCACTAAAGGATTCCCCACCAATATTTTTGTAAAATTTTGTTTGGGTTAAAAGGTCCTGAAACCCGTCCTTATCCAAATCGGCCCAAGCTATCAATGAATTCCCTTCATTTGTATCAATCTTTATCATTCGGGTAACATCTCTAAAAAAGGGGTCACCTGTTAGTTTTTCATAATCCATTTCTACCTCTACTGCAAAGGCATTTTTGAAGCCTAGTGACCAAGCGTTTGAGGTGTTTTTTAAAAACATATAATAATAATCACCACCAGAACTTGACTTGCAAGTTGCTGTTGCTGGCTTATTATCGGCATAAATTTTGGCGCCGTTTTTCAAATTCCTGAAGCCAACAAAAAACTGAGTGTTAACCGATTTAATTGGCGTAGGCAGTTCAAAACTCAACCATTCCTCGCCAACCATGGTTTTGTTGAGTGTTACCCAAGCAAATAGAGGTAACTCCAACTGCGGAAAAGAAGTCCCACCTTCGTGACCGAACAGGGTCATTTCAAAAGAACCGTTGGCAAATGTTCCTCCAACTTTTACCCTGATTTTTTTTATCAATCCAGGGGCTTCTGGTTCAAAACGGGCCACCAATAAATTATACCCAGATGGATACTGATAAGTGGCATTGTTGATATCAAAATGTCTTAAAATTTCAGTTTGAGAAAACACCTTGCCTAATGTTGATAACAGGAAAAGCAAAAAAAGAATTTTTTTAAGCATGGATTTAATTTACCGACCCAAAAGTAGCTTTTCCTTTTAACAATGCAAACAAGTAACTCTGCAGGAAAATAAGCAGAGTGTCAGTAAGTTGAAATCATAACACCCACTTCAAATCTTGGATTTTATACAGTCAGTAATCAAAACCATTTGATTTCTTCTAAAACCTTGAGTAAATATATTTCCATTTACATTTAATTTTTATCGCGGTCAATAAATGTAGAGTATTGCACGGCATGAAGTACCTTATGGCCAGTGAATTAACTAGTTCTACCATTCAAAGAAATCATCTTTTGTAAAAAAATGTACCAGAGATTTTAGATAATCTAACGGTTTCAGTTAAATTAGGAGTGGATATCGAAGTCATTAAACTTACCAAATTTAAAAAACAAGCACAGATAAAAATACCGTGCGCAGTGCATTTTTTAAGGTTTGATCCTTACTATTTTGTCATTCTCCATCACTACCAGCTCTGAATTTGCTCTCTTCTTAAATTCAATTAAATTCTCGTAAACCTTCTCCATTCCGTCTATAATTTTCTGCTGATGTTCGGTTCTTTAATATTCTTTCATATGAGTAATCCTTTAGTTTGTTAAATTTTGAAATATCTATTATTTCAAGTTCGGTATTCAATTGTTTTTCAGCAATTAATTCAGGTTTTGATTTTGAATTATCATAGATTACTACTTCGTTGAAATAGGAAGATAAATCTCGAAAATATTTTTGGATAAAAAACTGCTAAATCTTAGATTCAGTAATACCAATAGTTCAAAAATAAATTGATACAGTTTTTTCACAACCACGGCCCCATGCTATCTATTTTAGTCGATGTAATATTGTCTTTAAGTCATTTGAATTGATATATTGATTGTACTGAAAAATAATTTCATAGTTTGCATTTAAAAAACAAAGTGTTGGGAAAGATAATTTGTGGTCAACGGTCCCAAGTTGTTCTGCCAATTCATGAATCCCTGTATTGTTGCCCGATGGCTTATATTTAAAAATACCGCCATTAAATTGTACCATTCTTTTTTCTTCTGCATCAAAGTCTACAAAATAAAATTTATCATTTAAGAGTTTGATGATGCTGTCATTTTTAAAAGTTGTGTTCTCCATTTGATGGCAGTATTTACACCAGTCGGTATGAATAAATATAACGATAGATTTGGTATTGGCTTTTTCTAAACTATCTAATTGCTCAAATAGGATAGCGTTGATTTGAGCAATCGTTATTTGGGGTTTGCAAAGGCAAGCACACAATAGAATAAATATTTTAATTAAATAGGTTCTCATTATGTAAAACTTTCAAAATAACTTTGGTGTTAAAATAAATATTTTTAGAAATAAAGCCTCCGAGGTTTGTCTTTCAGAACAATTATAAAGGGATAATGGATGATTTTATTGTTGCAAAACCTCGGAGGTTTCGCGGAAGTTATTTTGAAAATATTGCTATCTAAATTTCCACCTCACTCCTAAAAAGCCCCTTATTCCTTGATTAGGTGCAAAAACATAAGTTGGGTCAAAAGTAAGGGCATTCGGATTGTTTTGGGAAGCAATGGCTTGACCGTTTCCGTCAAACTCTACTTTTTTATCAAAAGGGTCAAATGACCGAGCAATACTGTTTGCCGGCGGAGTAAAGTTAAGCAAATTTTTTACGCCTCCATATAACTCAAATTCTTTACCAAATTTCTTAGTTATTTGAATATTTTGTAAACTCCAAACAGGTGATTCTGGTGCACGCTTATCTAATGCTCCAAGCAATGGTAAAAGCATTACTCCGTAAAAATTGCCTGTGTAATCAATGGCTAACCTGATTTTATTAAAGGTGTATCCAACGCTCCACACTCCAGTGAATTGTTCCGTTAGCAATTGTCTTTGTGTAACCCCATTGTCTGTAAAACTAACATCCATTATTGTTGCACCGGCAAGTATTTTAATTCCATTTTCCAAAGCAACATCCACATTTAAACTAATACCTTTAGATACTGCAAAACCATTTAGGTTACCATAAATAATTTTATTGGGGTCTGATTCATAATCAGGAATAATTCGATTGGTAAAGTAAGTATAAAACGCGGTTGCATCTAAACCAACAAACGTTTTATTTTTTATGTAAATTTTCTTAACAAAATTAATATTTCCGTTCCAAGAGGTTTCAGGTCTTAGTGCATCGGTAAACTCTACTTTCCTTGCTCCTGTTAATGCTGCGTGGTCTTCGGTAAATACATTTGCTACGCGATAGCCGTTTCCTGCACTTAGGCGTAATATATTTTTCTTGTTTTTAGAGGTTAATTTGTAATTAAACCTTGGTGTAAAAACATTGCCGTGTATGTTGTTGTAATCGTATCGAATGCCAAGTAATATTTTATTTTTTTCGTTTATTCTAATTTCATCTTGAACAAAAATACCAGGCAAAGAAATAATAGAAGGTTTGTTTTTAGGTAGATTAATAATGTCAATTTCAGAAGTTGCAGGTGTATTGTCGTCATAGTAGGTATAACGATAGGATGCACCAACTAAGACGTCTTGATATTTTCCAATTGATTTATCCCATGTTAGCTGTCCAAAACCAATGTACTGGTCAGCATTGTATGATGTATAGCCATAAAATGAATTTTGATGGTGGCCGTTAGCACTAAACGTAAACTTTATACTTTCATCAACTGGGAGTTGATATACCCCAAATGTTTCCCATCTGCTTGTATAAATGCTCTCACCATAAATGCTATCGCTGCCCCTGAAATATTTATTCCAAAGCATGTCTCCTCCCCAACGGTCTTCATTTACGTATCTGGCAGCTATACTAAACAAACGATTAGACTTTCGGTCAAAAGTCCATTTATTAAATATCGAAATTCTATTTTGCAAGGTAACATCAGTAAAACCGTCATTATTATTGTCAATTGGATTCTGGTAATTGAAATAATTTATTCCAACCAGAGATTGAACTTTTTTACCAGCTTTAAATTTTACAGCTAAATCGGTATTAACATCTCCCCACTGGGTACCAAAAATGTCAGCCGAAAACAAAGGAGCATTACTTGGTTTTTTAGTGATGATATTAATTAAACCACCAACCGCTTCTGAACCATATAAGGTGGAAGCAGGGCCTTTCACAATTTCTACGCGTTCAATTATTGATTGCGGAATACCCGTTAAGCCATAAACAGTAGAAAGTCCGCTTACTATTGGCATGCCGTCAATTAAGATCATCGTATAGGGTCCTTCTAAACCATTAATATGTATATCTCCTGTATTACAAACATTACAATTTAATTGTGGGCGAACCCCATTTACATTTTGCAATGATTCAAAAATTGACGGGGTAGGATTGGCCTTGAAAAATTTAGGAGTATATACTTCAACTGGCACCGAACTTTCTAATTTAGACACTTCTTTCATCGTTCCAGAAACAACAACCTCACTTAATTTGTTTTGAAAAGCTGTGAGGTCAAAATTTAATCTGGTATTGTCTTGATTTTTTAGAGTGATTGTTTGTTCTGTATTGTCAAATCCTAAACAGCGAACCATTACTTTGTATGTTCCTTTGGGGATATTACTGATTTTGAAATTGCCTTCAAGGTCAGTTGTTGAAACCAATTGTGTACCTTGTAAAATAACATTTGCAAATTCTACAGGTTTGTTCTCAGAAATTATTTTACCAGAAATGGTGGCTGTTTGTGCCGTAGCCAACAGTGTTGACATTACAAGCAGTAATGCTATAGCCGAATGTGGAATGATTCTCTTCACTTGTCAAAATTTATTGTTTAGGCAGCAAAAATAATAAAGTTAGACAAGTCTAACAAATTTTGTTTGATGTTTTCTATATCTTTGCACCAATGCTTTCCTACACAGAAGAAAATTATTTAAAAGCACTGCTCAAAATCACATTAGACAATGAAGTGGATCAAGTAGGCACAAACGAACTTGCGACACATTTGAATGTGAAACCAGCTACCGTAAATGATATGCTAAAAAAACTTAAAGAAAAAAAGTTGATTGACGGCGAAAAATATGGAAAAATAAATTTGACCCAAGAAGGTAGAATGCATGCTGTAGAAGTGCTACGCAAACATCGTTTATGGGAAACCTTTCTTTACCAAAAACTAGATTTTACTTGGGATGAAGTGCACGAAGTGGCAGAACAATTAGAGCATATTCAGTCAGATAAATTGATTGATAAGTTAGATAAATTTCTTGAATACCCTGAATTTGATCCCCATGGAGACCCTATACCAAATAGAAATGGGGAATTTAAAGTCCAATTTAAAAAAACGCTCGCCGAAGTTCAAGCTGGAACAACGTGTAGAATGGTAGCGGTAAGAGACAACTCTGCACCCTTTCTTCAATACGTTGTAAAAGTTGGCTTAGGATTGAATAATGAGATAAAAGTTTGGACTAAACAGGAATATGATTCCTTGATGCTCATTGAAATTAACGGTAAAAAGTCGAGTGTAAGTCAAAAATTTGCTGAAAATATTTTTGTGGTTTGCAGCAATTGTGTTGTCGGCAAACCTTGCTCCAAGGTTAAATGTGAAATTCCTGATTTATCGTAGGGTGATTTATAGAATGCTTTTAGGGCAAAATTAATTGTGCAGCAAATGATATCGTCTTGTAAAGTTGAATTGGAGCGATTTTAATTTTGAGAAGACCCGGTTTTTTGGTAATTTTTTCGTCTGTTTCTATCAGTTTTTTAAGTCGTTCAGGAATTGTTTATTATTTTGATACATAATACGATCTGGTTTCACCAATGTTTTTCTTTCCGTTTTTCCGACAATACTCAATTAAATCATCAATTTCAACAATCACTTCCATTACTGTAAAACCTTGGATTTCAAGACGAACTTTTAGATCCGTAAGAGATTTTCTCCATTCGTCCCATGTATTATGAAGTTTCTCCATATCTTCTGCTGATTCCGTAAATCTCTTCCAGTCTTCTTTTCGATATGATGCTAAATTTACCGCTTTCTCCATCGTTTCTATTTTTTTAACTTAACGAATTTTTTTGTGCTCAAAATGGCGCGACTTTGAAGCCACTATAGTTTGAGTCGAGAACAAAATTAATAAATAAAATAGAGTTTGACATATCTGAAAAAAGTATCTTTCCAAATCAATGTTGTTAAGTTAAGAGAATATTCTTAAGGAGTATCGCTTTTCGTGAGACTTCTAACCCAGAACGCCGTCATTGCGCGTCTCCCGCGTGACATTTCCCCTAACCTTTGGCCAAAAGAAAGTATTCCAGCCAGATATATTTCAGCTATCACAATACTAAATTTTCTAACAATGCTTATGCTGAAAGTCTCCTGATAGCAATCGGTCTGGAGACCATTCAATTTTAATGTCGTTCCAAAATAAATCATATATACTTGCTCTATATTTAGATTTCACTCTACAAAGGCGATTCGACTGCAAACTTTGAGTGAAAACCCCTAACCTTGGTCGACTCAAAAATTTCGTAGTAATCTTATGAAAATCAACTCCTTTCTTCTTAACTTAATATTAGGAGTAGAGTTTTCAAGATTTTGTATTAAGAGCCTAGAGAGCAGTATGGACAGAGATTCCATTCCAATTCAGTAACATTTTCAAAATAACTTCCACGAAACCTCTGAGGTTTTGCAAGAATAGAATCATCCGTCATCACTTTATAATTGTTCTGAATGACAAACCTCGGAGGTTTTATTTCTAATAAAATTTACTTTAATACTGAAGTTATTTTGAAAACTTTACTTGCCAGCTATCCTTTTAATCTTCTGATGTAAAATTTTTATTGTTTTAGTAACTTAAAATACACGTATTCTCCATCCTTATATTCTACTTTAATTATATATAACCCATTTGACCAATTATGGAGGTCCACTTTGATTTCGGTGTTAGAGGTATCATTTGTAGTAAAACAAATCTTTCCAAAAATATCATTTACTAAAATAGACTTAATTGGAGAATTTAGGTTTTGCATTTCAATTGTAATAAAATCTTGAGTAGGATTCGGGTAAATCTTGATATTATTTTTTTTAATACTATTTATTCTATTCGTTGCATATTTCGGATCACAAATTGGGGTTGTCGTAATACTATTCGCAAAGAATATAGCTAAATTATTTTCTCTAAGAAACTTATTATCATAGGCATGACAAGGTTTATTTACTTGGTCGGTACAACTGCCTGATCCAAACAAAAAATTGTAAGGGAATTTGGTCGTTGTAAATTCATTATGGATATTATAACCATATTTATGGACTGTGTTCCAGGTACTAATCGCTCTACTACCATATAATTTTATATTATTATTGGCAATGCCGTAACAACCATATCCATTTGTGAGGCACCAAGTGAGTCCCCAAAAAACTGTTTGGCTGTCAATTGGAACAACGATATCGCAAGGCTGATGGAAAGAAAATATCGAAGGCTTCGGTTTGTTGGCCTTTTGATATTTGAGCAAGTCTGAAAACATGGCCCCATACATATTACCAATACCTTTAATCGTATAATGAATCTTAGTTGGTTCTATGTTTCCATCTATATCACCTAAGTCTGGCCTTGAAACACTTACACCCTTAAAAGTTTTACCTACATTATATACGCATTTTAAATTATTAGAATGAGGGAGTGGTGCATTTGTAATGCTATATGCTTCAGTTGGTTTTTCAGTAACTGTGTCTAATAAGGAGATACCCAATGCAATAAAGGCACCAGCGCTTTCTCCGGCAACAAATACATTGTTTGTGTCTATTCTAAACTGTTTATAGCGATTAATTAAATAACGTAATGCACCTTTTCCGTCTTGCACAGACCGATAATATGCTCTCGGCCATTCGGAACTATCTGTAGCAAAAACACATGAATAATTAGGGTAACTGCACTGCCAGTAAACATTATCTGAGATAAAGCCAAGTCTATAATCAATACTGGCTGTTACATATCCTCTTTTTGCAAATTGCTTACATAAATCTTGAATACTCACATCATTTTTATCACCTGCCAAAAAAGCCCCGCCATGTATCCATATCAGAAGAGGTCTTTTGCTTATGCGGTTAATATCATCACATTGGGGTAAATAAATATCCAAGTGTAAAGTATCTGTACCTCCAGCATAATTAATTGCAGTTCCAAATGGTATATTGAGTAAACTGTCATAGGCATACTTTTTATCTACCCACTGTTGGCTATAAACGCTAATAGAGAAGAAGAGTAAGGCTACTAATGCAAATTTTTTTTTGTTCATTTTGATAAATTGATTTTTTTTGAGTTTAGGCCAGCGGCAGGCTAACTGAAACGTAATTTTCTTAACAAAAGTAAGCCATTTTAAAGCGATTTGCGATGTGATAAATCTAGTATATGACATTAAAAGATATCCGATGACAGAGCTTGCTCATTCTATTGTCAGAATCAGCAAAGGATTTTGTATAATCAGGACTCTGAAACATCTAATTTTTACTCTTAGATTGTATTAATTTTCAGAATATTTATGTTTTATCTATTTCAATATATGCAAAGTATTTTATGATATAGAGCTAGCTAAAATACAGTAAATAAAATACTTTACTATTTTAATAAATCATTATATAATTGACAAATGTTTGTAAGTTAAAGACGCGCTATTGGTTTGTAAGTACTAGAAGGGCGATATCTTTAATATAAAATTTGTCATGATAACTATCAGGAGTCTAACGAATGCGAAATCCAGAATGTACTTCAGAACCACTTTTGATGTTTACAAAATTACACATACAAATTTCGTGTTTTTGATTCTCGGAAAGCTAGGTAGCCAAAGATAATAGTTAATGAACCTCTTAATCTATCAATATACAAGGCTTGTATTTGT
>Ga0163144_10008704_pt1 | contig 21928 bp, 12 predicted proteins | sample OliLak19BULKMAT1_FD_123175 | JGI IMG/M metagenome (GOLD analysis project Ga0163144, IMG submission 123175) | Freshwater microbial mat bacterial communities from Lake Vanda, McMurdo Dry Valleys, Antarctica - Oligotrophic Lake LV.19.BULKMAT1 | ecosystem: Environmental > Aquatic > Freshwater >... | reverse complement strand
GCGGACCCAGGGCCGGCAGCGCCTGTATACGGACGTGGACCTTGCCCGCCTTCGCGACGTCCGAGGCTTGATGGAGAAGAAGGTCAACCTCGCGGGCATTCGCGTCATCCTCAGCCTCCGCGCGTAAGCGCGCGCAACGTCGACGCGGGGGACGGCCGCCGACCAACATCCGCCGGGGACGCTCGGCATTGAGCCTCGCTCGGGTCTAGCGCGACCGAGCGGGCCACTCACGGGTCGCGCGACCCACGCCCCGGCGGACATTGGTCGGCGGCCGTCATTTCCCGCCTCGCATAGCGTGCGCTTCTGCTGCTCGCCGCTAGCCGTCATATGAAAGCTACATGGCGCGGCGGTTGGCCCGCTCAACGTTGACATGAGGGGGCTAGCGGCGTGAGGTCCCGAGGTCCGCCCATTTCGGCGTTAGCCGTTCCGTCCGACAATAGTTACGCCCCATTAGGCCCGATGAGCGATGGGTCCTAATCTCCCGCGGAAATGGGCCCTACGGGCCTATTGATTAAAATCAACTTTCTTATAATCGGCGTGTCCGTTGATCCGCGCTGTGGTGGTACTCGTGGGAGAACCAATGACCTCGTTGCGCATCGCCAAGAAGCTGAAGTCCGCCGTCGCCGTGATCGTGACCGGCTCGCTAGTGGTCTCGACGGCGGTAATGCCCGTCGCCGCGCAGTCCTTCCGCGCGGGAGTCTCCGCCGAAGCGGGCGCGGGAACACGCGCGGCGTTCACGCCCTCGACGCTCAACGGCGTGCAGCCTCTCCCCGGCGGCGTCCTCGGCGCCGCGAACCTCGTGCCCACCTTGGCTCCCGCGATCGCTCCCACGGCCCTCGCGCTGCCCCTTCCGGCCGCGGCCAAAGCCGAAGATAGCCGGGACGCGCGAAAGCCCGCCGCCGCCGCTCCCGCCGCTCCCGTCGCTCCCGTCGTCGACAAGGGGCCCGCCAAATCGGACTCGGGTCCTCGCTGGGTCAAGCCCGCGCCGACGCCCGCCGGGCCCCGCTGGGTGAAGGTCGACGGCAAGAAGAACGAAGGGCCGCGCTGGGTCGGCGCGGAGCAGACCGGCGTACGCGCGACGATCGCGCGCTTTCTGCCGTTCCTTAAGAAGTCGGGCGTGGAAGCGTTCGACGGCGCCGCCGCCCGCAAGGAGACGCTCGAGGATTCGCCTGTCGCCTCCAACGAAAGCCGCGGGGCGGCCAACGGCGGGTTGAAGCCCGCCGCGCGCGCGGCCGTCATCATCAACGACGCCTCGATTCCCACGCCGGAAGCGGCGCGCCGGGTCGGACAGATCCGGACGAAGCAGGGCACGCCCCTCTGGGCGAAGATCGTCGCGCCCGTGTCGGCGATCGCCGCGGTCGCGGTGGCGATCCAATTCGGGGCCATCCCGGTCCTGACGCTCGCCGCGGGGCTCGTGGTCTCCGTGCTCGCGCACGAGATCGCCCACCTCGCCGTGCTGCACCGCCTCGGCGATCACACGGCCGAGCACGCCGGCACGCACAGCCTCAATCCTTTCAATCATATCGACGCGGTGAAGACCGTGATCGTGCCCGCGATCTCGCTCGCGCTGTCGAGCATCCTGCTGCCGTTCCCGATCCTGCTCGGCGCGGGAAAGCCCGTGGACGCGGACTTCAACAACCTGCGCTCGCCGTTCGGCGGCCCGCGCTCGGCGCGCAACGCGTTTTGGGTCGCCGCGGCCGGACCCGCGACGAACCTGCTGATCGCGGGCGCCGCGTTCGGCGCCGCGGCGCTGCTGCCCGGAGGCGGAGCGATCACGCTCGTGCTGCTCGGGCTCGCGAAGATGAACCTCGCGCTCACCGTGTTCAACCTGCTGCCGCTGCCTCAGCTCGACGGCGGCAAGATCCTGGCCAGCGTCCTGCCGGAGCGCTTCTGCGCGAAATGGGTGTTCAACCCCCGCGTCGAGCGCGGCTACCAGGGCGTGTTCCGCAGGCTCTATGAGGGCCCGTCCAACGTCTTGACGTGGCTCGCCGATTCGATGGGCGTGCGCACGCAGAAGGGCGTCAACCGCCTCGCGAACGCGGTGACGTTCACCGCGCTCGCGGCGTTCTACGCGGCCGCTTACTTCCACCTGGCGGTCGCGCTGCCGCTGCTGTTCCTCGCGCTGCCGTGCTCCTACGACTACTGGTGCATCCGCGAGAAGGTGCGCTCCGAGGCCGCCGTGCAGGACCTCATGGAGCTGATGAGCCAGTGGAGCGCCGTGATCGTGCAGATCGCCGAGGACCTGGGCCTCGAGAGCGAGGTCTCCGCGTACGAGACCGAGCACGCGATGAAGAACGCGCTCGAGACGCTCGTCGACGAGATGATGGCCAAGGAGGAGTTTCGCGGGCTCTCCGACGACCAGAAGCTCGAGTCCCTGATGAAGGCGTACCCGGACAAGGCGGCCGAGTACCTCAAGGACAAGGCGATGCCCGAGGACTCGCTCGAGAAGATCAAGGCCGTGCTCGCGGACCCGCGCAACCAGTTCTTCTACGACCGCCTCCGGAAGTGGTTCAAGGAGCACGAGATCTTCTCGCGCTGGGACAACAAGCACCAGCAGGAGAAGCTCAAGGACGCGATCAAGGCGGCGGACAAGGAAAAGGGGAAGGGCGGCGGCATCATCGAGTTCCGCGAGAGCCTCATCTCGCGCGGCATCGCGGCGGCGCTTCGCGTGTTCAGCGCGCCCGCGGTCTACGGCGGCTCCGGCGCGCCGGACGACGTGATGCGCAAGGTCTACGCCGACACGGAAGCGTCCGCCGACTCCTTCGTCGTGATGTTCAGCGCGGACGCGGGCCACACCGACGTGGCTCGCGCGCTCGACGGCCTCGACTACGCGAGCGTCGCTCCCGGCGAGGGCGGGCGGACCTTCCGCGTGGTGCTCGCCAACCGCTCCAATCCGCACCTGACCGCGCGCTCGATCGCCCGCGAGCCCCTCGTCGAAAGCGTCACCGTGAACCCTGCGCTCTACGACCTCATGGTGCTGCCGGCGCCCGCGCCCGTCGGCGTGCCCGCCGCCGCCGCGGCGCCGTCGTGGATCGCCAAGATCAAGAGCAATAACGGCTATCCCGAGGCGCGCGTGCGCGCCGTCATGACGACCAACGCCGCGGCGCGCCGCCTGCTGGGCGAGCTGACCCGGCCCAAGGAGCTGAAGGGCTCCTTCATCGTCGAGACCACGCTGACTACCGGACCGGAGGCGGCCGAGCTCGCGCGCGCTCTCGCGGACGTCGCCGACGTGAAGGCGGTCGTCGTCTCGAACACCGTGCACCGCCTGCTCGTCTCGCGCAACCGGCCGAGCGCCGCGGCGGAGCCCGTCCAGAATGAGCTTCCGCTCGCCGAGCCCGAGCCGATCCCCGAGTTCACGCCGGCGGCTCCCGCGGCCGCCGAGCCCGCGAAGCTCACGGTCGAGGACTCCCTGCCGGTCAACGGCCTCAAGGTGGAGCTGGCCGTCGGCTCCGTCCTCGCCGACTCCGAGCGGATCTTCTACCTCCTCCAGGCGTACTCGGGAGAGATCGGCATGTCCGGGATCGGAGTGCCCGTGACGTGGCAGTCGCACGGCAGCACGATCCCGGAGGCCGAGCGCCTCGCGATCATGCGCCGGCTCGTCGACGATCCCGCGGTCGCGGCCGTGCGCGCGCCGTCCGCGCTGATCGCGGCGCTGGAAGCGTCCTCGGCCCCGGAGTCCGCGCCGAACGCGCAGGGCGACGGCGACAACGGCGCGCCGGAGGCGCCGCCCGCGCCGCGCGCCAAGGTCTCGAGCCACGGCAAGGCCGAGTACGGCCTTAACGTGGTCCTCGTCAAGTTCGCCGCGGACGTCACGGACGCCCAGAAGCTCGAGATCCTGGGCGCGACCGCGCTCTACCATCACGGCGACATGGTCACGCTGTCCGCCGCGAGCGCCCAAAAGGCGGGGGAGAAGGCGCTGGCGCTCTCCGTCCTCGGGACCGTCGAGGCCGTGAAGATCCATCCGAACGTCGCGGCCGTCCTGATCGGGGAGTCCGCTCCGTACCCCAACGCGGAGTCGTTCGACCATGACCGCGCGGTGATCGTCGAGTTCCGCGAGGGAACGTCGCTGGACGCGGTCAAGGAGTACGCCGAGACGCGCCGCTTGACGCTCGTGCACCACAACTTCCGCGGCTCGCAGCGCGCGTACCTGTTCACCGTGCCCGCGGCCGGGGCCATGCGCGCCACGCTGCAGATGCTCGTCGACGAGACGCCGGCCGCCGGCTCCCTCGCGGAGGCCGTGCGCCCGTTCCAGGAGCAGCCCGGCGAGGCCGAGCTCAAGCCGTCCGAGAAGGCGCTGAAGGAAGCCGTCGTCGAGGCCCAGCCCGAGCCGGCGGCTCCGCGGCGCGATCCGGCGCTCGCGTGGCAGGACTACCTGCAGAACACGACCCTCAGCGACGGGAAGAGCAAGCTGACCGACAAGCAGGTCCAGCTGCTGACCGTGATGCTCAAGCCTCTCGCGCGCCAGCCCGAAGAGAAGCGCCCGCCGATCGTGGGACGCGGCGAGGAGATCAAGCGCCTGCTTCCGATCGTGACGTCGCCGCGCGGCATGCGCAACTCGGTGATCCTCGTCGGCGAGGCCGGCGTCGGCAAGACCGCCGTCCCCGAGGGCCTCGCCGAGATGATCGAGGACGCCGAGCACGCCGCCGCGCTCGACGGCCAGGCCTTCCTGCAGTTCGAGCGGCTCAAGGGCCGCTGGCTCGTCGAGCTCGACATCAACAAGGTTCTGACGCAGGAGGACCCCGTCGGCGTGCTGGCCGCGATTCTCGATCTCCTTCCGCGGCTCAACAAGGGCGCGCCCTCGCGCGGCAACGACATCATCGTCCTGATGGACGAGATCCAGAAGTTCTTCCTCGACAACGCGGGGCAGAAGATCGCGAACACGCTAAAGGGCCCGCTGCGAGACGGGAAGATCTCGGTGATCGCGACGACGACGCGCTCCGAGTTCAAGAAGTTCATCGAGGGCGACGACGCGTTCCGGCGCCGCTTCGAGAAGATCGACGTCGAGGAGCCGACCGTTCCTCAGACGATCTCGATCCTGCGCGCGATGAAGTCGTGGCTGCAGAGCCTGCATGAGGCCGCGATCCCGGATCAGGCTCTCGTGGACGCGGCGAAGCTCTCCGATCAGTTCGACAAGACGAACTTCAACCCGGACAAGGCGATCAAGGCCGTGCAGGACGCGGCCGAGCTCTCCCGCCCGGACAACCTGCGCGCGGCCATCACGCTCGACCTGCGCGAGACGTGGGGCGAGCTCGTCGTCGCCGCGAACGAGGCGCGCCAGGCGCTCATCGACAAGGGCATCGCTTCGGTCCTTGCGCTTCCCGTGGACCACTACAATAAGATCGCGTGGCTCGTGCAGAAGGCCGAGGCGCTTTACGCCGAGCGCGAAGCCGTGGCCGAAGGCAAGGGGCAGGTCACGACCGATGTCGTCAAGCGCGTGATCGCCGCGAAGACGGGCATCGCCTCCGGCCAGCTGAACCTGGGCGAAGACGACGCGGGGCGCTACACGCAGATGGAGGCCAGCATCGGCGCGCGCGTCGTGAACCAGGACCGCGCGCTGACGGCCATCGCGAACGCGGTGCGCCGCAACAAGGCCGGCCTCTCGAACCCGAACCGCCCGATGGGCAAGTTCCTGCTGACGGGTCCCACGGGCGTCGGCAAGACCTACCTCGCGAAGGAGCTCGCGCGCTTCCTGTTCAACGATCCCGAGGCGATGGTCCGCATGGACATGTCGGAATACATGGAGGAGCACACCGCGCAGCGCCTGACCGGCTCGCCTCCCGGCTACGTCGGCTACGGCGAAGGCGGCCAGCTCACCGAGGCCGTGCGCAAGAAGCCCTACTCCGTGATCCTGTTCGACGAGGTCGAAAAGGCGCACCCGAAGGTCTTCGACGTGCTGCTGCAGATCCTCGACGACGGCCGCCTGACCGACGGCCAGGGCCGCACCGTGGACTTCAAGAACACCGTCATCATCATGACCTCGAACTCGGGCATGAAGGGCGTCGACGGCGAGAAGTACGCGGCGATGCTCGCGAAGATCGAGGCGCACAACGCGGCGGTCGCCGCCGGCAAGGCGCTGGAGACCGACGGCAAGCCGCTGCCGACCGTCGCCGAGGTCAACCAGCTGTGGGACGAGGAGATCGACCTGATGGTCGGCGCGGCCCTGAAGGAGCGCTTCCGGCCGGAGTTCCTGAACCGGCTCGACGAGGACCCGCTCTCCAAGAACAAGTGGATCCGCGTGAACCGCCTGCGGCCCGAGGACATCGCCAAGATCGCGAAGATCCAGCTCAAGGAGTTCGAGACGCTGCTGGCGGACCGCCACGACACGGATATCGTTTTCGACGCCACCGTCGTCGATTTCCTGGCGGCCGAGGGCTACTCTCCCTTATACGGAGCGCGGCCGATGACGGCGGCCATCGAGAAGCACATCATCGACCCGCTCGCGCAATGGATCCTGAGCGAAGCCGAGGCGGGCAGGAAGGACGTCCGCGGCGCGCTGATCAACGTCCGCTACGACGGGGGCAAGATCTTGTTCGACGCGAGCCGGAAGCCCGATAAGAACACGGCGCGCGCGACGGTGAAGGGCGCGTCCGAGGCCGTCGCGGCCGAGGTGTTCTCGATGATCGAGCGGCTGTCGGGAGGCGAGAGCGCGGAGGAGCCGGCGGAGAATCTGTTCGACCAGCTGATGCGGAAAGCGCGGCCGGCCGCGGAGAAGGGAACGGCTGCGGCTTTGAACGGCAAAGAGGCTGGAACTCGAACCAGCGCCTTTTTCGCGCTGGGCGCGGGAATAAATGTCGGCGGCACGGCAACGGTGGCTGAGCATAACAACTCCAAGAAAAAGGACGGCAGCGTGCGGTCCTCGATCGCCGCGCTCGCGGCTGACGCCGCGGCGGCCGGCTGGGGCCCTGAGGTGCTTGCGGCGCTGGAGCCCGGCGCGGGACAAGTCGGAGAGGGATGGCTCAAGCAGATCGCGAAGTTATCAAAGGAGCACGCGGCGAAAGCCGCGGTGGCCGCGCCGATAGCGATCTCCGCCGCGGTCAGCGGCGACGTGATTCAGGTCGCCGTCGCCGGCGCGTACGCGCTGTCCGACGACGATCAGAAGGCGTTGGTCATGCACTTCAGCGGCACGCCGCCCGCCTCGTACCTCGAGGCGCAGCAGAAGGCCGACAACCTCAACCTGAGCGCGCGTCTGCTCTGGGACCATAACCTGCTCGACCTGTACCGCCGCCTGTCGGCGATCCCGGGCGCGCGCATGGGCTTCAAGACGGGCGCCGAGGGCACGCAGATCTGGCTCGAGATCAAGAAGACGCGGACTCCGCCCGCTCTGTCGGCGGCCGCGCCGGCGGCGGCGAAGGCCGACGTTCCCTCGGGAACGCCGCACCAGGTCCGGGAGATGATCAAGGCGCGGGATCTGATGATGGGCGTGATCGACCAGTCGAAGCTCAAGGATCACGAGCGCGACGGCCATTCGATCCGGATCGCCGCGGCCGAGGGCTACGCGACGCTCGCGCAGCCCTCGGACGCGGCGAAAGCCCGAGAATGGATCGTCAGTAAGATGTGGGCGGCCGACGTCGTCGACGAGAAGGCGGCGAACATGTATTCCTCCGCGGAGCCCAAGGTCCAGGTCGGCTCGGACTGGCCGCTCGCGATGACCGCGGCGCTCGTCCTCGAGAAATTCGGGACCCCCACCGACATCCCGCTGCTCGAGAACATGGCGCGCCGCGTCCTGGGCACCGGGCACACCGAGGTGCCCGTGCATCAGGCGCTGGAGCAGGCGCTCGCCGCGCTCTACGTGAAAGCGGGCCTCGCCGAGACGCGCGCGGCGCTGCGCCGCGCGGCGCAGCTGACGGCCGGCCGCACTCAGGACATCACCGGGGCCGCCAAGCGCGCGCTCGGAACGGTCGGCATGCCGGCCGACCTCGACGAGGCCAAGAACGACGCCGAGGGCTTCCTCGCGATGACGAAGCGCCTCGGCCGCCAGGACGAGCTGCAGGCGATGTTCCGCGACAACAAGGCCTGGGCCAAGGGCTTCATGGGCGCGAGCAACGACGTCGCGCGCCAGGCGGCGCTCAAGCTCGCGGGCGAGACCGAGTCGAGCCCCGAGGCCTTGAACCACCTGAAGAACCTGATGAAGGTGGAGACGGGCTACTCGCGGACCGCGTTCGAGATGTCGCGGGCCTGGGCGGCGATCGTCGCGCGCGAAGGCCTCACGCAGGGCCTCGGCGCGGCGCTCAAGACCTACCTCGACGCGCGCGGCGTCGAGAACTACAGCCATGGCTCGACGTGGACGGTGCTGTATTCCTACGTGCTCGCCGCGGCGGCCGCGGGCGGCGCCGACGCGCTCGCTCCGCTCGAGCAGCTGATGAGCTACGCTCCGGGCGGCATCGCGAGCGTCAATGAGCAGGCCTACTTCAACTCGCCCGACGCCTGGGCGCGCGTCCTGGTCCGCAGCGGGAAGTTCGACGAGTACGCCCGCTCGCAGGGGCTCAACGCGGACGGCTCGCCGAAGCCGTCCAAGCTGCAGGAGATGCTGACGAATAAGTCTCTGCCCATGATGACCGCCGCGGCGCTGCGCGCGATCACCTACGCGCGCGATCCGCTCTTCCGCAGCCGGGCGGTCGCGCCGAAGGGAGCGCTGCCCGACATCCAGCCCGACTCGCCCGTCGCGCCGACCCCGTCGCCGCGCGGCCCCAGCAACCCGCGCTTCGGCGGCTATGGCGGCTACGGCGGGATGTATTAGCGAGCGCCTTCAAGGATAATGGAGCTGTCCTTAAGCCGTCCGGCTAAAGCTCGGCGCGGAGGCGGCGCAGCTCGGCCAGGTAGCGATGCGTGCGCACCGCGGCGGACTTCGGGGCGGAAGCCTCGGACAGGGCCGCGTCGAGCGCCTTCGCGGCCTCTTCCTTGAGGCCCATCGCCTTCAATATCTTGGCCTCGAGCGCGGTCGCGCGCAGCCAGTTGTCGCCGTAGCCCATCTTGACGGCCGCGCGCGCGGAGATGAGCGCGGCGGGATACTCCTTCTGGTCGAACAGCAGCCGCGCGTAGCCCTGGTGGAAGGTGAACTCGTCGGGGAAGGCTCCCACGAGCGTCTCGTAGAGCGCGCGCGACTCGTCGAGGCGCCCGGCCTTGGCCAGGCAGTACGCCCGCTCGAGGTTCGCGCCGCGCGCCAATTTGAGCACGGAGGCCTTCGCGTCGGCGCCGTACGCCTCGGCCGCCGCGGACCAGGCGGGCTTGGGGTCGCGTCCGATCGCCTCGAGGTACGAGGCCTCCGAGGCGCGCATGTCGCCGGGCACGAGCCCCTGCTCGCTGAGCTTCGGATCGGAGGCCCACTTGGCGACGGAAGCGGCGACGGCGCCGGCCAGGGCTTCCGCGGCCGGCTTGTCGCGCTCGGCGAGGTCGGAGACCCAATCCGCGTAGCCGGCGTCCGCGGGGAACTCCGAGGTCAGGGCCTTCAGCGCGGCGAGGATTCCGGCCGCGGAGTCGTCCTTCTCCGCGAGCGCCTTGGCGGCCAGAAGCGCCTGAAGCCGGGCCTCGGGAGCGGCGCCGGCGGCGGCGAGGGCCAAAGCGTGCTCCCCTCGCTCGAGGCGCCAAGTCGCCACGCGCGCGCGCCGCGCGCCGTCCTCCGCGGAGGAGGACTTCGCGACGCGGAGCGCGGCGGCCTCGATCGGCTCGTCCATGAGCTTGCGGGACTCGTCCAGGAACAGGGCCAGGGACTCGGGCGAGCGGTAGCCGACCGCGCGGGAGATTTCCTGGCCGCGCTCGTCGAGCACGAGCAGCGTCGGGTAGCCGCCGATCTTGAAGCGCGCCTTCCAGTCCCAGGAAAGCTCCGCGTCGGCGTCGAGCGCCAGCTTCACGAAGCCGTCGGACGCCTTCGTGAACGTCTCGGTCGGGTAGACGCCCTCCTCGAGCATGTTGCAGGGGGGGCACCAGATGCCGTAGAAGTGGACGAAGATCGGCAGATGGGCGCGCCGCGCGAGCGTCACGGCCTTGCCGGGCATATTAACGAGGAAGCCGAAGGCGACCTCGTGGGGCTTGGGCGCGAGCTTCGTCCGCGCGGCGTCCGGCTTGCGGCCCGCGACCGCCACGGTGAAGCGCTCCTGGCGGCAGAAGGTCTGCGCGTCGTCGCAGACGCTCGCGACGATCTCGACGGGGCCCGAGGCGGCGAGCCGGCATCGGAAGACGCGCGGCGTGACCTCGTCGGCGCGGTTCTTGCCGCACTTCTGGGGGGCCTCGGCGTTGAAGTGATGTCCATCGATCGGCTTCAGCTCGATCCGTTCGTTCAGCGCGCCGGCGGAAGGCTTGGCCTTCACGAGCGATTCGGCTCCGGCGGGCAGGGCGAGAAGGAGCAGCAGGAAGGATTTCATAGGGGCATTATACTAGAATGAGCCATCCGGTCCCCGCGCATGACCCTCGCATCCGCCCTGGCTTCGATCGCCCTGCTCGCTCTTCCGGCCGGAGCCGAAGGCTTCACGGTCTCCTCCTACACCGCGGCGGCGCTCGATACCGCGCCCGAGGTCCGCACCGCGCGCGACGCCTACGAGGCCGCCGACGCGGCGCTCAAGGGCCAGGCCGCGGCGATGATCCTTCCGACCCTCCAGTTCACCTACAACCAGTACCCGTACGGGCATAATCCGCTCGACGCCTACCGCTTCGAGCGCCGCCGCTTCGCGTCGCGCGAGGGGCAGGCGGTCACGACGGCCAACTGGAACCTGTTCAACAGCTTCGAGGATCTTCAGCGGACGCGCGCGGCCGCGATGGTCCGCCGCGCGGCGCGCGGCGCCTGGACCTCCGCCCGGCAGGACCGCGCGTTCGCCGCGATCTCCGCCTTCTACGACCTGAATTCGAAGACGGAGCTGCTCGCGGTCGCGCGGCAGAACCTTCAGGATCAAAGAAAGCAGTACGACCAGTCCCTGGACTTGTATAAGCATGGGATGAAGAGCCTGGCCGACCTGCTCAAGAGCGAGACCGACTGGCGCTCGTCCGAGCTGCGCATCATCGCGGCCGCGGCCGAGCGCAAGAAGGCGCTCGTCGAGTTCAACAACCTGATCGACCGCGCCGCGCTCGAGGAGGCCGCGCTCGCCGCGGACCTCCAGGCGGGCGCCACCGACCTGCCGCTCGTCGGCGACGACTTCACGCGCGCGCTCGCGCAGCGGCCCGAGGTGGCGCAGGCCGACGAGGAGCTCGCGCGCGCGCGCGTCGCGGTGCAGCAGGCCGTGAAAGGCATCCTCCCGAACCTGCGCGTGGACGCGACCTGGACCAAGACGCGCTACGCGTCCTTCGCGGGCGCGGGCGCCGGGATCCCGAATCCCAACTACAACGTGGGGCTCTCGCTGACGCTTCCGATCGGGTTCAACGGCTTCACGCAGGGCTTCGCGATCTCCGCCGCTCGCGCGCAGAAGCGCCGCGCCGAGTCCGCGCGCCTCGCGGCGGAGCGCACGGTCCGCTCGGAGGTCTTCGGCGCCTACATCGACCTCGAGCGCGTGTCCAGCTCCTACTCGGTCGCGCTCCAGAAGGAGGAGATCGCGGCGAAGTCCCTCGAGCTCGTGGGACGGCAGTATCAGCAGGGCGCGGCCGACGCGATCCGCATGAACCAGGCGCAGAACGACTATCTGAACGCGCGCGTCGAGCGCGTGCTCGCGCTGCATGATATCTTTATCAACCGCGCGCGCTATCGCCGCGCGGCGGGGGAACCGTTATGGTGAAGTCATCGCCGAAGGCGATCGCCGTGGCCGCCGTCGCGGCCGTCGCGCTCGGAGCCGCGGGCTGGAAATATTACGGTAAATCGACCGCCGAAGGCGGAGGATCGACGCTCGTCACCGTCGAACGCGGCGACATCGAGCTCCATTTCATGGACTCCGGCGAGCTGACGCCGAAATCCTACGTGGACGTGGCCTCGAAGGTCTCCGGCCGCGTCATCGAGCTCTACGTCGACGAGGGCTCGCGCGTGAAGAAGGGCGCCAAGCTCGCCGTGATCCAGCCCGGCCGCACGGAAGCCGAGGCGTACGTGCCGACGACCTTGACCGCGCCGATCGACGGGATCGTGATGCGCTACCAGGACCGCAGCTCGGGCAATCCGCAGGAGGGGCGCCTGAGCAAGCTCGGCGAGTACGTCACGGGCCTGATGGAGTCCCAGACTCCGACGTACCTCCTGACCGTCGCGGACCTCGCGAGGCTCGTCGTCAAGATGAAGATCTCCGAGATGGACATCCTGAAGCTTCGCGAGGGCATGGACGTGAAGGTCACCGTCGACGCGCTGCCCGGCGTCGACTTCCCGTCCAAGGTCACGCTCGTATCGCCTCAGGCCGAGAAGGACAACAACAACCTCAAGAACTTCAAGGTCGAGGTCACGCTGCTGAGGTCCGATCCGCGCCTGAAGCCCGGCATGACGGCGCGAGTGGACGGACTCCTCGACTCCCGCAAGCAGGTCCTCAAGATGCCGCTCTCCGGCGTCTTCGAGGAGGCGGGCAAGGAGTTCGCGTATAGGAGCGGCTCGGCCAAGCCCGACAAGGCTCCGCTGAAGCTCGGCCTGCGCTCCGAGATGGACGTCGAGGTCCTCGAGGGCGTGAAAGAGGGCGACAAGCTCCTCACCGAGAAGCCCGTGGACGCTCCGAAGTCCTGACCGCCATGGACGCGATCACCGTCGAAAGCCTCGCGCGCACGTACGAGGGCGGGTACCAGGCCCTGAAGGGGGTATCGTTCTCGATCGCGAAGGGCGAGTTCGTCGCGATCATGGGGCCTTCGGGCTGCGGCAAGTCCACGATGCTCAACATCCTGGGCCTGCTCGACCGGCCGACCGGCGGACGCTACCTGCTGGAGGGCGCCGAGACAGCAATGCTCGACGACTCCCGTATCACCCAGCTGCGGCGAGCCCGGATCGGCTTCGTGTTCCAGTCCTTCAATCTCTTGCCCCGCCTGTCGGCGCTCGAGAACGTCGCCCTGCCCATGGCCTACGCGGGCGAGGGCGTGGCCGAGCGGCGCGCGCGCGCGACCGAACTGCTCACGCGCGTCGGCCTCGGCCGCAAGGTCGAGAACACGCCGCTCCAGCTTTCCGGCGGCGAGCGCCAGCGGGTCGGCATCGCGCGCGCTCTCGCGAACAAGCCCGCGCTGCTGCTGGCCGACGAGCCCACCGGCAACCTCGACTCGAAATCCTCGGTCGAGATCCTCGCGCTCTTCAAGGAGCTCAACGCGGAGGGGATGACCGTCGTGCTCGTCACGCACGATCCCGCGATCGGCGCCGCGGCCGGGCGCGTGATCCGCATCAAGGACGGCGCGCTCGCTTGAACCTGCGAGAGGCCTTCCGCGCCGGCGCGCGAGAGATCTACGCGAACAAGTTCCGGTCCGCGCTGTCGTTCACGGCCGTCTCGGTGGGCGTCGCCTCCCTGCTGTACACGATGGCGCAGACGAAGGGCATGCAGGACGCGCTGCAGAAGAACCTCGACCTCATGGGCCCGGGGCGCATGACCGTCGAGAAGAAGCGCAACTACAAATCCAAGGGCCTCTCGCGGGGCCTGTCCTACGCGGACGCGAAGGCTCTGCGCCGCGAGCTTCCCGACCTCTACATGGTGACGCCGCGCTCATCCTACAGCGTGAAGCTCTATCACGGCAGGACCAAGGTCGAGGGCGTCAACGTCGCCGGGACGACGCCGGAGTTTCGCCGCCGGGACTGGGTCTACACCCTGAACGGCCGCTTCATCAACGAATGGGACGTCGAGAACCGCGCGCGCGTGGTCGTCATGGTCGAGCCCGCCGTCTGGATCAAGAAGCCGTTCTGGGCGAAGTTCTGGGGCGAGGACGACCCGTACGACGCGTTCGGCAAGCGCGTGAACCTGCTCGGCGCCCGGATCCGCCTCGAGGACGCGGTCTTCACCGTCGTCGGCGTGCTGACGCCGCCGCCCCGCGACCTGGATCCGCGCTGGGACAGCTGGAACACGCCGAACGCGCTGATGCCGATCACCGCCTTCCAGCACGCGTTCTCGCGCTCCGCCGACAACCCGGACGCCGTCGACGAGATCCAGGTCGAGACCGGCAGCGACCGCACGCTCGGCTCGCGCCGCCGTCAGATCGAAATGATCCTCAAGCGGCGGCACCGGGGGGAGGAGGACTTCGAGATCAAGGACATGCGGGAGGAGATCGAGTCCAAGATGGAGGACATGCGCAAGTACGTGAAGGCCGGCTTCGCGCTGGGGATCGTCGCGCTCCTGGCCGGAGGCATCGGCATCATGAACGTGACCTTGGCCACGATCTTCGCGCGCGTGCGCGAGATCGGCATCCGGCGCGCGATCGGCGCGGGGCGCTCCGACATCCTGGCCCAGTTCCTGCTCGAGGCCGCGATGCTCGGCGCCGCCGGCGGGCTCGCGGGCGTCGCGCTGGGCCTGGGCGGCCTCAAGTGGCTGGCGACCCTGGGCGGCACTCGCGACGTGGCGGAGATCACCTGGACGCAATGCGCGGAGGGGATCGCGCTCGCGGCGTTCGTCAGCGCCGCGTTCGCGCTGGTCCCGGCGTATCGCGCGTCGCGGCTCGATCCCGTCGAGGCGTTGAAGGCCGAATGAAGATCGCCGAATTGGCGCGTTCCTCGTTCACGGAAATCCGCGCGCACAAGACGCGCAGCGCGATGACCTCCCTGTCGCTCGCGATCGGGATCGCGGCGATGCTGTTCACGTTTTCGCAGACGGCCGGGATGATGAAGCGCTACGACGACGCGCTGCGCCTCGCGGGGCCGGGCCGCCTCGTGGTCTCCCAGAAGCAGAACTACGTCTCGAAGGGCCTCTCGATCGGGCTGACCTATCAGGACGCGCTCGAGATCCGCCGCCGCTATCCGGAGCTGCACATGGTCTCGCCTCACATCCGCAGCTGGGGCACCCGCATGCGGCTCGACTCGTTCAAGAACGACGGGATCAGCGTGTTCGGCATCACGCCCGACTGGGCCGCCCGCGACTGGGTCTACACGAAGCGCGGGCGCTTCCTGAACGCGCGCGACGTGGCCGAGGGCGCGCGCGTCTGCGTCCTGATCGAGTCGGGCGGCTGGATCAAGAAGCCGTTCTGGGCCCGCTACTTCCCGGAGCAGGCGCTCACGAAGCATATCTCGCGCCGCGACCCGCTGGGCCGCTCCGTGATGCTGGGCGACCACCTCTTCACGGTGGTGGGCGTGCTCAAGGAACCGCCGAAGGACCGGGACCCGCGCTGGTTCGGGCGCTCCTGGGGCGGCCAGGGCATCGTGCTGGTGCCCGCGACCGCCTACCAGCGCTTCCTGACCCCGGACTATCAGAAGAACCCCGAGGTCCTCGACCATATCGACGTCGACACGGGCGACGCGGCGACGGCGGCGCTCTACCTGCGGCGCATCAAGGTCCTGCTCAAGGCGCGCCACCGCGGGGAGGAGGACGTCGACGTGAAGGACTACCGCGAGATCATGCAGGGCGCGCTCAAGCAGATGCGGGAGTCGCTCCTTTCGATCATGATCATCGGCATCGTGGCCGTGCTGGCGTCCGGCATCGGGATCATGAACGTGACGCTGGCCACGATCTTCTCGCGCGTGCGGGAGATCGGGATCCGCCGCGCGCTGGGCGCCACGCGCTCGGACATCGTCTGGCAGTTCGTCAGCGAGGCGATGATGCTCGGAGTGATCGGCGGCGTGGGCGGCACGGGGCTCGGCATCCTGGGCATCTGGTACCTGGCCCCGAAGGAGGAGCGCATGCTCGAGATCAGCCTGCTGCACGTGGCGGGCGCGCTTCTGATCGCGCTCGGGACCGGCTTCCTGTTCGCGCTCTATCCAGCCTACAAGGCCTCGCGCTTCGATCCCGTCGAGGCGCTGCACTACGAATAATTGTCCTTAAGGACGGTTCAGTTCGGCTTCGCCGTCAGGCTCGCGCCCGCATAGGCGTTGCCGAACTTCCTGACCAAGCCGGCCACGATCAGACCGACGAGCCCGATCGGCACGCCGTAATACGCCAAAATGCCGGCGGTCGTCTCCATCCCGCCGCACAGCGCGGATATGGGCAGGGCGATGAAGTTGAAGACGTTGAAGCCCCATGCGATCACGGCGACGCCCGCGAGCCGCGCGCCCGTTCCCTTGAGACCGTACGAGCCCGAGATGGGGCAGCGTCCGGAGAAGAGCATCACCAAGCCGAAACCGAGGATCGCTAAGCTGACCATAGACCTTCCTCCATTTTAGAGCCCGTCCAGGAGCTTCTTCCGCTTCTCCCTCAGCTCCCGCTCCATCAGCGGCTTTTCGAGGATCTTGATCTCCTTATCCACGCCGATGTCCCTGATTTCCTTCCGTATCGCGGTGCCGTCGCGAAGGTTGATCACGATCAGGACCGAACGGGTCTTTTTCCGCCACTCGTAATAGGCGACGCCCGAGTCGGGGCCGCCTTCACGCTTGTACGGCTTTCCGAAGGCTTTGAGATGCTGGTCCAGGAGTTTTTGGCCGTCGATCCCGTCCACGAAATCCAACTCGATGTTGTAGACCTTGTCCGTCCTGACGGGGATGTCGCAGTTCTCGCCCATGATCCGGTCGAACCGGATCACCGCGGTCGCGTACACCGTGCTCGTCGTGTAGGTGAGAAGCTCGCTGGTCGTGCAGCCGGTCAGCTCGTATGGCTCGAGCTTTCCGTCGGCCATTTTTTCGATCGCCTTCGCCGCCTCCGCGCGGCTCATGCCGAGCTCGATGCCGCCGTCGCCCTTATAGGACAAGCCGGCGGCTCGGGCCGAAGCCGCGAGCGGCGCGGACAGCAACAGGAGCAAAAGGAGCCTCAAACGCCGCCGTCCTGGAGCTTCTTGAGCCTGAGGACGAGCTTCTCGTGATACGCGCGCTCGAGAGCCTTGTCCTCGCTCGCCGCGTCGTTGCCGCGCAGCGCCGCGTACTCGTCGACGACGCCCACGGCGGAGTTCTTGATCGGCTCATTGAGCTTCGCCGACAGCTGCCGGATCTCCTTCTCCAGGTGCTCGATGTGATCCACGCCGTCGTTGCCCCACTTCTTGCCGACGCGATAGCTCGAGCTCTTGCGCGTGAAATAGGGGATCGTCGAGAAGCCCATGCTCTTGCCGCTCAGGATCTTGACCAGCGCTTCGAGGTACTCGCGCTCGAGGGCGGCCAGGCGAAGGTACAGCCTTTCTGATTTGGCGCTCAATGGCCTTCGCCGGGCTCGGGCATCGCGAGCGCCTCGAGGATCTCGGCGCGGCGGCCGGCCTGTTTGGGCGACTCGAGGCGCGTAAGGAGGCTATAGGCGCACGGCACCACGTACAGCGTCATCAAGGTCGAGATCAGCGTGCCGCCGATCACGGCGACGCCCATCGGGGAGCGCAGCTCCGCGCCCGGTCCGAGCGAGAGGGCGGCGGGCACGGCGCCCGCGACGATCGCGAGCGACGTCATCAGGATAGGGCGCAGGCGAAGGGGGCAGGCCTTGAGCAGCGCGGCGCCGGGCTCGAGGCCCGCGTCGCGCTGGTGGTTCGTGAACTCGACGAGAAGGATCGAGTTCTTCTTCACGATGCCCATCAAGAGAAGGATGCCGATCATGCTCATCATGTTCAGCGAGTGGTCGAACAGCCAGAGCGCCGCGAGCGCGCCCGAGAGGCTGAAGGGAAGGGCGAGCATGATCGTGAACGGATGGATGAAGCTGTCGAATTGGGCGCCCAGGATCATGTATGCGATGACGATGCCCAGGAACAGCGCCAGGATCAGCTCCCCGAACGACTCTTGAAACTGCTGGGAGCTGCCCGTAGCCGCGATCGTGTAGCCGTCGGGAAGGAGCGCCTTGGCGAGCTCGGTCGCCTTGTTGATCGCGTCGGCCTGCGACTTGCCGGGCGCGACGTTGCCGAAGACGGTCACGGCGCGCTGGCGGTCCTCGCGCTGGACGGAGAGGATGGTCGGCTTGTTGATGATGGTCGTGACCTGGGAGAGCGGGATGAGCTCGCCGCGGACGTTGCGCACCCAGAGCGTCGAGATATCGGCCTCTCCCTTGCGGTTCTTGTCGGCCAGGCTCACGCGGATGTCGTAGCGCCGGCCGCCCTTCGTGTACTTGCCCACGCGGACGCCGCCGACGGTCGAGTTGATCGTCCGCGCGATCGCGGCCACGGTCACGCCGCGGCTCGCGGCCTTCTCCCGGTCGGGGATCACGCGGACCTCGGGGACGCCGACGCGGTAGCTCGTGTCCATGTCCACGGCGAGGCCCGTGTCCTGAAGGCTCGTGCGGATTTTCTCGGCGAGGCCGCCCAATTGGTCCCAGTCGGGCCCGCGCACGGACAGTTCGATGGGAGAGCCGCGTCCGCCGCCCGTCGCGATCGTCTGCGAGCGATCCTGAAGCGCGACGCGGCTGACGCCGGGAATCTTCTTGAACTCATTGCGGATGACCGACATGAACTCCTGCTGGGTGACGGGACGGTGCTTGCCGCTCGCCTTGGGTCGGTCCTTCGGCTCCTTCATCGTGACGAAGATGTTCCCCGTGTTGACCTCGCCGCCTTGGAAGCCGCCGACGCTGCCGAAGTACTTGAGAAGCTCGGGGCGGCCCTGCATCAGCGTCTCGGCCTTGCGGAACACCTCGTCGGTCATCGCGAGCGAGGAGCCGGGCGGGGTCTGGAAGCGCACCGTGAACGTGCCCTGGTCCTGAGGGGGGGACATCTCGCGGCGCAGCCGCCCGGCGAGGAGCATCGAGGCCGCGAACAGGGCCACGGCTGCCGCGATGACCGTCCAGCGGCGGCCGAGCGCGGCCGCGAGCGTGCGCGAGTAGAGCGCGACGAGGGAATGCATGAAGCGGTCGACGGCCATGCCCACGCGCGTCGTGTGGCCGACCTCCAGGAACCGGCTGCAGCGCATCGGCGCGAGCGTCACGGCCTCGAGCAGCGAGAACGCGACCGCGACCGAGATCGTGACGCCGAACTCGAAGAAGAACTTGCCGATGATGCCCTTCATGAAGGCGACGGGCAGGAAGATCGCCATCACGGCGCTCGAGATGACGATCACCGAGAACGTGATCTCCCGCGCGCCGTGGACGGCGGCCTTGACGAGGGGCATGCCTTCCTCGCGGTGGCGCGCGATGTTCTCGAGCACGACGATCGCGTCGTCGACGACGATGCCGATCACGAGCGAGATCGCCATCAGGGTGATCGTGTTCAGCGTAAAGCCGACGAAGTACATGACGAGGAGCGTGCCGCCGAGCGCCGTCGGGATCGCCAGGATCACGTTGAGCGTCGAGCTCCAGGAGCCGAGGAAGAGCCAGCACACGATCGAGGTCAGCAGGACCGCGAGCACGAGAGTCGTGATGAGCTCGTGGATCGTGTCCTCGATGAACTTGGTCGTGTCGTAGTTGATGCCGATCTTGATCCCCTCGGGCAGGGTTTTGCGGATGTCCTCGATCTCGGCCTTGACCGCTTTCGCGAGCGCCACGGTGTTCGCGCCGCGCTGCTTGCGGATGCCGAGGCCGATCGAGGTCTCGCCGTTGACGCGCGAGAGCCGGCGCACGTCGGCCAAGCCTTCCTCGATCTCGGCGATATCGGAGATGCGTATCGTCTTCCAGAGGATCCCTCCGCCGCCGACGCGCTGCGGGATCGTGATGCGGCCGAACTCGTCGACGGTGGACGCCTCGCCCATGACGCGGACGTTCTGCTCCTGCTCCGACGTCTGCAGGACGCCTCCGGGCAGCTCCGAGTGCTGCGTCTGCACCGCGTTGACGACGTCATCGACGGTGATCTGCAGGTCGCGCATCTTCTCGCGCTTGAGCCAGACCCGCAGGTTCGGCTCCGTGAAGCCCTGCAGCGAGATCTCGCCGGCTCCGGGCAGGGTCTGGAAGCGGTCCACGAGGCGGTCGCGAACGTAGGTCGTGAGCTCGCGGTACGGGCGCGTGCCGGAGACGCCCACGAACATGATGGGCTGGTCCTCCGGGTTGACCTTTTGGATGACGGGCGTGTCCATTTCGCGCGGAAGGTTGCGCTGCGCCTGCGCGATCTTGGTCTGGACCTCCTGCACCGCGACGTCGATGTCCTTCTTGAGGTCGAACTCGGCCGTGATGTTCGCCGAACCGAAGCGCGTCGTCGAGCGGATCTTGCCGATCCCCTCGACCGTCATCAGCGCCTCCTCGATGGGGTCGATGACCTCGTTCTCCATGACCTCGGGCGCGGCGCCCTCCCAGGAGAGGCGCACGTTCACGACGGGGGAGTCGACGTCGGGGTTCTGCGAAACGCCGAGGCGGAAGAAGGAGAGCCCGCCGAACAACAGCAGGCAGATCATGATCATCCAGGCGAAGACGGGCTTCTTGATTGCGAGGTCGGATAGCGTCACTTGAGGATCTCCTCGGGCGAGGCTCCGCCGGCGGTCTCGAGCGAGATCGCGGCGAGGCGGGCCTGGACTAGAGCGTCATTGAAGGCTAGATTCGAGATGTTGAGCCGGTCGAGCGACTGCAGGACCTCGATCGAGGTCACGAGGCCGCGGCGCTCGTCGGCGGCCTGCAGGCGGTAGTCGCGGCGGGCGAGATCGCCGGCCTTGCGCTGGATCTCGAGCTGGCGCGCGGCCGACGTGAAATCGCGGTGCGCGTTGCGCGCGTCGAGGTCCGCGGAGCGGCGCGCGGCGCGCAGCACGAGCTCCTCGCGCTCGGCGCCCGCCTTGGCGGCGGCCGTGTCCGCGCGGTTCGCGCCGAAGGCGAAGAGCGGAAGGCTCACGATCGCGGCGGCGTCCCACTTGTTGTTCGCGCGGGCCGGCGGGCGGTAGCCGTAATAGTTGGCCGTCAGCGAGGCTTCGGGAAAGTAGCCCGCGCGCGCCACGGCGACGCGGCTGCGCGCGGCCTTCGCGGCGTCCCGAGCCGCGGCGACGTCGGGGCGCGACTCCACGCGTTCGAGATACGTCTCGAGCGCGGGCGCGGCCGTCAAGGTCCCCGTCGAGAGCGCCGCGGGCGTCACGGGCGCGCGCACCAGGAAAGAGAGCAGGTCGCCGCGCGCGAGCACCTGCCGCCGGCTCTCCTCGAGCTGAGAGCGCAGCGCCTGCGACTGCACTTCCTGCGCGAGCGCGTCCGCCTCGCGCGCGCGGCCGACGCGCACGCGGTCGAGGAGCTCGGCCAGGCGCTTGTCGGCGAACTCTAGGAGCTGCGCGGTCGCCTCTACGTTCTGGGCCGACTGCATGAGCCCGTAGTAGGCGCCCGCGACGTCGACGAGCAGGAGCTGCTCGGCGCGGCGGCGTTCCTGCTCGCGGCGGCCGACCTCGGACTTTCCGGCGCGGACGGCCGCGAGCTCGCGGTAGCCCGTGAGCCCCGTCCAGCTCAGCCGCAGCATGCCCTCGTTCTGCGCGCGCTGGTTGCCGCCGAACTGCGAGCCGCCGACGCGCTTGTCCTGGACGTCCGTCACGTGGCGCGCGGACAGCAGCGGGAACGAGCCGCCGAGCGCGGAGCGGTAGAGCGCCTCGGCCTCTTCGATCGTCCGCTCGCTGATCCCGACCGAGTCGCTGTTCGCCAGCGCGGCGGCGTAGGCTTCCCGAAGGGTGCGCACGGGCGGCTCGGCTTGAGCGGCGGCCATGGCCGGAAGCAGGAGCAGGACGGCGGCGAATGCGGTGCGGGACATGAGAGGGGTACTCATTAGACGCCGGCGGATGCCCGAAAGTGTCGCGGGGAGTCTACCAGATGATGACCTTGATCCAGCTCATCCACGCGGCCGTGCCGAACTGACGGCGGCGCCCTTCAGGCGGTTGGCCCACTGGGCCTCGAAGCGCTCCCGCGGGACGTCGAGCGCCGCCTTCAGCGGCCCGGACTCGAGCATGCGCGCGTCCTTCGAGGGCAGGAGCTTGCCCAGCGTTCGCCGCCCGCCCGGGAACACCTCGAGGATGCCCGCGAGGGCCCGCGCGTAGCCCACGGGCTGGTGCATGCGCGTCCAGCCGTCGGTCAGGGCCCGGACCGTCTCGGCGACCTCGTCCGGCGTCAGCGCCGGGTGCCTCCCGACCTTCCGGCCCCAGTCGTCG
>Ga0163144_10008702_pt1 | contig 21932 bp, 8 predicted proteins | sample OliLak19BULKMAT1_FD_123175 | JGI IMG/M metagenome (GOLD analysis project Ga0163144, IMG submission 123175) | Freshwater microbial mat bacterial communities from Lake Vanda, McMurdo Dry Valleys, Antarctica - Oligotrophic Lake LV.19.BULKMAT1 | ecosystem: Environmental > Aquatic > Freshwater > Lake... | reverse complement strand
TGCGCTACGTCGACCACGGCTCGCTCGCCGACGACCGGCCGTACCTCGCCATGGAGTGGCTCGACGGCGAGGATCTGCGCCAGCGAATGAGGCGGCAGGAGCTGCGCATGGCCGAGTCGATCGCCCTCGGCTACCGCGTCGCCGAGGCGCTGGCGCACGCGCACGAGGCGGGCATCGTGCACCGCGACGTGAAGCCGTCGAACATCTTCCTGCTCGGCGGCCAGGCCGCGCAGGTCAAGCTCATCGACTTCGGCGTGGCGCGGGTGCCCGAGCCAGAGCGCGACGCGACGGCGCACGGGGCGGTGCTCGGGACCATCGCGTACATGGCGCCCGAGCAGGCCCGCGGCTCGCGCGACGTGACGACCGCCGCGGACGTGTTCTCGCTCGGCTGCGTGATGTTCGAGTGCGCGACCGGCAAGCGCGCGTTCTCGGGCGACGACGTGATGGCGGTGCTCGCCAAGGTGCTGCTCACCGAGCTGCCGCGGGCCCGCGACATCAACCCGAAGGTGCCGCGGGCGCTGGATCGCCTGATCGCCCGCATGCTCTCGAAGGAGCCACAAGAGAGGCCGACCGCCGCCGAGGTCGGGCGCGCGCTCGACGGCCTCGTCGACCGCACGACGTCGAGCGGCAACACGACCACCGACGCGCCGCCGCCGTCGAGCCTGAAGGTCCCGACGCTGACCGCGAGCGAGCTGCGGGTCGCGAGCGTCGTCGTGGTCCGCGCCGACGTGCCCATGGCCGCCGGGCCCGACGATCTCACCACGGCGAGCAAGGCGCTCGACTCCGAGGTGATGCGGCTCAACCAGCTCTTCACGCCGTTCGACGCGCGCCTCGAGCGGCTCGCCGACGGGACGCTGTTCGCGATCGTGGCCGGCAAGAGCGCGGCGCAAGATCAGGCGCTGGTGGCGGCGCAGTGCGCGCTGGCGTTGCGCGCCGAGTTCGCCCAGGCGGCCATGAGCCTGGTCACGGGCAGCGGCGAAGTGTCGGGCGGCCAGTGGGTGGGCGAGGCGCTCGAGCGCGCCGCGAGCCTGGTTCGCACCGAGGAGCGGCTGCGCCGGAGCGAGGCGCGAGCGTCGTCCGGGATGGCCATCCGCATCGACGACGTGACCGCGACGCTGCTCGGCGGGCGGGCCACGATCGAGCTCGACGAGCACGGCAGGCTGCTCTCGGGGCTGCGCGCCGTGCAGTCGGCGTCGCGCACGCTGCTGGGCAAGCCCACGCCGTTCGTCGGCCGCGAGCGCGAGCTGTCGCTGCTGCAATCGACCCTCGCCGAGTGCGCCGAGGAGCCGGTGACCCGCGCGGTGATCGTGACGGCGCCGCCGGGCGGCGGGAAATCGCGCCTGCTGCACGAGCTCCTGGCGCGCGTCCCGGCGAGCACGGGCGTGTGGATCGCGCGCGGCGATCCGATGAGCCACAAATCGCCGTTCGGGCTGCTCGTCCAGATCCTCCGGGGCGTCGCCGATCTGCGCGACAACGAGCCGGTGGGGGTGCAGTGCGAGAAGCTCGTGACGTGCGCCGCCCGCTCCGGCGACGGCTCGCCGAACGATCTGCGGATCGCAGAGTTCCTCGGGGAGATCCTGGGCATTCCGTTCCCCGACGAGCGCAGCCCCAAGCTGCGCTCGGCGCGCCAGGACGCGATGCTGATGGGCGATCAGATGCGCCGCGCCTGGGAGGACTTCGTGCGGGCCGAGTGCGAGCGGCGGCCGATCTTGCTGGTCCTCGAGGACCTCCACTGGGGCGACGTGCCGACGGTGAAGATGGTCGACGCGCTGCTCAAACAGGCGCGCGAAAAGCCTCTGTTCGTGCTGGTTCTGGCGCGCCCCGGAGCGCTCGCCGGGTTCCCGGGCCTGCTCCGCGGCAGCCACGTGATGGAGCTGGCGCTGCCCGATCTGTCGCGCCGGGCGAGCGAGCGTCTCGCGCGGGAAGCCCTTGGCGACGCCGCCACGCCGCAGACGGTGGCGCGGCTCGTCGAGCACGCGGGCGGCAACGCGTTCTTCCTGGAAGAGCTGATCCGCGCCGAGGCCGAGGGCCGCGGCGACGAGGTCCCCGGCACCGTGCTCGCGATGGTGCGGACGCGCCTGGAGAACATGGAGAACGACGCCCGTCGCCTGCTGCGCGCGGCGAGCGTGTTCGGCGCGTCGTTCTGGCGCGCGGGGGTCGAGGCCCTGCTCGGCGCCGCCGCGAAGTCCCCGGACATCGTCGGCTGGCTCGCCGAGCTGGTCGAGCGCGAGGTCATCGTGCCGCGCGAGCACGGCCGATTCGCCGGCGAGGACGAGTACACGTTCCGCCACGCGATCGTGCGCGAGGCCGCCTACGCGATGCTCACCGACACGGACCGGCAGCTCGGGCACCGGCTCGCGGGCGAGTGGCTGACGCGGGTGGGCGAGCGCGACGCCGCGACGCTGGCGCAGCACTTCGAGCGAGGCGGCGAGAACGCGCGCGCCGTCTCGTTCTATCTGCGGGCGGCCGAGCAGGCGCTCGAGGGCAACGATCTGGAAGCGGCCCTTTCCTGCGTCGATCGCGGCCTCGCGTGCGGCGCGCAAGGCGAGCCGCGCGGGCTGTTCCATTTGATCGCCGCCGAGGCGTACCGCTTCCGGGGCGAACCGTCGCGCGAGCAGACGTCCGCGCTGTGCGCGATGCAGCTCTTGCCCAAGGGCGACACGCGGTGGTGCATCGCCGCGGGGCAGGCCGCGATCGCGAGCGGCAAGCTCGGCGATCGGGCGCGCCTCGAGTCGGTCGCGCGCGATCTGATCCAGCTCGCCGGCGAGGGGCGCGCCTCGGGCCGCATGGTGGTGGCCGCGGCGCGCGCCTCGATCCCGCTTCTTCTGGCTGGGCTGCGCGGCCCCGCCGAGGAGCTGCTGGTGCACGTGAACGCCTACGGCGACGGCGTGGCGTGGAGCGATCCGGGCGTGGCCGCGTGGATGCACCTGGCGCGCGGGACCTACGCCGCCGAGCGCGGCGAGCCCGGGACGGCGTTGCTCCACATGGAGGACGCGGCGGCGAAGTTCGAGGAGGCGGGCGACGTCCGCGGGGCGTGCGCGCAGTGCGCGAACATCGGCTGGACGTGCCTGGAGGTGGGCGAGGTCGAGCGGGCCGAGCAGGCGTTGCGCGCGGGAATCGTTCAGGCGACGGCGCTGGGCCTTTCGCACGTGGTGTCGAATGCGCGCATCCACCTGGGCCTGCTGCTCTCGTGGCGCGGCGCGGTGCAGGAAGCCGAGGGGCTGGTGCTCGACGCGGTGCAAGGCTTCCACGCCGGGGACAACCAGCGCATGGAGGCCGTCGCACGACGCGCCCTCGCCGAGATTCACCTGTGGGCCGGCGATCTGGACGGCGCCGAGGGCGAGGCCCACCGCGCCGTGGAGCTCGCCCACAACATGCCGCCGATCCGGGCCTACGCGCTGGCCACCCTGGCCGACGTGCTGCGGCGCCGCGGGCGGCCGGACGAGGCCCTGACCGCAGCGCGCGAGGCCGCCGCCCTGCTCGAAGCGCAGGGCCACATGGTGCAAGGCGAGGCGCGGGTCCGCGCAGCGTTGGTGGAAGCGCTCGCGGCAAACGCGCTGCACGAAGAGGCGCAGGCAACGCTGACCGCGGCGCGGACATGGCTGCTGGCGCGCGCGGGTCAGATCGAGCCCGTCGAGCGTCGCGAAAAGTTCTTGCGCGACGTGCCGGACCACGCGCGCATTGCCGCGCTCTGGGACGCTTCGGGCGCAGCGAGCAGCGGATAGACGGGCCGCGACGGGTGGAGCGTCCTGTTGTGCGTGGGGGGGAGCCTGGCTGGCGCGCCGGAGCGGTCGACTTGGAGCGCCAAAGCGGCCTACTTGGCGCGCCGGAGCGGCCTACTTGTTGGCGCGCCGGAGCGGTCGACTTGGAGCGCCAAAGCGGCCTACTTGGCGCGCCGGAGCGGCCTACTTGGCGCGCCGGAGCGGCCTTGCGACCGCTCGGGAGCACGCGGCCTCACACGCCCGGACCGCGTTGCGCGATCATGCGGCTTTTGCGCGCATCAACGTCCACACCCCGAGCACGATGAAGAGGGCGCCAGCCGCGCGGCGGATCCACACCGGCGGGACGTGGCGCGCGACGGCCTCCCCCGCCATGACGGCGATGGCCGAGGTCGAGACGAGGGCGAGCGCACTGGCCCCGAACACGGTCCAGCGGGAGGTGCCGCTGGCCGCGAACGACAGCGTCGCAAGCTGGGTCTTGTCGCCCATCTCCGCAAGGAAGATGGCGAGGAACGTCGAGCCAAAGAGCTTCCAGTCCATGGTGTGGTGCGGTGATTGGTACAGCGCGACGGCAGGCAGGCAAGCGAAGAGTTGACCTGCGCCAGGGGCGTCGTTGAAGCGCGACCCCCAGCCGTGCCCCGTTTGCTGTCAGTAACCGGTCAGACCGGGCCAGACGCTTCCTGTCGCAGGTGAGCGTCCGGCCCGGCTCGTTCGGGGCCCATGTCCCGTTCAATGCCCGCTCGAGCTTACTTCAGCGTGGATTTGGCTTGTCCACGTCTTGTGACTCGGCCATGTCTTTCAGACTTTCTCTGAAAATTCGCAGGCCCGCAGCCAACAACTGACGAAGCTGATCTGCTTCCTGTTCTGAAAACGACGGCGGAGCTACGTCTTTGAAGGGTCCAATGCCCGAAAGGAAGAATAGATGATTGTAGGTATCAAGGAAGCTTTGATCGACCTGGAGATAGTCTGCGCGTTGAAGAGTGGCCGCAACATCAGAAAACAAGTTCCAAGCGCTCAAGAGCGAGGAGAAGTCAGCTAGCTCACCGCCGTTCGTGAGCTGCATGGCGTAGTCCAAGTCGTGAAGCTTTGGAGGCTCTGAAGACAGTGTGTAGCCTCGTCGCTCTGCATACTCCTGGGCACCGACGGAAGTTTTCCAGAATGGAATCTTACCTCGGACGCTCTCTAGACCATCCCTTTCGCTTGAATACCACAATGCATAGCCGTCGCTCTGGTCAAGGCGAAACCACAACAGAAACCACTCACGGTCATCTGCGACGCTGGTGTTCATTTTGGATCCACAAAGGCTCTGTCGCCCCACTTTTTGATCATGCTGAACTCTGATGCTGGACCCACATCCTTCCATTGACCTTCTCCGTATTTCTGATCCATTACTCGCCGTGCAAAATTCTTCCCCGACTCTCCGACCAGGGGCCTCTGGCCCGACGATCTCACCCAGCTCGGGACGTCACTCGCTTTTGCTGCTCCCGACCCAGTCACCGGTATCTTGTACTGCGGTGCAGTAGGTTGCGTGGAGGGTCCGGCTCCGCCGCCGGTGCTCAGCGTCGTCGTCAGCTCACCGGCGCCTGCCCCCGCATTGACGAGGACTCCAGCTCCGACCAGCACGCCCACGTCGGCCGGCGCCACCGCCACCGGTGGTGCAGGACCTCCACCGGGCATGGCGGGCATGGGTGCTCCCGGCGGCACGGCTGCGCTGGGCCTGAGGAAAGACCAGGCGATTCCACCCGCTATCATTCCCTTGGCCAGTCCCTCCCGACTCTCGGGCGTCCCCGGTGCAAGGATGCCGTTATTAATCAGGGCCAGCGCGATGGGACCACCGAACGGCACGCCGCTGATGACGAGCCCCGCGGCGTAGCCTCCGTTGTATTGCTCCTTACGATCGTAAGGAGCAACGAACTCCGGCCGGGTCTCCGGGTCAGGCTTCGTGGTCGTGGTCGGCGCGACCGGCGGCGGCGGCGGCGTGGTCTTCCCGGTGCCATCCGACGACCCGCCGGTGGGTTGCGAGCTCTGCTTGGGCTTTTCCGTCGGTTTCGGCTCTGTTTGAGTCGGCGGCGGCGCAGGCTTAGGCGCAGGCGTGAACAGCTTCAGAATTTCCGCGATCGCCCGGTCGAAGATCGAAGGGGACGGCTGTTCCTGGAACCCGCTCGGGTCCGTATACCGTAACGGGTTATTGAGCACATACGCGTACCGATTATACGATTGGCTGAAGAACGGATTGGACACGACCGGGTCGGGCGTCAGAAAGCGCTTTTGCACCGGGTCGTAGACCCGCCCGTTCATGTCAATCAGGTCCAGGTCGTCGTCGTGCTTCTGGCCGGTGAAGCCGAGGCTCACGTCCGACGTGGACACGAAGCTCGGGAGCGGCGCGCCGTCCACGCCGGTCCGCAGTCCGAACGGCTCGTGGTAGAGCCGCTCGATCTCCGTGCCGTTTTTGTCAAAGACCACACCGACCGAGCCGAGCCCATCCCGCGCGAGATAAGCCGTCGTCTCTACGTCCGAGGTCTCATCATACATCACCTGCGCGACAGGACCATCGTCGCCCTCGACGTAGAAGACGTGCTGCACCTCGACGGCGTTGGCTTCGGCGCGCTCGCGCCGTTCGTACACGCCGCCGACCGTGATGGTCGTCGTCACGACGCCGTTCTCGAACGACGTCTTTTTCACGCGGGAGCCGAAGGCGTCATAGGCGAAGTGCGCTTCACTCCCGTTCTGGCCAATGTGACGTGGCAGGTCGAAGGGCGTGTACTGGATCTGCCGGCCATCGGTGTCCTGGTCCTGCCGTCCGTGCCCGTCGTGCGAGTACTCGCGGAGACCCTGGCCCTGGAGGAAGTTGATGCTGGCCAGCCGATGTGGCCTCACCGGGTCGCTCGTGTGAACCTCGTCGAGCAGCCAGTTGACCATGGTGCCCATCAGGTTCCCGAGGTCGTCGTAGGTGTAGAACGTAATGCGCTCGCCCGTGTCGCCGTTCTGCGGCGGGTACTTCAACGTCCATAGTTCCAGGCGATCGGCGCTGTCGTACTCGAAGGTCTCCGTGCGACCTTGCCCGACGGAGTCCTCTCGAAGCGTCACGTTGCCTACGGGATCATATCCGTAGGTGAGCCCGAGCAGCGGACCGTCGCCCGTGACGTCAATCGTATGGAGGCGCCCCGTGAGCGAATTGTACATTCGACTCTCGGTGAAGTCGCCCTTCCACTCCGCTTCCGCGAGCATCCCGTCCGAGTTTCGGGCGGTGATCTGCCAGATTGGCGTGGGCTGCGGCCACACCGCGTTGGTATGCCGAGCAATGCCACGAAGCCACCCGCCCGGGGTGTAGCCGTAATTGAGCTCGAACGTCTTGCCGTCCGCTTCGGGATAGCGCAAGCCGGTCAAGCGCCCCCAATCGTCGTAGGACTGCTCGAACTTGTAGGAGCTGCCGTCGACGTTCCATTCCGTGAGCTTGGGCCGGCCGAGCTGGTCGTAGGTGTGTACGGTCTCGATTCCGTCGGGGCTCACCGTTCTCCGGAGCTTCCCGAGGCCGTGCGGGGTCGCATCATATTGGTACTCCGTCGTCTCGACGGCGGGGGGCACGGCGTCGGCCGGATCGTCGTCGACAGTGTCCGCGCGAAGCCGCGTCCGGCCGAGGTCGTCGTATTGAAGCTCCGTGACGAGGTCCGGCAGAGTCGCGTTTCCGCCCACGAGATGCTTCGAGGTTAGAAGCTCTCCAAACCCATTGTAGGTGAACGCCGTCACTCCTTGATCGGGATCGTCGAGCCGCGTTCTCCGGCCCATCTTGTCGTATTCGATGGCCGTCGTGTACCCGAGCTGCTCGATGGCGACGATCTGATCGAACGGGCCGTAGCTGTACGTCCTCGGCGGACCCGAGGCGTCCTCGATCTCGACAATTCGACCATTGAGGTCGCGCGTAACGTAGGAGGAAGTCCCGTTCCCATCTGTTGTCCTCCTCGTGTACATGGTATGTGCAAACGAGGTGGTGGTGGCATCCGGGTACAGGATCCCTTGGGGCCGGCTCAGGCTGTCGAACGTGACCATCGTGCCCGGGCCAGCGTTCTCCGTGAAAGGACGCGTCGTTCGGACAGGCTGTCCGAAGGCGTTGAACTCGCGCCGGCGAAACACCAGGGCCCCATCGAATCCGGTGTCGCCGACCTCCCACGTGCGGCCGTACTCGTCCGAGTACTCGACGTGGCGCGCGCCGTCGTCGTGATGGACGGACGTGCAAAGCCCCTTCGTGCTGGCGAGATCGGTGTTGCACTCGTCCGAGGCGTACGAGATCGAGCCGGCCGTGCCCGCGGCCGGAACGACCCGTCGAACACGACCGAAGCGATCGTATGCATATTCCGTTTTCACCTGGTTCGGGTCGTCGGTCACGATCGGGACCCCGTACCCAGGGTGGAAGACGGCGCGATTGTAATGAGCGAGCTCGTTCCAGGTCGCGACCGGAAACATCCGCTCGGCTTCGTCGTAAGCAACGAAGGTGTTTCGTTGGCCTCCATTCGCTGTCACGATGACACGGTAAGGCAGGCCATCATCGTTCCGCAGAAAACGGGTCACCCGCCTCAGCTCGGGATGATCGGGCTCGACCGTCACGGTTCGGAGCAGGCCGCGTTCGTCGAACTCAGACGTGGTGACGCGAGGCTCGGGAGCCTGTCCATCCCAGTCTTCGACCAAGACCTCGGACCTGACCGGTAAACCCAAGATCCAGTCGTCCGGCCTGTTCTCGTACTCGAACGTCGCGTACCGGCTCGTTCCGCCCCAGGTGTAGCTCTCGATGACTTTGGCATTCTCATACGCATCATAGAGTGTGTGGGTGACCACGATTCGGGGGGTCTCTGTGGGTCCCCCCACCAGCGCCACGCTCTCGGAGCTCACAGAGACCTGTGATTCGAGCTCGGTGGTGGTGCTCCCGACTGGATGAACGACGTAGGTCCCGGCGCCGGCGTTGGTCCACTTCCAAGCATACGTGTTATCGATGCTCGTCACTCGCGCGAACACGTCTCCATCGGGGAGGTCGGGCACCTGCGTGTCGTCCGTCGGGGTGTCGAAGATCGGCGCGATATGGGTGATGTTCTTGGGGAGACCCGCATAGGGATAGAGGGTGCCGATGCGGGTTTCGTGGTCGAACGTGGTGATGGTCTGGGCTCGAAGCTGCGGATCGAAGACGGTCACCTTGCCGAATCCGAGAAATCCGCGGCCCCAGAGATCCATGCGTGGATCCTCGTAAGTGTAGTACTTCCAGCGGTCGGCCAGGCAGTCCCCACCGGCATTGGCGGCGGTGGAGGCAACCACTTGGACACTCTGGCGAACGCAGCGCTGCGGCCATGCGCACGAGGAGGTATCGTTGACGGCGGTTCGAAAGTAAAAGACACTCTCGGTGGGAAGCGTGGCGTCTTCGTCGGTGACCTCCATGAGCACGTCCGACGGGGCGAATTTCTGGATCAAGGCCCGAAGCTGGAACGAAGCGTGGGCGACTCCGTTCTCGTCCGTCGTCCATTCAATGAGAGCGTGAGAAATATCAGTCAGGCCATCGCCGTTGAAGTCAGCAAGCTTGCAGTAAGGCCAACCCATCTGGACGGTGCTCACGCTTCCGTCCGGATTCTCGACATCCGTTTGGAACGGAGCCGTCCCGGCGAACCCGAGATTGCTCCCGGTGATGTCGCCGCCGCGCATGCGGAACAGGCGGATGTGTTCGCCACCCGGGAGGTCGTTGTTGTCGAAGCTCACGATGTCTTCGATCCCATCGCCGTCGAAGTCCGCCGAGCGCAACCCGAGCTCCGGCAAGACCCCGGTCGACTGCGTCTTGACGATGCCGGAGACCATTGGCTCGAGCGGACCGAAACCGTTGCCCAGGTTCCAGCGTACCCGCGTAACGTTGCCGTCCGGGTACAGCGCGTCCTTGAGCCCGTCACCGTTCAGGTCGACGAGCTCCTGGTGATTGAGCTCGTCAAGGGACCATCGCGCGTCAATGTCGAGGTGCCCAGTGTCGTCGATGCCGAGTGCAACGGTCGAGCCGGGGAAGTCCGAGCTGTCCGAGGTCCCGGCGGGCACAGTCGCCCAGTCGATCGGGAGCAAGTCGCCGCGGCCGTCCCCGTCGACGTCCATGGCGCGGGCCCATTGGCCTTGCGCGGAGATCAAGCCGGAAGGCTGAAAATTGGGGAATTCTCCGCCCTGGTTGAGTGCGAGCAGCCATTCTCCGAGGTCCGTCGGACCGCTGACCTGGCTCGCGTCGGGCTGTTCTCGAAACATGTCGGGCAGGCCATCACCGTTCACGTCCGTCAGCTGGACGACGTCCAGAGCGAGATCCCCCGGGAGGAGCTCTCCCTGTGGCTCGAATTCCATGGTGCCGGAATTCAATGAAAACACAATATATCCTGCCTCGACGAACGGCGACGCATAGTCGAGGTAAGGATTGATCGCAGTGAGTAGCTCGTTCCTGCCGTCACCGTCGATATCCACGGCGCGGCTGAGCGAGAGAACGGCCGTGGAGAACGCATCGCCCGCCGGATTCATCTGAATTTCGGCGCCAAAGAAGACGGCCTCCCCGCTCTTCTGCGCGAGGCGCAGAAAGATGGGTTGGTAATCGGCGCTGTAGCGGACGCGATAAAGAATGTCGTCGAGACCGTCTCCGTTGAAGTCTGCCACCAGGATCGCGTTCGGGAAGGCCGTGGCAGCCGTGTCCCACGGCGTGATTTGAACGGAATCGAGCTCGACGGGCGGGCGATCGGGGATGGTGCGCTCCCACCAGCGGAGCTGCTTGGCTCGAAGGCACGCGTTGTTGTTGTCACAACGCTTCACGCTCGAGAGCAAGCTGCGGTCGGTGTCGGGGCTCGGGAGGTACTCGAGCCTGTATTCGCCGAGAGCCTCCTTCATGACAGGGTTCGGCCCCTTGAGCGTGATCTTGTCGAGCAAGGAGTTGGTTTCCCATCGCACGCCGGATTCGTAACGAAACGTGGGATCTGGCCGGCCCGCGGTGTAGTGGAATTCCACGCTGCGTTGGCCCTTTTGGCCGTCGTACGTTTCGGTGTAGGTGATCGACTTGACTCGATACTCCATGCCGTGTGTGGTCGCGTTTGGCAGGACGTCGTACGCGTAGCGCATCTTGTTGCCGGATTGGTCGCGCGCCTGGCTGATCAGCCAGACGGCGCGGACTTCACCGAGGTCTTCAGGACTGACGTCGTCGCTACCACCTTGAAAGCGGTGGGGAGCGACTCGCTTCTCGTAGTCGAAGATCTGGCCGTTTCGCGATTGCACCGTGAACGAATCCGGACCCTCGGGTACGTCGCCGTGTGCGGTGATCTTCGAGAACGAGTCGCGTTCGGTACGATACTCGGCGCCGTCGAACCCATTGGGCACGTCGGCGCCGTTGATCTGGCGGAGCTTCTGCCCGTCCAGGCAGAAGCTGTCGGTCTCGTCGAAGTCGACTCCGTCGGGGAGGCCCTCTGTCGCCTTCGTCTTGTGGCAGCGCCGGATTTCGGAGAGGCCCGAAAGGCTCCACCCGACACCGAGGTGACCGTTTCCTCCTCCACTTGTGTACGTGAGCGCCAGGCTGGGTTGCATGCCCGCGCGACCGGGCGGGACGTCGATTGGGATCCTGTAGGTGTATTGTCCGGTCGGCGTTACGGACGAAGATCCGGCGATGTTGCCTACCCCCTCGCTCGGCACAATCGGGTTGACGTTGGGGTAGGGGATGGTGGCCGGCGGGCCTGGATAGGGGACCGGGTCCGGGTCGGGGGCGCCGAGGGCGACATTGTGCCCCGCCTGAACGGCGAGGACGCCGAGGGCAAGCGCGGCGGTTCGACTGATGGAGCGTCGGAGGGCGCAGAACCATGGGGTTCGGTCCTTGGCTCTTCCGAGTCTGGGGACGTTGGCAAACATGTAACACCCACTGATTTGAGGCTCGTTTGAAGGATCTCGACCGGCCACGCGGATCGTGGGCGGCGAGATTTTGGCGGGGGGTGTTACGGAGGCCGCCGGGCCCACCTCTCCAGTTTTTTTCGAGCTCGTGAAAATAGTTTCTGCGGGGGTGGCGCGCGGCTGCGGTGGGGAACGCCGGGTTGCGGGGGCGGAGCACCTCGTGCGCGACGTCGGCGAGGCCGCGTGTGCTGATTCCCAGTTGCACGAGAGTCCGGCGAATGAACGGGGCGTGCTCGATGGCAATGCCCCGGGATGTCGGCTTCGCCGTTGGCTGTGCTCGTCCCTCTGCGGCAGCCCGAAAGCGAGCTGCTCACAGCATGTAACTGGGTGTTTCCCAATTGGCTCGATTCCAAACCGACTGGTGCGTATCAGAGGACGAAGGAATCGGCCGGCGGCGGCACGCTAACGGGAACGTGAGGCGAGCTGGACCCGGCGCAAGGCGAGCTGGGCGCGCGGGAGGCGACAGAGACAGGCTCGCGGCTGGCGGCGGGATGCGAGCGCTGGTAAACGTGGGGTTCTGTGACTTGCGTCAGGCTGGCGCGGCGAGCGTCGAGGATCATAAAAATGTCGGCACATTGGAAAACGTTCTCGACGGTGCTCGGGGCGGGCGCGGTGCTGCTGCTGCTTGGTGCGAACGGCGACGGCTGCGGCGGTAGCCCAGCCCCGGCGGCCACCGCCATCCGGCACGATTTCGCGGCGACGTCCGACTTTTACGCCGCGCCCTTTCCGAGCGAGCACCGGCGCAAGGCGGACGGGACCATCGACATGAGCCGGTTCCCGAACCCGGCGAGCATCGGCCTCGTCGACCAGATCGTGCAGGTCGTGGGGGCCGACGCCGACGGCTTCGGCACGACCTCCGCGGTGTATTTCTCGCTCACCGGCAAGCTCGACCCGACCTCGCTCCCGGATTATCGCGGTAGCCTCGCCTCGGACGCCTCCGTGTTCCTCGTGAGCGTCGACGAGGGCGCCCCCGACGCCGGCACGCGGTATCCGGTGAAGGTCGGGTTCGAGGCGGACGGCGGGCCGTTCGGCGCCCCCAACCTGCTGGCGCTGCTGCCGTACCAGGGCGTCGCGCTGCGGCCCGGCACGCTGTACGCGGCGGTCGTGCGGCGCACGGTGCGTGACGCCAAAGGAGCGCAGCTCGGCGCAGCCACCGAGATCCAGCGCCTCGCTCAGGGGGTGGTGCCGGCCGGCATGGATGCGCAGGCGGCGACCCGTTATCGCACCGCGCTCACCTGGCTCGCCGAAAATGGGATTGCGGCCGGCGACATTGCGGGGCTGTCGGTGTTCCGCACCGGCAACCCGACAGCGACGTTCGCGAAGGTCGCCGAGCACCTGCTCGCGCAGCCGCTGCCTGTGCCGACGAAGCCGTTTTCAGCGGCCGAGGTCTTCGACGACTTCTGCGTCTACCACACGACCATTGCAATACCGACCTACCAGGCGGGCGCGCCGCCGTACGACACGGAGGGCGGGGGCTGGGCGTTCGACGGCGCCGGCGAGCCCGTCGTGCAGGCGGAAGAAGAGGCGAATTTCGTGGTGACGTTGCCGCGCGCCACGATGCCCGAGGACGGCTTTCCGATCGTCGTCTTCAGTCGCACCGGGGCCGGCGGGGAGCGCCCGCTGGTCGATCGCGGGGTGCGCGCGGTCAATGGCGGCGAGGCGATCGAGCCGGGGACCGGGCCGGCGCGCGAATTTGCAAAGGTCGGCTTCGCGGGGAGCACCATCGACGGGCCGCACGGCGGGCTGCGCAACGTGTCGAAGAAGGACGAGCAGTTCCTGATCTTCAACGTGTTCAACCCGCTCGCGCTGCGCGACAACGTGCGGCAATCGGCGATCGAGATCATGTTGCAGTCGCACATTCTGGAGGCGGTCTCCGTCGACGCGAGCGCCTGTCCGGGCCTGGTGACGCCGGACGGCGGGCCCGCCAGGTTCGACGTGAAGACGATGGCGACGTTCGGGCACTCGATGGGAGCGGCGATCGTACCGCTCGCGATGGCGTTCGAGCCTCGCCTGCGGGCGGCGATCTTGAGCGGCGCCGGCTCGAGCTACGTCGGCAACATCATCCACAAGAAGAAGCCGATCGAGACAAAGGGCTTCGCCGAGCTGCTGCTCCAGTACGCGGGCAATCGCGAGCTGACCGAGCTGGATCCGGTGATGAGCTTGCTCCAGTGGGCGGCCGAGCCGGCGGACACGCAGGCTTACGGGCGGCTCATCCTGCGCGAGCCGCAGGACGGCGCAGAGCACCACGTGCTCATGGTGGAGGGCGTCGTGGACAATTACATCTTGCCGCCGATCGCCAACGCGACGGTGCTGTCATTGGGGCTGGACCTGGCCGGGCCCCAGCTCGACAGCCAATCGGCGGCGCTTTCCTCGTTCGACTCGCTGGCGAGCGTCATCGACCTGGGGGACCGCGAGGCGATCGCCTTCCCGGCGGCGGGAAACGTGAAGCGGGCGGGCGGCGGGGCGTCGACGGCGGTGGTGGTGCAGCACGCCGAGGACGGCGTCGAGGACGGTCACGAGGCCGCCTTCCAGACCGAGGCGCCGAAGCACCAGTATCGTTGTTTCTTGCAGAGCTTCGCCAAGGGCATCCCGAGCGTGCCCGAAGGAGCCGCGGGCGACGTCGCGTGTGAATGAATGGCGGCGGCCATTGTCAATGAGGGGGGGCCTGGGCGACGTCGGTGTGAATGAATGGCCGCGGCCATTGTCAATGACGGGGGCGTGGGCGATGTCGGTGTGAATGAATGGCGGCGTCCATTGTCAATGACCGGTCGCCGCCGGGGCCATTGCCAATGAATCGCACCGGTACCCTTTGCGCCGGCCCGGGCGAATCCGGTTTCTCCAACGGATTTTTGGGTCTGCCGATTAGAGCGCCGCCACGAATGGTGGAGCGGTCATTCACGCGATTTACCGTGCGGGCAAGGCGCCGGTCGTTCCGCGATATGAATTCTCGCTTTAGCTCCGCGAGTATGCGAGGCGGCCGCCGACGTGGGCGCGCAGGACCGGGGTGGTGTCGCTCGCGAAGAGCACGTGACCGAGCACGTCCGTCAGGGAGCGCACGTGATCGGGCACGTCGAGCACCACGAAGTCGGCGCGCCGGCCGGGGGTGAGAGCGCCTGTTTGCTCGCCGAAGCCGAGCGTGTCGGCGCCGCCCCAGGTCAGCAGGGCGAACAGCTCTTCGGGCGAGACGGGGCCCCTGGCCACCAGCGAGGTGTCGTACGCGGACGCGGCGATGCGCCTCATGTCGAAGGTGCGGCCCGCCGCCACGTCGCTGCCCAGCCCGACGCGAACGCCCCGGCGCAGCGCCTCGCGCAAGCGCATCTGGCCGCTGCCCAGGAAGAAGTTGGAGTCCGGACAGTGGACGACGCGCGAGCCGCTCCGGGCGATGCGATCCCACTCGCTCGCCGAGAGGTGGATCGCGTGCGCGAAGATCGAGCGCTCGCCGACCAGGCCCGCCGCCTCGTAGACGCCGAGGTAGTCCTGCGCGCCGGGAAAAGCCGCGAGCGTCGCCTCACCCTCGCTCTCGTTCTCGGACAGGTGCGTCTGTGAGAAAAGGCTGTTCTCCGCGGCGAACGCCGCCGCATCGCGCAGCAGGGCGGCACCGCAGCTCAGCGCGAAGCGCGGTGTCACGGCCAGGCGAAGGCGCTGGTGATCGCGCCAGTGCGCCTGGATCGCGGCCAGATCCGCGAGGGCGCGCTCGCGCGGGACCAGGAGGGCGTCGGGGGCGCCGCGGTCCATGAGCACGAGGCCGATCTGCGCGAGCACCCCGGCCCGCTCGGCGTGCTCGAAGGCGACGCGCGTCGCGCTCGGCGAGGAGGTCGCGTAGATGCCGGCGCACGTGGTGCCGGCGGCGAGCATGCGCGCGAAGAACTCGCTTGCCACGAGGCCGGCGTAGCCCTCGTCGTCGAACCGCGACTCTTCCGGAAATACCGTTTGATCAAGCCAGTCGAGCAGCGGGCCGCTGGCGCTGCCGATCACCCGCGTCTGCGGGTAATGGAGGTGCGCGTCGGTGAAGCCGGGCGAGATGACGTGCGGGTGGAGATCGAGCACGAGGGGCGCGGCGGCGCGCGCGTACGGCTCGACCGAGACGACGAGGCCGTCCGAGCCGACCACGACGACGCCGTCTTCCTCGAAGCGGAGCGGCGCCGGCGAGACCCCTCGCGAGGGCACGCTCGTGAGGATTCGCCCGCGGTAGGCCCGGCGCCAGGGATGCGCGCTGATCGTCGTCATCGAAGCAGAAGCTCGTTCTTCCTGGCCCACCCGGTCACGATGGTCGAGTCGCTCTCGTGCGCGACGAGGACCCACTCGTCGTCCTCGCGCAGCACCGAGATCGCCTCGCCCGCGCGGACTTCGTGGATGACGCTGCTGGTGCGGCGGTCGCGCAGGACGAGCGGCCGCAGGGTGACGCCGCCGCGGAAGCCGAGGCTGCCCGGGCCGTCGTCGTCGCCCTGGGGAATGCGCCGCGGCTTGGCCTTCGGGTCGCCCGGGCGAGGGGCGCGAGGCGGGGGCTCCGCTTCGTCGTCCTCGTCGCCGGCGCTCGGTCGCTCGAACCCGGGCGGGCCTGGATGGTGCTGCGGCACGAGCGTCTGGTGCTGTCCCCGCACGGGCGGGGGAAACTCCTCGGGCTCGGCGGCGGCGCCGATCGCGGCGCGGAGCAGCGAGGGCGCCGCGACGAGCCCGACGACGCCGGCGGTCGTGAACAGGACGATGGTGGTCACGAGGTCGAGCCAGCGCGCCGGGGTCCTGGGGCTCGCTCCCGGGGGTGCGGGCGGATCGTTCGGCGCGGGCTGCGTCATGGCGTCGCGAGCGTAGCGCGACCGCGACGGCGAGCACCACTTTCACCCGGCAAAGTTGTGCCAGCGGGAGGTCAGTCGCAGGTCGGGGAGGCGAGGCCGCACTTGCCGGCCGTGCAACTGTGGCTGCAGATCCAGCGGGGGGCGTGCCAGCCGACAACCACGCCGTCCGCCGCTGGAGACCCGTCAGCCGCTCGCCGACTTCACGTGGAACCCGTAGGCCTCGCACCCCTTCGTCGCGTGGGTGTGGCGCTGGCCCGCGACCTTGACGCAGAACAGCGTGCCGAAGTCGCGGTAGCCGAGTCGATAACACGAGCGGAGCGAGGAGAAGTTGTTCAGCTCGACGCACGAGACGAGCCCCTTTTCGCCATCGCGGACGTACGCATCGAGCGCGCGCGCCATTCCAATGCCGTGGAGCCGCTTGCCGCGATAAGCCGATAGCGTATAGCCCCGGTACATGTAGGCATACGCGCTGTCGAAGTGGAGGAACACGTCGTCGGCGATGGCGGTGACCGCCGTTGGTCGTGTCGAATACCAGCCGTAGCTCGCGATCACGTCGCCGTCGAGCGCGCCATAACAGCGGTCGCCTCTCGCCAGCGCCTCGTCGATGAAGGCCTCGTCCATGTTGGCGCGCGCCCCGTGCTCGAGGCCGCGGTAGAGAGCTGCCTTGTCGAGGAACTCCCAGCGATAGCTCTCGCCGTCGCTGAGGAACTTCGGATCGACGGTCGCCATGGTCAGCACCACCCCCTTCAGGATCATCACCTCGGTCACCTTGTTGGCGCCCCGATAAGCGATGTCCTGAGCCGTGGCGTTGAGTCCGACGTTCGTGACCGATTCGCGGATCTGCTGGATGTTCATCCGGTGCCTCCTACGCGTGCGGTGTCTGCGCCTGCGGCGTCTGCGGCGACGAGGGCGGTGTCTGCGCGTGCCCTGTCCAGGCGTGCGCCGTCGTCATGCGTGCAGCCAGGCCGCGGCCCGCCGTTTTGCGGCGTCGAGGACAGGCTGTCTCCGGACCCACGGCAAGAGCTCGCGATCCAGCAGCCGCACCGCTCGCCCGCGCCAATCGGGCGAGAACGAAAGGAGCGACAGGCGCTGTCGCCGCTCGCTGGACCAGTGCCTCTTGTAGGCGTCGTCGCCCTTCACGTAATCGAAGGAGTCGATGTGCTCGACATCGAACAGATGTTCCAGCGCCAGCCACATCATGACGTTGCCGGGCGATTGCTCGCGGTACGCCTCGTCGTACGCGAACTTCAATGCATAGGCGCGGCGCCCACGCATCACCCAGAGATGCGTCGCGATCGGGCGGTTGTCGAGGGTCAACAAGAAGAGCCGCAAAAAGCCTTGCTTCGCCGCCCATCCCATCAGGTCGGGATGGAACGTCTCGTCGATCTCTGGCTCCTTCCAGCTCCGCCCATAGACCTCCTGGTAGGCGCGGACGTCGTCCGGCGTCAGGCCATCCCCCACGACGCGAAGCTCGAGGCGGCCCATGGCGCCGAGCTTCTTCGACCACTTCTTGATACGGCTGCGGAGCGTCCCGTCGAGCTCCGCGAGGTACCTCTTCGAGTCCATTCCGGGCCGCGTATAGGTCCAGTTTCCTTCGCTCGGCAGGAGATAGCTGTCATACCCGCCGTTCGACAGCGCGACGTGCAGCTCGGGTGGGCCCACGTATTCGAGCGGCAGGTCGTCGGCCGTGAAGATGGTCCATGGCAACTTGGGCAGCGCTTCCCGGACGACGAAGTCGAAAACGGCCGGCCGGAGCCCCGCGGCGACGATGGGACAGGAGATCGGCGAATAGATGTTTCCCGCGAAGCGCAGGGCGCGAACCTCGACGCCGTGGAGCTTCTCGGTGGCGAGCACGAGCGGAAAATACGCCACGGGCTCGTCCCGCCGGAGGACCTTCAGAAAGCACACCTGCACGCCCGGCGGCGCGAAGTGCGTCAGCCACAGAAGGAACCATTCGACCGACAAGAACGGATGACCATCGTAGCACTTCTCGACGATGCGATTCCACGAGGCGGCCTCGGCCGCGATCGCCCCGGCATTGCCGAGGACCCCGTACGAGAAGAGCTTGTCCTCTTCTTCTTCCTCTCGGGTCTTCTTCATGACCATCCGCAAAGCTCTGCCTTCTTGCCAGTCGCTGACAAACAACTTCGTTTCATGGACCGAAAGCGGACCGTGCGCCATGACATACATACGCACGCGCCACCGACGCGCGCCATCACTGCACGCGGACCCGAAGCGCCCGCGACCTCAGGACTGCCGCCTACTTCAGCTCTTGCGGCAACGGCGCGATGGACGGGTCTTCGGCCTCGACGCGGCGGACCCTGATGGCGGCCTCGCCGCAGCAGCGGAAGCTCTGCTGGTAGAAGGTGTGGTTCTCGTCGTGCGAGCGGGTGGCGGGGCGGCAGCGGGTGCGGACGGGGCCCCAGTAGCCGCCCTTGAGGATCGAGGGGCGCTCGCCCTCGCGGACCGTGCGAGTCCATTCGTCGACGTTGCCAGTCATGTCGTAGACGCCGAAGGGGCTCTTGCAGCGCGGCTGGGTGCCAGAGGCCTTGCCCTGCCACAGCCGGTCCATTTCATTGCCGGCGGCCTCGCCCTCGCGCGGATTGAATGCGAGGCCGTTGTAGGGCTTCCATTTCTGGTCGATGGGGCACGCCGTCGCGTCGCGCGAATAGCCGTAAGGATAGGGGGTCGCCTCGTCGCCCTCGCAGGCGAAGGTCCACTCGGCCTCGTCGCAGAGCCGCTTGCCCTGCTCGGCGCACAGCGCCTCGGACTCGTGGAAGTTGACCATGATGACCGGGTACGCGCCCTTTTCGTTGGGGTACTCGAAGCGGTCGATGCAGAAGTGCATGGGCTTGGTCTTGAGCTCCTTCGAGAGCTCCAGCCACTTGGCCCGATCGAACTCGGCGCAGCGCTCCGGGAAATCCCTGTTGATCCACCGGGTGCAGGTGGTCTTTTGCAGCTCCTCGACGCTGTTCTTGTCGTAGTAAGCGTTGGCCGACGGGTCGAGCTTCATGTTGCCCTTCACCTCGACCATGCCAGTCGGGCAGGTGCCGCGGGTGCCCTCGGCCGCGTCGGTCGCCTCGCGCGACTCGCTGGCGTCGCCGGCGATCTGCCAGTGGTGCCCGCGGTAGAGCCGCCACGTGTGGGTCAGCGGACGGGGGACGCCGATGGCCGCCTGGGCGTCGTTCGGGTCCACGTCGAGGCTGAGGCGGAGGCTGCGCACGACGAGGGCGAGCGAGGCGACGCCGAGCACGAACCCGACCGAGGCGGCCACTCGAACGCTCATCCACCGTGAAGTTGCGGTTTTTTTACCGGGAGGGCCAAGAATGCGCATAAGCGTCACTCGCGCGTGGGCTCAGTTCGCGTCGCCTTCGAGATCCGAAACGAGCTTGCCGAGCCGCTCGACGTCCGCGGCGCGGCTCTCGGCGAGATCGGTTTCTTCGCCGGGGTCGGTCGCGAGATCGAACAGGGAGATCTGTTTTCCCTTCTTGCGCTCGATCACCATGAGCTTGAGCGAGCCGTCGATCAAGGCCGCGCCCTTTTTCGAGCGCACGAGGACGGGGCCGGAAGGCGCGTTCGCGTCGCCGCGTAGCGCGGGCACCAGGGACGTCCCGTCGACGCCCTCCCGGGGCGCCCCGCCCAGCTCGATGAGCGTCGGGACGAGGTCGACGATGCTGACCGGCGACGCGACCTTGCCGGGTTTTCCGCCCGGGACGGCGATGACGAGGGGGACCCGCAGGGCCTCCTCGTAGAGCTCGCCGGAGTGGCCCGTGAAGTCGTGCTCGTCGAGCCCCTCGCCGTTGGTCGAGCACACCGCCACGACCGTCCGCGCCCCGCGCGGGCTCTTGGCGATCGCGTCGAGCAAGGTCCCGACCTGCTGGTCGACGAACGCGACCTCGCCGTCGTACGCGCCGGCGCGGCCGTCGCCGAAGTCGAGCCCCTTGTGCTCGATGTACTTCTCGTGCGCGTCGAAGAGGTGGACCCAGACGAAGAGGGGCTGCGCCCGCGACTCCAGATCGCTCAGGATCTTGCGCGCCGCGCGGACCGCCAGCGGGCCCGTCACGCCGCGCTCGGGGTGGGCGTCCTTGTAGACGGTCTCGAAGCGATCGAAGCCTTGATCGAAGCCGCGCTCGTCGCTCAGCCAGGTGAACGAGGTCACCGCCGCCGTGATGTAACCGGAGCGGCGGAGCCGCTCGGCGAGGGTGTCGTTGTCGCCCAGCAGCGTCGGCCACTCGCGCTTGTCGCGGGCCGATCGGGCGAACCGCCGCCCGGTCACCAGCGGCGTGTAGGCGCGCTGGGTGTCGCTCGCGGCGGCGTAGGCGCGCTCGAACAGCGTGCCGCGCTGCGCCAGCTCGGCGAGGCGAGGGGTGGTCGCCTTCTTGTAGCCATACGCTGACGTATGGTCGGCGCGCACCGAGTCGAGCGTGATGAGGACGATGTCGGGCTTGCCGCCCGAGGGCGTGACCGCGGCGCTCGACGCCGCGCCGGAGGGGCTCGCCGGTCCGCTCGCGCCCGCCGCTCCGTTCGCCGCGCCCGCCGAGCCCGATCCCGCGGTGCCGCTGGCCGCCAGGGCCGGCGGATCGATCCCGTCGCAGTCTTGATCGGTGCTGTCGCCGGGGGTCTCGGGGGCGCCGGTGTGGCGCGCGGGGTTGCCCTCGTCGCAGTCGGCGCCGCCGAAGTGCGAGCCCTCGCCGTCGCCGTCGCGATCGGTCCAGCTCTCGAGACCGTGCAAGAGCGTCGCGGCGAGGCCGCCGCCGCGCTGCACCGCGCGACCTACCGCGGGCGTCGCCTCGACCCGGGCGGCGGCGGTGATGACGATGACGGCCGCGAACGGCACGCCCCACCGGCCCGCGAGCTTGCGCAGCCGATCCCCGAGATCGACCGAGACCACGAGCGCCATCGCGATCACGGCGATGAGCCCGTCCACGATGGCGGCGCCCACCGCGCCCGCACCGTCGCGCTGCTGCGACGCGCCGAGCGGCGCCGCGACGAGCAGCACCGGCACCACGCCGATCGCGGCACCGACCGCCGCGAGCACCCACGACTTCACGCCGCGCGCGGCGAGCCATTCGCCGAGATCGACGAGGCGGTAGGCGACGAGCGCCGAGGCCGCGACCGCCGCGAGGCCGAACATCCCGAAGGTGGCGCCGCCGAGGCCGCGGTGGTGCGTCACCGCCTTGAGCAGCGTGGCGAGCACCGCGAGGGCCGGCAGCGCGAGGCCGATCCACAGCGCGATGCGCAGCACGACGGCGCGGCTCGGGGCCTGCCCCGCGATGCCGCGGAGGCCGCGACCGGCGGCCCGCAACATGACGATGGACAGCGTCACGAGCGGCAGGAGAGCCGCGGCGCCGATGAGCAGGCCGTCGAAGAAGCTGCCGCCGTGCGCGGTGGTGCGCAGCGCCGTCGGTGCGGCGGCGAGAGCGGCGACGCCAACGCCGAAGACGCAGGCCTCACCGAGCCGGACGAATCTGGAAGGCGACGCGGGATCGGGGGT
>Ga0163144_10008700_pt1 | contig 21933 bp, 21 predicted proteins | sample OliLak19BULKMAT1_FD_123175 | JGI IMG/M metagenome (GOLD analysis project Ga0163144, IMG submission 123175) | Freshwater microbial mat bacterial communities from Lake Vanda, McMurdo Dry Valleys, Antarctica - Oligotrophic Lake LV.19.BULKMAT1 | ecosystem: Environmental > Aquatic > Freshwater >... | reverse complement strand
TCGCCGCCGTCGTCTCGCTCGCGCTCGCCGGAGGGCCGGCCTTCGCGCAGGTCCCCGAGCGCGCCTCGCACGAGCGCGTCGCTCCCGAGCGCGTCTATACGCTGGAGGAGACGCTGCGGCTGATGCGCAACGATCCCAAGCTCCAGAGCGCCGAGCAGGACGTCATCATCGCCGAGGCTCGCGTCACCGAGGCGAGGCTCCGCTTCCTGCCCGATATCGGCCTGCAGGGAAGCGCCACGAAGTACGCCGCGCGCTACCCGTTCGCGCTGTCGCCCGAGTTCCGCAACCTGCTGCTGTTCCCGGGCGCGTCGAGCGAGAGCATCTACTCCGGCCGCGCGTATTTCAACATGCCGATCTACGAGGGCCAGCGCACGATCAACACGCTGCGCCTCGCGCAAGCGTCCCAAAAACAGGCGCTGTCGAACCGCGACTCGGTGAGAATGGACGTGACGCTGCGCGCGAAGGAGGCCTTCTACCGGCTTCTGCTCGCGCAGGAGCGCGCGAGCGTCTTCGAGCAGCACCTGAAGAGCATCGGCGCCGCGGCGTCCGAGGGCGGCATGGGCCCGTGGGAGCGCGTCGAGGCCGAGGCGGGCTTGGGGCTCGCGCAATCGCGCTCGGCCGAGGCGCAGTACGCGCTCGAGAGCACGCGCCTTCAGTTCCTCAACACGCTGAGCCTCGAGCTCGACACGCCGTTCCGCGTGCAGGGCACTCTCGAGACGCGGCCCGCGAAGGCCGAGGTCGAGAAGGCCGTTATCTGGGCGATGGAGCTGCGGCCCGAGCTGCAGTCCCAGACCTACAAGGTCCAGATGGACGCGATCGGCGTGAACCTGGCCCTGGGCCGGCGCAATCCGACCGTGCTGCTCGCGGGCGATTACGAGCTGACCGCCCAGCGTTTTCCCATCAAGAACAACAACTGGGACGTCAGCATCGGCATCAAGATCCCCTTCGCGTACGACTTCTGGAGCCAGCTCAAGCAAAAGCGGGCCGAGCAGCGCCAGGGCGAGCTCGCGCGCGCCGAGCTGCAGGACCGCGTGCGCCTCGAGGTCCGGCAGGCCGCCGGGACGCTGCGCTGGTGGCAGGAGGAGTGGCCGCGCCGCGAGAGCCAATGGAAGAGGGTGCAGGGGCTCTACGATGAGGCCGCCGGCAAGACCGGCGGGAGCATGTCGCGCCTGCGCGCGCGCGACGGCGTCCTCGAGCTCAAGCTCGCCTATCTAGCCTCCGTCATGGAGCACATCCTGGCCCGCGCGCGCTTCGAACGCGCCGTGGGACGGGAAATCCCCCAATGAGGATACCGGGGGCCGCGCTCCTTCTGGCGCTGCTCGCGGGCGCCGCGTCCGCGGCTCCGGACCTGAGCGCCGAGGCGCTTCTGCGCGATCACCTCTGGCGCGAGGTGCGGCAGGCTCCCTTGGACCGCCGGCCCCGCGTCGGGCTCGTGCTCTCGGCGGGCTCGCTGCGCGCCGTCGCGCACGTGGGCGTGATCCAGGCGCTCGAGGACGCGGGCTTCCCGATCGACTCCGTCGCCGGGACCTCGATGGGCGCGGTCGTGGGGTCGATGTACGCCGCGGGCATGCCGCTGGACAAGATCCTCGAATGGACCTCGACGATCAACGTCGGAAGCGGCAACGACCTGTCGTCGGCGCGGCTGATCTCGCTGCTGCTGTTCGACAAGCTCCTGTCGTCGGAGAAGACGGAGATCATGCTGCGCAAATACATCGGCGGCATACGCTTCGACCAGACGCTCAAGCCGTTCGCGTGCGTCGCGATGGACGTCTACACGGGAGAGGCGATCATCTTCCGCGACGGCGACGTGGCCTCCGCCGTGAGAGCGAGCATGAATTTGCCCGGCATCTTCAAGCCGCTCGAGTACCGGCACCGCTTCCTCGTCGACGGCGGCGTCGTGGACTACATCCCCGTGGACGCGTCGCGCCTGCTCGGAGCCGAATGGACGCTCGCGAGCGTGACGGAGACGGACCACACGACCGCGCGTCCCGAGAGCGTGCTCGAGTCGCTGCTGCAGGTGATCGACATCCGAGGCTCGTACCTGTCTCATGAGCAGCGCAAGCAGGCGGACTTCCTGATCGAGCCCCCCGTCGGCGACATCGGCATGTTCGACGACCACCGCGTCGCCGAGGCCGTCGACAAGGGCGTGATCACAGCTTCCGCGCGCCTGCAGGCCGCGAAGGAGAGCTTGATCCTCGCCTCGATCTCCCGGCTCAGCGACGGCTGGGGCGCGAAGGCCAAATGAAAACGCTGACGCTCGCGCTCGCGCTGCTCGCGCTCGCCGGGCCGGCGCGCGCCTGGCGCATGTTCGGCGAGGCCTCCGACCGCAAGATCCGCCCCGTCCAGGAGCTCTCCGACGCCCGCAAGCCGCTCGAGGTCATCGCGGCGCTGTCCCCCGATTTCATCCAGACGCTGCGCGGCACCGACCTGCGGCAGGCGTACGTGCTGCTCGGCGACAACCTCGACGCGCTCCAGCGCGTCGACGAGGCGCTGAGCGTCTATCAGCTCGGCGTGAAGCTCTTCCCGCTCAACGTGGACCTTCTCACGCGCCAGGGCGACCTGCTGCACCGCATCGGGCTCGACGAGCAGGCGCGCGCGCTGTACCAGAAGGCGATCATCTACGAGCCGAAGCACTTCGGCGCGCAGCTGGGGCTGGCCGAGATCGACCGCCGCTTCGGCTTCCTCGACCGCTCCGCGTCGCACTACGAGACCGCGCTCGAGACGCTCGATCAGCGCGCGGACGTCTGGCGCGCGTACGCGCAGACGCTGCTTGATCAGCGGGACTGGGCGACGGCGGATCTCGCGATCGAGCGGGCCATTACGCTCGAGCCGAAGAGCCCCGAGGGGCTCGTGCTGACGGCGTTCGCCAGGCGCGCGCAGGGCGACACGCCCGCCGCGCTCGCGGCGCTCGAGCAGGCGCTCGCGCTGGGCGCCGGGGTGGGCGCGCGGCGGGCCAAGACGCTGTGGCTCGTCGAGGAGGGCAGGAACGCAGAGGCGCTCGCGGAGGCCGCCCGCGTGCTGAAAGAATCCCCCGGCGACGCGGCGGCGCTGTGGGCGCGCGCGCGGGTGCAGCTCGCGCAGGGGATGCCGGCGAAAGCGGTGCTCGAGCTGTCGCCGCTGACGGTCGCGGCGAGATTGGACTTCTCCGCGCGCGCGGCGCGGGGATTACGCGACAAGATAACCGCGGCGCCGGTGATGCGATGAAGATCAAGTTTTGGAAGATGACGGGCGCGGGGAATGACTTCGTCGTGCTGAAGGGTCTTCCCGCCGGAAGAACCGGCGCGGCGCTCGCGAAGGTGCTTTGCGACCGCCGGTTTGGGATCGGGGCCGACGGGTTGATCTCCATGTCTCGCCGTCCGAACAACGTTCGTCTCGACTACTGGAACGCCGACGGGAGCTCCGCGTTCTGCGGGAACGGCTCGCGGTGCGCGGCCGTGTGGGCCAAGGCGCAGGGCTGGACCAAGGGAAACGAATTTACGCTCAGCTCGAATCGCGGGGCGCTTCGCGCCCGCATATCGGGGCGAGGGCGGGCCGAGATATCGATGCCGGTGCCGAAAAGATTAAGGCTCGGATTGAATCTGAGCGCCAACGGCAAGAATTATCATGCGCATAGCGTCGACACCGGAGTTCCCCATTGCGTTGTCTTTGTCGATGATGTGAATAAGATAAACATTGTCAAAATCGGCGGCGCCCTTCGGGCGCACAAAACTTTCGGGCGCGCGGGCGCGAACGTCAACTTCGTCGAGATCTCGAAGGACAAGCTCCTTATCAGAACGTTCGAACGCGGCGTCGAAGACGAAACGCTGGCTTGCGGCACGGGGATCGTGGCCGCGGCGTTTGTCAGTCGGGTGCTCGGATTCGGCTCCGATCCCGTGAAAGTCGGCGTGCGGGGCGGAGCCGTTTTGAACGTATCATTTGATCACGGGCCTTCTCTGGAAGGGCCCGGCGTCGTCGTTTACTCAGGAGAGGTCTCGATATGAAGCTTGAAGGCTCATACGTCGCGCTCGCTACCCCTTTCGACGCCGAAGGACGCCTCGATGAAGAAGCCTACCGCCGGCTGATACGACTTCAGATTCGCGGCGGAACGCGCGGCCTCGTGCCCTGCGGCTCGACCGGCGAGGCGGCAACGCTTTTACACGAAGAATATCGACGTTGTATCGAGATTGCATGCGACGAATCCCGCGGCGAGATACCTGTCATCGCGGGCGTCGGCACGAACGCCACCTGGAAGGCCGTCGAGTCCGCGCGCGAGGCGGAGAGCCTCGGCGCGGACGCGCTGCTCGTCCTGGCGCCGTACTACAACAAGCCGACGCAGGAAGGCATCCACGCGCACTTCCGCGCGGTCGCGAACGAGTCGCGCCTCCCGATCATCGCGTACAACATCCCGGGTCGCACGGGCGTCAACATCGCGCCCGCGACGATCGCCCAGATGGCCAAGGAATGCCCCACGATCATCGCGGTCAAGGAGGCCGCGGGCTCGCTCGACCAGGTCTCGGAGATATTATCATTGGCTCCGTCTTCCTTTACAGTTCTCTCGGGCGACGACTCGCTCACGCTGCCGATGATGGCCGTCGGCGCGCGGGGCGTCATCTCCGTCGTCGCCAACATCGCCCCGAAACAGACGCAGGCGCTCTGCGATGCCTTCCTCAAAGGTGATATAAAGAAGGCCAAGGCGCTGCACCTGAAGCTTTTCCCCTTGATCAAATCCTTGTTCATCGAGACCAACCCGATCCCCGTGAAGGCCGCGCTCGCGATGATGGGCCATTGCCGCAACGAGCCGCGCCTGCCGCTGACCCCTCTGTCCGCTGAATATCGCCCCGCGCTCCGCAAGGCGCTCAAGGAGTTCAACCTCATATGACCAGCATCGATGCCGCCGCCTTCCCCGTGCCCGCCGCCAAGCGCGCGAGCTTCCCCGCGCAGATCAAGTACATCGTCGGCAACGAGGCCTGCGAGCGCTTCAGCTATTACGGCATGCGCGCGATCCTGACCGTGTTCATGGTCTCGCAGCTCGCGATGCAGAAGCACGAGGCGACCGCGGTCTACCACTACTTCGTCTCGGCCTGCTATTTCACGCCTCTCCTCGGCGCCTACCTCTCCGACCGTTTCTGGGGCAAGTACCGCACGATCATGACGCTGTCGATCGTCTACTGCCTCGGCCACCTCGTGCTCTCCCTCTTCGAGACGAAGACCGGCATCTACATCGGGCTCGGGCTTATCGCGCTCGGCGCCGGCGGCATCAAGCCGTGCGTGTCCGCGCACGTCGGCGACCAGTTCACCGATAAGAACAAGGAGCTCGTCCCGAAGATCTTCGACGTGTTCTACTTCGCGATCAACTTCGGCTCGTTCTTCTCGACGCTGCTCACGCCGTGGATCCTCGTCAAATACGGCGCCTCCTGGGCGTTCGGCATCCCGGGCATCCTGATGGCGTGCGCGACGGTCGTGTTCTGGATGGGCCGCAAGCAGTACGTCAACGTGCCGCCGACGGGCAAGACCGGCAAATCGGGCTTCATGCCGATCCTCCTCGCCGCGATCACGGGCAAGCGCAAGAAGGACGGCGACTTCCTGTCGGCGGCCGAGGGCAAGTACAAGGCCGACGAGGTCGAAGGCGCGCGCGCGGCGCTGGGCATCTTCAAGGTGTTCGCGAGCGTGTCCGTGTTCTGGGCGCTGTTCGACCAGCACGGCTCGTCGTGGGTGCTCCAGGCGCAGCAGATGAACCTGAACTTCTTGGGCTTTAAGTTCGAGGCCTCGCAGATCTCCGCGCTGAACCCGATCATGGTCATGGCGCTGATCCCGATCTTCGCGAAGGGCGTGTATCCCTTCATCGAGAGCGTCTTTAAATACAAGATGACCCCGCTGCGCCGGATGTCGGGCGGCATGGTCATCACGGCGAGCTCGTTCGCGGCCGCGGCCCTCATCCAGGTCGTGATCGACCGCGGCGGCGTGCCCTCGATCGGCTGGCAGTTCATCCCGTACCTCCTGATCACGATCGCCGAGATCATGGTCTCGATCACGGGCCTCGAGTTCGCCTACACGCAGGCGCCGCGGCAGATGAAGAGCACGATCATGAGCTTCTTCTTCCTCACGGTGTTCGCGGGCAACATGCTGACGGGATACGTCTCCGCGGTCAACATCTTCCAGGGCGCGGCGTTCTTCTGGTTCTTCGCGGGCGTCATGTTCGCGTTCTCCGGCGTCTTCATCTGGACCGCTTCGCGCTACAAGGTCCGCGAGTACCTCGAGGACGGCTCGGCCCCCGTCGGCCACTAAAAAACGATGGAGATCCGGACCGCGTCGAGCGTCGACGACGGCGCTCTGCGCCGCTTCTACGCCGCCGCCTTCCCGGAGCGCGCCGCGTTCCTCGGCGACCATTGGCGCTGGCTCTACCGCGTGGGGCGCTTTCCCGGGATCGAGCCGCTCGTCGCCGTCGACGGCGAGCGCGTCGTCGGCCACGCGGGCGCGATCCCGCTGACGCTCTCGCGCCTCGGCGTCGAAGCCCCCGCGATCTGGTTCGTCGACTTCTCGATCCTGCGTGAATATCAAGGCCGCGGCGGCGGCGCCGCGCTGACCGAAGCGTGGATGAAGCTCTGCCCCGATCGCGTCACGTTCTGCAACGACCGCTCGATCCGCGTGTTCCGCAAGTTCGGCTGGCGCGAGCGCTTCGACGCGAGCGTGCGCTCGCTTCCGATCTTCGACGGCCCCGTGCGCCTGGCGCTGCGCGCGCTGCTGGCGGGGGCTCCCGAGCTGAAGACGGGCCCCCTCCCGGCCGACCCCGCCGAGCTGTCGCGCGCGCTCGACGACGCGTCCGCGGGGCCCGTCCGGGTCGTGCGCGACGAGGACTGGACCCGGTGGCGCCTCTACGAGCACCCGCGCGCCGCGGAGCATCTCCTCGCCGAGCACGACGGCGTACGCGCTGTGCTCCGGCTCTTCAACAGCCTGGGCCGCCGCCGCGCGCATCTGCTCCACGTGGGCCCCGGACCCGCGGACGCGCGCGCGCGCCTCGTCGCGGGCTTCGCGCGCTGGGCCGTCGAGCGGGGCGCGCGCGGCGCCTGGATGGCCACCAACGATCCGGGCCTCCTGGACGCCGCCTCGCGGCGCCTGCCGCGCGGCTTCACGCTGCGCTTCGCCTGGCACAGCGACGACGCCGCGGTGGGCCAGGCACTCTTCGAGGGCCTGCCGACGCAGGGCCTCGACAGCGACCACGATCTCATGTTCCCGTGAAGACCTCGCTGCTGAAAGCCTCCTTGGCGCTCGGCCTCGACCGCCCCTTCCGCTGGCTCCGCCGCAAGAGCGCCGTCGTCCTCATGTACCACGGCTTCACCGATCGCCCTTCGGACGGCGTCGTCAACTATCAGGGAAATCGCCTCCAAGTCTCGACGTTCCGCCGCCAGCTGGCGTTTCTCAAGGACAACTGCAGTATCGTCAGCCTCCGCCAGGTGGTGTCCTCGCTTTCCGGCGGACCTCCTTTGCCGGATTATTCCGTCGCGCTCACGATCGACGACGGCTACGAGTCGGTCTATACGCTCGGCTTCCCCGCGCTGCGCGAGGCGAGGGCGCGCGCCACGCTGTTCGTCGCGACGCAGTTCGTCGACGAACGGGTCCCGCTGTGGCCCGACCGCCTCGAGCACGCGTTCGCGGCCGCGCCCGGCGATCCCGCGGAGCGCCGCGCGCGCTTGATCGCCCTGCAGCGCCGCGCGAAGGACATGCTCCCCGCCGAACGCGAGGCGCTCATCGCGCCGGTCGAGGCCGAGCTCGGCCGCCGGCTCACGCTCGACGCGGGCGCCCCCGAGGGCTACCGCGCGCTGACGTGGGCGCAGGCGCGGGAGATGTCGGCCTCGGACGTCGTCGAGATCGGCAGCCACGGCCATACGCACACGATCGTCTCGCTGCTGGGCGAGGACGGGGCCGCGGCCGAGTTCGCGCTCTCGAAGCGGCTCGTCGAGCAGAACCTCGCCAAGCCGTGCGACCTGTTCTGCTACCCGAACGGCGACTACGACGACTTCAACGGCGCGACGACCCGCATGTTGAAGACGGCCGGCTACCGCTGCGGCCTCACGACGATCGCGGGCTTCGCCGGAAGGCGGTCGGACCCCTACGCGCTGCCGCGCTTCGGGACCGACGATCGCGACGGCTTCGAGAAGTTCCGCATGACCTTCAGCCTGGGCCGCAACCTTTTTCAGGGCGCCAAGCGCCGGCTCGGCCAAGCGCGAAAGGCTAGAATCTCGGCGTGAAGCCCCGACCGAAGGCCGTCTTCATCGACCGCGACGGCGTCATCATTCACGACGCCGATTACCTTGCGTCGATCGACGGGCTGCGCGTCTACAAGGGCGCGCCTCGGGCGCTCAAGCTCCTTCGCGCCGCGGGCTTCAAGATCGTGATCGTCACGAACCAATCCGGCGTCGCGCGCGGCTATTTCACTTTAGGCGACGTGCGCAGGATCCACGCGGAGCTCAAGCGCCGCCTGGCCAAGTCCGGAGCGCGCTGGGACGCGCTTTATCTCTCGCCGCACGCGCCCGACAGCGGTCACTCGTGGCGCAAGCCGGGTACGGGCATGCTGTTGGCCGCGCGCAAACGATTCAAGCTGGACCTCGCGGGCTCCTACCTCATCGGCGACAAAACGTCCGACATCGAGTGCGCGCGTCGCGCGGGGTGCGCCGGAGTCCTGGTCCGCACGGGCAAAGGCGGGCGCGACAAGGCGTACAAGGCGAAGCCGGCGGTCGTCAGCCGCGACTTGTTGGCGGCTGCCCGCTGGATCACCGCCCGAAAAGCCCCCTAAGCGCGGGCGCAGGCCCAGTCGAAGACCGCCAGGAAGAGGCGGCGCGCGCGCTCGACGGCGTCGAGGCGGGCGGGGCGCACGCCCAAATGACGAAGGACCTTGCGCTGAACCGCCGGCGTGACCGCGGCGGGCAGCGAGCTCGAGCCCGCGAAGACCGCCTCGCCGTCATCCCCGAGGCGCACCGAGTACCCGCCGAGGCCGCAGCCGCAAAGTCCGGGAGGAAGCGCGTCGCGGTGCTCGCGCACGCCGCGAGAGCCGAGCGAGAACGCGTTGAGAACGCGCGCGGTGCGCGTTTCGAAGATTCCGATCACGGGACGGCCGTCCGGATGGCTGATGGACCTGAGCAGCTCCGGCGCGCCGTAGGCGCGCACGTCGACGAGGCTCGAGCCGAGCCTAACGAAAGGCGTTCCAACCACGTCCTCCCATGGCCTGTCGGGCCCCATCGACGGTATCAGCGCGTAAGATTGTGTAGGCATGGCTCCATTATGACGCCATTGTCATGTAATCCGTCTCGCATTTCTGTCACGTTATTATGACGCGAAATCCGGTTTGCTAGACTAGACGCATGGACGAGCCGAAGTACAACGAGAAGATGCTCGCGGCCAAGGCGAAGATGCTCGAGCGCTTCAAGAAGGACACGGCCGCCCGCGACGCGTCGCGCTCGCGCTCGCGACTGCCTCCGGGCCAGACGTGGAGCAAGGGCTTTCCCGTCCTCGATCTGGGCGTGCATCCCCCGTTCGACGAGAAGGCGTGGCGCTTCAAGGTCTGGGGCGAGGTCGAGAACCCGCTCGAGCTCGACTGGAAGGGCTTTCTGGCGCTGCCGAAGACGGAGACGGTCTCGGATTTTCATTGCGTGACCACCTGGTCCAAGATGGACGCGCGCTGGGGCGGCGTCATGATGACCGATCTTCTCGCGCTGGCGCGCCCCAAGCCGGAGGCGGCCTTCGTGGTCCAGCACTGCGCCGAGCAGTACACGACCAACACGTCGCTGCTCGAGGCGTCGCGGCCCGACGCCCTGCTGGCCTACGAGCTCGACGGCGCGCCGCTGCCGCTCGAGCATGGCGGGCCCATGCGCATGGTGATCCCGACGCTCTACGCGTGGAAATCCGGCAAGTTCCTTCGCGGCCTCGAGCTCACGGCGCGGGACGCGCCGGGCTTCTGGGAGACGCGCGGCTATCACAACCGGGCCGACCCCTGGCTCGAAGAGCGCCATGGAAAGGTAGAATGAACGGATGAAGAAGCTCCTCCGCGCGGCCAAGCTGAAGCTCGCCGAAACGGCGTTCGCCGCCAAAGCCGCCGTATCCGCTAAACCCGAGGTGAACTCGATGCAAGCCGAAAAGACGAAGGGCCGGATCTACGATTTCGAGATGACGTCCATCGACGGCAAGCCGGTCAAGCTGTCGAAGTACAAGGGCCACCCGCTGCTCATCGTGAACACCGCGTCCCTCTGCGGCTTCACGGCGCAGTACACGGATCTCGAGACGCTCTACCAGAAGCACCAGGCGCAGGGCCTGCGCATCGCGGCCTTCCCCGCCAACGAGTTCGGCGCGCAGGAGCCGGGCACCGACGCCGACATCAAGAGCTTCTGCATGACGAAGTTCGCGGTCTCGTTCGACCTCTACTCGAAGATCAGCGTGAAGGGCCCGTCGATCCATCCGCTCTATAAATACCTCACGACCGAGGCCGGCTTCAACGGCGACATCCCCTGGAACTTCTCCAAGTTCCTCGTCGACAAGGACGGCCAGGTGATCGGCCGCTTCGGCCCCGACGCGAACCCCGTCGCCAAGGAGATCGCGGGCAAGATCGAGGCTTTGCTGGCGTAGTGAGCGAGCCGCTCTTCTCGATCGTCCTCCCCACCTACAACCGGGCGCACATGCTGCCCGGCGCCCTGTCCACCGTGGTGCGCCAGACGTTCAAGGACTACGAGGTCCTGATCGTCGACGACGGCTCGGTCGACGAGACGCCCGAGATGATCAAGGCCTGGACGAAGGATAAGCGCTTCAAGTACACGCGCGTCCCGAAGAACATCGGAAATATGGCCTGCCGGAACATGGCCCTCGAGATGGCGACGGGGACGTGGATCACGAACATCGATTCCGACGACTTCTGGACGCTGAACCGCCTTGAAAAATTCTCCGAATTTTTCAAGGAACGACCAAAAGCCGGATTTGTTTTTTCGGACGGCTGGCTGCACCGGTACGATCGCCTTATCGGCACTGCCTTTCCGCCGGGCCAGACGATAGCCGAAGGCAAGGTTCCCGGCCATTACGCGGTCGGGGAAGAATTCCTGCCCTATCTCACGACGAACCTGGCGATCCCTCGCGCGCTCTACAAGAAATACGGCCATTATCGTTCCGACATGGTCATCCTCGACAACGAGCTCTACGCGCGCATGCTCGCCGACGGCGTCGAGGTCGGCGTGATCTACGAGCGCCTGGCGATCCGCCGCATCCACGAGGGCCAGGTCACGCACAAGTGGCTCGAGGAATACCCCGAGGGCATGGCCGCCCTCGTCGCCGGCGGCACGCCGCCCGATATCCTCGCCGCGGAGAAGAAGAAGATCGTCCGCGAGATCGCTTCTTATCTGATCAAGAGCCTGCAGCCCGCGAAAGCGCGCGAATTCATGCTCAAGGAGCTGGGCGAGGACGCGAAAAAGGAAAAGCTCTACGCGGCGACGCTGGTGCCCTCCCCCGTGCTCGCCGTCGCGCGCGAGGCGCGCAAGACGTGGCTCTCGCTGCGCCACCATCCCGCGCTCGCGACCGCCGAGGAGCGGGAGGTCTACGACCTCATCGATCCGCTGATCAAGACCGAGAACGCGCTCCTGCGCGCTCGCGCATCCGCCGGGCGCTGAACATCTCTTTTCGATATATCACTTCTTTACGATGGCTGCTTCTCCCGAAGAAGTGGCCATAGCAACTAAGCGATACAATCGGGCTGTGAATTAGGCATCCAATAGCGCGAGGATTTGGGAGCCGACGGTCTCGGCCTTGAGCAGCCCGTCAGGACCGGCCTTCGCGCGGATCGCGTCGAGCACGTGAGGGTTCAGCGCGAGGAGCATCGGCGTCTCCGTGTAGCCCGGGCGGATCACGCTCACGCGCAGTCCGTCCTTCCCGAGCTCGACCTTCGCGCATTCGAGAGAGGCCTCGAGCGCGCGCTTGGCGACCACGTAGGACGTGAAGCCGGGCCACGGGGGCGTGCGCGCGGCCTGGCTCGAGACGCCGACGACGTGCCCCGCCTTCGCCTTCGCGAAGAAGGCCTTCCAGAGCTCGGCGACCAGGCGCTGGTGGCCCGCGGAGACGCGAAACTGCTCGAGCATCGCGGCGTCGTCCGTCTTCAGGTACGGCAGCAGCGGCGGCGGCAGGCCCGCGCAGAGGACGGCCGCGTCGAGCGTCTTCGTCTTGGTCTTCAACAGAGCGACCGCCGCAATGATCGACGCTTCGTCCTCGAGCGCGATCCGGAGCGGTTCTCCTTTGATCTCGCGCGCCAGCGACTCGGCGCGCTCTTGCCCGGACCGATAGCCGGCGAACACGCGCCAGCCCTGCGAGGCCGCGAGGCGGGCGGCCGCCGCGCCGATGCCGCCGCTGGCGCCGGTGATCAGGACCGTCTTCACGCGGCTTTCTCCTTCGCCACGCCCGCCTGCGCCTTGCCCCGCGCGAGCACGGCTTCGCCGCGGCGAAGCGCGAGGTCCAGCTTCACGATGCGATGCTCGTCGCTCCAATAGGAGACCTCGGCCGCGAGCTCCGCGTCCTGGCCCGCGTAGAGCGGCGACTTGAACTCGAGCGTGAGCGAGTGCCAGACGCAGCCGGGGCCGGGGAGCTCCTCTCCGAGCAGGCGCGAGATGGACGCCGCGATCAGCGCGCCGTAGACCACGCGGCCCTCGAAGCCGCGCGCGCGCGCGTAAGCCTCGTCGAGGTGGATAGGGTTGCGGTCCCCGCTGAGGGCGGCGAACGAATCGAGGTCTTTTTCGGAGAAGCGGACCGGCACGCGCGCCTTGTCGCCCTCTCGAAGGGATCGCATTTCCCAAATGGTATCATAAGAGAAATGGACTACTTCGCGCTCGTGAAGGAAGCCAAGCTCGCGGCTCCGCAGGGCGCCAAATTCAGGCTCGCGCTGCTGGCCGAGTGTTCGACGCAGCACCTCGCCCCCGCGCTCAAGGCGCTGTTCGCGCGCGAGGGCGTCGCCGTCGAGCTCTACGAGGGGCCCTACGGCGCGATCCGGCAGGAGACGCTCGATCCCAAGTCGGGGCTCTACGCGTTCAAGCCCGACGCGATCGCGATCCTGAGCGACGCGCGCGCGCTGCGCGAGCGGTTCTCGCGGGACGACAAAGGCGCCGAGGCCTTCGCCGCCGGCGCGGCCGGGGACATGATCTCCGTCTGGCGCGCGATCGAGAGCCGTTCCGCGGCCGTGATCCTGCAGGCGACGCTGCCCGTGCCGTACGAGCGTCTTTTCGGGAACTTCGACGAGAAGGCCGCGCGCTCGCTGCCGGCGGCCGCGCGCCGGATCAATCGCGCCCTCGTCGACGCCTCGGGCGGGAACGTCCGGATCTGCGACCTGGACTCCCTGGCCTCGTATCTGGGGCTCGGGCGCTGGTTCGACCAGAAGCTCTGGGCGCTCGCGAAGGCGCCGTGCTCGTTCGAGTGCCTGCCGCTCCTCGCGCGGGCGCTCGTCGACGCCACGCGCCCTCAGCGCGGCCGGGCCGTCAAATGCGTCGTCACGGACCTCGACAACACGCTCTGGGGCGGGACGATCGGCGACGACGGGCTCGAGGGCATCAAGCTCGGGCACGGCGACGAGGGCGAGGCCTACCTCGAGCTGCAGCGGTTCCTGCTCGCGCTCAAGCAGCGCGGGATCCTGCTCGCGGTCTGCAGCCGCAACGACGAGAAGACCGCGCTCGAGCCTTTCGAGAAGCACCCGGAGATGGCGCTCAAGCGCTCGGACTTCGCCGCGTTCGTCGCGAACTGGACGAGCAAGGCCGAGGGCCTGAAGGCGATCCGCGAGGCGCTGAATATCGGCTTCGACTCGATGGTGTTCCTCGACGACGACGCGTTCGAGCGCAACCTGATCCGCGCCGCGCTGCCCGAGGTCGCCGTGCCGGAGCTGCCCGAGGACGCGGCCGACTTCGTGAAGGCCCTCTGCGAGCTGAACCTCTTCGAGGCGGGCTCCTTCACCGAGGAGGACCGCGCGCGCGCCGGCCAGTACGCGGCGCAGGAGGTCCGCCGGTCGAAGCAGGCCGCGTTCACGAGCCCCGAGGGCTACCTGCGCTCCCTCAACATGAAGATCACGGTCGCGCGCTTCGACGCCTTCCACCTGCCGAGGGTGGCGCAGCTGACCTCGCGCAGCAACCAGTTCAACCTCACGACGAAGCGCTACGCCGAGGGCGAGTGCGCCGCGTTCATGAAGGACGAGGCCGGCTGCTACCCGTTCTACGTCACGCTCAAGGACGACCTGGGCGACAGCGGGCTCGTCGCGGCCGCGATCCTGCTCTACAAGGGCGACGCGCTCGAGATCGACCAGTGGCTCATGAGCTGCCGCGTGCTGATGCGCGGCGTCGAGGAGCATATGATGAACTTCGCCGTCGCGCTCGCGAAGGCGAAGGGCCTCAAGACGATCAAGGGCCGCTACGTGCCGACGGCCAAGAACGGGATGGTCCGCGATTTCTTCGGCCGGTTCGGCTTCGTGAAGACCGCGGAGCGCCCGGACGGCTCGGCCGACTGGAGCCTCGACGCGGCGCGCTACGAGCCGAAGCCCGTGTACTTCGCCGAACAGGCCGGAGCCGCCGGCCATGGATGAGGCGGCCGCCCGTCTTCAGCTTCAAGAGGTCATGCGAGACGTCTTCAGCGACTCCTCGATCGAGATCTTCGACGAGATGACGGCCGCCGACGTGACGGGTTGGGACTCGCTCAACCACATCAACCTCGTGATCGCGGTCGAGAGGAGCTTCGGCGTCCGGCTCACGACGAAGGACGTCGCCGCGCTCCGGAACGTCGGCGGCATGCTCGCGCTGCTGCGCGCGAAGCTCACCTAGCCGGTGCCCTTCAACTCGCTTCGGTTCATCGGCTTTCTGGCCGCGGCCGCGGCGATGCACGCCGCCCTTCCCGCGCGGTACCGCGCGTTCTTCCTGCTCGCGGCGTCCTACGTCTACTGCGCGGCGTGGAGCCCGGAGGGCGCGCTGCTGCTGCTCGCCGCGACGGCGGTCGCGTACGCCGCGGCGAGGCGCCTGGAGTCCAATAACGCCGAAGGCGGTGTCGTGCTCTGTGGAGGGCTCGTCGCTCTACTCGGCGCGCTCGCGCTGTTTAAATACGCTCCCGGGTTCATCGCGCCCGTGGGCATCTCCTACTACACGTTCAAGCTCGTGAGCTATATCGTCGACGTTTTTTGGGAGAAAGTCCCGGCCGAGAAGAGCTTCACTCGCTTCGCCGCCTACGCCGCGTTCTTCCCCCAGATACCGAGCGGCCCCATCGCGCGCGCGTCTCAGTTGCTGCCCGAGCTCGCCGCCGCGCGCGGGCCCTCGGCGGAGAACGTGATCGCGGCGGCGCGCCTGATCCTGTTCGGCTTCTTCGAGAAGGCCGTCGTCGCCGACCGGCTCGGCGCGATGATCGACGCCGCCAAGGCCGCGGGGCCCTCCGGCGGTTCCGAGCTTTTCGTCATCTACGCCTACTGCTGGCGCCTCTACGCCGACTTCTCCGGGATCACGCACATCGCGATCGGCGCGGCGCTCCTCTTCGGCCTGGGCTCTCCGCGCAACTTCGCGGCGCCGTTCTACGCGCCGAACATCCAGGAGTTCTGGAGGCGCTGGCACATCAGCCTGACCTCGTGGCTGACCGACTACGTGTTCATGCCGTCGCGCATGGCGCTGCGCGACCACGGCGAGCGCGGCTTGGCCGCGAGCCTCATCGTCACGATGCTGCTCATCGGCGTCTGGCACGGCCCCGCGCTCTCGTTCCTCGTCTTCGGGGCGCTCAACGGCGCGTACATGGTCGTCTCCGCGCTGACGCTGCGCCGCCGCGACGCGTTCTTCGCGAAGCGGCCCGCGCTGGCCCGGGCTCGCGCCGTCGCGGGCCCCGCGGCCACGTTCCATCTCGTCGCGCTCTCGTTCGCGTTCTTCCAGTCGGCGACGCCGGGCGAGGCCGCCGCGCTGCTGCGCGGAGCCGTCGCGGGCGGCGGCGCGCCCATCCCGTGGGGCGAGGCCTCCGAGCTCGCCTTGTTCGCGGCGAGCTTCGCCGCGATGGAGGCCGTGCATCTCTACCAGGCCTACCCGCGCGTGAAGGAATTCGTGCGCGCCCGTCCCGCCTGGGCCGTCTCGCTCGCCTTCTACGCCGCGATGATCGGGGGGCTGCTGCTCTCGCGCGCGCCGTCGAAGGGCTTCATTTACTTCCGGTTTTAACGAAGTCCGCGATCCGGCCGGCGACGTAAGCGTGCCCCGCGGGCGACCAGTGCCGGTCGCGCGGGAACAGATGCTCCTCCGCGAGCTCGAGCTCCCGGATGCTCAGGCAGCGCGTCCTCTTATCCTCGCGCCGCAGCTCCGCGTCGATCAGCGGAAAGCGCTCCAGGCTGCCGCGGTCGGCCAGCAGCAGCAGCCTCGCGCCGCCGTCGCAGGCCTCGTCCTCGAGCGCCTTGAACGTGGCGAGAAAAGCCTTCTGCGCCTCCTCGAGCTCCGGCGCGTCCGCGGGCTTCACGGGGACGCCCGCCGCGACGGAGGCGCGGCGCAGGCCGTATAGATGCGAATGCTCGCAGAGATAGGCGTAGCCCGGCAGCGCGCGGACCGCGCGGCGAAGCCAAGACTTCAGGCGGCCCGTCTTAACGGGCACCGTCTCCCAGCGCCGCGACTCCGCGAGCGTGAGGTTCTCGCGCGCCGGATAGGAGAGATGCAGCGCGACGAGATCCGGCTTCCAGCGCCGTCCCAGCTCCCGGTAGAGATACTCGTCGAGGCTCAACGACGTCCCCATCATGCCGAGATTGACCGCCTCGGCGCCCGGCAGAAGCCTCTCGAGAAGCGCCGTGAAGACCTCTTCGTCCTTCACGCCGCTGCCGAACACGACCGAGGAGCCCAGCGCGACGATGCGGTACGTTCCTTTCGGCTTGTCGAACGGGTAGGACGGCCCCCGGAAGCCCCGGTCGTTCGTCGTGTAGACGACCGAGTAATCCGGCGTGCTGTGCTTGATCCGCGCGTTCGCCTTGAACCCGCGCATGCCGAAGCGGTCGTCGTACGCGGGGCTCATCAGCTGCTGCGGCGAGAATGCGCGCAGGTAGGCCTCGGCGCCGCCGGCGGCGGCGACGAACGCGGCCGCGGCGATCAGGAGCTCGCGCCGCACGCTACTTCTTCGGGACGATGATCCAGCCCGTCGGGACCGGCGTGCCGGGAACGACCCCCGTCCCCGGCGCGACCTTCGCGGGCTTCAGGATCCCGTCCTCCTGCGCGCGGCGATAGGTGACCTCGAGGTTCTTCTTGGCCATCTCGAACGTCGGGTCGTACGAGAGCGCGGTGCGGTAGGCCTGCTCGGCCTCGGGGAAGCGCCCGCCCATGAAGAATGCGTTCGCCATGCTCGTGTAGGCCTCGGCGGACTCGCGCGGGCGGCCCACGCCCACGTGGCGATGGAGCCACCGGCCGTCGATCATCTCGTACGGCTGATAGGAGAGGATGCTGTTGCGCATCCAGGGCTTATCGAGCAGCGAAGGGGCCGCCGCGCAGCGGTCCGCGTCGATGAAGGCCTGGTAGGTCTGCGCGGCGAGGTCGAACTTCCGCTGGACCATGTAGACCTGGGCCATGCGGTAGTAGTTCGGCCCGAACACGGGGTCGATCTGGTAGTAGAGCTTGAAGCGCGTCAGGGCCATCTCGAGGTACTTCGCCGCTTCCTGGGGCTGCCCGTTGTTGGTCGCCCACTCGGCGCGGCGCAGGTGCAGGTTCCCGATCTGATGATGCATCTGCACGTAGTTCGGCGCGAGCTTGCGGACCTCGTCGTACCAGTACATCGCGCGCTCGTAGTCGTCGTGCGCGGCGCCGTCGGTGTCTCCCCAATTCGGGAGATTGGCCTTCGTCATGTTGAAGCGGTCGTTGAAGACGTTGCCCAGGAAGTACTTCGACATCACGAAGTCGGGGTTGAGCCGGTTGACGATCAGATAGTTCGCGACGGCGGGCTCCCACTGGCGTTCCTTGGAAAAATAGATGGCGACGTTGTGGTGGATGTCGGCCTTGAAGTAGCCCCAGAACTGGTAGAGCGGCGAGAGCATCGCGAGCACGACGAGCGGCACGGCCGGGTTCTCCGACAGCAGGCACAGGCGGATCATGACCCAGCCGAGCCAGAGCATGCACGCCGAGAACACGCTCCACGCGAGCCACCACTGCAGGAGCTCGCCGCCGCCGGGCACGCGCGAGAGCGGCCCCTGGAGCACGGCGAACTCGCCGAACATGCCGCCGAACGGGATCTGGCGCAGGGCCCCCCAGCCCTTGAAGAAGGCGTAGTAGAGAACTCCGCCCGCCGCCGCGATGCGCAGCGGCCAGATAAGCATCTCGGAGACGGTCCGCCACCAAGGCCTGTCCTCGGGCGCGCCAGGGATCTCCGCCGGGCGAGCGTGGAGCTCGTAGAGGGCGCGGCCGCGCGCGACGTTGACGATCAGCCCCGACAGCAGGCCCAGATAGACGCCCGACGAGACGAAGCGCAGGCTGACGTCGAAGGAGTTGTGCCCCAGCATGCCCATGAACGACACGAGCACGCCGATCAGATCGAAGACGCGGGGCGGCGGGCGCCCGTCCTTGATCATCTCCGTCGTCGTGAGCTGCCCCAGCGAGCGGAAGCCCACGACGAGCGTGCTCAGGATGAGCCAGATGAAGATGCCGAAGCCCAGGATGCCGTTGTCGAAGAACTGCTCGAGATATTCGTTCTCGGCGTGGTCGGTCTCGGTGTTGTGCTTGCCCTCGATATGGAAGATCGCGGGGCGCCGGAACGCGGGATAGATCGGCGGGAAGGAGCCGATGCCCGTGCCCGTCCACGGCTGGGTGCGGATCATCTCGAAGGTCGACTCCCAGGTGAACAGGCGGAAGTTGATCGAGACCACGCGGCCGGAGAGATCCTTCGCCGTATAGCCCACGAAGCCGAGCGCCACGGTCAACGAGAGCATCACGATCGTCCGCGTGTAGTTGGTCAGGTATAAGCGGTACAGCCCCGCGAGCCCGAGGCCGGCGGACGCGACGAGAAGGCCCGTGGTGCCGCGCCCCTGGGACACCAGCATCGCCCCCGCGCCGACGCCCGCGAGCCCGGCAAGCGCCGCGATCAAGTGCTTGAACCAGGCCGGCGGCGCCTTGGCGTCGAATTGCTTCTTGAAGTAGACGAGCGCGAAGCCGAGCCACGCGCCCTTCGTGCCCGTCTTGACGAGCGACAGCAGCAGCAGGCCGATGAGGGCGATCAGGCTCCAGCGCCGCGTCTTGAACCACTGCGTGACCAGGATAGGGAACATGATCACGAGGAAGTCGCCGTAGAAGTTCGGATTTCCGTACGTCGAGAACACGCGGTCGGAGAACGCGCCGCGCCAGACGAAGGGATCGATGCCCTTGCCCACGCCTCGCGGGAACATCGAGTTGTCGACGAACTGCAGCGCGCCGTAGCCGATCGCGATCCATGCGGTCCAGATGAGGACCTTGAACAGGCGCGCGACGGCGGCCTCGTCGAACTCGTAGATCGTGATCAGCGCGGCGATCATGTAGAAGACATGGCGCAGGAAGAAGTCCGTCGACGCCATGTGATACGGAGACTTCACGTAGGAGAACACGCCCCAGAAGAGGTACGCGAGGAAGGGCGCGAGGCAGATGAGGTCCTGCTTATTGAGCGCGTGGCGGCCCGCGGCGATCAGGCGGATGAGCCAGAGCGTCAGGAGGCCGACGCCGCCCATCTGCATCATCGAGATCTTCACCTGCGCCGAGTCGTACGTGCGCAGGAAGAACAGCGACGAGATCAGCAGATAGAGCAGCGGCAGCCATGTGACGATCGCCCGGTGGGCGAATGTCTCGGCGTCGGCGCGCTGCTGCTTGTTAAGGTCGGCCATTGCGGTCGCTCATTGTATATTAACGGGCAGGCCCATCTCGCGGAGCAGCGTCTTCACGAAGATCACGCCCGTGGGCCAGGACTCGGCCGTGCTTTGACCGCCCAGGCGCGGATACTCGTGCGTCGGCATCTCGCCGATCAGGAAGCCCAGCTTCATCATGCGGATCGACATCTGATATTCGATCGGGAACCCGTCCGCGTCGCACTCGCAGCGGCGCAGCGAGTCGGCGCGCACGGCGCGGAAGCCGTTGATCGTGTCCTCGACGTAGGGCCCGCGGTTCCAAAGCAGGTTCGCGGCCAGCGTGAAGAGCTGGTTGACCCACTTGCGCGGGCGCCACTTGTGGACGTCCTCCTCGTTCCAGGCGCCCTTCATCATCCGCGACGCGACGACCAGGTCGAAGCCCGTGCGCTCGAGCTGCTCGAAGATCTTGGGGATGTCGGCCGGATCCTCGTTGCCGTCCGGGCTGTAGTAGCAGATCGTCTCGGCGTCCGTGGCCTCGAGCGCGACGCGAAACGCGACCCCGCGGCCGCGGCGCGGCTGGCCGATCACTTTCACGCCCTTCGACTGCAGGAACGCGACCGTCCCGTCGCTCGAGCCGCCGTCGACGGCGAGGACCTCGTCCGCCGCCGACAGCGGCAGGCGGTCGAAGATCTTCGGCAGCGCCTCGGCCTCGTTGTAAGTGAGCAGGACGAGAAGGCGCTTGCCCCTCACTGGAGGTTCTCCCGGTACCAGGCGATCGTCCGCGCGAGCCCTTCTTGGAGGCCGATCTCGGCCTGGAAGCCGAGGACCTTCCGCGCTTTCGCCGTATCGCAGGCGCGCCGCGGCTGGCCCGAGGGCTTCGACGGGTCGAAGACAAGCTTCGTCTTGTCGGCTCCGGCGGCGTGCAAGACGGCTTTCGCGAGGTCCTTGATCGAGATTTCCTCCGCGGAGCCGATGTTGACCGGGTCCGCGTTCGGATATTTCTCGGCGGCGTCGAGCAGCCCCCGCGCGAAGTCCTCGACGTACAGGAACGCGCGCGTCGACTTGCCGTCGCCCCAGACGTTCAGCGGGCTCTCGCCCATGCAGACGCGGCGGACGAGCGCCGCGATCACATGGGATTTTTCGGGCTCGAAGTGGTCGCGCGGGCCGTACGCGTTGTACGGGCGCACGATCGCGACCTTCATGCCGAACTCCTCGGCGTAGGCGCGGCCCGCGTACTCTCCCATGCGCTTGGCCCAGCCGTAGCCGCGGTTCGTGAGCTCCGGCTCGTCTTGGAAGCCCTCGGACTCGGGCGTGGGGATCGAGCAGTCCCTCGGATAGACGCACGCGGTGCTCACGACGAGGAAGCGCTCGACGCGCTCGAGCCGCGCGGCCTCGAGGACGCCGAGCTGCAGCGTCATGTTGTCGCGGAAAAGCCCCGCGTGATGGACGCTGTTGTAGCCGACGCCGCCGACGACGCCGGCGAGGTTCAGCACGACGTCCTGGCCCTTGCAGGCCTTGCGGCAAAAACGCGGGTCACGCAGGTCGCCCTTGATCACGCGCAGCCCGGGATGCCTCGAGACTTCGGAGAGGTTGCGCTTGTTCTCCTTGCTCATGCGCCCCGCGACGGTGACGCGGACGCCCGCGTGGCGGCGCAGCAGCCGCTCGACGACGTGGCTGCCGATGAAGCCGGCGCCGCCGGTGACGAGGACCTTCTTGCCGTCCCAGAAGTTCATAAAGAATCCTCGCGCGCCGGGAGGTGCGCAAAAGCCCCAAGCGCGATGGATAGCGACACGAGCACCGTGCCGCAGATGACCGCGAGCGCCCCGGCGAGCACCCAGGCCCAGTGCCGCGTGATGTGGCCCGTCGAGGCGTACTCGACGACCGTGGGCCAGTTCACGCCCGCCCCCAGCAGCCACAGGGCGAGCCCGGCCGCGCCCGCGGACTCGCGCACGGCGGGCCTGTCGAGAGACGAGGCGGGCCGTCCGAGCGCCGCGTTCGAGGCCTTCTGCGCGAGCAGGCCGATCGAGGCGAACGTCGCGCCGCAGACGACGAGCGTCAGCACGGTGATGAGCCGGTAGATCATCCAGTCCTCGAGGCCGTGCCCGAGCAGATAGACGCGCGCGGGCATGATGACGAGGCCCGCCGCGAGCGCGACGCACGCGGCG
>Ga0163144_10008697_pt1 | contig 21935 bp, 21 predicted proteins | sample OliLak19BULKMAT1_FD_123175 | JGI IMG/M metagenome (GOLD analysis project Ga0163144, IMG submission 123175) | Freshwater microbial mat bacterial communities from Lake Vanda, McMurdo Dry Valleys, Antarctica - Oligotrophic Lake LV.19.BULKMAT1 | ecosystem: Environmental > Aquatic > Freshwater >... | reverse complement strand
GATGGCGACATCAGCCAGCCATCGCTCCGCGGGGCCCTGGCCGCCGGTCGGGCCCGAGCCTGGATGCACGGCCGCCTGTGGGTCAACGACCCCGACTGCCTGCTTGCGACACCTCGAGCCGAGGATCGCGACGTGCGCGTCGCACATCTTGGAGCCTACGGCGGCCTCGCCCTCTCCGGCGACCGACTCACCGAGCTCGATGCCACTGGCCTCGAGATGACGCGGCGACTGCTGCGACCGTCGACGCCCGGTCCCGTCCGCTGGGATGCGACCGCCGGGCCCGATGGTGGGACGATCCACGGACCGAGCGAGGTCAGCGCGTGAAGCTTGGCGCGTGCTGGTACCCGGAGCAGCACCCTGAGTCGCGCTGGGGCGACGACGTCCGACGCATGTCGGCGGCCGGCCTGACGCTCGTGCGTCTCGGGGAATTCGCATGGGCCGCCCTGGAGCCAGCGCCCGGCGAGATGGATCTCGCCTGGTTGGCGCGCGCCATCGATATGGCGGCCGAAGCCGGACTCGGTGTCGTCCTGGGAACCCCCTCGGCGGCACCGCCGCGCTGGCTCATCCGGTCGCATCCGGAGATCCGGCTCGTGGATGTCGACGGAAGCCCTCGTGCCGCCGGCAGTCGGCGCATGACCTGTCCGACCGCCCCGGTCTATCGCGAGTCGTCGGCGCGCATGGCCCGTGCGCTCGTGGAACGCTTCGGCCACCATCCGGGGGTCGTCGCCTGGCAGATTGACAACGAGCCGGGCAACCACGACTCGGCGCGCTGCTGGTGTCCCGCCTGCGAAACGGCGTTCCGGGCCTGGGTCGCGGCGCGCTACGGCGAACTGGCCCGCCTCAACGACGCCTGGGGCACAGCGTTCTGGTCCGGGCAGTACGGAAGCTGGGACGAGCTGGAGCTACCCCGGCGATCGTCCACCGTGCAGTCGCCGAGCCTGCTCCTGGCCCACCGCCGCTTCGCGAGCCACCAGGTCGTGAGCGGCCTTGCCGAACAACGCGCGATCATCGCAGCCGGCTCAGCGGGCCGCGACATCCTGGTCAACACGTACTGGGATGACACGTTCGTGGACGCCCGTGATGTGCACGAGCCCGCGGGCATCGCCGCCATCGACGCCTACCCGCACGGCGTCGATGGTCCGGAGGCGAACGCGTACCTGCTTGATCTCGCCCGGGGTTCGGCAGGGCCGTCAGGACGGGCATGGGTCATGGAGCAGCAGCCCGGCCCGATCAACTGGACGGCCCTGAACCCGCCGGTCCCACCCGGCCAGGTCCGAGCGTGGGGCTGGCAGGCCGCACTCCACGGGATGGAGGCGTCGCTCTTCTTCTCGTGGCGACCCACGCGATCCGGTCAGGAGCAGTACCACAGCGGCCTGGTGCGGCACGACGGGACGGACGACCGAGGGCTGATCGAAGCCGCCGTCCTGGCCAGGGAGCTGCGGGCCGTGGCCGACTCGGCGCCGGAAATGCTCGCCCGACCGCGCGCGCGGATCGCCATCCTGCACGCGTACGAGGATGCCTGGGCGATCGAGATCGATCCGCATCAGGCCGGGCTCACCCACCGGTCGCTGGTGCAGCCGGTCCACGCCGCAGTGCACCGGCTGGGCCTCGACGCCGACATCCTTGGGCCCAGAGATGACCTGACGGGCCACACCGTCGTGATCGCCCCCGCGCTCCACCTGATGAGCGAGGACCGCCTACGGCGGCTGCGCGAAGCGATCGCTGCCGGGGCCCTCGTGATCCTCGGCCCGCGTTCGCTCGTCAAGGACCTGGACGATTGCTGGCTGGAAACGCCGCTGCCGGGTGGCCTGGCCGCGACCCTCGGCGCGCACGTGGTGGAGAGTCTCAGTCAGACCTTGCCGGTGACGGTCGTGCCCGGCGACGCAGCGGCCGGTCCCTGGACCGACGTCCTGGAGGTCGACGTCGCCGACGACGATCCCGAGCCGGTCGAGGTGTTGGCGCGCTACGGTGGACCGTCCTACCTCGCCGGATCGATCGCGGCCCTGCGCCGCGGCGACCTGGCCTACGTCGGGGCGAGTTCGGCAGAGGCCTGGTCGACGATCCTCGCACCGCTCCTCATCGGCCGCGGCCTGGCCGTGCTGCCGGCACGGGTCGGCGTCGAGCGCTTCGAGCGTGGCGGGCGCCGCATCGTCCTGGACCACGTTGCCCTGACGATCAAGGGATCGCCGGAGTTGGACCCCGGGGCCGCCTGACGGGGAACGCGAACCAGCCGATGACCGCGGCGACGACGGCGAGGACCGCCCCCAGTCCGAACACGGCGGCGTGGCCGGACGTCTCGTACAGCAACCCGCCGACGACGTTGGCGGCGATGGCCGCGACGCCAAAAGCGCTCGTCTGGAACAGGGCCTGGCCGGTGGCCTGCAGCTCGGGCGGCAACAGCACGGCGATGGTCATGACCACCCCGACGACCACGCCGGAGAAGGCGATGCCGGTCACGAACCGGCTGGCGACGATGGCCAGCGGGATGTCGATGATGGTCCACGACAAGAGGCACGCGGCGTACAGCAGGGCGCTGACGGTGAAGATGGCGCGCAACCCGACCCTCGCCGCGACGGCGCCCATGACCAGCATGGCCGGCACCTCCGTGCCCGCCGAGACCCCCGACGCGAGGGCGATGTCGCCGGGCGAGCCGCCGAGGGCCTCGATGCGCAGGGACAGGAACGTGAAGCCGCTGACGATCCCCACGTGGAGCAGGCCGCTGGCCAGGAGCACCAGGCCGAACCTGGGCGCCACGCGCAGGGCGACGCCGCTGGAGCCGAAGCTGAACGTCCGACGCCGACCGCCGTCATGCCGCCGGTCCTTCCCGTCGTCCGCGCCCGGCCGGCCCGCCACGGCCGCTGCTGCCGCGCGACGGTGGGCGCCGAGGTCCGCCCGCCCGACGTCGGGCAGCGCGGAGGCCGCCACGACCATGACCGCGGCCGCCGCCGCGAACAGCACGAACGCCGACGCATACCCGGTCCGGTCGTAGAGCTGGCCGGCGAGGATGGACGACACCGCGAAGCCGAGGCTGGTGAACAACCGGACCCGGGCGTAGTCGCGGCCGCGCAGCGCGTTGACCGTGATGGCATCCGCCAGGGGTTGCCACGACGATTCGAAGATCCAGAACAGCAGGAACATGACGACGATGAGCAGCGGCGGCAGGGGCAGGAGGAGCGCCGCGATCGCTGCCCCGCCGGCTAGGCCGCACAGCTGCAGCGTCCTGGGCCGCCCGAACCGCACATCGGCCAGGTGACCCCAGGCCGGCACCGCGATGGTGAACCCGACCGCGCCGAGCGACGAGATGAGCCCGATCTCCCCCGGCGAGAAGCCCCGTTCCGCCAGGATCACGGAGATGAACGGGTACAGCACGCCAAGCGCGACGCCCAGCGCGGTGACCAGGACATGGAGGGCGATCAAGCCAGCCGACGAGCCCCGTCCGCAGCCCGGACTTCGAAGACGCGGGGGGTCAGCCCGGTCCGGGGCTCGTAACTCGTCAGCACGGCCTCGCGCAACGCACCGACCGCCTCGTCCCGGACCAGGTTGATCGTGCACCCGCCGAACCCGGCTCCGGTCAGCCGGGCGCCGATGACTCCGGGCACCCCATGGGCGATCTCGACCAGCGCGTCGAGGGCCGGCGAACTGACCTCGAAATCGTCGCGCAGCGAGACGTGGCTCGCATCCATCGCGGCACCCACGGCATCCACGTCGCCGGCCTGCAGCGCGGCGATCACCGTCTCGACCCGGTCGTTCTCGGTGACCACGTGGCGGGCGCGCCGATAGGCCTCGTCGTCGAGCCGATCACGACCTTCGTGCAGCAGATCAAGGCTCACGTCGCGCAGCGAGGTCACCGCAGGGTCCAGGACCTTGAGCCCTGCCACGGCGCGCTCGCACTCGCTCCGGCGGTTGTTGTACTCGGACGCGGCGAGCTTGCGCGGTGACCCGGAGTGACAGATGACGAGGCTCGTCCCCGCGGGCAGCGGGACTGCCCGGTGATCCAGGCTGCGACAGTCCAGCAGGAGTGCGTGATCCGCCTCCCCGAACGCGACCGCGAACTGGTCCATCAGCCCGCAATTGACGCCGACATAGGCGTTCTCGGCGCGTTGCGCGATCTGCGCCAGGCGCATCGTGTCGAGCGCCGGTCGCTCTCCACCGGAGAGTCCCCAGGCTGAGGCGAGCTCGATCGCCGCCGATGATGAGAGACCGGCGCCCGACGGAAGGTCCGATGCGAGCAAGCCGCGAAATCCGCGCAGGGGAATCCCGGCCTCGGCCAGGGCCCAGGCCGTGCCCGCGATGTAGTCGATCCAGGCGCCGCGACGCGCGCCGATGGCGTCCAGGTGGAAGCCGTCACGCTCGCCCGAGTCGTCCAGGGTCACCTCCACGCGACGGTCATCGGTCGGGATGAACGCGATGGTGATGCCGAGGTCGATCGCGGCCGGGAGGACGAACCCGTCGTTGTAGTCCGTGTGCTCGCCGATCAGATTGACCCGGCCGGGGGCATGGACGACGCGGATCTGGTCGGGCGCATCGGCCGCCTCGCGATCGATGGCCACGAGGCGATCCGTGAGGTCGGCGGGGTCGCTGCGCATGCGCCCCAGCGTAGCGTGCCCGGGCCGTGTCCCGCACAATGCGCCCCGTGACCGCGCAGATCTCGCTGGCCGATCCTGGGGCCGCCTCGTCATCGGCCGCACCGCCGAAGCCGCTCGCGCTCAGGGCGGTCGGGCTGGGTCGGCGCTTCGGCGATCGCTGGGCCGTTCGGCACATCGACCTGGACGTCCAGCGCGGTGAGGTGCTGGGACTGCTGGGTCCCAACGGCGCGGGCAAGACGACGACCGTGCGCATGCTCACGGCGCTCATCGAACCGAGCGAAGGCACGGCCGCCGTGGACGGCCTGGACGTGGTCGCCCAGGCCGATGAGGTCCGGGCTCGGGTCGGGATCCTGACCGAGACGCCGGGGCTCTACGACAAGCTCTCGGCCACGGCCAATCTCGACTTCTTCGGCCGGCTGCACGGGCTGTCGGCGGACGTCCGGAGCGCGCGGATCGAGCGCTACCTCCGATTGTTCGGGTTGTGGGATCGGCGCGACGATGTCGCCGGTACATTCAGCAAGGGCATGAAACAGAAGCTCGCGATCGCCCGTGCCCTTCTGCACGATCCGTCCGTGGTCTTCCTGGATGAGCCGACCGCGGCGCTGGACCCTGAGGCGGCGTTCGTCGTCCGCGAGGCGATCGAGGAACTGCGCCGCGCCGGCCGGACGATCGTGCTCGCGACCCACAACCTGGACGAGGCCGACCGGCTGTGCGACCGGATCGCATTCGTGCGCGGCGGCCTGCTTCGAGTCGATTCGCCGGCGGCCCTTCGAGGCGGGATGGGCTCGCGTCGGTTGGTCGTCCGCCTCGCTGGCGCGGGCCTGGTGTCTGACGCGGTCCGGGATGCCATCGCCGTGGCCGCCGGCGTGTCGCTCGCCGACATCACGGCCAGCGACGGTGCCCTCCAGATCCCGGCTCGGGATCCGGAATCGGTGGCCCCGGCCGTCGTCCGGGCGATCGTCGGCGCCGGTGGGGACATCGTGGAGGTCCACGTCGAACGGACCTCGCTCGAGCAAGTCTACTTCGAGGTCATGGGTGTCCGGCCCGGCGCCGGCGGAGAAGCGGCCTGATGCGTCGCTCGATCCTGTGGACGCTCCTGCGCCGCGAGTGGATGGAGATGATCCGCAATCGACTGCTGGTTTCCACGATCCTGGTTCCGCCGCTCATCCTGACCGTGGCGCCGATCCTCCTCGCGGCGGCGGTCGGGGAACGAGCCCTGCCCGCCGAACTGGCCAGCCAGGTCCTCGCCCAGCGCCCCGAGTGGGCCGGCTTCACGGCCGGCGAGCTGGCCGGGGCATTCGCGGTCCAGCAATTCCTCGTCTTCTTCCTCTTGATGCCCGCCTACATCCCGTTGTCCATCGCCACCTTCAGCATCATCGGCGAGAAGCAGGCCCGCTCGCTGGAGCCGGTGCTCGCCGCCCCGATCCGGACCGTGGAGCTGCTCGCCGGCAAGGCCATCGCGGCGCTCGTCCCGGGCGTCCTGGCCGGGCTCGTGACGTACGTGATCTTCGTGCTCCTCGCGTCGGTCGTGTACGGGCCGAACCTGTTCGGTGTCGTGACCGACCCGTCGTGGCTGGCCGGCGTGTTCCTGCTGGGCCCGGCGGTCGGGCTCCTGTCCGTCGTCGCCGGGGTGATCGTGAGCGCCCGGGTCAACGACCCGCGGGTCGCGCAGCAGATCGGGGGCGTGATCATCGTCCCGGTCATCGGGATCGTCCTGGTCCAGGCCACGGGCGCCGTGCTGGTGGGAGCCCTTGGGTACCTCGTCCTCGCGACGCTGATCCTGCTGGTTGCGCTCGTGGGCCTGCGTATCGGCGTCCGCCTGTTCGACCGCGAAGCGATCCTCACCCGCTGGCGCTGAGATCATCGGACGCGTCGCGATTGGCCTATCCACATAGGCCAACGGTGGCTATGATGCCGCGATGATCGCGCGCGCCGACCGAGTCGATTGGCTGATCTTCCTGGGCCTGGGCCTCATCTGGGGATCGAGCTACCTGTTCATCAAGCTCGCCGTGGACGACTTCGGGACGTTCACGCTGGTGGCCCTGCGCCTGATCGTCGGGGCGACGCTGCTCTGGATCGTGGTCCGCGCCGCCGGCCAGGCGCTGCCCCGCGAGCGGCGCGTCTACGGCCACCTGCTGGTCATGGCCATCATCAACGTCACGATCCCGTTCCTGCTCATCACGTGGGCGGAGCAGTCGGTCGAATCGTCGATGGCGGCGATCCTGACCTCCCCCGTGCCACTCTTCGCGATCGTCCTGTCCGCCCTGTTCCTTCACGATGAGCCGATGCGGGTCAACGGCCTGGTGGGCCTCGTCGTCGGCTTCTTTGGCGTCGTGATCATCACCAGCCGGGGGCTGACGTCGGAAGGGTCGTCCATCGGGGGCGAACTGGCTCTGCTTGGCGCGACCGTGAGCTACGCGTGCGGCGCGGTCTACTCGCGGCGCAACGTGCGTGGCCTCCCGGCCATGATCCCGGCGGTCTTCCAGGTGTCCTTCGCGGCCGTGATCACGGCGGCGATCGCGATCGTCCTGGAGCATCCCTGGACGGCGACGCCTGATCTCCAGGCCGTCTTCGCGATCCTGTGGCTCGGCATCCTCGGTTCCGGGGTCGCTTACCTCCTCGTCTTCCGCCTCTTCTCGCGCTGGGGCGCTACCCGCACGACCCTCGTCGCCTACCTGATCCCGGTCGTCGGGATCGCGCTCGGGTTCCTCGTCCTCCAGGAGCCGCTGGATGCGCGGATCCTCCTCGGGACGGGCCTGGTCATCGCCGGGATCGGCCTCGTCAACAGTCGGTTCGGGCGGCGGCGGCTCTTCGGGCGGAACGCACCGTCGCCCGCGGCCTGATCACGAACCGAGCGCGAGCAGCAACGCGCCAGCGACGATCAGGACCGACGCACCCACGCGTCGGACGGTGTCCCCGCCTGTGGCCGCCTCACCGAGGCGGACCGAACCCCAGGCGGCGGCGAAGACCGTGGCCGATTCGCGTAGTGGCGCCACACCGGATAGCGGGGCGACGCTGAGGGCGAACAGGATGAGCAGGTACGCGCCGAGGGTCAGGAACCCGCCGACGGCCGCCCGGCGGACCTCCGATGCCCCGCCCGCGGCCACGTCGCCACCGGCCCGGAGGCGCACCCAGGCGACCAGCGCGAACGACGCCGTGACCCACAGGATCGCGGCGTATGGCAGCGGATCGATGATCCGCGTCCCCACGCGGTCCAGGGCCGTGTAGGTCGCGATGGTCACGCCCGTCGCAAGGGCGAATGCGATCGCAGGATCGAACCCGCCGCGGCCGGCCACGGCGCGCCACGGCTGCTGGAGCACGAGGAAGCCGCCGAGCAGGGCCACGACCCCGATCGACCCCGCGACGCCCAGCCGCTCGCCGAGCACGACCACCCCGATGGCGACCGCCAGGAGCGGCGCCGTCCCCCGCGCGATCGGGTAGACGACCGAAAGGTCTCCCCGTCGGTAGGCCGCCGAGAGCAGGATGAAATACGCCGCCTCCACGAACCCGGACGCGATGCCGAGAGCGATGCCTTCCGCGGGCAGCGCCGGGGCGCCGGCCGCGAGCCATGCCGCGATCCCCGCCGGCACGATCCCGACCGATGCGGCGAGCATGCCCACGGTGGCCGTCCGGAGTGGATCTCCGGCCGTCTTGAGCCGAATATTCCAGGCCACGTGGAGGACGGCGCTGACGGCCACCAGGCCGATGATCACGGGGTCCACCCCGAGACGTTACCTGTCCACGTTGCGGCGCCGCAGACCCCACGCGCCGACGGCTTGCTCGGTGTGGATGACCGTGCTCATGTCGTGGTGGTCCTTTCGTCGCTCGATGAGGCTCGGGGTCAATCCCAGCCGGGCGCGCGGGGCGTCCCGGTCCCGTCCCCCACGAACGGGAGCCGCCGACCGATCAGGCCGACGGCGATGGCCGTCGTGATGGGCACGGCGGCCACGATCCCGATGCTGCCGACAAGGGCACGGACGACCTCCACGGCCACGACCTCACCGGAGACGACGAGCATGGGGTCCTGGCGGCCCGCCGCAAAGAGGACGATGAGCGGCAGAGACGCCCCCACGTAGGCGAGCACGAGTGTGTTCACGGTCGCCGCGATATGCGAGCGGCCCACGTTCATCGCCCGGCTCGCGAGTTGCCAGCGACTCATCCGGGGGTCCGCCTCGTACAGCTCCTGGATGGCAGCGGCCTGCGTGACCGTGACATCGTCCAGCACGCCCAGCGCTCCGAAGATGACCGCCGCGAGGACGAGTCCTCCCAGATCCAGGGTCGTGCCCCCCATCGAGATGAGGAATCCGGCCTCTTCCGAGCCGCGCAGCGGCGTGAACCGGGCCAGTGTGTCGAAGATCGTCGCCAGCACCGCGACCAGCGCAAGCGAGATGGCCGTCCCCGCCGCCGCCGCGAAGGTCTGGCGCCGGGCCCCTTCGGTCAGGAGGAAGGTCGTGAGGGTCACCCCGGTCGCCGCGGCGATGGCCACCCAGGCCGGATCCCAGCCGGCCAGGATGAGCGGCACCACGATCCTGACGATGACCGCGAGGGTGAGGGCCAGGGCGATGAGCGAGCGCACGCCGCGCCAGCCACCGACCAAGGTCACGGCTACGGCGAAGAGGCCCAGGAGCAGCGCCAGCGTCGGCACCCGATAGCGATCGTTGACCGCGATGAAGCCGAAATCCGGGTCGGTCGAGATGTTCACGATCACGTCGTCGCCGACGCCGAAGTCCGTTCGTGCCTCCAGGCCGTTGGGTCCCTGCAGAAACCCGACCACGATCTCGCCAGTGGCCGGTCCGCCCGGGATCCCCTCCACTACCTCGATGCGCACGTCCGGCTCGGATGGGGAGGTGGCCGGAAGGATCCCCACGATGCGCCCGTGGACCAGCACGATCGGCGGCAGGTCGCTGGGTCGGGGCGCGATGTCCGGGACGAGCAGGAAGACGCCCAGCAGGATCGCGGACCCGAAACCAAGCGCCCGGGCGTTCTGACGCAGGCCGGCGAACGGAACCTCGCTGGATGCCGTCACGCGGTCGGGATCGGCGACCGTTCGGCGCGTTCCTTGAGGGCGCGCAGATGGGCTTCCACGCGAGCCTCCAGTGTTCGGCGACCAAGCCGAACGAGCATCCCGGCCCAGCGGTCATTGGGTTCGAAGGTCGCCGCGTGGATGACCCTCGTACCGCCGGCGACCGGTTCCAGCCGCCATGTCCATTCGCTGTCGAATCCGGAACCCGATGCCCGAACGCGAAAGACGGACTCCGGGCGCGCCTCCAGGCTCTCCACGTGAGCACGCTCGCGGAGCAACCCGACCCGGGCGCGCGCCGTCCGCGTCGTCGCGGCGGCCGGCCAGGACGGCCCGGCGGGACCGAATCGGAGCTCGGGAAACAAGGCGACGGTGGCCGTCGGATCGTGGAGGGTCGCCCAGACCACGCGAGGCGATGCCTGGACGAAGACCCGGCGCTCCACCAGCCGACCGGCTCGCAGGTGGTCGCCCGGTCGTCGAAAGCCGACTTCCGGATCGGGTCGAACGGCCACCTCCCAGACGCCCTTCAGACGCCGATCGGGTGCCAGACCGTCTTCATCTCGAGGAAGGCGGCGATCCATTCCGGACGCTCGGTGGCCCGATCGTCCAGCCAGTCGAAGCGAGCCTCCGCGACGGTCGTCGGGCGGCGCAGGATGCGCTTGATATCGGCGGCCGCCTGCTGCTCCGTGGCGAGGCGCATGGCGTCGGGCACGCCCCAGGTGTCCAGGGCATCCACGTCGCCATGCCCAGCGAGGACTGGCACGAGTTCCTGCTTGTATCCGGTCAGGATGTTGATGACCCCACCCGGGACGTCGGATGTGGCCAGGACCTCGCTCAGCGTCACAGCGGGCAGCGGGCGTGTCTCCGAACTGACCAGGACGACCGAGTTGCCACTGACCAGGGGCGGCGCCAGCCGGGAGACGAGGCCCAGCAGGGAGGACGACTCCGCCGCGACGATGCCCACCACGCCGGTCGGTTCGGGGATGGTGAAATTGAAGTACGGGCCGGCGACCGGGTTGGCCGAGCCCAGGACCTGAGTGATCTTGTCCGCCCAGCCGGCATACCAGACCCACCGGTCGATGGAGCGGTCGACGACGGCGGCGGCCTTGCCCCGGACCAGCCCCTCGGCGGCTGCGACCTCGGCGATGAACTGGTCCCGCCGCCCCTCCATCAGCTCCGCCACGCGATACAGGACCTGGCCCCGGTTCATGGCCGTCCTGGCCGCCCAGCCAGGCTGCGCCTTGCGAGCGGCCCGAACGGCCTCGCGCAGATCCTTGCGCGACGCTCGACAGGCGTTGGCCAGTGGCCCGCCGTCGGCGCCCGAGACCAGGTACGCACGACCGCTCTCGCTCCGCGGGAACGCGCCACCGATGAACAGCTTGTAGGTCTTGAGCACGGGGATCCGAGGAGCGCTGTCGGTCATCGTCGCTGGCCCGACAGGATGTTGGGGCGAGCCCTGGACTGAGCCCGGTCTGTGGCCAGGAGCCTTGCCGGGGCGGCTGCCAGGTGCATGGTCGCGGAACGGATAGCGGCCTCCACGCTCCAGGCCCATGCCCGCGCCTCCGTGCCCTTGTGCCTGGCCGTGACCGGTGCATGGTCGATCGCCGCGGTCGCAGGTCGATAGTGTCCGTCGCAGACGTCCGGCTGCGCGGCCTGTCGCACTGGCTCACGCTCCAGGCGTCCATGCAGCGAGCGCGACAGGCGATAGCGTCGCGGTGACCAGAAGTCTGCGGGATCCGGCCACGTCGTTGGCCGCGGCGCGACCATGCAGCGGGCAGCCCTCGCATCAGCGGGGGCCGCCATCGCATCAGCGGGGGCCACCTCAGTGGGGGCCGGCATCAGCGATCCTCCAGGCGGACGTAGGCGTGCAGTCCGTGCATCCCGCCTTCGCGCCCGAAGCCCGATTCCTTGTAGCCACCAAAGGGCGAGGTCGGGTCGAACCGGTTGAACGTATTGGCCCACACGACGCCCGCCTTCATCCGCGAGACCATCTCCAGGATGCGCGAGCCCTTGTCCGTCCAGATACCGGCAGACAGGCCGTAGGGTGTGTTGTTGGCCTTCTCGACCGCCTCGTCCGGTGTGCGGAACGTGAGCACGGAGAGGACCGGCCCGAAGATCTCCTCGCGGGCGATGCGATGGCTCTGGGCCACGTTCGTGAACAGCGTCGGCCGAAAGAAGTAGCCGCGTTCCGGCAGGTCGCAGGCTGGCTGGTACAGCTCGGCGCCCTCGTCCACGCCGCTCTGGACAAGCTCGGTGATCTTGTCCAGCTGGCTCTTCGAGTTGATCGCCCCGACGTCGGTGTTCTTGTCCAGCGGATCGCCGACGCGGATCGTGGCCAGTCGATCCTTGAGCTTGTCGATGAGCGGCTGAGCGATCGATTCCTGGACGAGCAGCCGCGATCCCGCACAGCACACCTCGCCCTGGTTGAAGTAGATGCCGTTGACGATCCCCTCGACCGCCTGGTCCAGCGGCGCATCATCGAAGACGATGTTGGCGGCCTTGCCGCCGAGTTCCAGGGTGAGCGCCTTGTCCGTACCCGCCACCCCCTGGTAGATCTTGCGCCCGATCTCCGTCGAACCCGTGAATGCGACCTTGTCCACGTCCGGGTGGGTGACGAGCGCCATCCCGATCTCGCCGGGCCCCGTCAGGATGTTCACGGTGCCGGGCGGCAGGTCCGCCTGAACGCAGATCTCGGCGAAGAGGAGCGCGGACAGCGGCGTCGTGGATGCGGGCTTCAGGACGACCGTGTTCCCCGCTGCCAGCGCCGGGGCGATCTTCCAGGCGAGCATCAACAACGGGAAGTTCCACGGGATGATCTGCGCCGCCACGCCCAACGGACGCGCCACCCGACCCGGGAAGGCGTAGTCGAGCTTGTCTGCCCAACCCGCGTAGTACCAGAAGTGGCTGGCGGCGAGGGGCACATCCACGTCGCGCGATTCCTTGATCGGCTTGCCCGAATCCATCGACTCCAGGACCGCGAACTCGCGCGAACGCTCCTGGAGGATGCGGCTGATCCGGAACAGGTATTTGGCGCGTTCCTTGCCGGACAGCTGGCCCCACGACCGTCGCTGCGCGCGGCGCGCGGCGCGGACCGCCTTGTCCACGTCCGCCGTCGTCGCCTTCGCGACCGCGGCCAGTGGCTGTTCCGTGGATGGGTCGATGGAGGTGAAGGTCGCGCCGCCGGTGGCCGCCACGAATCGGCCGCCGATGAACAGACCGTAGCGCTCCTTGAGCGTGACCAGGTCACGAGCCTCCGGCGCCGGGGCGTACTCCCACGGGATCGCCTGCCCGTCACCCAACCCCCAGCTGTTGGGTGCGGAGGACGCGGCGGGAACGACGCTCGAGGCCGGGCGGGTCACCATGGCCGACAGTATGGCACCGGGTCTATGGAGTCGGGTCCAGCCCGGAGGCGCGTGGCCCCTGGCTCATGACCGTCCGATCGCGACCTGCGTCCTTTGCCGCGTAGAGGGCCGCATCCGCCCGGGCCACGAGCGACGCCATCGTCTCCTCGCCGTCTCATCGAGGGCGCGCCGGTTGGCCGTGCCGGTCAGGGCGTCGGTGCGCGCGAGCGCCTCCACCAGGGCAAGCAGGTCGGAACGTTCGACGATGGTCGCACGGGCTGCGATGTCGGGCCGGGAGGCGAGCGGGCTGTCCACCTCAGCAATCGTACGCGGCGACCTGGTGGACCCGTTCGCAATAGCGGATGTGCAGATGGTCGTCGTGGCCGCTGTACCAGCGCACCAGGCCCTCCCTGATGAGCACCGGATCGTTGAAGTAGATCAACTTCACGTGTCCGGGTGCGGTCGCCCGGATGGCCCTGATGAGGTCCCTGGTCGCGGCTCGATCGTAGGTCGACCAACGCCAGCTGACACCCCAGGTGCACTGGTCCTTCGACCGGCGCATCGGGCGGACGTCCACGTCGAGGCCCTGTTCGTGGGTGACGTGACCGGGGATGTTCCCACCATGCTCGAACCCGATGTCGCCAAGCGCCACGCGACCGTGCCCCAGGCGCGCGACCTGGCCGGCGGCGGCCTGCAACTGGCCGATCGCGGAGGCCGTGCCCCAGTTGGCCTTGCCGTTGCCCACGCTGTAGTCGCACAGCGTCTTGCCCCAGACCGGAAGCTCCAGATGCGCCAGCAAGGCCCGCCAGGACGCAGCCGTGGCTTCGCCCGTGGCGCTGAGACCGCCATGGCGCTGGAACGCCACCAGGGCCCTGCTGGTCGCATCGTCAACGACTCCGGTCAGGGCAAGGCCGGCCAGCCGCTTCTCGTTGAGGAGCCGTTGCAGCGCGAGGACCGCCTCACCCTGATCGCCGGCCACGAGGTGCACGCGCAGTGCGACCCAGGTCTCGCGGTCGGCGCTACCGGTGACGGTCAGTCCACGGGCCGTCTGGAAGCTCGTGACGGCGGCGACCGTCGCCTCGCCGAAGACGCCATCCACGTCGAGCGTCGCGCCCTGCTGGCGAAGGAGGTGCTGGAGCGCCTTCACGTCCACGCCGCGGTTCCCGAGGCTCTGGTGCGGGTAGGCGTCGCTCAGAGCGGCTGCCTGGCCGACCGTGCCCGCCACAAGCAACACGGCGATCGAGGCGGCGAGCGCGAGTCGATGAGATCGTCTGAGCAGGGTGGACATCACGAACCAGACTAGCGCACGATCCCGTCGAGTTCGGCACGGGTCGGCGGATCGGCGCCCGGCCGCGTGCAGGTCAGACTGGCGACCCGGATCGCGAATGTCACCGAGTCCACCAGCGCGTCGAGATCGGCAAGCTCCGTCCGTCCCCGGCCCGCAGCGATCCACGACGCGAGGAAACCGCCCCCGAAGGCATCACCGGCGCCGACCGTGTCGACGACGTCGACCGGGGGGACCGCGATGACCGATCGCTGATCCCGGGTCCGGACCTCCACGGCGCGACCACCGTCGGTCCGCAGCACGACCGGGGCGCCGGCGGCCAGGAGCTGCTCGATGGCCGTGTCCGCGCCGTCGCCGGGCGATAGAAAGGCGAGGTCGTCATCGCTGACCTTGATCACATCCGCTCGATGGGCCAGCCGGCCGATGCGGGCACGGAACGCTGACGCGTCGGGCGTGGCCGATGGCCTCGAATTCGGGTCCAGCATGACCAGGGTGGTGGCCGGAACCGCGTCGACCAGCCACTCGATGGTCGCGCCGATGGGTTCCAGCACCAGCCCCAGGGTCCCGACGTGCAGCGCGGCGAGGTCCGGCCCGGGGACAGGCGCGGCATCGGCACCCGTGAGACCGGGCGCCGACGTGCCATCGACGTAGAACCGGTACGAAGCGACCCCATGTCCGTCCAGCTCCGCGACGGCCAGGGTCGTCGGGTCGCTGGTCTCAACGACGTGGTCGAGGGTCACGCCGTCGGCGGCCAGGCCATCGCGCAGGGCCCGCCCGAATCGATCCTCGGACAACCTCCCAAGGAACGCGACGTCGCCACCGAGTCGGGCGATGGCCCGCGCCGTGTTGTACGGGCCGCCACCCGGGATGGCCGCCAGGCGGCCGTCGGCGGCGACGATGAGATCGATGAGTGCCTCTCCGGCGACGACGATGCTGACCATCGACCGGTTATACGCGTCGCGACGGTCCCGCGTCCAGCCGGGGTTCGCGTCGGGGGGCGACCCGCCACGATGAGCCGGCGATGAGCCGACGATGGAGCGGCGATGGAGCAGCGCCGGAGGGGCGACCCGCTACGCTTGTGCCGATGCGCCGCGTCGTCGACGTCGAGGAGCTGCTGGATGGACCCCTGGACGATGCGGACGTCCTGCGGGGGAATCTGCGCGACCTCGAGCGGGTCAATCGGTGGCTCGGGGGTGTCCGGCTCTCCGCGCATGGGATCGAGTCCCTGGCCATCGACCGCGAGAACCTGACCGTGCTGGATGTCGGGACCGGTGGCGCTGACATCCCGATGGCGCTCGTGGGTCGGGCTCGAAGTCGCGGTCTCCGCTGGATCGTGACCGGGATCGACAGCCGGCCGGAGATCCTGGCCGCCGCTGTCGCTCGGAGGCCTCGACTCACGGCCACGCCCGACCTCGAGTTGCACCTCGGCGATGGCCGGGCGCTCCCCTACCCGGACGCCTCGTTCGATGTCGTGCATACGTCCCTGGTGACGCATCACCTGTCCCCGGACGCGGTCGTCACGCTCCTCGTCGAGATGCGCAGGGTGGCCCGCCTGGGCGTCGTCGTCAACGACCTCGTCCGGAGCCCGATCGGGTGGATCGGAGCGTGGCTTCTCGTCCATCTGCTGACGCGGAACGCCTACACTCGGCATGACGCTCCACTGTCCGTGCGGCGCGCGTACACGCGGCGCGAGTTGACGGCGCTGGCCGCGTCGGCCGGTCTCCGGATCGACTCGCAGGTCGCTGGCGTCGGCGGACATCGCTGGGCGTTCGCCGCTCGGTCCGTCGCCGCCCAGTCCCTCCCACCCGAAACCAAGGTCCAAACCGGGCCCATCGTGCCGTGAGGGACGTCGCGATCGTGGGCGCCGGGCCGGCGGGTGCCGTTCTCGCCGCTCGCCTGGCCAGAACCGGGCTGGACGTCGCGCTGATCGAGCGCGCCCGGAGCTGGCGGTGGCGCGCGGGCGGGGTGTTCGCCTCGCCGGCCGCGATGGACGCGCTGCGCCGAGCCGGGCTGGACGCGGCCACGCTGGACCGCGTCGCCCGGCCCATCCCGGCGATGCGACTGGAGACCACTCGCGGGGCCGTCGTCCGGCTGACCTACGGCGCGGACGGGGGCGGGCCACCCGCGGTGGGGTTCGATCGCTCGGCGCTGGATCCTGCGCTGGTGGACCTCGCGCGCGCGGCCGGGGCGACCATCCTTGCCGGCGTGACCGTGCGTGATGTCCGGCTCGGAGTGGCTGGTGGTCCAAGCACGTTGGACCTCATCGGCACCGAGGAGGCGCAGCTGCAGGCCCGGATCGTGGTCGGCGCCGATGGCGCCAGCTCCCTGATCGCGCGGACCGCGGGGGTCGCTCGACCAGTCCGGCTGGCGCCGCGCGTCGGCCTCAGTCATCACCTGCCGGATCCCCGGGGTGACGTCCCCCTGGAGGCACGGATGCAGGTCCTCCGCGATGGCTACATCGGGATCGCCCCGGTGCCGGGCGGCCGGTTGAACGTGGGGATCGTGCTGGGCCGCTCGTGGTTGCCGGCCCTGGGGGCACATGGCGCTACCGCGGTCGCCGCCCGGATCGTGGCCGATCTCCCAGCCACGGACGCGGATGGGACCGACGCCCCGTGGCGCCGGGGGGCGCCGTGTGATCGCGTCGCCGGTGCCGCCCCGCTCGGCGTCCGGGTCACGAGGCGCGCCGGACCCGGCTGGTTCCTGGTCGGCGACGCGGCGGGTTTCCTGGACCCGTTCACCGGTGAGGGAATCCATCGCGCCCTCGTTTCTGCAGAGCTAGCCAGCTTGGCCATCCTCGCTGCCTTGCGCGCCCGGGACGGTGCCGGCCCGGCCGCCCGGGCCTACGACCGCGCCATGAGCCGCCGGTTCGCGGCCAAGGATGCCGTCTCCTGGCTGGTCCAGGCGTTTCTCACCCGCCCGATGCTCTTCGAGTACGCCGCGCGGCGGCTCGCCGCACGTCCGGGCGTCCGTGCGACCATGGGCCTTGTGATGGGCGATCTGGTCCCGGCGACCCACGGCCTCGACCCGCGGTTCCTGGCCGCCCTGCTCGCCCCATGATCCTGACGTGAGCGACGACGACAGCGAGCACGGCGGCGCCGATTTGGGCGGCGTCGATTTGGGCGGCGACCGGAGCGCCAAGGGCGGAGGCGACCGCGTCCGTGTCGCGGCGTACGCCTTATGCCAGGACGCCGACGGTCGCGTCCTCCTCTGCCACATCGCGCCGTCGGTCGGGGTCGGTGACATCTGGACGCTACCGGGCGGTGGCCTGGATTTCGGCGAATCGCCCGCGGCGGCGGTCGTTCGCGAACTGACCGAGGAGACCGGCTACAGCGGCGAGGTCGGCGACCTGCTGGACGTCAGCGACCGCCTGTTCACGGACGCCGAGACGGCCGACCGACTGCACGCGATCCGCATCGTGTACGCGGTCCGGATCGTCGGCGGGGAATTGCGCGACGAGCCGGATGGGTCCACGGACACGTGCCGGTGGGTGACCGCAGGCGACTCCCGCGGCCTTCGCCTCGGCGAGCTGGCCCGCCACGCCGTCGAGCACCTGCGAGTCGCGGACCCCACCGAGTCGGAGGACTGACCGGATGCACAGCCAGATCGGGATCGAGATCGCGGCGCCACCGTCGACGGTCTTCGCCCTGGCGTGCGACGTGGAGCGCTGGGAGGTCCTGCTCCCACACTACGTCCGATCGCGAGCGATCGAGCGCCGCCCCGACGGCTCGCTTGTCGCGGACTTCATCGCCCGGCGGCCGCTCGTGCGTGTTCTCGGTCTGGGCATGCCGGTGGCGTGGCGCTCACGCACCTGGAACGAGCCCGCCGCCCGCCGACTCCGGTTCATCCACATCGCCGGCGCGACCCGAGGCATGGACGTGACCTGGCGCATCGAACCCGGAGGCGACGGCACGGGCTGTCGGGTGACCATCGAGCACGAGTTCCGGCCGCGCCTGCCGGGCTTCGCGCGCTTCGTGGATCGCTGGTTCACGCGACCGATCGCCGGGCAGACGCTGGCCACGTTCAAGGCCTTGGCCGAGGCCATCCACGCGGCTGAGACGGGTCCATCCGCGATGAACCATCGTGCGAGTCCCCCGGCATGAGCGAGCGTCGTCGGGTCTGGATCACGGGCATCGGGATCGTCACGGCCATCGGCACGGGGGTGGAGGCGTTTCGTGCCGGCCTGCGCGCGGGCCGCTCGCCGGTCAAGCGTATCGACCGCTTCGATCCCTCGCCGTTCCGCTCGCAGGTCGCGGCCCAGGTGGACGATTTCGACCCGCTCGCCTGGATGCCACCCAGGACGGCACGGCAACTGGACCGGTTCAGCCAGTTCGGACTGGTCGCCGGCCGGCTGGCCCTGGAAGATGCCGGGCTCACGCCTGGCGCGGACGGGACCGCCGACCCGGAGCGGATCGGGATCTACCTCGGCTCGGCACTGGGCGGCATCGCGTATGCGGAGGAACAGCACACGCGCTACCTCGAGAAGGGCATCCGGCAGGTCGCACCCAACCTGGCGCTGGCGGTCTTCGGCGGCGCGGCGCCGGCTAACCTCGGCATCGCGCTGGACGTCCGCGGGCCCATCCTGTCGACCGCCAACTCATGCGCCTCAGGCGCGGTGGCGCTCGGTGAGGCGCTCGGCGATCTGCGCGAGGGTCGAGTGGATGCTGCGATCGCGGGCGGCTGCGAGATTCCCCTGTCGCCGCTGGCCTTTGGGGCGTTCGACATCATCCGGGCGCTGTCGTCCGGCTACAACGACGACCCGGGCGGGGCCGCACGCCCGTTCGACGCCGCACGTGATGGGTTCGTCATGGGCGAGGGCGCGGCGCTGCTCGTACTGGAGGAGGCCGAGACGGCGCGGCGTCGGGGCGCGACACCCTACGCCGAGATCCTGGGCTACGGCGCGACCTCCGATGCCCACCACATGGTCCAGCCACGGGCCGATGGTCGCGAGGCGGCTCGGGCGGCATCGATCGCCCTCGCCGACGGCGCTGTGGATCCCGGCGAGATCGACTACGTGAACGCGCATGCGTCGTCGACGCCGATCGGGGATCTGGCGGAGGCCCGGGCGATCGCGATGGCCCTCGGCGAGCGCGCGTCGACCGTCCCGGTCAGCGCGACCAAGGCCCTGTACGGGCATCCGCTGGGCGCCTCGGGCGCCATCGAGGCCGCGATCTGCGCGCTCGCCATCCGCGACGGCTGGGTGCCGGCGTCCGCCAACCTGATCCATCCGGATGCGGAGATCGCCGCGTTGCTCCCCGGGCTCCTGCAGACGGGCCGCGACGGTACCTACCGACGCGTGCTGAGCACCTCGTTCGGGTTCGGCGGGCTGAACGCGGCTCTCGTGTTCGGATCGCCGGACGGGGTCGACTGAGGAAGCGACCCGGAGTTCGCCGCGGCCGACGAGCCCGCGGCCGAGGACATCGCCGCGGCTGTTGCCGACGCTGACGTGCGGATGCGCTGCCACCAGAAGAAGGCTGCGAACCCTGTGGCCAGCGAGAGGATCCCCCCGATGGCGATCGTGATCGGGATCCCGATGGCCGACGCCATGGCGCCCATTGCCAGGCCGCCGATCGGCACCGACCCCGCGAAGACCGTGGTGTAGACGCTCATCACCCGGCCGCGCAGGCCGTCCGGTACGGAGAGCTGGATCGTGGCGTTGGCCGTGGCGGCCATGGTGATGCCGCCCGCGCCGACCAGGACCATCAGGATCAACGACACCGGGAACGACCCGGACACGGCGAGCGCGATAGAGGCGACCCCGAGCACGATCCCGCCGATCGCGATGCGTCCCGGACGCGGCCGCCCGCCGATGACCAGGGCGATCGCCGCGGACAGGGCGCCGACGCCGGACGCCGTCATCAGGAAGCCGTAGCCCGCAGCGTCGCTCTTGAGGACCTCCTGGGCGAGCGGCGGGATGAGAACCCCGAAATTCATGCCGAACGTCGCCACCAGGCCCACCACCACCACGGCCATCAGGACGACCGGGGTCCCGCGAACGAAACGCAGACCCTCGGCGAGATTCTCGATCACCTGGCCGAACGAGCGCGGCCGCGGCACGAATCGGGGTATGCGCAGTTCCTCGTCGCGCATCAACGCCAGGCCCACGATGACCGCGAGGAAGCTCGCGGCGTTGATCGCGAAGGCCGTCGCCACCCCGAAGGCGCCGATGGTCAGGCCGGCGACCGCCGGTCCCACGACGCGGGCGCCGTTGAACATGGCCGAGTTGAGCGACACCGCATTGCCGACATCTCTTGGGCCCACGAGCTCGATCGCGAAGGATTGGCGAACGGGCATATCCACCGCATTGACGCAGCCCAGGGACAGCGCGAGCGCGACGACCATCCAGATCTCGACGAGGCCGCTGAAGGTGAGGAACGTGAGGATCACCGCCAGGACCATCATCGCCGCCTGGGCCGCCATCAGGGTCTGACGCTTGGGGAGTGCATCGGCGAGGACCCCGGCGAACAGCCCCAGGATGATGACCGGCACGAACTGGGCCGCCGCCACGACCCCCAGCCAGATCGGATCGCCGTCGCTGATCTCCAGGACCAGCCAGGCCTGGGCGATCTGCTGCATCCACGTTCCCACCAGTGAGACGGCCTGTCCCACGAAGAACAGTCGATAGTTGCGATGCCGGAACGCGCTGACGCTGCGTCGCGCGGTCGTCCGGGCGGACGTCATCGATGACCCCTGCCGTCTGCGTGCGGGTTCGGACCGCCGTCGAGTTCGGCCAGGTGCTCACCAAGATGGTGGCGCCGCCCTTCTGCCTCCGCGATCATCTGGTCGAGCCGATCGCGCTTGTCGCGCAGGATCGCGATCTGGCGCTCCGCCCGAGTCCCGGCCTCCACCACGATCGCCCGCCGCTCACCGTCGTCCCTGGTCATGCGGAATCGCTCGCGGTTGCGCTCGCGGGCGGTCTCGTCCTCCAGCAACTGTCCGATCTGGGCGAGGCTGAAACCGGCGTCGTCGCGCAGCTCCTTGATGAAGCGGAGACGTTCCAGATCCGACGAGTCGAAGAGTCGATACGCACCATCCGACCGGGCGGCCGGCTCCAGGAGTCCGATCTGCTCGTAGTAGCGGATGGCGCGGGTGGTCAAGCCAGTCTCAGCCGCGACCTCCTGGATGCGCTGGAGTCGCTGGGTGGCGGAGGACGCGTCATTCACCCCCCGAGGATACCACAACCTTAACGTTGACGTTAAGGTCATGGCTGGGTTGGGGCGCGGTCGGGGGCGCGGTCGGGGGCGCGGTCAGCCGCCGGGCCGGATTGCCGCCGGGCCGACACCAGGCGTCGGTCGACACCAGGCGTCAGCCGAGCTTCGGGCGGCGAATTCCGGTCCGACCGACATTTCGTGCGTTGCGCGCCCATACGCGGGTCCCAGCATGCCGTGTCGGAGCGCGGCCACGCACGAACCGGGCGCGATGCGGGGTCGATGGCCACCGATGTGGCGGTCCTACCGGGGCATATGTCGGTCCGACCGGAATCGGCGGCGGCACACGACGCTCGGCCGCGGCCGTCATTGCAGAAGGGTCGATCGTCGCGGAGGGTTCGTTGCTGCATGACCGCGGGGCCAAGTCGACGTGTCGCGCGAACCCGAACGGTCCGCGCCGTTCCTGCGGCTTGACATCCTTTCACCAACGACGTATATATCGAACCTCGATATAGCGACAGTCGTAAGAGGTGGCTCGTATTGGTCCGAAGCCCACCG